>Ga0207426_1000052_pt1 | contig 389825 bp, 312 predicted proteins | sample AraplaMF_Cvi_mMS_FD_184265 | JGI IMG/M metagenome (GOLD analysis project Ga0207426, IMG submission 184265) | Arabidopsis root microbial communities from the University of North Carolina, USA - plate scrape MF_Cvi_mMS (SPAdes) (version 2) | ecosystem: Host-associated > Plants > Roots >...
CACCTGGACCAGTTGGTCAACGATTATGAATTACTCAAACAAATAAATATTCGCACCGTGCGCGAGGGAATTCGGTGGAGCTTTGTGGAGAAAAAGGCCTATGAATATGATTGGACGGTTGTAAGAGAAATGATCCTGGCAGCGAAACAATCCGGTGTTCAACAGCTATGGGACCTTTGTCATTTTGGCTACCCGGATGATCTTACTCCGCTTCATCCCATGTTTGCCAGAAGATTTGCGGCGATGGCTGAAGCGTTTGTACGGTTTTACCGCAGTCTGAATCCCGATGGGATACTGATCGTCACGCCGATCAATGAGGTAGGCTTCTTGTCATGGCTTGGAGGGGACGTTGCAGGTACCGTTCCTTATTGCAGGGGATATGGCTGGGAGGTGAAGTATGCCCTCATGAGAGCTTATATTGAGGGAATTGAAGCGATGAAACGAATAGACCCCGGTGTCTACATCATGCCTACCGAACCCCTGGTCAATATTGTTCCTTGTCTGGATCCCTGCGAACGTGACGTTGAAGAAGCTGCGTTATTGCATCAGCATCAATTCCAGGTGCTGGATATGCTTTCCGGACGCATATGTCCGGAATTGAGGGGCCGGCCGGATTATATTGATGTAGCAGGCCTTAATTATTATTATAACAATCAATGGATCGGGAGAACAGGGCAATTCCTGCCATGGTTTAATGAAGGAATGGATCCCAGGTGGCGAAGCCTGCATGATTTAGTGGAAGAGGTTTATGAACGCTACCGGTCTGCGTTTATTCTATCAGAAACAAGCCATCCGGGAATAGACCGGCCAGGCTGGATCGAATTTATTGGTGAAGCTTGTCAATCGATGCTGACGGATCAGTTACCGCTTCTGGGCGTCTGCTGGTATCCCGTGATCGATCGCCCTGATTGGGATCATACCCATGTCTGGCACAATGCGGGAATTTGGGATATTGAGCTGTCGGGTGATGGTTCGTTAAATCGGTGCGTGCACGATGCAGCCCTGCATGCCTTACTTAAGGTGCAGAAGAGCCTACGGATGATGGATTTTATGCCAGATCGCCGGTTATGCCAAACTCATCCATTAAATCTATTATCCAATGTTTGAAGCTAAAAAGAACACCTTGATACTCATCAGGGAGACACTCGTAAAACGGCAGCAAACCATTGCTGTAGCCGAAAGCGTTACCACCGGACTTTTACAACATGCCTTCGGAACAGTACCTAATGCGAGCGATTTTTACCAGGGAGGAATCACGGCCTACAACCTTGGACAAAAGTGTTTGCACCTGTCGGTTGAGCCGATCCATGCTGCTAATGTCGACTGCGTATCTTCCCAGGTTGCGGGCCAGATGGCTGTTGCGGCCTGCAGGCTTTTCTACAGCACCTGGGGTATTGGGGTAACGGGTTATGTTGCACCGAAAAAGCAAGGTGCAAAATCATTCTGTTATCTTGCGATAGCGTTTCAAGGGAGTGTGGTAAAAAGCCTTTGTATTACAGGCAGGGACGATGACCCCGGAAAAAATCCGGAAATTTTTGTGTCTGCTGCCATCGATTGCCTGAGGGATGTGTTGAGACATCAGACTGTGAATGAGCACTGAAAAGAGCTTCCGATGAATACGTATGCGACGGTGCGGTTTCTATAATTGCAATCATTGTAGCACTCGCTTCTACTTCCAGGTGATCGTAACGTGGTCATTGCCATTTAAGCGGAACTCAATATTTCCATTTCCGACTCTTCTGCCCATGATAACTTTTTTTTCCTTGCCTCAACCTGCATACACGCTCCTAGCAGGTGTAGGCTTATTTTATTTCCGGACAAGCATCATCCTGCATGCAAGGAGATCAATCCCTACTACCTGAAAGGTAATTGAACCGTCTTTACTCCGACGAAGTATCGTGACCGGATAATCGACATACAGGAAACAACCTCTGCCCTCAATTTCATGAATGTGCCTGGGCACAATTCCGAAGGCTACCCCTGCGCCGTATACTTCCTGACCTACTGCTCCGGACTTCTCCCAGCCATCGTTGATATCTTCAATGGCAATCCAAAGGTTTGTATCGAGTTGCCCCATCTTTATTTTATCAGCCAGCATTTCTTTCGGCAAATTGGGTGGATAATAATAGGCCGCCCTGTGAACGGCATGCCTGATAAATTCGGGTATAAGAATTCGCAGCGACCGGGACGAATGGTCGGTTGGGAGTAATTTCAGCAGATCATGTAGTGTGGCAAATACCTCCTGTTCTTCGTAAGCCGCCGTGTAGGGGGCTTCATTTAAAGGGAACAATCCGAAAAAGGTGGGATAATGTATTGCATATCCGTAGTTGCATTCTCATAAATGAACATTCTTGAAAATTGTTGCCAGGCACAGGTAGCTTAAGTCGAGGTATAATTTATTGCCTGTTTCCTTATACAACCTTAGCATCGCCATCGCCGAAAAAGCCGTATTATTTGCCTGATAGAACAGTTAGAAACCTTTGCCTCGAAGCGTTTTGGCCGCTTTCTCGGCTTCCTGAAGATATTGCTTTTCGCCCGTAAGATCCCAGGCCTGCAACATGCCGTGAGCATACAATCCTGCAACATCTTTTTCTCCTCCCTCACCTTTTTTCGTTTCTGCCTTGATTACTTGCAAGGTTTCCATATGGTAGAACACGGGCCAATTATATTTAAAGTGCTTCGCGACCCTGATGGTAAAAGGCAAGGACTTGAGGAAGAGTTGCTCAGCATTCTTAACACCTTGAAGGGCCAGCCTTCCCAGGTTCAAAAGTGGATGATGGAGATACCAGGCATCCATAACTTTTGGCTTTAACTGTTCTTCCGATCCGTCGAGATCCTCTGCCGATGCGGGCAGCCATCTCACCACCGTTCCCAGTTTGTCATCATAGAAGTAGGCTATGCCTGCTTTGATCTTCTCAATTGCAGGCAACGCTTCCTTACTCCAGTGGTGATAGTCCAGCAGCGGCAGCAGTAGGGCAAGTTGCACCATACTTTCAGGAGGCGTGTCATAGTCGCATAAGTAAGCATTGAGGTAATCTTGACCATTTATATGCGACCAACAGCCATGGTTGTTTTGTAAATCTTTCAGTCCTTTTTGCAGTATGTCCAGCCACTGATGATACATGGTTTCTGGTTGCGGCAATAAGAGATAAGTAGTTGACAGCAGATTCAGGAATACCCTGGCGAGATCTGTTTCACTGTTTGTCTTCACTTGTCCAAAGCAGATGTAAGCATCGGAAAGGGTAACTGTTACCGCAGGTCAGGGCGAATCTTTTGTTTTCGGCAGCGCAAACCCTACTTCCGGCCACTCACCACCCACCACGTCTGCGCCGGAGGTGTGCGTAAGCTCAAAATACTCATTAAGTGATGTGAGGTTTTGCAGATAGAGCATTGCGTTTGCGTTTCCAGGCCCTGCAGTCATGAACTGCATACCGGAACGTGTTCCCATCTGACTTACGTGAACCTTACCGTCAGGTAATCCTTGGTTACCCACCCTGTTTAGGACTGTCAGGTCCCGTGGCCACTAAGGTATGTGAATTGACCTGGTGAGTTCCACAACACTTTTATAGTGAAGCATGGTGCAATCTGACGCAGGAAAATCTAATGTGACCTGAAAAATACCGAACGAGGATTTGAATTTTAGTGTTACCCCATTTTCTTGTTCCCGGACAGGAAGGACTTCTAAAGGTTCGGAAGGTGAGTATGCGCAACGGACGGCGAGGCGAAAACCTGAAGGCATGGTCACCAATACCCATACACTGTTATGGATACAAAACATTGCTGTTTCGTATCCATTAACGTTGCGGCTAAAAAGTACACTGCTATCCTTATAATGAAAAAGCGCTGGCGTTGCTGCCTGATCACTCATTATGCGGGAACTTTATGAGCTGTCTCACGGGCCCAGAACCGGTGCTGACCTATCGCCTCAATAAAAGAGGTGGATAGTGATTTTACACTGTTTGCGATAATCAATCCGTCCGAATACGCATCATTGACATCCAGTCTGGCACCAAAATAAGTTTTTTCCAACACCTGGATAGCATCGCCTTCGATAGCAATGGGCTTGCAATGGCGGTAAGCTTCGTTGATAAAATGAATAGCTTCCGGAGTTGCTGAAAGGGTAGCAACACTGTTTATTCCCGAAGGAACAAACACAGCGTCGAACATCACCGAGGAAGCAGTGAGAAAACTGTCCTGCACCTCCACTTGTCCTGCGCCTTCTCCTTCAATAAAACCCAATCGTGGGGCTACTGTTTTAAACGATGCTCCAGCTTTGGTAAGCACTTTCTGCAAAGCAATCACACTTGTTTCGTTAACTCCGTCCGCAACGAGGATAGCTACGATCCTGGAGGTGATATTTCCTTTAACCGTATTGGCCATACTTAGCGCCGCTGATTTCTCCAGCGTAGGTTTGACTTCGACCGGTGCATATTTGCGTGGGTCAGCATCTGCGGGCACACCTTCATTTACCACTTTGCCTTTGGGTACATGAAGGCCGAGATTATAGGCTACCTGGGCTGCAAGGCCCTTGTCAATCTTGGAAATAGTCAACAGCATTCTTTCACGTATCTCCATCGTCTGCACCTTACCCAGTTCGAAGCTGAAGGCATCCACCATATGTGCTTTTTCAGGTTCCGACTGACTATTATAAAACAGGGTCGCCTGGCTGAAATGGTCAAAAAAGCTCCTGCTTCTTTCCCTGATCTTAACAGCATCGATCCGTTCGCCATAAGACGCAAAACCACCTTCGCTCAGTTTGGCCTGGAAAGGACAACCACCTCCGAGCGAATTCGGATGATAACTAACCCTCCCTTTGTTGATGGTTTGTCGCATGTGACCGTCCCGCTGATTATTGTGTACTTCAGCAACAGGCCGGTTAATTGGAATTTCATGAAAATTCGGACCGCCAAGCCGGATCAGTTGTGTATCGGTATAGGAAAACAGTCGTCCCTGCATCAACGGGTCATTTGTAAAGTCAATGCCGGGAACAATATTGCCGACATGAAACGCCACCTGCTCGGTTTCGGCAAAGAAATTATCAGGATTTCTGTTTAGTGTCATTTTCCCGATTCGCTGCACTGGCACAAGCTCCTCCGGAATGATCTTCGTTGGATCCAGTAAGTCAAATGGATAATTATGTTCATCTTTTTCAGGGACGATTTGTACGCCAAGTTCCCACTGCGGAAAATTCCCGTCTTCGATGGCCTGCCAGAGATCTCGGCGATGGAAGTCCGGGTCTTTACCTGAAATCTTCTGCGCTTCGTCCCATGCTACCGAATGCACACCCAGTAAAGGCTTCCAGTGAAATTTTACAAAACATGACTCAGCTTTTGCATTGATGAAACGGAAGGTATGCACCCCAAAGCCTTCCATCATGCGGTAACTTCTGGGGATGGCACGATCACTCATCAGCCATGCAATCATGTGCGTAGATTCGGGCATGAGCGAGATAAAATCCCAGAACGTGTCATGCGCAGAGGCAGCCTGTGGAATTTCGTTGTGCGGTTCCGGTTTCACCGCATGGATCAGGTCCGGAAACTTGATCGCATCCTGAATAAAAAAGACCGGCATGTTATTGCCTACGAGGTCAAAATTTCCTTCCTCCGTATAAAATTTTACGGCAAAACCGCGAACATCCCTGGCAAGGTCGGTTGAACCTCTTGAGCCTGCTACTGTTGAGAATCTGACAAAAACAGGCGTCCTTCTTGATGGATCATTTAAAAAGCCTGCTTTACTGTACTTTTCAATTGGTTCATATACCTGGAAAAACCCGTGTGCTGCAGATCCTCGTGCGTGCACGACTCTTTCAGGAATGCGCTCATGATCAAAGTGGGTGATTTTTTCACGAAGTAAAAAATCTTCGAGCAGACTTGGCCCGCGTTCACCTGCCTTGAGTGAATTTTGATCGTCATTGATCTTTATCCCCTGGTCACTAGTCATAAAAGTGTTTTGATCTCTAATTGTATTTTTTTCCAGGTCGTTGGTTTTATCAGTATGATTATCGAACGTGTTATTTTTTTGTGTTTTTGCCATGTTTTTTATTTATAAGATTAGGAACGTTTATACCGAAAAGTAAATATGATGATAAGTGTGTTAATAAATACTGCAAACAGATTAGTGAAAAGCACGGGATATTCCTTTTTTATAAAGCCATAGATCACCCAAAGGATCAAACCACTGACAAGTGTCACCAACATCCCCCATGAAATATCCTCTGCTTTCTTTTCTTTAATTATTTTGATGAGTTGTGGCAGCAGTGAGACAGAAGTGCATATGCCTGCAACAATACCTATAACCGTTGGATTCATAAGATATGTTTAGCAAAATGCGCCCCGAATTCCGGGGCGCAGGAATTTTATATGTGAGCCATGCTTATTGTTCTTCTTCCTCCGTTGCTGCTGCGTAATTGATATTGTTTTCAGCTACGCCCGTCAGCTTTTGGTCTGTTTCTTTTTCTTCTGCCAGCGTTTGGTTGAGCAGGTCGGCAATCTCTTCTAGACCAAGCGTGGTGGCAAGTTGTGCCAGACCGCCATAAGTGGCTATTTCATAGTGTTCTACTTTTTGCGCAGCAAGTATAAGTCCTACATCTCTTGTAGATGTCCCCTCTTCCGTTTCTTCAATGATGCCTTCTCCTTCCTTGGTGATACCTTCTATGGCCTCGCATTTTTTTGCCTGTGGCTTTTTGCCCAGCAGTTCAAACACTTGCTCGAGCCTTTCTACATGCGTTTTTGTTTGCACCAGGTGTTCCTCAAAGCAGGCAATCAGTTCTTCTGACCCAGCGGCTTTTTTCATCTTCGGCAAAGTCTTCGTAATGTGTTTTTCCGCCCAGTAGATATCTTTGATTTCGTTAGTAAAAAACTCTTTTAAAATAGCATCTCCTGCGGCGCTTGCAGCATTGTTTTTTGATTTGGAACTCGTTGATTTCATTGTATGGTGTTTGTTTTAAAAAATACAAGCCTTATCCTTCATTTCGCCACGAAGCCGGGGTGTCTTTGTCATTGTCTTCTGCAGGAAGTTGATGTTTTTGAGATTGCTGCACTTTAATAGCTTTTTTGCCGTCTTCGAGAGATTTTGTTGTTTCCTCAGAAGTCTTTTCCAATTCAGGTTTCTTCACTGGTTCAATTTTTTTGTTCTCAGGGTTGCCGGAAGAAGAACTGGGGAAATAAACGTTGCTTTTGTCTTTCATAAAAATGTTTCTCCTGACAGGTACACAATCGTTATGCCATATGATTAGTACTAATTAAAAGCTCGCACGCGTTATCCCATTTCCGTAGAAAAAATTGCTGTTACGTGTAAATGAGGGACACTTTGGAAGTTGCTTACAACAATGGCTGGAAAAGATAACGCTAATAACTAAAAAGATAACAGTTGAACGAACAAGTAGAAATCTTTGTGATAAACAATAATTGTGGTCCGCATAGTTATGGGTGGCGGTCGACGACCACTTTTTCCAAGTCTAAAGAAGGATTCACCATAGGCGAGTCCTTCAGGGTATTAGTCATCTTCAAAAGTAATAGCTACAACATAACTGCGAAGAGGTATACAACGAAGCTGGTGTTCAAAAAACATTCCTCAGCGATAAGTAAAAGGAAGCGCAGTTTTTAAACGCTTCCTTAGCTAGGCTTTTCTAAATAACCCATTTTAATGGCTATGATATAGCTATAACCTATACGCTTTTTCTACCAAAGATCAGCGATAACAAAAACAGCACAATAAAAATGAAAAACAGCACTTTTGCGATGCCGGCTGCGCTTGCAGCGATGCCACCAAATCCGAAGATCGCGGCAATAATAGCAACAATTAAAAAGATAACGGTCCAGCGTAACATAAACAACATTTAAGGATGAACAATAAACACTAATATTCATAAATTATGCCACCCTGACTATGCCACTCTGCGATCACACAGGGGCCGAATGAACTTGTCTCATTCATTTAATGGTTATTAATCAGGAAATCTCAGCAATTTTTATGGCTCAACCAGGAAAATAGTCGGCATTACTAATCTTTTTAGTTTTTGGCCCTGTAATTGTATGCTCATATATAAAGAATGCTATGGAAAAAGAAAAATCAAATAAGATCAAAAATCCGAGGACTGGACAACGGGAAATGAGCCTTTGACAGGCGCACAGCAATCGTATCTTGACACGCTTGCCGGAGAAACGGGAGAACATGTAGATCAGCATCTCACGAAAGCCGAGGCTTCTGAAAAGATTGAAGAGTTGCAGGAAAAAAGTGGCAGGTTAAAGAACAGCCATGCGGAAAAAGTAAATCAAAAGCCTGGCAGCTAAACGGGATGTTCCGATCGCTGTTGAAAGAATGCATGTGGCATACTAATCGAGGTTAAAAAATAGCCGGTGAATGCCGGCTTTTCTTGATTAAACTTCAGTTACCCATATTTTTTCTTCCATGCTGTTTTAAATTTCTTGTATCGTGGCTCCGCTTCTGCTTTTTTACAGGCTAGGTAAAAGACGTTTGCTGCTTTTGCTTTTTCCGGATCACCGGTCCCGCGCGGCAGTTCTTTAAAATCATTTGCCCTTTCATACTTTTTCCCACTCCTGTAGTTGGCGTAGCGTCTGGCCCTTGTAAAACCCATCTGCAGGAATTTTCTTGCCATATCTGCTCCTGGGAGATCAATGTCGTCAAGATAGTTTAAAAATCTTTCAAAAAGTTGATCGCTGCTTTTTCTTGCTATTGTTTCTGTCTTGAATCGCCAAAGTGGAAGTAGCTCAGACTTATATGGTTCGCAAATAAGTACGCCCTGTTCGCCTTTGGCAACCCGGTATTGCTCCGGATGTAATTTGTAGTCCGTGTCTTTTTTAAAATAATAAGCTGAACGGTCAAAGTTAAGATAGGAAGGTTCTCTTGCCATAAAGTCTATAAGGCAAACAACAGACCATTATGATTATGACACCTCTACGGCATCATTCCTCTAAAGTTGTATCCGCCAGCCAGGGCGGATCGAATGAGGCAAGTTTGAACCTATTGAAATAAACGGAAGCATTGTTTCAGACACATGGGAAACTGCCGCCACATCATGGCAACAAAAAGAACATAAGTTACCCAGTTAAAAGGACTTCAGCATGCTCCAATAGCGTGGCATCCGATTTGTTTTTAAAGCTTACTAAAAATCAAACACTATGAGTAACACATCATCCGTAGAAGTTTTAAATGATCTGATAGAAATCAACAACGACAGGGTCGAAGGTTTCCAAAAAGCCCTGGCCGATATCAAAGACGAAAACATAGACCTAAAGGGGCTGTTTGAAGAATATGCCTCCCAGAGCCGCACCTTCGCTCAGCAACTGACCGAGCTGGTAGCAGCAGCGGGGGCAGCGACAGAAACCGGAACGAGCGTAAGCGGTAAGCTGCACCGAGCATGGATTGATCTAAAATCGCTTTTTGGCGGAAATGACAGGGAGAACATTCTGGACGAAGCAGAGCGTGGTGAAGATGCAATTAAAAAAGCATATGCCGATGCGTTAAGCGATAAAGATTTACCTGCGGGAGCTGCAGAACTGGTGGCAAGACAGGCCGATGGTATACGTGGTGCACATGACAGGATCAAAGCTCTGCGCGATACGGCAGATGCAACGTCCAAATAAAATACTTTTAATCCTTTGAAACTTGGTCCCCGCATTACGCGGGGATTTTTATGATCATTTATGCAACAAGAAAATGACGATCACATTTCATGGTGCGGCAGGTACGGTAACGGGTTCTTGCCACCGGCTGGCGTTTAAAAATACTTTTAATGTTCTGCTAGATTGCGGGATGTTCCAGGGATTGGGAGAAGATACTGCAGAAATGAACCGTAACTTAGGATTTGACGCAGCGCTGATCAACGCAGTCATTTTATCCCACGCGCATATCGATCATTCGGGGCGCATACCAAAGCTGGTGAAAGACGGTTTTAGCGGAAAGATCTATTGTACCGCTGCGACGATGGAACTGGCGCTTGTACTCCTCCAGGATGCCGCGCACATTCAGTCTGCCGGCGCTCAGGATGTAGAAGGGGAATCACTCTTTGACCGGGATGATGTCAAATCAACCCTCGAACGCTTTGTAACTGTACCTTACAACCAGGTGGTGGAAATTGCACCGGGTATAACAGTCACTTTCACTGATGCAGGACATTTAGTGGGTAGTGCAACAGTGCATATTGCCTATAATGAAGACGGCCGGGAACAGCTCCTTTCCTACAGCGGGGATGTAGGAAGATATAATCATCCTTTGTTATGTCCTCCGGTTTCGTTTAAGCAGGCCAATCACCTGATCCTGGAATGCACATACGGTAATAGTTTGCATGATCCGCTCTATCAGCCGCTGGAAGAATTGCAAAAGATGATCGTCGATACCTGCATCAGAAAAAAAGGTAAACTGGTGATAGCAGCTTTCAGTGTCGGAAGGATGCAGGAACTCCTTTTTTATTTTAACCAGCTCAGCCTGGAAAGAAGACTTCCGGAAATACCTATCATCGTCGACAGCCCCCTGGCAGCAGAAGCAACGCTTACGGTGAAACGTCATAAAGCATGCTTAAGTGACCGCCTTCAAAAAGTCTTGGAAGTGGATGATGACCCATTCGATTTTGAAGGTTTACATTGGACGCAGACAGTGGAAGACAGCAAAAAGCTCCAGTCGTTGAAAGACCCATGCGTGATCATTGCCTCATCGGGGATGGCTGATGCAGGCCGGGTAAGGCACCATATTGCAGATGTCATTTCCTTTTCAGAGCATACTATTGCGCTGACAGGATATTGCACCCCTTCCAGTCTTGGTGGAAGACTGCAATCCGGTGCAAAACTGATCGATATCAAAGGAAGGGAGGTGGAGGTGAAAGCACAGGTTCAAACGCTGCGCCATATGAGTGCACATGCCGACTATGAACAACTGCTAAGATTTATTTCCTGCCAGGAACCGGAAAGAGTTGCCAATATATTCCTGGTACACGCCGAAGACCAGGTAAGAAAGGAATTCGCTAAAAAGCTGGAGCAAAAAGGGTATCAAAATATAAAATGTCCATTGATGCAGCAGGCGTACCAGCTTGCTCTGCAATAAAAAGGCTGCGCTGCAGCAAACTGAACAACCATTTGGATCATGTGTGAATTTTAACGCTGTTTGGGATTAGTGTCAAGATGCGTTCGTTTGGTATCGAGGCTACGAATCTTTGTCGAATTACGCCATTTGTTTTTGGCGGAGCCTGTCCATTTTTTCTTCATTTTGCGTTTAGCCGTATCACGCTTTATCGTATCCTGTTTGTTTCACGTCATTAAGTTGAAGTGTCAGATGATGAGGTAAACACCAAAGATGGCGAGGCGAAATCATTATGTATCTAACTGCTGAAGAAATGAAAAGCTGTGCCATAGGTGGTCCTTTATGATTGAAAGAGTAATAGGGTAAGTAAGATGATGATCATGGCATACAGTTGGCATTAATAACGTAAACATTCAGGTATGCCTTCCACGGTTATCGCTTCTTATGCTTACAATAGGGATACAGAGGTCCTTACCATAGTCTATACATCAGGGGTGATATATGAGTATTTTCAGGTGCCAGATACCGTCTATGATGAGTTTCTTGGATTTCGGGAAAAGGGCGTATTTCTCAATCATCAAATTAAAGGAAAATTTAGATTAAGAAAAGTAGGGTCTGGTCCCAGATTGAGTCATGGTTGATCATGGTCATTATGATTTCGAAAAAGTTTGGAATTAGAAACGCCATGTTGGCAAAAGGTTTTGCCATTAACGTTCCTCTTCAGATCGAGAAGAAAACCTGAACCGGCAAGCAAATGAGAATCGCTGGCCTAAGCGCTGATCTCATGACAGCTATGTCGATATTGAATGATCCTTGTATGAGAAGATCCGCCTCAGTAACAGCTGTTCAGTATTACAAAGAATGGTTCGCCTTTCGCCTTTACGCTTGTGATCATATGGGCGATTTCGGGCCCATATTTCATTTTCAGAAATCTGCCAACTTGTGGTCAATACAGGCGCCACCATCATTACCATCTTAATGGTTTTGATTACACACTAATGAGCCTAGACACAGTAATCGAGAAAAGTGTATATCTTCGGCCTGGTACGATTCAAAAAAGCATGAAGTAAGAGCCTGTTCTCAGGCTTTTTCATTTGCTTGAATCTGCCCTATCTACCGCGCTTACATAAAAGTTCGTATGATGATACTATATTTTTATGCACCATCAGATTGCTCCTTTATACCGTTACCTGTTTTCCTGCAAAGCTATTTCAATTATTGAAAAAGATTGAGCCTTGTTTTATCTTACCCAGCTCCTGTTGCAGTTGTTTCGCAAATGGATCGGTTTGCGGCTTTTGAAAGAATGGGTAAACGGCTCCTAATTGGAACTTAGTGGTATAATCACCGAACAATGAATAAAACTCTTTCGCTAAGCAACTGACATAAAGCGATCCGTTTTTGATAGTGGCTATTACAGGAATTTTATAACCTTGGTTGTCTAAAACATCAAAACTGATGAAATCTTCTGCTCTCATAGCTTTGCTATTTTAAAGTGTTTGTTCAAATATTTTGCCAAATTTAGTTAGTATCATGACACATGAAATTTTCCGCAAATCCTGACTTTGCAACTGTTTTGAGACTTGTTATATCCAAGCACTTCAGGAGCTACCTCAACCAATTATCAACCCGAAATATTAGGCAAACAAACCAAATAAAAAGAGCATATGCTATGTTAAGCAAATGGCATGCATTGCTTAATTCAAGCTTCCAATGATCTAACTTTAATCACTTAATTAGCTTAGCCAGGCCAATTTTACTGTAAACAGGTTTCATTGCCTTCTGTCATTACCAGTAAATCATTTGGGATAATGCAAACTATTTTATCACGATTATTTTCTTTTGAAAGGTCCCGTGGCCGATGGTGTTACAGCGTAGGAAGTAGCTACCGGTCAAGAGAGTTGCTGTAGGGATCACAAAACTCCTTGATCTTTGTTCTGCCAAGGATCTTTTGAAGACCGTCCTTCCATGTACATCCAGCAATTCGATCTCGCTGATAAAAAACGCGCTGTTAATGACGATCGTCCTGCTTTCCGTTACCGGGTTAGGATAAATTGACAGTCCGGAACTTTCAGTGGTTTGAATTTCGACAGTATTTGAATAAGATGTTTTGCCATTCTGATCCACCTGTTTTAGACGGTAATATGACCGGGGTGAGGTTGGTTGCTGATCTCTATAGCTATAGGTATTGCCCGTAGAAATTGTTGTGTTTGCTATGATTTTCCCGATTGATAGCCATTGCTGTAAATCCACCGAGCGTTCTACTATATAAAAACTATTGCCGGTCTCGTTTTCAGCCATCCATTGCAAAAGCACAGACGAACCTGCCCACTGTCCGCGGAAATACACTAAAGTGACCGGCAGGATCGAGCACAAACCTTTTGAGTTCATGATCAGCGCAGAGTCTTTACAACCTGCTGCGTCAGCGATGACCACCTTATCCGTTCCATCATAAATCGTGGTCGGGTTTGCAATGGTGTTGCTTGGTCGGAATATTGCCTGCGGATTGGACGACGTCCATAACCATTCGACTGCGCTCCCGCCATATTCCTGCAGTTCCGCATAGTCTGTAAAGCAAATTAATCTTACCGCAACGTTTGCAATCCGTACGTCGATGTTTGCTGTGGCACCGGAAGCGGTGCATCCGTTTCGGTCTGTCACTGTTACCGAATAGGTTCCGCTGGCGGAAGGTGTTACGCCTGAGGGATTCTGTAATGATTGATTCGCGCTATTGATACCAGATCCGGTCCATGCGAAGCTGTTATAAGTGCCGGTTCCGCCGGAGGCGGTAGCAAACAAGTCAAAAGAGGATCCTTTGCAGAATGGATCGGGCAGGGAACCTGTAGAAGCTGCAACTGCCGGGGAGGTCCGCACATTCACATTGGAGGTGTACCCCGTGGCAGAGCAACCGCCCGCATCTACTACCAGCAACGCATAGCTGCTGCCATCTGCTGTCGGGCTGGCACTGCTGCTGGATTGATTGCTTGTACCGCTGTTTAATCCCGAACCGGAAGAACCTGTCCATGAATAGGTATAAGGAGAGGTGCCACCGGAAACACTCGATGTTAGAGACACGGCATTCGTTGCCGTACAAACAGAAGTAGCGCTTACCGCAGCACTTACAGCTAATGCCGAAACGATGGTAGCAGATGCTGCAGAAGTTGCCGTGCATCCGTTATTGTCTGTAAGCCCGATCGTGTAGGTATAACTTCCCGTAGCCGCAGGCTTGGCTGTAGTGTTTTGTATGTTAGTGGTACCAAGTCCTGCTGCGGTGGCAGATGCCGTCCATGCATAGGTATAAGGAGAGGTGCCGCCATTGGTTAGTGATAGTAAATTCAACGTTCCTCCCAAACAGCCTGAGCTGTTGGAAGAAGCGCTGATAGAGGGTACCGGTCTCACCGTAACAGAACCTGTGGAAGCTGTAGCGCTGCAGTTATTACCATCGGTCACCTTTACCGTATAAACGCCATTTACTGCAGGTGTTGCCGTTGTGGTAGTGGAGGTAGCGGTGCTGGAATAGGTCGGGTTGGTAATTCCGGAACCTGTCCAGGTGTAAGAATAATTTCCCGCAGTGGTTGTACTGCGGTTAGCGGTAAGCGTTAGTGGTGTTTGTCCGGCACAGGCAACGCTGCCACTTACACTTGCAGTTACTGTTGGTGCACTGGAAGATGATACGGTAACAGTTACAGGTACACTTCCGTTAGAAATACATCCTTTGGTATCGGTAGCAACCACATTATACGTGAAGGTGCCTCCTGCCGGTGGTGAAGCGGTAGTGTTTTGAGTGGTGGCAGTGCCAAGTCCGCCGCCAGTAGATTGCGTCCATGCATATCCCCACGCGGTTACCGCACCCGTGCCTCCTGAAGGATTGGAAGCAAGGGTAATACTTTGTCCGGAGCACAGATTTGATGAGATGTAAGTGGCCGTTGGTGACACCACAGGTAATGGATTCACCGTTACCGCAGGTGTTGTTCCATAACCACTGCAGCCATTACCATCCGTAACGGTTACGCTGTAAGTGCCGGACGTGGTGGGCAACGCTGTGGTGGTGGTGCTTGCATTATTATTCAGATAAGAAGCGGTGCCGATCCCTGATCCTGTCCAGGTATAGGAATAATTGGCAACGGTGGTACTTCTGTTGGCAGTAAGCGTAATCGTTGTTTGCCCGGAACAGGCAGAAGTTGCACTGACAGAAGCGGTTACCGTAGGCGCTGTTTGTGAGGATAGTGTTACTGCAGCGGTCGTGGAATTCGATACCGTGCAGTTATTGGCATCCGTCACCGTGACTCCATAAGTGTAGTTGCCGGCAGTCGTTGGTTTTGCCGTGATATTTTGGATGTTCGTAGCGCTGGTAATATTGGCGCCCGTCGGAGTGCCTGTCCAGGCATAGGTATAGGGTGTAATACCGCCAGAAGGTGTTGAGTTTACGGTAAGGCTCTGGCCGCTGCATAGTTTTGGATTGGTGCTGGAAACAGCCACACTCATGGTAGGACTTGCTTTGATGATACCAGAAGTTCCTGTGCCAATGCACCCGTACGCATCAGTGACACTCAGTGTATAAGTAAAAGAACCACTGGTCGTGGGTGTTGCTGAAGCTGTTGACTGATTCAGAGGCGTATTAAGCCCTGCACCGGTACCCGTAGCACTCCAGGCATAAGTAAATGACCCTGTGGCAGGGTTGGTTACCGAACTAAGGTTAACGGTTTGCCCGGAACCACACAGAGATGTTTTATTCTGGTTAACCGTAACCACAGGAGCCACCCGTGTTGTTATTGCTACCGTTACGGTATCTCGTCCGGTACAGCTACTTGCATCTATTACCGCAATAACATAAGTGTAAGTGCCGGAAGCCGCAGGTGCAGCGGTGGTTGACTGCGTATTGGTCGCACCTGTGATATTACCTCCCGCAGACGACGTCCAGGCCAACGTGGAATATGGCGTGGCTCCACCCGTAGCGGTGGAACCAAGATTGATGGTCTGGTTGATACAACTGGTAGACGGCGTCCCGGTTGCAGTGACGACCGGTGACTGATTAACGGATACGATTACTGAAGTATCGGTAAGGCAGCCAATCGCATTGGTAAGCTGGTATCTTACAGATACCGTTCCAGATGTTTTTGTAGTGAGCAATCCCGATGATGAATTAATAGTTGCCACAGCACTGTTACTCGTTGTCCATAATCCTCCTGAAGGATTAGCGCCAAAAGCTGCAGTGGAGCTGCTACACAACAAAGTAGGCACAGTAAGCGATGTTAATGAAGTAGCCTGCGGCGTTAAGGTAATGTCATCCAGCGCAAGATCATTTCCACCGCCGCCGATACCACCATTTTTCAAAAAGATATCACCCTGCGAAGTGGTGGCGGTAAAAGTAAAAGTGTAGTTCTTCCAGGTATAATAAGTGCTGCCGTTGAACCCAGGCGTAGTATAGCTACCCAATACCACCGTATTGGAGTCTGCGATGCCTGCTGTAATGATGGAATTATTCCCGGCAGAAAGAGAAGCAGCCCAAAAGCTTAATTTGTAAGAAATGCCCGGCACAAGATTGGTTACACGTTTCCGGTAAAACTCATCCTGCTGGAAGGAGGCGTTTACCAGCATATATAACCCTGCACCGGTGCCGAGCGTATGATCCAGCAAGGTTCCGTTTGGCCAGTTAACGCTGTTATTGGCTATCGAATAAGAGCCATCATCAAACCGCTGGTTGCTGTAATAGTGGTAGGAGGTTAGTCCTACAGGCGCTGCACCCACATAGGCAGCTGTAGAGGGCGCCGATCCAAAATCTTCTACCACCTGCGTTGCTGCACACTGTTTTTGCAGCGCAACGGGAATTAACCGCTCGTTCTGCATAATGATGTGTACCACCTCCCCTGCAGAAACATTAAGCGTAGCAGAATTAGTGGCGGGGCTTACAGACGAGTTATTGGTTGGATCATAGACAAGCTCACCCAGTATATCCCAGGAGGTCGGCTTTGTTTCCGTTAGCGTATAGGTTCCCGGTGTCACCGGTATCATCATTGAATTATCCACGTAAGTAAGCCGTACACGTTCGTCATCGATCCAGCGGACTGTTCCCGATCCATCCACCGAACGGGTAAAGATGGTATTGTTGTTCGTCAGGTAGACTGCCGTCCACAATTGTCCGCCCGGCCCACCTGTAATAGTTTTTGCGTTATTGGGGCTGGTGTTTTCCTGTGTCCATGCACCTGCTGAGGTCCGTTTATTGATGTAAGTACTGTTAATGGCGTAGAGTCCCCCATCATCAGCAAACGCTACATCCAATACGTTCGTTATACTCATCGTACGGATGATGGATCCAAGAAGGTTCGCAGTATCCACCACAGTCGTGCCTACCGTGAAAACGATATTGTTGGTGATGGGGTTCATATCAATCTTACCTGCCCCGGTAAGCGAGGTTACTACGATGGTCCAGTTGTCTGTGTAAGGAGCAGATGTGGTATTGTTTCTCCAGATGCTGCCATCGCTGCCGGTGATGACAATATAACCATTGGCATAAGTAATATCTGCTGCATTTACGTTTGTATGACTGGATGGATTCCAGACGAGTGTTGTGGTCGCTCCATTGTAGTAATATGCCCGGTTGTTTGAGATATAGACCGCCACATTAGACGGTCCTCCGTCTACCCTCGTCGTTGTATTCCCGGTGATCGCCTGCGTGGATACCCACTGGCTGCTTCCACCCGCCCTTCGGTACAAAATACCTCCGGTTACACTCCACAGATCACCCTCCCCCGTTCCATGACCTGCACCCAGGTCTGCCGTGGTGGTATTGACGACATCAGGTCTGTCGTTCAAGGTAAAAGAAGGGATCGTCGTAGTTCCTCCGGTGATATCAAAAGGAAAACCGGTAGTAGGTGATGCATCTTCATTCACTGCCTGGACATGAACATAGATATAACCTTTCTGGGCAGTTGCGGCTTGAGACAATACCAGTGTAAAAGCCAGCATCCAAACCAGGTAGTTCAGCAGGTTAGCAAGATGTAGCATATTGGATCTCTTTAGTGGTGAAGTCGTTGCTACTTGAACTATGAAATTACCACAAGAGCAGGTTGTTCAGAGCTATTCATTTTGTTCATTCTCGTTTTTACTTTCTCTTAAACAATTAATTCTCAGCTAATTCGTAAACAAAGAAGATAAATATTTATCTTATAGTGGCAAGACACTGAATACCGACTGAACAAAATAAGCTGTACACCAATATCAACAGCTATGGAGAATAATTTACTGGATTTAAAACGTGCGCATGATGCGCCTTCACGACGCAAATAAACGCAAAAAGACAAACCTTCTAAAAAGCAAGCGGAAAGCAGTAGAGAAAATTGAGGTCATTACCTCGGCGGAAGCAGTAATGAAAAAAGTTTTAAAGAAACATAATGCCATCAACCCTTTGGATGAAATAAACAGCTAATGTCGACCACAATCAAACCTATGCTTGCTACACTTGTTGACAAACCAGTTGAAAGGCCCGGTTGGTCGTATGAAATCAAATGGGATGCTATAAATCGTCGCTTTGTGCCAGACAGAAGATGTGAATATTATCTCGCGTAACAATAAGCACTTCAATGAAAAATTCTATTCTATACACCAGACGTTGAAAGAGTTTCATTATAATGCAATATTTGACGGCGAAACTTGCGTATTAAAAGAAACAGGCGTCACCAGCTTTAATGCCTTTCAAAACGGCGGAGAGAAGCCAACGGTGAACTAGTTTATTACATATTCGATTGCTTTGACTCAACGGTTATAACCTGATGGAACTTCCTTTGACCCGTCGAAGTGAACTTCTGAACCATTTATTGCCAAAAGATGTGATTATTAGGAATGTGAAAATTTTGAAACCTCTCCAGAAGAGTTTCTGGCTGCAGCCGCTAAGCTGGGACTGGAAGGGATTATTGCTAAAAAACTGATAGTCAATATTTGCCTGGCGATCGTGGCAGCAACTGGCTTAAAATAAAGGTGCTTAAACGTCATGAGCTCGTGATCGGCGGCTTTACCAAAAACGATGACTCATCTAAAGCTTTCAGTTCGCTGTTGGTAGGTGTATTTGATAATGGCAAATTACAGTTAACAGGCGAAATCGGCACAGGCTTTAGGGATAAACTTTAAAAAGAGATGAAGGCGAAATTCAAGCTACTTCTTACAAATAAGCCGCCCTTTGCAGTGCTGCCGGATGTTAATAACTCATCCCAGTTTAGCTAATCCTCCACTCGCTGAAGCATTTTGGCTTAAGCCGTCTCTTGTGAGGTGAGTTATACCGAAATGACGGAAGATGGAGTGATGAGATAACCCTCTTTTGAAGGGATGCGGAAAGATTAGAGTCTCAAGATGTTCACGCGGAAGTGGTCAGGCATACGGAAAAAGTTGCCGTGACTAAGATTCGCCTGCTGTCAAAAAGAAAAATAACAACACGGTCGCACAAAAGAAATTACCCATCAAACCGGTGGAGAAGGGCCCTCGTAAAACACTGCTTAATCCGACCAGAGACACTCAGATGAAACCAGTCAATGAACATGAGCTCATATTCAGTAATCTCTCAAAAATTTATTGACCCAAAGAAAGTTATGCGAAGCTTGATTTGCTCAATTATTTTTACCAGGTGGTGGCTTAAATCATGCGCTATCTGAAAGACAGGCCCCAATCCATGAACCGTTATCCAAACGGTAGCGAAGGCAAAAGTTTTTATTATAAATATGTGAACGCTACTGCGCAGGAGTGGGAAAACAGTTTCCTTATCACACTAGTGATAGAGAAAATAATAATTTCCTTGTGCCAGAAGATGAAGCCAGCCTCCTGTGGTGGCCAATCTTGGCGCTATTGAAATGAAGCCGTGGAACTGCATCATATATGCGCCGGAACATCCGACCTGGTGTTTGATTGACCTTGATCCAACCGAGAAGAACTCCTTTGAACAGGTGATAGAAACGGCCCAGGTAACAAAACAGGTGCTTGATAGCATGGATATTCCTTCCTATCCGAAAACATCGGCCTCGACCGGCATCCATATTTATATTCCCCTGGAGGCAAAATATTCTTATGATGAGTGCGTGATGTTTGCTAAGTTACTTGCAACGCTTGTACATTATGAACTGCCTAAGTTCACGAGTATAGATCGCATGACCTATACAAGACAAGGCAAGATTATTTGGACTTCCTGCAAAATCGGCCTAAAGCCACGCTGGCTGCGCCCTATTCCGTAAGACCCAAACCTTGTACTACGGTGAGTTTGCCGTTGTTAATGGGAAGAAGTGAAAAGGGGACTAAAAACAGCTCATTTTACCATGAAAAATACCTTATCAAGGATATTACGAAATGGCGACATTTTTAGACCCGTGCTTGTTATAGGTATTGACATGTCAAAAGCAGTTCAAAAACTGTAATAATTGGAAATTCACTATCAGTTTATCGAATACGAGTCAAAGGCTTGTTTAAATTTTTCTGCTGATTTTTCAAAATTCAAATTTTCCTTTTATCTGCTGGTTAAGAAACACCCCTTTTTCACATACGCTATAAATTGTTCATAGATATGTACCGGAAACTGCAGATACTCATATGTAATGTCCGATTTAAAGGTAATTGATAGAACTGATGAAGCTTTGTCATAGCTGTAAGATGAAATAATGGTGGAAGGCATATCGTTTGGAGCTTTAAGCTAAGGATAATGAGAATGCATTTGTGAATTAGCCAAGATTGTAGGCCAGCATGTAAAGTCATTCTTGTTCGCGTTTGTTCCCTTTAGCATGATGCCGCACCCTAAGCAGTGCGGCGTCTTTTTATCCATTCGATCGTAAAGGTTTACATGGTTCAGATTTCAGGATGCTGGATCAAAACGTAGTATTTAAATTCTCGATATAGTCTTTGATCGCTTTACCAAGAGCGGCTGCCATAGCAGTGTTTTCACCGGCGAAGGTTTCGACCCACTGATGTCCGTCATAATGTATGCGTATCACATTGTCTTCAAACAGCGTGCAATCATAGCAATGCTTTATCTCGGCGGGGCAATGTTTTACTTTGGCCATTCTCCTCCCTTGATAATCGAAGGCAATGCGAAATGCTGTTATAAATGGTACCTGCTGCATAAGATCCACATTGGTTACAATTCATGGCAACGGACTTAGGTAAAACAGGATAAAGCAGATCAGGACTGTGTTTGTTTAACAAATGTAAGATTATTTTCGCATAGCATAAAACAAATTACGCACTTCGGAGCATCCCGTCAGCGTGTTTTTTATGATCCGTTTGGACTGAGCCGGGACTGATTAAGTTACTGTTATCGTAATATAGTTTGAGTAACAACTTATTGATCTGGCAGGAAGCAAGTCGTCCTTCCCCAATAAGCGCCAGGGAATGTTCAGTAAATTGCTGCATAAAATCAGGTCCGGGATCGCTAACGATTTTATAGAGCAGCATGTCTGTAATAATGCTAATGAGCATGGCCCTGCCGGTATAGACCTCTCCACTGATCACCGGAAGCCTTTCATAAATATGCAGTGCCCTTAATTGACCATGGTCGTCCGAAGCCGCGATATTGAGCAACAACAGACATAACAGGTCGTGCAGGAGTTTATCATCCCGGCAAAAAGTAATCAATATTTTCAAAAAATAAGCTTTGGAGAAAGACAGGTAATCGAGATAGCGGTAGTGTGTGAAAAAAACTGCCACGATATCATGCCTTATATTCAACTGATTCATCAAGTGAATAAAATATTCATCGGGTTCATGAAGTTGCGCAAGGAAATCCATAGCTGCAATTTTCTCGGCTGGTGTACAGCCCCATAAAAAGTCAAATGCCTCAGTAGGCGGAAGCTTCTTTGAATAAGCATTCACCAGCTTACAAATACGCCAGGTATTGATCCATTTTTGAAGGGATAAATTTTTCGCTTGCGGAGGAACACTGTTAAGGGAAACCATAAAAAAAGCAGCAAAGAGCTCATTGGTATAAATGATCGCCAGGTTATTAGTGAATAAATCCAGCTGCCCCTCTTCCTTGATGATGCCTTCATCGAGCAGTTCAGAGATGGCGCGCAGATGATGTGTATCCATGGGTAATTCATCGTATCGCAAGTGTGTTCCTTTTACTACTTTACTGTTTAAAAGGACGAGCACCTTTTTTTTAGTGTTCTCATAAACAACTTTAGCCAGACGTCGTGCTACTGCGGCGAGCATCCACTTTTGAGCTTTAGCGATTTCGCCATTGTCTTTCTCATAACTGCAACAGAAATCGTTAAGTAAAGCAGGGCTCGCAAGCAGGTTGAATATTTCTGCCCCAAGATGAGCGATATGTGTTGACGACACTCCGCCCTTCTTCAATGCCATACAAACATCGTGTGGTTGCCAGGCTAATACCTCCACAGATGAAAGCTGTAATAATCCGTGATCCCAGGCGAGGTCGAGCCACACAGACGGACGTGTAATGATCACCACTTTAAGGGGGAACTTTTGGTTTCCACGACATGACTCGCAGAGCCGCAGGTAAAGAACCTTCAGTTTTTCACGCGAAAAGCTTCGTTCATCGAAATGATCAATCACAAGTGTCACCGGGGGTATATTGCCGGGAAGGGCCGGAATATTTAAGTAATACGTCAGCCATTGTTGCACAGAATCATAACTATTCAGGAAGCTGAAAAGCTTTGTGGCATTGATCAACAACAGCGCGGTCTCCTTTGGCAATTGGTTGCACCACCACGCAATACTCATGGTCTTCCCGGATTGTGCCGGACCAACAATAGGTGTGACCCAGTCACTTCCGTCCAGCGCGCTTTGTAATTGCCTGGCAACTGCTTCCTGGATCACAATACGATCCAACGACAATTTTGCATGCATTAAAACAGACCGGCAAAATGCCGAGGTATAAGTACGACATTGTGCTGCAAAGAGAGGCTGACTGCAGTTTTTTGCCTGATCCGTATTGAAATAATGCTCCCAATCCTTATACCCAACAAACACCGCCAAGCTGTTTAAAGTGAATAGCGAAAAGGCAAATGGATAGCAGGCAAACCCAAACACTCGCTTGATGGTTGTTTCACTAATAAAGAGCCCGGTCCGGGCAGTGATTTGCTGAGCAAGCGATTTGCAATGGTACGCAGCAAGACCATCTATGGCTGCTCGTTCGAGTACACATTTCTTCAAACTTTCGACTTGTTGCAGGTCATAGTGGTGTTTCATAGCAAAGAATTTATGGTTAGTTACCCAACTTTATCATTGCTAATATGAAGTGAGAGGTTATGCTGTTTAAAGTGTCGATTTCCGATAAGACGGTCGGCTCATAGAAATTCATATCTAAGTAGGATGCAAAATACGACAACCAGTGTCAATCCGGGCTTAAAATTGAGAATCCCTATCTTTATTCCCTCACCTTTAAAACGTTGAACCATGGCAAATAACACGAAACCGATTGCGAAGCCGGCATTCGACCCCAAAAAACTTAGCGCGCAGGAGCAGGATCTTTTAGACTTGAGTATTGATGCACTTGTTAAGAAATATGGCTGGAACAAGAAAGCGGCCATTGACCGTCGTTACGGACTCAGAAAGAAATTCGCAAAGGCCGGATTGACGCCACCTTCTCCTGGTGCTGCAAAGCCAAAGCAAGCACCGAAGCCAGCTGCAGCCGTAACAAAGAAGGCTTCCCTTACTAAGCCACCGCAGGCGGCGAAGCCCGCTGCCACGCAGACAAAGCCTGTGACCAATTCAGTTCCTGTCGAGCAAAAGAAAATAATCCCGGCGAAGAAATTGGTTGGACAGGATATCGAGCTGTACGTGAACGGCATCCTTCTCAAACTTAACTTTTTCCCGAAGAAAGTGTCAGTGGATCCGGATCAAAAAGCTATTGAGGTTTCGATCTAACCAGGAAATGCAGCATCAGTGATTGGTGCGGCTTTGTTTATGATGCGTCTGAGGACACGCCGCAGTCATGCAGCCGAAGCGGAAGAAGTCGTTATCACCGGCTTTTCAAAACAAAGGTCAGGAAACAAAGCTTGTAACTGGGGAGGCAGCATCTTTTGGACAAATGGGTTGTCATTAAAAGGCCGCCAATAGTTATGGCTTCTTCTAATACATACAGAAAATCCCTTATCCCGTTAAAGTCAGGAACCAGCCGCACCATGAGCACGTCAGAGACTTTCTCAAACTTGGCAATAACTGTCGCGTCTTGAACACGCTCCTCCCACGTGAGGCTTTTAGAATAACCAATTTTATAAAACTCATGTCCGGTATGTTTAAAGGTAGTGAATTTGGCTTAGCGTTAGTGAGATTACCATTATTATTGCGCTGGATACAGAACCATGGGCAGAATACAACCAAGCTTAAAACAAAGAATCTGCCAACTGGAGCAGTTAAATGTTTAAGGTTTTCTGCCTCTGTTCCAAACAAAAACCCCTGTTAAAACAGGGGCCTTATCAAAACTGATTGCCTGTAAAAACTATGATTGAATAAAGCTCAACAAATCCCTGTTGATTGTTTCCGCTTCAGTTGTCGGCATGCCGTGTGGAAAGCGTGGATAAGAAATCAGCGTTCCCTTCTTCAGCAACTTAACTGCCTTTACAGCGGTTAGTTCAAAAGGAACGATCTGATCGTCTTCCCCATGCAACACAAGCACCGGTACATCAACACTTTTCAGGTCCTCTGTAAAATCTGTTTCTGAAAAAGCTTTGACGCAATCATAATGTGCCTTGATGCCACCCATCATTCCCTGCCGCCACCAGTTGTCCCGGATGCCTTGTGCGATTTCCGCGCCTTCCCGGTTATAGCCGTAGAAGGGAATCGTAAAATCATAAAAGTATTGCGCACGGTTAAATGCGGTACCCTTGCGGATATCGTCAAAGATGGACATGGGTACGCCATCGGGATTGCTATCTGACTTCGCCATGACAGGAGTGACTGCGCTTACGAGTACTGCTTTTGCCACGCGGCCTCTTCCATGTTTGGCAACATAGCGGATGACCTCTCCGCCACCAGTCGAATGTCCGATGTGAATGGCGTCTTTCAGGTCCAGGTGTTGTGTGAGTTCCGCAACGTCCGCTGCGTAAGTGTCCATGTCATTTCCTTCCAGCGTTTGTGTTGATCTACCATGACCACGACGGTCATGTGCAATTACCCGAAAACCTTTCTGCAGGAAAAACATCATCTGCGTATCCCAGTCATCGCCAGACAGCGGCCAGCCATGATGGAAGACAATGGGTTGGCCGGTTCCCCAGTCCTTGTAGTAGATCTCGGTACCATCTTTTACTTTCATTGTGCTCATGTTGTGGATTTTATTTGGTGAAGGATAAATGCGATTAGCAGGCCAAAAATAAGCGGCTGATGTTGAACCTGTTCACGCGAAACGGAAAACTAACAATTACGAAATATCAAAAATAAACCGCGCATGAGCGAAATAAAGTTTTTGCATTTAATATTCCAACGCTTTTGATTCTTTTCATGTTTATTTTTTGGGAAATGCAATAGATAACACTGCGGGATAATGGTGATATTAAGTACATGCAAACTGCACCATATCGTCGAAAAGGAAACTGAATGTCTGCGAGGCGCACAGGGTGATATTTTTGGGCTGTTAATATTAATGCGTGGCTTACATCTGCTTTGATGAAGCAGTCTTTATTTGTTGGGCGTACCAATGAAATTGCGAATATTAGTCTTGCGCTAAAGCCCGACGGCAATTTTCGATACTTAAAAAAGAGAAAAGTAATGGTAAAATGTTAATCACTTGGTTGTAAAGAAATAAGAAGGCCTGAGCGATTGGCATTTACCTTAAAGCTACTCAAACATTTCCCAGGCGAATCTAAGGGCGATTGATTTTGAATTAACCCCGGGCGGATGTTTAATGCATTTCAGACAAAGCGGCGTACCAACAGAGGTTGTTGAACCTGCATGGATTAAGATGTTTGTCAAATTAAAGCTGGTGCTTTGATAATGACAGCATCAATTCATCCAAAACCATTTTCAATCCTGTCGAATTGTGATAAGCCGTATTTTTTTGTTGAATGTCTTATATTAACGGACATCATCGAACACGTCATGCGTGCTGTCTGCTGCTTGCTGATGATCAAACAGGTTGTGCAAATAGGGAGTCAGTAATTGTTCTAATATCCCGATGTCCATAAAGGGTATCCATCCTCTTTGTTTGTCCTTAACAAACATGATGTCGCGTAACCCGTCAAAATTTGGATAAAGATGAATCACGATTGTGTCGGAGACCTGACCTGCATTTATGATAACAGTAGCGTGATAGTACAATTCCTGGTAGGCAAAGCTGAAGCGATGCTGTATGTGAAATAATTTTAAAGTCTGCTAATCAGGAATATTTATGAAGGAATACATGATAAAAGTAAATGCTTCTACGTACTGTACCAAAATTCGTTAAATACTTCGCAAACCAGTTGAAAAATTTCAGTAGGATTAAACTTTATCGCGTCAATACTTCTCATTAAGCAGCTTTTCAACCGTTGCATTCAGCAACGAAACGGTAAAAGGTTTTGCAACGAACGCATCAGCATTGCAGTCGTTTATTTTGTCGAACATGTTTTCAGTTGCGGAGAACAATAAAATACAAAATTGACAGCCATCATTTTTTAATTGCCGGCAAATGTCACAGCCATTGAACGGCGGCATTAAAATATCCATCAATATGAGATCAGGGGTTTGTTTTGCTAAATATTCCTGCAGCGGAGCAGGCGAAGAAAGTACTGACACCTGATATCCCCTGGAGATGAACAGCATTTCCAGTGCCTCCCTGATCGATTCGTCATCGTCAATAATCAGCAAATGTTTCATACCATTTTTCGTGCACAAAGATTTTGCCATTGGGGTGAGCAGCTAATCTTTCACAATGATATGTTGAGGTCAATCCTATTACTGAGGAAAAGTGCTACACAAACTGTTGAAATCCACTACAACTGACTTGGCCAAATCAAACCGAAGTTCCTTTTCTTTGTTGTATTAATTTCACTATGACCCAATTGTTTTCAATGATCACTACCCCTCATCGTGCATTGCTTCACACATTCATGTCTTCAGGAAGCCAGCCTTTTTATCGGATGAGCGCCGACTGGAAAGTAATGGAGTCACTTCTTGGCAAAGGACAGCTTCCAGACATAAAGCTGTCAACTTCTGGTTGGCTGGAGAATTTCATTGTGAAAGAGGATGTGGAGTTAATAATTGCAGCGATTCAGGAGGCCATCAGCGAAAAAAAGGTTTTTTGTCTGAAACACCGTCTCATCACTGCTGACCTTTCTGTTCGATGGGTGGAATCCAAAGCGATACCCATTTTTAATGATTACCAGGAAATCATTGAGTGGTACGGTACATTTACTTTTTTGGAAAGTTTAGAGGATGGTCATGCCGTGCCATCAACGGATAAACCCGTTATGAAGGTTTATGAGCAAGCGTTACCACAACAGGATATTGTTGAAAAGATAGAAAGTAAATACAGGGTGTTATTTAATTCGATGGATGAAGGCTATTGCATTATCCAAATGATTTATGACGATGGAGGAAAGGCTGTAGACTGGAAATTTATCGAAGTTAACCCAGCATTTGAACGGCACAATGGTCTCGTTAATGCAGCGGGGAAGACGATGCGTCAAATGGAACCCAACATTGAACAGAAGTGGGTAGACATTTACAATAAAGTGGCGGAAAGCGGGGAAAGCATCCGGTTCCAGGAAGATTCTTTTGCCTTGCACCGGACCTTTGATCTGTACGCCTTCCGTATCGGCCAAGCGGAGGAGCGGCTGGTTGCTGTCCTGTTCACGGATATCAGCGAACGCAAAAAATCGGAACGTCGACAAGCTTTTCTGCTTAAGCTTAATGAGGCACTGCGGTGGTTAAATGATCCCGAAAAGATCCAGGAGGAAGCCGCCCGTATCCTGGGACACGAGCTTAAGGCTGCACGGGCGTATTATTTTTCCGTGGAGAAAAAAGGTGATCAGTATATCCATCATGTCGCCCGCGATTATTACCGGATGCCGGGCATGCCGAGTGTGGCAGGACGCTTGGACTTTGCGATCTACGGCAGGCATATTTATGAGCGTCTTCAGTTGGGCGAGATCCTTCAGATTGAAGATATCTTCAGACCAGATCTTATAAAAGACATTGAAATGCATGCCTATATTCAACTCGGGGTGCATGCGCTAATCGTTGTACCGCTGGTCAAGAACAGCAAGTATGTGGCAGCCTTCGCTGTAAATGACAACAGGCCCAGGGCATGGACTGCAGAAGATGTAAAACTTGTACAGGAAACAGCGGAACGGACTTGGGCGGCAGTTGAGCTGGCAAGGTCGCAGGAAGCGCTCAAAAACTCGGAGAAATTGCTGGCGAGCATTTTTCAACTTGCGCCCATTGGCATTGGCCTGGCTGAACCTTCAGGGAAATTTATTTTTTATAATGAGATGATGAAATCCTTCATCCCCAACGGTATCATACCGTCAAAAGACAAGAGCGTTGCAGGAAGATGGATTGGTTACCTTCCAGATGGAAGTCGGCTGAGACCCGAGGATTATCCCGGCCTGAGGGCGCTGAGGGGCGACGGTGAAGGTGCGGCCAATGAGATGCTATATGTGAAAGAGGATGGCTCAGCGCAATGGACCCGTGTTGCGGCCATTCCCCTGCAGGATGATGATGGAAAGGTCAGTGGAATTGTAGCTGTGATAACTGATATCGATGCCCTGAAAAGAACAACAGAAAAATTACTGGAAGGTGAACGGCAGCTCAAAGAATTGCTCAGGCAAAAAGATGAGTTTCTGGCTGTCGCCAGTCATGAATTGAAAACCCCGGTGACAAGCATGATCGTTTTTGCAGACATCGCGCTCAAGACGCTCCAAGAAGGCGGTCATACCTATGAAAGCAATATTGTAGAAAAACTGGTCAAACAACTTGAGAGACTGACAAAACTTATTCATAACCTGCTGGATACAACCAGGATCGTTAGTGGCCAGCTTCAATTGTCGCTTGCACCTCTTGACCTCGCAGAACTGATCAGGGAACGGGTAGATGAACTTTCTAAAACTTCCTCGCATTCGCTGGAATTTAAAAATACAGTGCTTCCGATATTGTTTGCAGACCGCGAGCGCATCGGACAGGTAATGACCAACCTGTTATCAAATGCCATCAAATACTCTCCGTCCGGCACCGCCATCACTGTCTCCACTCACATCAAAGACGGTTTTGTCTGGATCAATGTCAGCGATCAGGGTTACGGTATTGCTGAACAGGACCAGCCGTACTTATTCAGACAGTATTTCCGTGTGAAGGCAGATCATGTTTATACGCAGCAGGGAATGGGCCTGGGACTGTTTATTACCTGCCAGATTGTAGAGCGTCACGGCGGAAATATTACGGTAAAAAGCGAACCGAATAAAGGATCTACTTTTTCCTTCTCATTACCTATTCATCAACACTAAAAAAATAACATGTCATCTACCGGGAATCAACCCAAACATTTATTAGTCATCGACGATGACGAAATGATTGTCGAAGCTATTCAAATGTTGTTTGAAACCAGAGGCTTTCGAGTGTCGGGAAAACCTTCGCCGGTACATATCGTTCAGGATTTAAAGAACCTTCAACCAGATTGCCTGTTGATGGATATCTCCATGCCTCCATTCAATGGTTGCGATATCTGCCGTTCGTTACGTGCACAAGGTTATCAAATTCCTATAATATTATTCTGTGCCAAAAATATATCTAATCAAGAGGCCATAGCTTGTGGTGCTAATGAATATATAGCAAAACCCTTTAAAGTAGAAGACCTGGTAACCCGCATTAGGGTCGTTTTAGATGCCTGATAAATGTACGAAGTGTTAGGTTAGGGATGGAATGATTCATCTGGTTCGTAAATGCCAGGTGTTCTGGTGAGGTAATTTGCCACAGTTGGCGACTGTTATACCCAGGACTGCCTTTGAAAAAACTGAATCTTCGCACTTGAGTTATATAAATTAATTGCCCAAGAGTTACTCCCACATCACTATGTCGTATGCCGGCACTAAACTTGAATGATAGATTTTATGAGTAAAAGTTCGCAATTATATATGGGAATTGTTATTTGCTTCACGGTGGGATTTTTCGGCCTCCATTATTTGTCAGGTCTTATCCTTTGTTACGTCCCAGTGTTACTCGGAGTAATTTTTTTCATCGTTCGCATTGTCAGGGGAGACGACTGAACAATAAATCTTAATGTATCAAATTCAGCAATCATTCGGATCGTAGGTTCTGTATAGTCAGAAATAGACTGAACAGCTTAATAAGTCCTCTGCTGGTACCGCGTGCACGAGTTAACAACTGTATTTCCCATTTTTCATGGTGACCCCGATACGTCTTGAAGAGGATTTTGTAATTGGGAAGTATTTAAAAGATAAAAGTCACTTTAAGAATAAAGCGGCTTTGAAATAAACTCTCAAAATGATAACTATAAAATCTTTAATGACAAATCAATAACGCAAAAAAGTAATCCACGGTTTAATTGGAGGATAAAGATGGTTACTATCGTTTATGACAGATTCTCACTTACGATAAAAGTTTTTATGGTAGGTTCAGGATGATGAGACAGATGGTTATCTACAACATGAATGGTGAATGATGTTCGGTACCGTGGTGAACATAGGATAATCAACTTCTTTTAAAAATTGAAAAAAGTACAACTAAGTGGACCGTTCTGGTTTAACATATTCATGCAACTACCATTTTTTATTTTGCCTAGTTTGATTGCCATTGTAATCTCATACTGAAATCGGGTTGTCAATGATAAAAAAGGTAATATTCAAACGGCAACAGTAGCATCAAACTGTTCAATGTTAGAATGTATTCAGGAAAAAAATTACAGATGACTATCGACTTCGTTAGAGATATAGAAACAATCATAAGAATTGGAATGATAAAACACAGTTGACGCATTCGGATTAAAGCGCCTAAAGTGGCATACTAACGACAATAAAGATAAATAATATTTTAACCTAGTAATGAACGGTGCCTAAAACGCGGAAGCAGCACATTGTCTGTAATGCGCAGCTGTCATAACAGAGTTGGGGGCACGTAAAGATGAATATTATTTCGCTGAATTTCTGTGTGTCATTTTGTGTTACATTTGCGTTGTTATAAAGCATAAAAGACAACGCGTTTTTATAAGATTTTACTAGGTCTTACAAGAATAGGCCATAATCTGGCACACGGTTTCATTAAGATATTGAATTTCAAGACTATATGAATCCAGTCTTGGGCACAGAAAAAGCCTTGTAAATAATTGAATTTACAAGGCTTTTTTATTTTATAGGTGTCGCTTTTAGAATAAAAGAAGCAAACAATCCCGCAGATTATCTACCATAGAAATACTTGCTGAACCAGAGAAACACTTTAACTCAATGCCAGAAAATTTTTCAGACAAATTTTCGATTAACTAAAGATATATAAGCCAAGTGTCAATGGCACTAAAACAAGACCAGGTATTACCTTAATAATAGTAACGATGGATAGGGCATAAAAAACTTCTGTCATATCAATGGTTTTAATTCTACACATACTTATGCTATATCTTCCAATTACTTCAGAAAAGGATATTGCTACAGTGCTTTTTTTATGAGGAGCAGAACCAGCAGCTATTGCGATCAGAAAGGCTGTGAAATTATAAATGTGAACATGCAGGCAAACCTGATGCGTTATTTCAACACATTTTTAAGTTCATTCGCAGCATACCTCAAAGCAGATTGTACGGCGGGAATAGTAGCCAAGGGGTTCAATAAACCATAATCATGTATCAATCCCTGCATACGCACCAATGTTACGGCTACTCCCGCTTCATCCATTTTCCTTGCATAGGCTTCGCCTTCATCCCGTAGCACATCATTCTCCGCTGTTTGCACCAGCGCCGGGGGCAACCCTTTCAGTTCAGCGATCGAAGTTTGCAGGGGTGCAGCATATTTTTCCTTTCTTGAAGCAACAGGAATATAGTTATCCCAAAACCAGGTCATCATATTCCTTGTAAGAAACCTGTCAACTGCAAATTCGTGGTAAGAAACTGTTTCAAAGTTTGCATCTGTTACAGGCCAGAACAGCACCTGGAACCTAAGCGCCGGTCCGCCTTTATCTTTAGCCATCAGGGCTACTGCTGCCGCCAGGTTACCACCGGCACTATTACCCACTACAGCCATTCTGCCCATGTCAAGCTTCAATCCGCTGCCATTTTCCGCTATCCATTTGGTGGCCGCATATCCTTCATTAAGCGCTACAGGGTACTTCACTTCCGGGGACCGGGAGTATTCCACAAAAACAGCAGCAGCGCCGGAGTAAACCACCAGGTCACGCACAAAACGTTTATGTGTGGCGAAATCACCCAGTACCCAGCCACCGCCATGGAAAAACATAAACAACGGAAGTGTTTCAGTCGAATGTTCTGGTCGCATGGTATATAGTTTGATCTTCATACCATCCTGCTCAATTGTTTTTTCCTCTATCTCTACTCCGGACTCATCAACTGTTACTGATGATTGTGCGCCTTCCAAAACTTTTCTTGCTTCCACCGCAGAAAGTTGTTCCATGGGCTTACCGCCTACACTGTTTAGCGCAGAAAGAAAGGCCTTTGTTTTTGTTTCAATTTCAGGGTCTGTTGCATAGTCCCTGACTTTTATTTGCGCAGTTGCTGTGCTCATAGCAATGATGTTTAAGATGATGATGAGATAATAAGATTTCATGATTCGGTATTGATCGTTTAATGTTCTTTGATCCATTGGTAAACCAACTCCGCATCCCTTTCCCACCCTTGGGCACCAAGTACAAAATGGTTTCGTTTATTGACGATATATTCAGTCACTGAATTTTTATCCTTGTAAGCATTATACACCCGGCGGCAAAGTGATTCAGGAATGCAGTGATCGTCTGTGCCTGCAAGTAACAGTAAGGGTTCATGAGGAAGTTTGAAGTTTACATACGCAGCACTTGTAAGACCTCCTCGTGCAGCCCTTCTTGATTCTGGTATTACCAATGCATCGTAAGTCGTTTCCTGTTCGATAAGGGACATGCCGTTGGTGAAGACAAAGCGCCATTTCTCAAGTGGCATCAGGTAAGGCTGATTCAGGGAACTAAACAAGCCAAGCGTAGCAAAATTGGAGCGCAGAAAATTCAGTTCAAAGGGAATGATGCCTTGCGGAGGCACTGCATGGATGGCAACTGCTGCGGCAGCAAGCTTGCGATTTAATAGTATCTGCGCAAACAGTCCTCCAAATGAATGGCCGATCACGATGGGTTTTTCCGGCAGCAGGCTGATTACCTGTTCATAGCGTTCAATGATCTGTGCCATCGTAACGGAAGCCAGTTTTTTATCGGGATGCTTTTCCCTTAATAATGCTGCAGTCCCTTCTTTTTCAGGCCAGGGCGGAGCCATGCAGTTGTAACCTTTCTGCTGAAAAAAATGCTGCCACTCATTCCAGCAGGTATGGGATACATAGGCGCCGGTAATAAAGACAATGGTTGTTGATCTGATCATAATTTTTCAATTATTACAGAACAAAGCTATCTCGTCAAACTAACGAAATCCATTGACAGACCATTGTAAAACTTGTATATTTCAGCGATTAAAAACCGATACTTTTTGTTTTAAGTATCCCTAGTTTCCTGATGCGTGAGTTAAGGGTAGAAACGTTGATGCCAAGTAGTTCCGCGGCACCTCCCCTGCCCGAAATTTTTCCCTGGCATTTACGCAGTACTTCTATGATATGATCACGTTCGTTCTCTTCGATTGTCTTAACTCGTTCATCAGGCAGGTGGGTAAGAGGAACCCTGGGGACAGCGACTTGCTGAAGTATATTTTCCTGGCATAATAAAACGGACCTTTCTATTACGTGCTGCAGTTCCCGCACATTGCCCGGCCATCGATGACGTAAAAGATCCTGCATGGCATTTTCCGATATGCCGTCAAGTGATTTTCCAAACTTACCGGAGTATAGTTTTATGAAGTGGGCCGTAAGCAACGGTATATCTTCTCCGCGTTCACGGAGCGCCGGCAGTGTGATGGGGTATACGTTCAGCCTGTAATAGAGGTCCATTCTAAACCTGCCTTCCGCTACCTCGATATCCAGGTTTCGATTGGTTGCAGCAATCACGCGTACATCTGTTTTTATACTTTGTGTTGCACCAAGGCGCTCAATTTCTTTTTCCTGCAATACACGCAATAACCTAACCTGCAAGTCGGGTGTCATCTCCCCAATTTCGTCAAGGAAAATAGTTCCCTGGTGTGCCTGCTCAAACTTGCCTATACGTTTTTCTGTGGCCCCGGTAAATGCTCCGCGTTCATGGCCGAATAAAATAGATTCTATTAAAGTATTGGGCATTGCTGCACAGTTCACTTTAATCAACGGTTTGCTCCTGCGTGGAGAAAGCTCATGAATTGAATCTGCGATCAGCTCTTTACCGGTGCCGCTCTCTCCCATAATTAAGACGGAAGTATCTGTTGGCGAAACGATCTTAAGCTGGGAAAACACTGACTGCATTAATGCACTTCTCCCGATCATACCAAGGAAATGATCATTCGATATGCGTGAATGAACCATCGCTTTACTTTCCGGGGGGTGTGATGCTTCAAGCCTGTTTTCATGCAGGTACTCCGCAATCTCCAACATCACCAGAACGTCCCGCTCCCGGAATGGTTTTACCAAAAACCCATAAGGCTGTGTGGCTTTGGCAGCTTCCAGTGTTTCCCGGTTGGAATTAGCGGAGAGGTAAATAAATGCCATCTTTCTTTGCCGGAGAATAGCAGCAAGGTCAATACCTGTAAGATGCCCCTGCAGAAAAATATCCAGTAACACCAGTCCCGGAGGATCGTCTTCAATCACAGCCAATGCTGCCTGCACTGATCGGGCAATACCGCATACAACATAACCTGCCTTTTCCAGGATCATCTGAAGATGATTGGCTTCAATAAACTGGTCTTCAACAATAAGCACCTTTTTATTCATTCAGATGATCGCTAAGGTTAATAAGGGTGATACAATGCAGCAGAAACGGTTTGATCAAAAATAAATGAAATTCAGCAACGAAGTTTAGAACTGCGATGCCATCAACGTTTTTCTAAAATTGCTGAAGTTGGTGCCGGAATTATTCTTAAAAAATTTACTGAAGTGTGCCAGGTCATCAAAGCCGAGCAGGTACGCAATTTCTTTCATGCTCTTTGATGAATGCACTACCAGTCTTTTTGCTTCTAACACCAGGTATTGATGAATGTGATGGCTCGCTGAAAAACCCGAAACTCTTTTTACAATCTGGTTAAGATAGTTGGGGCTTACATTCAAACTATCCGCATAGTCAGTAACCATTTTTTTACCAGTAAAATTTTTTGAAAGCAGTTTCATGAATTGCATTACCAAATCCATATCACGGGTGTTGATATTGGAGCACTCGCTTTTTGCAATGCTTTGTCTGATATACATCAGAAATAACTTTAGCCACACACATACCAGGTCAATGCTTGCATCATCCTCTGCCAAAAATTGCTTTTGAATATTAGCAACGATGTTAGCCAGATCAGGTGCCGAATCAACCTTAACACGAATGATAGCAGGCCTGCTTAAATGATGTGAATTTATATTGATCAGCGGAAATTTCGCTTCCATACACATGCAATAAAAAAAAGCTGCATCTAATTTAAAATAGACGGCATTTACAAAAGGATCAAACTCAAACCGCCGTAGCTGACCCGGTGCAAAACAAACGATGCTTCCGGGTTGCAGCACATGCGTTGTTAGATTTAACTCAACACAGGCAGTTCCGGATTTCATCCAGACGAGCTCGTAATGGTCTGACCGGCTGGCGACATTTGATAGCTGTTCATGATTTATCGTATCAATTGATTGAACAAGAAAGGGCTTGCAGGCAGACTGTGGGTGCTGATAGGTAAAGCTCATAAGATTAGCGTGTAGGTGAACTGATTGCTGATTGTTTTCAAGCGACATGCCTGATTTTTTGAAACTGATTTTCAGTTGGTTATCAGCCTGCTTTCAAAGGTTGTTTCGTGATATTTGAACAATCGGCGAAATATGAATATTCCAGATGGCTTTTTCTTTTTTGTATATTAGCTGGTCATCATCACCCACCAAAACACCGGACATGTCTGGCCTTTTGCTACAGAGAAGAACACATCTGGCAGTAAGCATCCTGCTATTGCTTTTCTGCCTGTTAACCGGCAATGGCGTCAGATTATACGCCCAGCAGCTTACGTCTTCTGAGTTGCGCGAATCTCTTTTAAAGCTTCAAGAGAAAGATTCAGATACCGGGTATATTAACCAGTTACTTAAGGTTAGCAAACATTATATTTTTAAGTTTGGAGAAACTCCATCAGATCTTGACAGCGCTTTATTGCTGATACAAAAAGCAGCAATGCTGAGTAGAAAAATTTCGTATCAAAGAGGATATGGAGAAGCGTTGTATCAAAATGGTATGGCATACAGGGAGAGAGGGGAAAGAGACAAAGGAAAGTCATTTGCGGAACAGGCGGTAACCCTCGCTGAACAAAACAAGCTCTACGATTTGCTGGGACAATCCTATCTTGATTTAAATCAATTCTACGACCATTGGAATGATCAGGAGTTTCCAGTTAAAATACAAATCACGCAAAAGGCGGTAGATGCATTTCTCTTAGCCGGCGACAAGGAAAACCAGGCGGCTGCACTTCAATACATGGGCGATCTGTACCACCTGCATACGGAAACAATCCCGGAAGCCATTTATACGCTGAGGCAAGCACTCAATGTTTATCAACAAACAGGCTACCGTAAGCTTCAGGGCATTTATGATTTATTAGGAGAATGTTACCGGCAAATTGCAGATCCGGCGTCTGCTTTAAGATATGGATTGCTCGCTGAGCAAACGGCACTTGAAGTAAACGATACCACGCTCCAGTTGTGTACCATTTATAACCGGTTGGGGACCACTTATGAAAACCTGAAAGAACCTTTGAAAGCCAATGAGTATTTTAAGAAAGGGCTGTTGATAGCAGAACGATATGAAGATATTTCAGGTATTTATGAATCTGCTGCAAATTCCTGCGCGGTAATGATCACGTCTAATCCAAGTGAAGCAATTAAATCACTTCAGGGAATACTAAAAAAATATACGTTTCCCGATGATATCATGCCCTATTTTAATGTGCTGTTTCTTCGCGCCTATACCAATCTCGGCAACTTCACCAATGCCGGTGATTATTTTGAGAAACTGTTTAATAAGTATGATAAGGCAAATGCTGAAAACTATGATATCGGTGCGATCAATCATGGTATTTTATTCCTTATTAAAATCAAACAGTATGCAGAGGCAGCGCAGTACCTCGCAAATATTGATCGCCTTCCCCGTTCATCCATTGGGTTGAGGGACTGGAGTAACACCCGTATGCTATGGTTTCGGCTGGATTCGAGTCGCGGTAATTTTTCCTCCGCGCTTAAGTATTACCAGCAATATAGAAATGTACTGGATTCTGTTTACAACATTAATAAACTGAAACAGGCAGATGTTACACAGGTGGAGTTTGAAACCCAGCAGAAACAAAAAGATATTGACAGGTTAAAATTTGAGAACCAGTTGCAATCAGATAAAATCAGGCGTTCCTTATTTATCCGCAACAGTACTATTGGTGGCATCATCCTATTGGCCATCTTCTTCGCTTTATTATATAAGCAAAACAAAGTAAATAAAGAAAGTAACAGGCAGTTGGTAAGCAAGCAATCAGAGGTAAACGAAAAAAATAAAATACTTCAGCAAATGGTGGAGGAAAAAGAATGGTTACTAAAGGAAATTCACCATCGTGTAAAAAACAACCTGCAAACCGTAGTAAGCCTGTTGGAGTCACAATCTGCCTACCTTCAAAGTGATGCATTAGCGGCCATCCAGGACAGTCAGAACAGGGTGCATGCGATGTCGCTGGTACATCAGAAATTGTATCTCACAGACAATGTGGCTTCTATTGATATGGCCACCTACCTGAAACAATTGGTCAGTTATCTTCGAACCAGCTTCAACGCGGTGGGCATTCAATTTCAGGTGGAGGTATCAGCTATTGAACTTGATGTTTCCCAGGCAATACCGGTTGGGCTGATTGTTAATGAAGCCATTACCAACAGTATCAAATATGCGTTTATCCCCGGGCAGCAAAATAAAACGATCATTGTGTCAATGATGTATGTCGAAAAACAAATGAACCTGGTCATTGCTGATAATGGCACAGGTTTTAGCGTCGAATCAAAAAACGCAGAAGGTTTAGGCCTCAGGTTAATGAAAGGATTAACCGAAGATATTCAGGGAGCATTGACGATCGGTAGTGAAAATGGCACCAGCATTTCTGTAAGCTTTACGGCCAATATACCCTTTTACAAAAAGGCCCTCAACACATTTCTGGTAAGTTAAAGTTCAAATCTGGATAAGAGTATCCTTTTACCTGGTTTGGTAATTAAATAGGATTTGCAATTCTGCCAGAGAAGGCCTCCTGAATGCATGTGGATTATAATACTTGTAGTTGCCGGATTAAGTAATTCGTCTACTTAAGTTTTTCTTTTTGTTGCATGGATGATATCCTGCTTTCAATTTGGCATAAAAGTAAGCCTGTGCGTGCAGCCCAATCTTCATAACATAGACATCTTTATAGAAAGACCGTAAACGGTTAAGCTTGAAACGAAGTTTGAAGTGCCTGTATCTTCGGATGTTGGTGATCTGGAAGTAATCTTCAACAAGCAATCGCCATCATTATGTTTAAATATTGGCTCTTTGTATTGAAATAGATTGCTCAAAAGAGATATTCGCTTTAGCGTTAAAAAACTCTTCTATAATGCCTTCATGTGTTAGGGTTGATTCCTCTAAATGAATAAGCCTCTGAAAAATCAGAGGCTTATTAAGCGGTGAGGGCGGGATTCGAACCCGCGGTACAGTTTAACCCGTACGGCAGTTTAGCAAACTACTGATTTCAGCCACTCATCCACCTCACCTTGCTGAAATACCCCCTAAGGGGCTGCAAATATAAAGGCTTATTGCATATATCAAAAAACAAATTCCAAATTCCTGAAGGGTGCCCAGCCGGAATTTGGAATTTGCCGTTAATGATCTCTGTATTTACATTGCAGCAAGCTGTACCTTTTGGGTAAGCTCCATTACGTTTTCTCTGAACAAGCTATCTGTATCCATTAAATCTTTTACCGTTTGGCAACTGTGTATTACGGTAGTATGGTCACGGCCACCAAAATGTTCACCAATGGTTTTTAAAGAGTTTTTGGTAAAGGCTTTTGCAAGATACATGGTAATCTGGCGGGCCTGCACAATCTCACGTTTACGTGTTTTATGCAGCAGCTTTTCGTATTGCACATCAAAATAGTCGCACACCATTTTCTGTATTGCTTCAATCGTGATTTCCTTACTGCTGGTCTTGATAAAGTTGCGCAATACTTTCTTGGCAAGTTCAAGATCAATCTCACGTTTATTTAATGATGACTGCGCAAGTAAAGAGATCAATGCACCTTCCAGTTCACGCACGTTGGAGCTGATATTATAAGCTACATATTTCACTACCTCTTTTGGCATATCCAGGCCATCATTCTTCATCTTACGTTCCAGTATCTCAATACGCGTATCGTAATCAGGAACCTGAAGGTCTGCGCTCAATCCCCAGCGAAAACGGCTGAGCAATCTTTCCTGCATCCCATCAAGATCTTTTGGTGGCTTGTCTGAAGTTAAAACAAGTTGTTTACCGCTTTGGTGTAGATGATTGAAGATGGCAAAGAAAGCGTCCTGTGATTTTTCAGCACGGCTGAAGAACTGCACATCATCAATAATCAATACATCTATTAACTGGTAAAAATGAATGAAGTCATTAATCGCATTGTTGCGGCTATGATCCTGGAACTGGTTGATAAATTTTTCACTGCTTACATATAGCACCACTTTATTAGGATGCATACGCTTTACCTCGTTGCCAATACTTTGAACAAGGTGAGTTTTGCCCAAACCAACGCCGCCATATATAACCAGCGGGTTAAAAGAATTAGCGCCTGGTTTTTCCGCAACGGTTTTACCAGCCCTTCTGGCTACCCTGTTGCAATCCCCTTCTATAAAGGCATCAAAGGTGTAGATATGATTCAATTGAGGATCTATCTGCATCTTTTTAAGACCAGGAATAACAAATGGGTTCTTAACTGGATTATTTATTACCAAAGGAAAATCCATTTCGTTGTTTGAATAAATTTTTGCGCTGCCTGCAGGCACATCCATCGAGCCATTTTTTCCATTGCCACTGTCTACCATTATACGGTATTCAAGCCTTGCTTCTTTTCCTAATTCACGCTTCAATGTTTTGGCGAGCAGGTTTACATAATGTTCTTCAAGATATTCAAAGAAGAACTGACTTGGTACCTGAATCATTAATACGTTGCCTTTTATATCAACGGGTTTAATGGGTTCAAACCAGGTCTTAAAATGTTGCCACTCTACAATATCCTTGATAATCTTAAGGCAATTGTTCCAAACAGATTCAGCGGTTTTTGTCATAGCCAAAATGGTACAGTGTTTATATGGATTTATTAATGTTATACCGGGAAAAAAATCCCAAAAAATTCTTCCTTGTTGAAGGATAAATTTTTTGGGACAGGACGGCGAATATCTATGTAATATGTTGAAAAAAAAATTTTTTAGTCTTGTATTTTTTCATCAATACCAACAAAGAAATTCTCAAACAAATTTTTTCTTTTCATACAATATTTCTTATGCATCTATAAGAACACTGTGTAATAAGAAATGCCTGAAAGGCCGCCGTAGCTTACGTTTCAGCCGTTAAACCTTATAACGTAAGCAATTGCCCTATTTATATATGCAAAGAGCTTCAAACAAATGATCAACATAACAAACACTTTACCGGCTACAATTATTGTTATTCACAAATAACAATAATCGTTCCTGTTAGTTGCGTTTGGTAATCTTATGTTTTGAATAACTTATACAGCAAAAATTTGCTACATCCATGCAGTATTTTTCGGTTGCCTGGGTGTAATAATCATAGGTTTTTTTTAATGGGATCACGGGACCAGAATGGACAAGCACACGATAAGGACCGTTAAGAACTTCTACATATTTTACACACACAGTATTCACTTAATGATAGATTGTAAGAGTGATCAATGATGTATAAAAGCAAGCGGGCTCATCAGGTTTGATTGTAATTGAAAGGTACAATATAGAAATTGAAATTCGCAATTTTTTTCCATTAAAAATAACATTAGATTTCTTCTACATTTGCCGGAAATAAATCTTATATAATGTCATTTGAAATCACCGGTAAGCTGGTTGCCAAATACCCCATCGTACAACGTACAGAGACGTTTAAAACAAGAGAATTTGTAATTGAAAAGTCAGAAGATATCTCCGGCAGAACCATTGTGAATTATGTAAAGTTTCAGTGTGTGCAGGATAAAACGGCAATGCCCGACAGGTTTAATAACGGCGATGAAGTAAAAGTGATGTTTAACATAAAAGGTACAAAGTGGGTAAAAGATGGTAAGGAAAATTATATCACCAATCTTGATGCATGGCGTATGGAACATGTAAAACTTGGCGAACAAACAACCGCTGATAACAATGCAGGATTTGTACCTGATGCACCACCTTCTGATATGGTTGATGATCTTCCTTTTTGATTATATGATGAACGGTTTGCATATACAATGCTTTGATATTTCCTTTGCAGCCATTATTTTTATTCTATCTATTCATTAAAACCTTGAATCATGAAAAAAGCGATCTTCGTATTCGTTGCTTTATTAGCCATTAGTGCTACAAAATCATTTGCTCAAAAAGCCGGAGCAGGACCTGAGTTAAGTATCGGACTTGATGGTGGTTTACCATTAGGTGACTTTAAACAAGGATGGAAATTTGGCATTGGTGGTACAGCTAAGTTTGCGTATAACTTTGATGAGAGCGTAGCTGCAACATTAACAAGCGGATTTATTTCCTTTTCAGGAAAGACTATAGGTGGACAAAAAGTACCTGCACTTAAAACTATTCCTATTAAAGCAGGTGTTCGCTATACTTTTCCAGGTGGCTTTTATGGTGAACCTCAATTAGGTGTAACCCGGTCTTCTGCAAGCGGAGGTGGAAGCTCTACCGGATTTACTTACGCGATTAACGCCGGGTATCATACATTGCCTGGTATAGATGTAGCACTTAGGTATGAAGGGATTTCAGATAATGGAACGAACTCTTTTATCGGACTTCGTATAGCTTATGCATTTTCTTTGAGCAGCAAATAAGAACTTACTATCTGCTTGGTAAAAGACCGCCTTTTTACAGGCGGTTTTTTATTGCTTTGAATGCTCATTTTTTCTTTCGTTCTTTGTATCAACATTGCAACGCTTATTTAACTTAAAACCTTAACTCATGAAACGAATCCTCACCACACTGTCACTATCTCTGTGCATTATGTCTGTTGCCTTCCCACAAAAAAGCCCGGTGAAATATGGTGTAAAAGCAGGGATCAATATTTCCAATTTAAGAATATCCGGTAACGGAATGTCAGTTAACCTTTCTTCACTGGTTGGCTTTAACGGCGGCTTTTTTGCAGAGCTTCCTGTAAGTGAGCAATTTGCTATTCAGCCAGAACTTGCTTACTCTATGCTTGGCGCAAAACTTAAAGGAAGTTTTGATACAGAGCTTGGAGAATTGGATAATGTAAAGCTAAAGACCAATTACCTTACTATTCCTGTACTTGCAAAATTTAAAATACCCAATAGCGGCTTTGGTATTTATGCCGGGCCTCAATATGGAATCTTATTAAGTGCAAAAGCCACTGCAGGTTCAGAGTCTGGTAACAATAAAGAAGAATATAAGTCGGGAGATTTTTCAGGTGTATTTGGTACAGAATATTTTTTCAGTAACGGTCTTGGTTTATCTGCAAGATACCAGCTCGGTTTTTCAAATATTGCCAAAGAAGCTGAAGCTGGTTCAAGTATGAAGAACAATACTTTTACGTTTACGCTGGGTTACAAATTTTAATCATCATATCTCAAATTTTTAAAGAGGCTTTCCAAAGCCTCTTTATTTTTGCAGCAGTTTTAGGATAAACACCTAACCGTTATGCAAAAGAAAATCAGTTTAAAGTTGCTTCCATCAGAAGCGGCAGACGAGGCAGCCATTCTTACTTATATCGCCAAAGCAGAAGCCGTTTCTTCCAAAGCCATCACCGGCTTTCATTTACTTAAACAATCTATTGATGCCAGGAGCCGGCAGGTGTATATTAACCTTACGGTAAATGCATTTATCAACGAGCCTTTTGATGAACGGCAAACAGAACGTATCGTATTCCAGGATGTTTCCAATGCCAGGCATAAAGTGGTGATCGTAGGCGCCGGCCCTGCCGGTTTGTTTGCTGCATTAAAGTTATTGGAAGCAGGTATAAAACCCATCATCATAGAACGGGGAAAAGATGTACGTGCAAGAAGACGAGACCTTGCACTGCTGAACAAAGAAGGTGAAGTAAATGCCGAAAGTAATTATTGTTTTGGTGAAGGCGGCGCAGGCACATATAGTGATGGCAAGTTATACACCCGCAGCACCAAACGTGGTGATGTAAACAGGATACTCAACCTGCTGGTGCAGTTTGGTGCAGATGAACGCATTTTGTATGAAGCACATCCGCATATAGGTACCAACCAGTTGCCAAAGATCATTACCGCAATGCGTGAGCAGATTATTACGGCAGGCGGAGAAGTGTTGTTTGAAAAGAAATTATCAGGATTAAAGAAAGAAGGTGATACTGTTAAAGCCGTTATTACTGCTGATGGCGATGTATTGGCCGCTGATGCAGTTGTGCTGGCCACCGGCCACTCTGCCAGGGATATTTTCGGATTATTTTATAAAGAACAACTGCTGATAGAAGCAAAACCTTTTGCCCTGGGTGTGCGTATTGAACATCCGCAAACGCTGATTGATGCCATACAATATCATTCACCGGACAGGGGCGAATGGTTGCCGCCGGCCTCTTACAGTTTGGTTGAACAGGTAGATGATAAAGGCGTATTTAGTTTTTGTATGTGCCCGGGTGGCATTATTGCACCGGCTGCTACTGCACCTGGTGAACTGGTGGTAAACGGGTGGAGCCCCAGCAAGCGTAACAATCCTTACAGCAACAGCGGTATGGTGGTAAGTCTTTCACTGGAAGATGCTTTACAGGATGCAGATTTTAAACAACGTGTAAAGCAACATAAATGGGCTCACGATCATCCTTTGCTGTTAATGTATTTTCAGCAGATGGTAGAGCAGCATGCCTATAACGCAGGTGGAGGAAAGTTTGCAGCCCCGGCACAACGCATGGCCGACTTTTGTAACAATAAAGTATCTGCTTCCTTGCCTGTTTGCAGTTATGTACCCGGCGTACATGCCACTTCTTTGCAACAGGTGTTACCTGCATTTGTACATACAAGACTGCAGGAAGGCTTTAAAGCCTTTGGTAAAAAGATGCGGGGCTATTATACCAATGATGCTATTGTGGTTGCCACGGAAAGCCGGACTTCTTCCCCGGTGCGCATACCCCGCGACCAGGAAAGCCTGCAACATCCGCAACTACAAAATTTATATCCCTGCGGGGAAGGCGCGGGTTATGCCGGTGGTATTGTAAGTGCAGCGATGGATGGTGAACGTGTTGCGGCCGTAATTGCAGCATTACGTACAGTTGTTTAATATCGAACAAATATCAAAGACAGTTGAATAAGAAGGCTGCAATAAAACCAGCCTTTTACACCCGGAAACCAAAGATGCCAATCTTACCCGAACGATGAACGTACTGCGACGCAACAACAGCACATTTATTGGGCTGCTGCCGGGAACATATTAATTCATACTCATACTAAGGAAGATATAATTTCTCCACGCCACTCTTTTCATAAAAGCTTTTATAATCCTTAATGTTTAGTATATCATAAACGGCCTGCTTTTTATCTGCGGTATTGTTATAGTAGGCTTTGCATATCTGGTAGCCTATCCAGTATCCAAGATCAGCAGGTTCGCCGGCAGGCGCATTGTCGCGATTGGCAATCCAGTAACTGCCGCGATTTAAATACATCTCTTTTTTAAACCTAAGCCATAGTTGCGCCTCTTTGCCTTTTGCCCAAACATGAAGGTGCGGGTTGGAGTTGTTGCCAGAGATAAGTTCGCCAATAAAATCGGCCATGCCTTCTACCAGTACTGCGCGTAACAAAGTGGTATCTTCTGCAAGATGATCCTGCTGGTTGTGAATGGTCTCATGCGCCACCACGTATTGTATGCCGGATATGTTATGCAGGTTGTCCTTTTCCCATGCAGTTAGCTCGCTATTATTGGTAAGGCTGTCAGCACATTGCATATCTGCGCCGGATACTGCACCATAATCATTCACGGTGCCACCCGAATGAAACATGCCGATCACAAAGTTGAGTGCGGGAAATTTTGCAGGCGGATAAAGTTCTTTCAGGTGTTGATAGATCTGCCTGAAGCGGTCATCCTGTTGCTGTATTGAAAGACTGTTCTTTCTTATGCCCGCCAGGAACAAAGGCATGCGTTTTATATTATCCGTAAAACTTTTTATACGTCTTATCTTGATGCGGTAATAATCCTGTAACGCCGGCGAACCCTGCTCAATATATTCCTGCATAAAAATGTTTTCCGCATGCGCAGTATCTTTTAAGAAATGATCATACGCTTTCCAGAACAAATCAATATCACCCGTGAATATTTGTGCATTGGCAGGATTTTTTATCCGTTCATCCTGGCTGCTGATGTATTGAATCATATCCGCAAATGCGGCATGAGGTTTTAGACGCAGCATTACTTCATCACTTTCCAAAAAGCCTTTGTTCTTAAACCCGCAATTGTAGACAGCATGTTTTAGTTGTGTGATTCCGCTATCAATATCTCCATTTTGTGCGTAACTGTAAGCTGCGTTAATATATGCCTGCTTTTTAAAGGGGACCAGCTTTTGCGCCGCAGCTTCCTTTGCAAACCATTTACCTGCTTCGCCATATTGCTTAAGATTGTATAAACTGTCAGCCTGTTGCTGCAACAACACGGCTGTTTGCGCCCAACAGGAAAACATGCCTGCCAAAAAGGATACGGTAAGAAATAATTGTTTTCTTCTCATAATATAAAAATAGCCTATCGGTTAAGACAGGCTATTCTTTTTTTGTACCCGGCAGCAACACTGGTACGATCGTTCGTTGCGTCGCACACTTGTACGTTCTTATATGCTTCAGCTATTGACCATCATCTATAGCATTACGCTTCGCTGCCGAGCAATTGTAAAGTATACTGTATTCTTTTAACGGTTGCGTCTTTGCCAATGATTGATGCAATATCAAAAACACCCGGGCCAAATTTGCCGCCTACCAGCATTATGCGCAAAGGCAACATCAGTTCACCTGGCTTCAACTGATGGGCCGCGGCCATTTCCTTAAAATTTTTCTCAAGTTCATCGTGCGACCATAATGTTGCCAGTTCAAAGGCCCTTATTAATTCTGCAAAGAATTGTTTTTTGCGATCATCCCACTTGGCTTTAACTGCAGCGGTGTCTATATCAACCGGCGCTTTAAAAAAGAAAGAAGCCTGCTGCACAAAATCATTCAGTAAGGTGCAGCGGTCTTTTACCAGTTCCAATACCTTTTCAAACTGGTTATTGTCTGTAACCGTAATGCCATTGTCTTCAAATATTTTCTTTACTTGTTCGCTGTAAGCCGAAACCGGTAATTTTTTCAACCATTCATGATTATACCACTTCGCTTTTTCATAATCGAACTTGGCGCCGCCTTTGTGTACACGATCCATGGAAAATTTTTCTACCAGTTCATCCAGTGTGAAGATTTCCTGTTCGGTACCATCGTTCCAGCCGAGCATGGCCAGCATGTTTACAAAGGCCTGTGGTAAAAATCCTTTTTCGCGAAAGCCTTCAGTAAAATCGTTGGTGCGCGGGTCTGTCCAGTTCATGGCAAATACCGGGAAGCCAAGCCTGTCGCCATCGCGTTTGCTAAGTTTGCCGTTACCATCAGGCTTCAGGATCAATGGCAAATGCGCCCATTGAGGCATCTGGTCAAGACCAAAAAGATACTTCCATAACAATATATGCACGGGTGCACTGGGCAACCATTCTTCCCCGCGAAATGCATGGGTAATCTTCATCAGAAAATCATCCACCACTACCGCAAGATGGTAAGTAGGCATACCATCTGCTTTCAACAATACCTTGTCATCAGTTTTTGAAGACTGGAACGTTACTTCACCCCGAATCATATCCTTAAAACTAATTTCTTCCTCCCGCGGCATTTTTATACGCACTACATAAGGCAATCCTTCACTCATCAACCTGGTAACTTCATCCGCCCCCAGGGTTAAGGAGTTGCGCATTTTTTCACGTAAAATATGGTTGTATTGCGGCGAAGGATTTTCTTCTGTTTTAAAACTGTTGCGCATCTCATCCAGTTCTTCCGGTGTATCAAATGCATAATAGGCATAGCCCTGCTGTACCAGTTGTTCAGCATAATCTTTATATAAAGCTTTACGTTCGCTTTGCCGGTAAGGTGCATAAGGGCCACCATGTACAGCGCTTTCATCAGGCACCAGGCCACACCATTTCAAGCATTCAAAAATGTATTCTTCGGCGCCAGCCACAAAACGTGTCTGGTCAGTATCTTCTATGCGCAGGATAAACTCCCCGTTATGATGTTTGGCAAAAAGATAATTGAACAACACAGTTCTTACGCCACCCAGGTGCAGACCGCCTGTAGGAGACGGCGCAAAACGAACACGAACATTTTTATTGGTACTCATAGGGCGCAAAGATATAGAACCGTTTTTGTTGATCTGATCATTTGAGCGGATAATGTGATGTGCGCATTAATATACTCTGCCTGTTGCAAAACATGAAAATGCCCCACGTTCGTGAGGCATTTCGTGCTTGATCGTTATGAATGAGAAATATTTGTTTAAAGTGTTTTTTCTTCGTAGAAGCCGGTGTCTCCATCTTTATTCACCTGTAAAATCAATTCTTTGTTGCCATTCACCAGGGATACAAAATAATTGGCTTCACTGTCTGGTACACGAAAGATGTCTGATTCGTTATCCAGGTCGTTGTCTATGAAATAAAGCGTTTCAGTTACTTTATAATCTTTGTATTTGCTGCTGATGTGTTGTTGTGCTTTTAATGGAAGATCTGTAAAAGAAGCGGCCTGTGTGGTGCCTACCAGTTCACCATCCATATTAAAGAAGGCGTTGGTTGATACATTATTTTGTACAAACACTGCTTTAAGATATTGGTTATCTACGCTCCAGGACGGAACAGTAGCATCAGGAAAATATTCATTGTAAGATGCCTGGATAATCGCTGGTATAAATAGTTTATGTGTTTTGGAAGAAGCTTGTGCACTAAAAGCAAAAGCGGCAACAGCTACAGCGGCGATGATTATCTTTTTCATAATTGTTGATTTTTTATTTAAAAACGGAATGCATAACAGATGGCTGCGTGCATTGCGTGTTTAATCGTCAACTGTTAAAACTTTGCTGCTTGTATTTCCATTAACAAAAATCCCGCAGAAGAATCTGCGGGAAGTTCACATGAGAAAAACTGCTTATGTTTATGCTTGTCTTACTTTTTACTGTATACGCTTACGTCACCGGTAGAAGAAATCTTAAGAATGGTCTTTGTGTTTTCTTTCACTTCTGATACATAGTAGCAGATACCATCTTCCACGCTGTCAAATTCAACTACTTCATGGGTTACATAACCATCATATTTTTCTTTGATTACTTTCAGTGCTTTTACAGGAAGAGCATTAATGTCTATTGCACGGCTTGAACCGATCAGTTCACCTTCCTCATTATAGAAGCTTTCCATATTCATCTCATTCCATACAAAAGATGCTTTGATATAACCTTCACCGGTTTTCCAGTTTACGTTTTTTGCATCTTTAAAATCTGCATTAAAACTGCGGGCGGCTTTGGTATTGGCAGCAGTACCGGCAGCAAAGGAACTTGAAGCTATAGCTACTAACAAGGTAGCGGCGAATAATAACTTTTTCATGGTTAATTTTTTTTAAGTTTAGATAAGTTGTTATTGTTTGTTGTTGTTTTTTCGTCTGATTGACAAGTCAAAAATAGAAAGCAATGATGTGCTGTAAATTGAATAGTGACCGAAACAGCGTAATTGTATAGTGAACTGTATGAATGGCAGTGCGAAGTGAATCCCGGCAATCGTAAATACGGCTGAAACCCTTTGCCGTATTGGGTTAGCGAAAATTTCTTAATGAAATACAAAATATAGTAAAACAAGGGTTAAAATATAGAATTGGTATTAACAAGTTGTTTGAATGGTATGAATGTGGTTGTTGAACGGTTGTGGTTATCTACTTTTTATACAAATAGGGTGATCATATTGATATTATATATTAGCCCGGTTAAACTATTTATTGTTTCCGGCAGTCAATAGCATGTTGCCTTATTTGAAACGTACTAGTTGGCTGATTGACGAACGTCACAAACAATAACCAGGTATAACTGTTTTAGATAATTAAATAATCATGGATGAATTATCTCGCCCACGCTTATCTTTCTTTTAACCAGCCGGAAGTATTGCTTGGCAATATGATCAGCGATTATGTAAAAGGAAAAAAGAAGTTTGACTATCCTTTACTTATTCAGCAGGGAATTGGTTTACATCGTTCTATTGACAACTTTACTGATTTCCACAGCGCTACTGCAGAAGCAAAGACTGTATTCAGGCCATCGGTAGGTTTATATTCGGGCGCCTTTGTAGATGTGGTGTATGATCATTTTCTTGCCCTGGATACCGAGCGCTTTACAGATACCAGCCTGCGCAGTTTTGCCGCCGGCTGTTATCTAGATTTAAATAAGTACGAATCACTGATGCCCGGAAAGTTTGCAGTGATGTTTCCTTATATGAAGCAGCATGATTGGCTGTATAATTATCAATATACCTGGGCTATACAGCGAAGCTTCGCGGGCCTGGCCGCAAGGGCAACGTATCTTAACCATGATAATGAAGGGTATGCCATTTTTTTATCCCACTATGATTTTCTTAAACAGTGTTACGAGCGGTTTATGCCTGATGTATACCAGTTTGCCGCAGGAATATTTGCCACATTCGACTGTTAAATGCCTTTATATATTTGCAAAAAAACCGGAGAGATGAAAATTACCTGTATTGTGTTATGCGGTCTGTTGTTCTGTTTGCAGGCGCACGCCCAGCAAAAACCAACCGATGTTGATAAATCGCCTTTGGATGAAAGCTATTGCCCGCAGAATTATCCGATACTTAAAATGAACGGATCAGTAAAGGAAGAACCGGTGGCCAGGGTTATTTACAGCCGCCCGCAAAAGAACGGGCGTACTATTTTTGATGGTATTGTTAAGTATGGTGAAATATGGCGGCTGGGCGCCAACGAAGCCACGGAGATCGAATTTTTTAAGCCTGTAAAATTTGCCGGTCAGAATGTACCGAAGGGCAGGTATACGCTTTACGCTATCTGCGATAAAAGCAAATGGACGATGATATTGAACAAGGAAAATTATGTGTGGGGACTTGCCTATAACCAGAAAAAAGACTTGCTGAGAGTTGACGTACCTATACAGGATAATGTGGAAGATGTAGAAACGTTTACTATCTTCTTTGAAGGGAATAAGCCCCAGAATACAAAGCTTAATATTCTTTGGGATACCGCTAAAGTAAGCATTCCTGTGGCCTATTAATGATCGGCGGGAGATGATGATACGCATGCTGCTCTACCGTTGTGAACCCAATTAAAATACATGGGAAAAAAGATACTGGTAATACAAACGGCTTTTATAGGTGATGTAATTCTTGCCACCGGTGTTATTGAAAAGCTGCACCGGTTTTACCCGGATGCAGTGATTGATTTTATGGTTCGCAAAGGCAATGAATCTTTGCTGGATGGGCATCCGTTTGTGAGAACGGTGATTGTGTGGAATAAAAAGAAAAACAAATACAGCAACCTGCTGAAAATCCTTTCTCAGGTAAGAGCAGAACATTATGATTATGTGATCAACCTGCAACGCTTTGCTGCTACAGGTTTACTCACTGCTTTTTCCGGGGCGAAAGAAACCATTGGTTTTGATAAGAACCCGTGGAGCTTTGCTTTTACCAGGAAGATTAAACACCTGGTAAGCAATCCTAATGACATTCATATCGTTCATGAAATTGAACGCAATAACCGGCTGATTGAGCATCTCACGGATGCTGCACCGGCAAAACCGGCACTTTATCCTTCTATAACAGATGAGGCTTTTGTGCAACAGTATCAACATTTTCCCTATATCTGTATTGCGCCTGCTTCGGTATGGTTTACCAAGCAATATCCCAAAGAAAAGTGGATCAGTTTTATCCATAGCCTGCCGCCTGGTTATCATGTGTTACTTATCGGCGCACCTTCTGATATTTCTCTTGGTGAAGAAATCTGTTCAGGCGTACCGGCTCATCAAACTATCAATCTCGCTGGTAAACTTAGTTTTCTTCAATCGGCGGCTTTATTAAAGGGCGCTGCAATGAATTATGTGAATGATTCTGCGCCGATGCATCTTGCCTCTGCAGTAAATGCGCCTGTTACAGCGATTTATTGTTCTACAATCAATGCCTTTGGGTTTGGCCCGCTTAGCGATGTTCGCTATGTAGTGGAAACGCAGGAACCGCTGGATTGCAGGCCTTGCGGTTTGCATGGGCATGCGAAGTGCCCCCTGGGGCATTTTAAATGTGCGTTTACCATCAGGGAAAGTCAATTGGTTGATACGCTACCTCCTGCTAAGTGAACATACACCTTCGCCAAAGTCAGCACCGATGCTGGTTTCAATAACACAAGACTTAAGGTTTGACTCCCGATGAAATCGGTATTGATCGTTCTAAAAAAGCCTTAACTGCACAGGTGATATATTTTCAGGAGGCAATGCATCTCCGAATACTGTTTTGCCACCATACTTCCAGGAATCGTTTCGTTCCTGCTCAATCAATGCTTCCAACCGGTTATTGGGTATAAAATCCTGCTCTGCTTTCACTGCCACTTCATGCAGCTTTTTAATCGCTTCCTGTTTATCGCTATTCCCCAGCTTCGATTGCTGCACCGCTTTTTGCAATACGGAAATTGTTTCGTCATAAACTTTTACCGGTACAGGAAAAGGATGACCGTCCTTGCCTCCATGCGCAAAGGCAAAGCGTGCAGGATCTTTAAAACGCGCTGCTGTTCCATGTATTACTTCGCTTACCAGTGCCAGCGACTGTAAAGTGCGTGGACCAAGTCCTTCCATCAATAAAAGGTCTTCAAAAGCGGGAGGCTGCTTTTCCCTGGCAAGCCACAAAATCGTTCCCAGTCTTTTAAGATCAACATCTTTACTGTGCACATCATGATGTGAAGGAAGGATCAGTTGAATTTCGCGGATCATTTTTTCCGGTGGCTCCTGTGCAATTTGCATGATTGCATCTCTTGCCGCATTCGCCTTGTGATCAGTAACGTTTAAGATAACACCCGGATTCAGACCGCAAATGGCCGTATGTGGTTCATTAATAAAAGATGCCAGTTGCTCAGAGTGCCAGTGGTAACGCCGGGCTGTTGCGGTAACCCCGTTCATTCCCTGTTGTATAACGGCCCATTCTCCTTCCGTGCTAACAAAAAAACTATGCAGGTATAATTGAAACCCGTCCTGCACGGCTGTATTATCCACTTTAGCACTTAGCTTGCTGCATTTAACCAGGTGATGTGCATCCAGGCCAGTCTGATCGCCCACGCGTAACAATTCTGCAGGTGTTTGCCGGCTGTGTTTGCCTCTGCCACCGCAGATATAAATACCCAGGGTTTTTGCATGAGGATTGATGGCTTTCTTTAGCGCACCAACTACAGAGGTGGTAATTCCGGATGAGTGCCAGTCCATCCCCATTACCGCACCAAGGCTTTGAAACCAGAAGGGATCGCTCAACTTTTGCAGGAAAGCACTTCTGCCGTACTCCGCGATAATAGATTCAGTGATTGCAAGGCCAAGCTTTGCCATACGTTCTGCCAGCCATACAGGAACGTGGCCATTGTGAAGTGGTAAATCTGCAGCTCCGTAATGTTTCATTGCTAACAAAATTAGCAATGAAACATTACTTCACCGATTAAAAATTAAGATGATATGCCGGATGTTAGAAAAGGCTTTTTCTTCTGCGCCCACCCAAACCAAGTGCACCCAGCAGGCTTCGGGTGATTACGCTGGCGGCTGTTCTGCCAACCTGTTTTAAAACGGGATTATCAAAGAAGCTTTCTTCTTTAGCCGTCTTTTTGGTCTGCTGTTTTTCTTCTACCTCTTCCTGTGCTTTCTTTTGCGCATCTTCCAGCTTACCTGTAAGAATTTCATAAGCACTCTCGCTATCAATCTGGCGATTGTATTTGCCGGCGAGCTTGCTCTTGCTTATTAACATATCAATCTCACTATCGGTGAGTACATCCATCCGGCTTTGCGGCGGGCAAAGCATTGTATGTACTAACGGCGTAGGAATACCTTTTTCATTCAATAAGGTAACCAGTCCTTCACCAATACCCATTTGTGTCAGCAACTCATCGGTACTATAAAAATCAGATTCAGGAAAGTTTTCTGCAGCCTGTTTAATCGTCTTTCTGTCGGCAGCGGTAAATGCACGTAAAGCATGCTGTATCTTAAGACCTAACTGACTGAGTATAGAAGCCGGCACATCCTGCGGGTTTTGTGTACAGAAAAAGATGCCGATACCTTTTGAACGGATCAGTTTGATCACGGTTTCAATCTGCTCCAATAAGGCCGTAGTGGCTTCATTAAACACCAGGTGTGCCTCATCTATAAAAAGGATAAGCTTTGGTTTATCCAGGTCTCCTTCTTCGGGACAAACTGCATACAGCTCCGCCAGCAACTGCAACATAAAAGTGGAAAACAGTTTTGGCCTGTTTTGCATATCGGTTACGCGAAGAATATTCACCATGCCACGTCCATCATCGCTGATGCGCATCAGGTCTTCCACTTCAAAGCTGGGTTCGCCAAAGAAAATATCTGCGCCCTGCTGCTGCAACTCTACCACTTTGCGAAGAATGGTGCCGGTAGAGGTAGTGGAAATCTTACCATACTCCTTCTCCATTTCCGCCTTACCCTCGTTTCCTATATATTGAAGTACTTTGATGAAATCTTTAAGGTCAAGCAAGGGCAATTTATTATCATCGCAATATTTGAAGATCATGGCGACAAGACCACCCTGCGTATCATTCAATCCTAATATTTTGCTTAACAGTACGGGGCCAAATTCTGTTACGGTAGCTCTCAGCCGCGTGCCTTTCTCGTTACTTAAAGTAAGCAGTTCTGAAGGGTAAGCGGTTGGTGTAAATGTTACATTCAATATTTTGCAACGCTCAGCCAGCTTATCATTGGCTGCACCTGCCGCTGCAATACCGCTAAGATCACCTTTAATATCCATCAGCAATACGGGAACACTGGCATTGCTAAGACCTTCACTTAGTACCTGTAGCGTTTTTGTTTTGCCGGTTCCGGTGGCGCCTGCAATAAGGCCGTGACGGTTTAGTGTTTTGAGCGGTAGCAACACATCTGCGCCACTTACAACCTCACCATTCAGCATACCGCACCCTATTTTTATATATTCTCCTTTAAAAGTATATCCTTGTTGTACAGCCTGTAAAAATTGCTCTTTTGTTGGCATAGCAGGAAAGTTTTATGAAAGATAGCAGATTGAATACGTAAAGAAAAATTTTTGACATCTCAGGCGTTTTTGGAATTGTTTGCGCAGGAACTCTAATTTTGCCGCCTTACAACAATTATAAAATGCTCAACCAACAGCAAATAAAACAGCAGGCCGGTGAATATGCCGCAAAGTATGTAGAACAAGGTATGACTATCGGCCTTGGAACAGGATCGACTGTGTTTTTTCTTATTCATGCATTGGCCGAAAAAGTAAAACAAGGGTTTGAGTTTTCCGCAGTGCCCACTAGTGTACAAACTGCAAAACTTGCGCAGGAACTGGGTATTACGCTTACTACGCTGGATGATGTAAATGAGCTGGCCTTAACAATTGATGGCGCAGATGAAGTTGATCCGCAGTTACAACTGATCAAAGGCGGCGGCGCAGCTTTGTTACAGGAAAAAATTGTAGCAGCGGCAGGTAAGGAACTGATTATTATTACTGACGAAAGCAAGATGGTGCCGCAACTCGGCGCTTTTCCTTTACCGGTGGAAGTGATCACGTTTGGCTGGAAACAGGTACAGCAAAAAATATCAAAAGCCGGCTGCCCTGATGTTCAGTTAAGAATGAAAGATGGAAAGCCCTTGCTTACAGACCATCAGCATTATATACTGGATTGCCGCTATGGCAAGATAGATGATGCGGCTGCGTTGAACACGGCTTTACATGCTATTCCCGGTGTAGTGGAAACAGGTTTGTTTATTGGTATGGCCACTAAAATTATCACCGGTTATTCAGATGGCCGGATTGTAGAAACGCCTGCGCTGTAAGACGTTATTCCGTCAACTATCTTATTCATATCTTAAAGCCTCTATCGGGTCAAGCCGGGAGGCTTTTTGCGCAGGGTAATAGCCAAAGAACACACCGGTAACCACGCATACCATAAAGCTGATAAGGATGGATGATTGTGTTACCAGGGTAGGCCATGAAAGAAATGCAGTGACTACTTTTGTTGCGGTAATCCCCAGTGTTATACCAATCAAACCACCGGTGATACTTATAAGGATTGCTTCGATTAAAAACTGGAGCAATATATCAATCCCTCTTGCACCGATGGACATACGTAACCCAATTTCACGGGTACGTTCTGTTACGGATACATACATGATGTTCATAATACCGATGCCCCCAACTACCAGTGATATACCTGCGATAGCCGCCAGCAGCACCGTTAACAACTGGCTGGTAGAACTAAAGGTGTTGATCAATTCTGCCTGAGTGCGCACTGCAAAATCATCATCTTCACCCTGGCGGATCTTATGCGTTTTTCTCAGCACTTCCGATACTTCTTCCGTAGCCGCATCAGTGGAGTTTTCATCAATCGCGGAAGCGTAAATATTCTGAAAATAAATGCTGGCAAGTATTCTTTTCTGTACCGTGGTGTAAGGTGTAAGAATAACGTCATCCTGATCCTGGCCAAACGCATTTTCCCCTTTCTTTTTCAGTACACCAATCACCTTCATTGGGATTGTTTTAAAGCGGATGATCTTGCCAATCGGGCTTTCACCGTTGGGAAATAAATTGTCAACCACCGTTTGCCCTAACAGGCATACTTTGGCCGCTGCAGATACATCGGAATTGCTAAAGCTGATGCCATCTTCCACGCCCCAGTCGCGGATGGTAAGATAGTCAGGACTCACCCCCTGCATGGAAGTTGACCAGTTGAATGCGCCATTAATCACCTGCCCACGTGTGGAGACTGCAGGAGAAACCGCGTTAATATATTGCATGTTCTTTTGCAAAGCTTTGATGTCATCTTCTGTGAGCGATTGAACAGAAGTCGCATCCAGCCTGGCGCCGCCACTTACATTGCTGTTGGGGCGAATGGTGATCATATTGGAACCCATACTGGAAATCTGGTCCTGTATGCTTTTCTTGGATCCTTCACCAATGGCCACCATTGCAATTACTGCCGCTACACCAATAATAATACCGAGCATGGTAAGAAAGGCCCGCAGCTTATTACGCTGCAATGCCCTTAATGCAATTTGTATCAGGTTAATTACGCTCATAAAGTTCGTTTAATAGTCATCGCTAACGGGTAATGCATCCAATACTTCACGTGCACTGCGCAGGCTTTCATTCCTGCTGTCTTTTATCAGCTTCCCATCTTTTAGCATCACCGTTCTTGAGCTGAAAGAAGCAATGTCCGGCTCGTGTGTTACAAATACAATCGTCTTTCCCTGGTTTACATTCAGATCCTGCATCAGGGCCATGATCTCGTAAGAAGTTCTTGAATCAAGGTTGCCCGTTGCCTCATCAGCCAATAACATTACGGGTTCATTTACCAATGCTCTTGCAATGGCCACCCGCTGTTGCTGGCCGCCTGATAGCTGGCTGGGTGTATGATGCAACCGCTCTGCAAGTTTTACCGCTTCCAGCGCCCACATGGCTTTTTCACGCCTCTGCTTTGCAGAAATATCACTGTTATATAACAAGGGTAGTTCCACGTTTTCAAGTGCCGAAGTACGTGGCAGCAGGTTGTATGCCTGGAATACAAAACCAATCTTACGGTTGCGTAATCTTGCCAGTTCGTTTTTATTCAGCTTTTTAATATTGTTTCCATCCAGCAGGTATTCGCCATCAGTAGGTTTATCAAGACAACCAAGTACATTCAGCATCGTGGTTTTGCCGGAACCACTGCTGCCCATAATGGTTACAAATTCTCCTGCATAAATATCAAAACTTACCCCTTTAAGCGCACGCACAATTTCGGAACCCATCTTAAACTCGCGCTTCAGGTTTTTTATTTCAAGAATTTTTTCGCTCATAGTTTTCCTGTTGTAATCTGTTTGATAAATGATCATTCACCGCTACTTTTACCTGCCCTGTCTGCCACCTGCCGATTGCCTTCGTTGCGGCATAAACGGACTTCTTGTTGCATCTGTGCCTTTATCAGTCTTGCCACTCATTTGCTGAATAGTCAGCACCACTTCATCATCAGGAGATAAGCCATGTATTACTTCCACCTGCGTGTCGTCATTCAACCCGGTAAATATTCTCTTTTGAAGAAGTGTATCACCTTGTCTTACCCATACCATCGCTGGTTTTGCGGTAGTGTCTTTACGTTTATGTTCCTGCCTTAAACTATCAACATGTGCTTTTACTGTATTGAGGGAAGAAGTATCATAGCCACCTGTTCTTTTTCTGCCGGCACCTTTTACCCTGCCGATAATTTTAAACTGTTTTAGTAAGGAGGAATCAGGATTGAACGTAAGCGCCTTTGCCGGAATAAGTATCACATTTTTCTGTTGCTTGGTATAGATGATCACGCTCGCCGTCATGCCAGGTTTTAATTTCATATTAGCGTTAGGAGCGTTGATGATAGTAGCATAAGTAACAACGTTGGCTGATACAGTGGGGTCTAAACGAATGTCCTGCACTGTACCATTAAATGTATCATCGGGAAATGCATCCACAGTAAAGGATACCTGCTGGCCTTTGGTTACATTGCCAATATCTGCTTCATCTACCGCGGCCTGTACCTGCATTTTGGTAAGGTCTTTTGCGATAATAAATAAGGTAGGCGTATTAAAGCTGGATGCAACGGTTTGACCAACATTTACATTGCGTGAAAGCACTGTTCCGTCAATAGGAGAATAGATCTCTGTAAAAGAAAGATTCTTTTTTGCTGCCGTTAATTGTGATTGAAGATTGGCCACTTGTCCCTTTGCCGTGTTATATTGATATAAAGCTGTTTCATCATCGGCCTTGCTAATAGCGCCAAGATTGTATAATTCTGTCTGCCTGTCAAAGTTGGATTTCTGATAAACCAACTGGCTTTGCGCACTCGCAAGGTTGGCTTCAATCTGGTTCACCTGTGCCGCCAGTACCGTCTTATCAATCTGTGCGATCAACTGTCCTTTTTTAACTGCGGAATTGAAGTCGGCATAGATGTATTGAATGGTGCCGGAAACCTGTGCACCCACAGATACCGTATCCACCGGCTGAATAGTTCCCGTGGCTGTAATGCTGTTGGAAATGTCACCCATCTGCGGCTTCTCCGTTTCCACCGTTGGAGGCATTTCCTTTTTTCTGAAAGCAAAAAACCAGGTACTTAACCCTATTAGCACCAGTAATGAAATAATTAAGAGTAACCTATATTTTTTCATGAGTTTATATTTAAAGGGTGATTGACTGACCCATATAGAATTCATAGATCTTCACAAATAAAACTGCATTGTATTTTGACTGTACATAGGATTGCATTGCCTGCACATACAGGTTCTTTTGCTGTACAAGGTCTACCAGGGCAACAGCCCCAAGCCTTAACTGCTCGTTAGCAATACGATAACTTTCCTGTGCTGATTTTAGTTGCTCCAGTGCTGCATCATACTGGCTTTGTGCGTTTAATACATTGATGTAAGCCTGCTCCACTTGTTGAGACAAAACTGTTTTTGTGTCTCTAAGTGTAAGCTTTGCCTGGTCTATATTTATTTTTGATTTTTCAATGGCTGTTTTTGTGGTGCGGTTATTAAAAATGGGGATGGAAAGCGTTACGCCGGCCCGCTGAAAAAAGTTATTATCCAACTGCGTAAAATATTTGGTAGACTGGTTGTCTGAATACCCGGAAGACAAACTTCCGTTAAGGCTGATGATAGGACGAAGACCGGCCTTTGCTTTTTCAAGATCCAGTTGAGCGATATCAATTCCCAGTTGTCCGTTCTTTACTTCCGGTCTTGATTGCAATGCTGCAGACTGGGCTTCGTGCAGAGAAGCATACATCTGCTTTGCGATTAAAGTATCCGGTGATTGCACTTCAAAGCTGGTATCTGTTGGCAATTGCAGTAATTGTTTTAATACCAGTGAATTCTGGCGTAATGCATTTTGCGCAGTGATTAATGTATAGTTGTCATTAGCTGTTTGCGCCTGTAGTTGCAACAGGTCTTTTTTGGCAATGCTGCCTGCGTCAAACCTTTGCTGTCCCTGCTTTTGCTGTGCCTGGGAAGTAGCCAGTAAATCCTGCAGGTAAATGATATTTTCTTTTGATAACAGTATATTCAGGAAGGCTTGTGTAATTTGTAAAGTGATATCGTTTTGTGTCTGTTGAATATTCAACCCGGCAGATTGCTCCAGCAGATTTTTTTGTTTGATATCATTATTAATATAACCGCCATTGTAGATGGTTAAGGAAGAACTGAGCGAATAGTTGCCGGCAAAACTGGACTGTGTCTGAAAGCCGCCGATTACCGGGTTTGCATTTTTACTGTTCGTGAATGATTGTGTAGCAGACCCGCTCAGGTTGGGCTGTCTTGCTGCTTTTGACAACAGTACGTCTTGCTCGGTAGACTTTTCAGTAAGTCTTAAGCTGCTTAATTGTATGTTGTTCTGTTGGGCATAGTCAAGGCATTCCTGTAAAGTCCACTGGTGTGCCGGTGGCAGAGAATCCTGGGCGAACAGGTTGCTCATGCCCAATGCGACGACAAAACCTAATATAATTTTCTTGCTAACCATAGTGCTGTTATTTGTTAGGATCAGAGTCATCCCTGCGAAAACAGAATTGTGATTGCAATAGTGTGGCCATGTTTAAAGACAACGTTTTGCCTTTAACATTTTTAAAAGGTTATTTCGGCAGGCCAATAAAATTTGTAGGCAGGATGGGTAATCAGAATGGCAGGTAAATAAAACCACTATTCTTTATCAGAAACCGCCAGGAATCAATCAATTCAATAAAGCATTGATTTCTAATGATTCCTGTGCTGATGCGTAAAAAGCCTTAAAAGGGCAGAAAAAATTGTGTGGAGAATATTCCAATCATCACTTAAACATCGCTTCATCTACCCCTTTGTTGATGGTATAAGAGCTGTAGGAGATCTCCACTTTTCCTTTTTTGTTTTTGATCTTATCATAGTCCGCAGGTTTGGCTTCATCTTCAAATTCCATAGAAATGCCCCTTGGAAGTTTATAATCCTTGGTGTTAAAACTAAAGACGATTTTATCAGGCAGGCCATAATTCGCATACTTGCCATAGGTAAAAGTCATTTCATAAGTACCACTTTCCCTGGTGGTGGTGGTCGCTTTTTTTATGAGCAGGTTAGGTTCATCAATGTACATTGTAGTTAATACAATCTCGCTGTTCTCATTCAGCGGAAGCAGTTTTACAATCCTGGTTTTTGTACCCTCAATCGTGGCTTCCCCTGCTGCAAGTGCAACGAAATCATTGGTGGTCATCAGTGAATTCGGGTTAATGCTGATGCCACCTTTCGGAAGCACGGAAATTCCTCCATCCCGGCGCAATTTGAACTTTGCAGGCTTTTTATAATACATCTTCACTTTGCCCACCGGCGCCTTAATAAAAGTAACATCCGTCTTCATTTTTCCATCGGCCACATAATCATTCACCTGATCCAGCTTGGCCTTTACTTTTTTTACAAGCTCTGTCATATCCTGTGAAAAAACAGGAAGCTGCAAACTCAATATGCAAAGAGATAAGAACAAATTTTTTTTCATACACTTCCTTTTAGATATTGCTCACCAGTTAAGAAATGCTTCTTAGCTAAGCACATCCTTTCTTTTAAATACGGTTACGGTAACTGTCAGAAATACCACGATATGCCCTATCAATACCAATGCACTGCGGATAAGCCTTTCCGGGTGCTGTACCGTTCCCTTGATGGATTCGTTGGCATCATTCACTTTTATATCAAAGAATTCTTTCCAGGTAACCATATGCGTGGTAAATAACCAGGGTCTTATTTTGGCAAAGATGGGCAGGCTCATGGTGCTGAGAATGGTGAATACAATAATCACACTCATGGTTGCCACAATAGGACCGATAGAATTTTCTGCAAACTGCGAGAGAAAAAATGCCAGCGCCGCTACGGTGATCATTGCCAGTGCGGCAAAACAAAATGCGCCTGCATATCTCCAGAACACATCTGTCTTTTCAATCTGAACCGCATACTGCGTTTTCATAATAAACATATCATCGGTACCAAAGATGAACATGCTCACAAAAAGCGCCAGCAAAGCAATCCATACCAGTAACATAATGGTATATACTGCAGATGCCATGAATTTGGCAAAAATAAACTGCGTACGGCTAAAGGGTTTGGTAAGCAACAGGCGTAATGTACCTGCATTGGCTTCACCACTGATCATATCACCGGCAATAAGCGCAATCAGCAATGGCACATGTATCAATAGCAATTGAAGGATTACATAACATACAAAATACCCGTTTACAATATTGCCTTCCACATCAATGGAGTTTTTAAGATCAGACATGATGAATTCTGAATATTCTTTTCCGTCTGACTTTAATCCAAGCTGTACAATCACAATCAGCGCAGTGATGGCGGCAAAGGCAATATACGTCCTGGGCCTGCGAAATATTTTATATAGCTCAATTTGAAAAAGCTTCCACATGTTGTTTGCCTGATGTTACCTGTAAAAAATAATCTTCCAGTGAATGTCTTGGCTGAAGAGAAATTACTTCCACTTCATTTTGTACCAGCCATCGGTGCAATGCCGGTATATTATTACGATGAAGTTTTAAAAGTATATGTCCGTCACGTTGCTGTTGTAAAGCTTCAGTCCATTCGCTTTGACGTAATTTTTCCAGGGTCCCGGAATTATTTACACTGTCTAACATGACCATTGTTTGCGCAGGATCAAAAAGTTCTGCAGCCGTGCCTTCTACCAGCTTACGGCCTTTATCAATAATCAATATACGGGTAGCGATCTGTTCAATCTCGCTAAGTAAATGCGATGACACCAACACTGTTTTCTTCATGTCCCTGCTCAGGTGAAGAATAAGGTTGCGTATATCTGCAATGCCCTGAGGATCGAGACCATTGGTTGGCTCATCCAGTACAATTAACCCGGGATTATGTACCAGTGCAATGCCGATACCCAGCCGCTGCTTCATACCTTGCGAGAATGTTTTAACCTTATCATGCGCACGTTCTGCAAGACCAACCATATCAAGCTGGTCCATAAGCTTTGCATTGGTCACGGCAGTATTGCTGAGTTTGGCAAATAATTTTAAATTGTCGTATGCGCTCAGGTATTTATAGATGTCGGGCTTCTCAATAACAGCGCCGGCCTGCTGTAAAATTTCTTTACGATGAGTGTTAAGGTCCATCCCGAAAAGTTCAATGCTTCCTTCAGTAGGCTGTATAAGTGTAAGCAGCATACGAATGGTGGTTGACTTGCCCGCACCGTTCTGGCCCAGGAAACCATACACATCACCTTGTTCAACAGTAAAGGATAACTGGTTTACCGCGGTAAGATGTCCGAATTTTTTTGTAAGGGATACTACTTTTATAACCGGTTGCATAGTGATTATACGCGCAAAAGTAGACAACACTCCGGTTTAAAGTGTGAAAGCAAAGTGATTTATTCGGGGAAACTTCATGGATATCGATTTTCTTTTATCAAACAGGTCGATGTTTATGGATGAATTCTTTAATTTGTGGCGTTAAATTGTTATTTTACTATAAAAATCAAGCGTATGTTATCCAAACCCATGCAGGAGGCATTAAACAAACAGGTACAACTGGAAGCCGAAAGTTCACAGGCTTACCTGGCAATGGCAAGTTGGGCAGAAATTCAACCGGGATTAGATGGGGTGACCAACTTTTTTTATACACAAAGTGATGAAGAGCGCATGCACATGCTTAAACTTATCCGTTATGTAAACGAGCGTGGCGGGTTTGCAGTGGTGCCAAAGCTTGACCAGCCTATCATCACTTTTATCTCTTTAAAAAGAGTATTTGAGGAATTTCTGAAACATGAAATCGCCGTTTCGGAAAGCATCAATGAACTGGTAGGACTGGCCTTGGAAAGCAGGGACTATGCAACGCATAACTTCCTTCAGTGGTATGTAAACGAGCAGATAGAAGAAGAACACCTGGCCAGAACACTGAATGATAAGCTGGAACTTGTTGGCGAAGACAAGGGCGGTATTTATTTATTCGACAGGGATATTATGTTGTTCAGGGGTAAGGAAGGAAAGAAATAAATGCTTTTGTAAAAAAGGCCGGCGCTTCATTTGAAGGCCGGCCTTTTTATTATTCCGGGTCTCTAATATTTAAAAACTTTTCCTCCTGCAATTACATCCTGCGTTTTGTCATCAAACGTTACTTTCTGACCGGTACGATAAGCCGCATTCGTCATTATTACGGCAATACTATGGTTATACCCCGCTTCAATGGGTGCATTCGGCTGTTTACGGCTGCGCACACATTCCATCCAGTTGCGTACATGAGCCAATGTAAGCGGGTCGCCGCCGGTATTGGCGCCTGTAGATACCTTGGTGGCCATTTCGCTTAAACTCAATTCAGGCAAAAGGTTAGCTTTCATATTCATCACTTTTGCGTGACCTTCCGTTAAGCCGCCTTCAGGCGAAATCTTATTGGTGTCAAGATTAAGCGTACCTCCGTTGCTGTAATAGATTTCTTTGGTATCTCCGGCAGCATTGGTCTGGCGGGAAGTAAACACCACCTGAAAGCCTTTGCTGGTATCGTCCAGCGGGCCATAATCAAATACTGCAGTAAGCGTGTCTGCATTCTTTCTGCCGTCCTGCCAGGCGTAAATACCGCCGTTTACCGCTACGCTCCTTGGGTGTGGCAGTTCTGCAAACCAATGCACCGTATCTATCTGGTGGCTCATCCATTGCCCCGGTATACCGGAAGAATATGGCCAGAACAAACGATACTCCAGGTAGTGCCTGGGGTTAAATTCAGCCTGCGGCCTGTTGATTAAAAAGCGTTTCCAGTCAGTATCCGATTCTTTTAACTGGGCTACCAGTTCAGGCCTGCGCCAACGATCAGGCTGGTTTACATTCCAGGTAAGTTCCACCATCACGATAGGGCCAAATTTGCCTGACTTTATAAAATCATGTGCCGCATGATAGCTGGGGCCACTTCTGCGCTGTGAACCTATCTGCACAATCTTACCGCTGTCTTTCACTGCCTTTAAAACAGCTCTTGCATCTTCCATCGTTTCCGCAAGTGGCTTTTCGGTATAGGTATCTTTTCCGGCTTTAACGGCTTCAATGGTATGGTAGGAATGCTGAAAGTCTGCAGTGCTGATAAATACTGCATCCAGGTTTTTTAATTGATATAATTCATCATTGTTAACGCAAGCGGTGATGTCATGTCCAAGTTTTTGTTTCCATAAAGCCTGGCCTTCTTCCCTGCGTTTTTTCCAGATATCACTTACGGCAACCACGTCAAAATTCAGTTCTTTATACAGGTTGAGAAAGGAGGACATATGTGCATCTTTATGCCTGTCAGAAAATCCAACAACGCCCACATTTATACGATCATTTGCACCGATGATTCTCCGGTAGCTTGCGGCTGTGAATCCTAATGACCCAAGATATACAGCGGTGCCCGTCATGGCAGATTTCCTGATAAAATCCCTGCGTGAATTTTGCATGATGATAAGTTGGTTTTTAATACCGGCTGAAGTTGCTATGGCATCATCGCATGATTACAAACTTTAAAACAAGCAAGTTGACCGTGTTTTATTATTTGATTACAATGGCATTTGAATGGCAGCCGTTATTGAATAAAAGTTGTTTTTAGATCACCTGTTTTTTCATGGTTGTTTTCGAAGGTATAAATTTAGTCATCCTTAGTATATGAAGTTTTGATAAATGATGGCTTTCGGTATTACAACGTTTGAAATAAGTAGAATGCAAAGAGATAACCAGCATATCACCGGTGACCAACCCGTCTCTTCATATTATATTAAGAATAAGTACATCAATATAGTTTGGTTATTTTATATCCCGCAAAAGATAAAGTCATTATCTTGATGCACAAATAGCTCAGCTTATGAAATGCCATTGGAGAAAAACAGCAATGCTGCTGTTATTTGCATCTGCGTTTTTTCGATTGTCCGCACAGAAACAGTCCGTGATCAAAGTAGAGGAAGCGCCTGGCGAAAAGAAGTTTATCGTAACAGTAAACGGTCAGCCCTTTACTGCGTTTATTTATCCTGACAGCCTTGAGAAACCTGTTCTCTACCCCATCTATGCTTCAGACGGAGAATTGATAACGCGGGGATTTCCTCTTGCGCCAAGGGAGAAGGAGCCGGTAGACCATCCTCATCATATTGGTTTATGGATGAACTATGAAAGTGTAAACGGTCTCGACTTTTGGAACAATTCCTATGCCATCCCCACAGAGAAGAAGGCGCATTATGGCTGGATTGTTACGTCTAAAATCAAACAGGCGTTAAGTGGTCCGCGGGGTGTATTGGAGTACGAAGCCGGCTGGAAAAATATACAGAAAGAAAGCCTGCTTAATGAAACTACCAGGTTTGTATTCAGTGCTGTTAACAATATGCGCATCATAGATCGTTATACCACTTTAACCGCATTGCAGGATATAAGTATGCCTGATATTAAAGACGGCTTTCTTGGATTACGTGTTGCACGGGAACTGGAGCTTCCATCAAAAGAAGAAAGAGAATATGCAGATGCAAACGGTATTTCTACCAAAGTAAAACCCTCTGATGATCCTACCATTTCCGGGAACTATCTTACCAGCGAGGGAAAGGAAGGAGATGCAGCCTGGAGCACGAGGGGAAAGTGGTGTTTGTTATATGGTAAAAAAGGGAATGACAGCATCAGCATCGCCATTATTGATCATCCCAAAAATGTAGGCTATCCTACCTACTGGCATGCACGCGGCTATGGGCTGTTTGCCGCCAACCCGCTGGGACAAAAAATATTCAGTAACGGAAAAGAAACATTAAACTATTCGTTAAAGAAAGGCCAATCGGTAACTTTCCGTTATCGTATTGTAATAAATTCAGCAGACCACCGACTAACCAATGACGAGCTTAATAAACTGGCTGATGCGTTTGCAAAACTTAAGTGACGTAAAGTCATGTATTCATTTCGGGTATTTGATTTGATTGAGTATATTTCATATAAAATTCATCATAATGAAGACAAAAAACCTTGCACTTATCGTTATCGTTGCCTTAGTAGTGATATTGGGTGGCTGCGGATGCAGTAGCTACAATGGACTGGTAAAGGGCGATCAAACAGTTAAAGAAGCATGGAGTAATGTAGAGACCAATTACCAGCGCAGGTCTGATTTATACAACAGTGTGATTAAAACAATTGAAGGCTCTGCCAACTTTGAAAAATCAACGTTGAAAGAAGTGTTGGAGGCAAGGGCAAAAGCTACCAGTGTTACTGTAGATCTGAATGATTCTACTTCACTGCAAAGGTTCCAGCAGGCACAGGCCCAGTTACAGGGTTCTTTCAGCCGTTTGATGGCAGTATCTGAAGCGTATCCTGATTTAAAAACAACCAAATCTTTTCAGGATTTCCAGGCACAGATTGAAGGCACAGAGAACAGGATTAATATAGCCCGCAGGGATTACAACTCTGTAGTAGGTACGTATAACCTGAAGGTAAAAACCTTCCCGAATAATCTCTTCGCAGGTTTCTTCCGCTTTACAGAAAAGCCTTATTACAAAGCTGATGCGGGAAGCGACAGGGTGCCTGATATTCAATTTAACATCAAGTAAAACAGCAGGATGTTTTCCATCTTTAAACAAAAGCCGGCTGAATTCTTTTCCCCCGAAGAAAAGGAGAAGATACTGGCCGCTATAAAAACTGCGGAACAGAAAACCAGTGGCGAAGTGCGTGTGTTTGTAGAAAGCAGGTGCCGTTTTGTGGATGCCATGGATCGTGCGGTGGAGATTTTTTATGGCCTCAAAATGCAGCAGACAGACCTGCGCAACGCAGTGCTGGTATATGTTGCACTGAAAGATAAACAGCTTGCACTTTTTGCTGATGAAGGCATTTACAACAGGGCCGGAAAGGATTTCTGGACCGCTGAAGTAAAGCTGATGCTTTCACAGTTTAACAAAGAAAATTATGCCGAAGGCATTGCACAGGTAGTTGTGGAAGTGGGTGAAGTTCTCTGCACCCACTTTCCATATAATGCTGCTACAGATAAGAATGAACTGCCTGATGATATCGTGTTTGGAAAATAAACAACTCACCGGTTGCTGTATCGGAAAGAATAACAGATGAAGAAATATATAGCCTTTATATGGTCGTTGCTATTTGTGTTGCCGTTGCTGGCGCAGGATATTCCTGCAAGGCCTAACCCGCCAAGGCTGGTAAATGATATGGCCAACGTGTTGTCTCCCGAGCAAAAGAATATACTGGAAGAACGTTTGGTGGCGCTGGATGACAGCTCCTCCAACCAGATAGCTATTGTTACCGTTACTTCGTTAAACGGGTATGATGTAGCTGATTATGCCAACCGTTTGTTTCGTGCATGGGGCATTGGCAACAAAAAAAACAATAACGGTGTTTTAATCCTGGTAGCTATACAGGATAGAAAAATACGTATTGAAGTAGGCTACGGACTGGAAGGCGCTATCCCCGATGTTACAGCAAAAGATATTATTGAAAATGACATTGCACCGGGTTTCAAAGCAGGTGATTATTACCGTGGCTTTTCAGAAGCCATTCAATCTTTAAGCAAGGCTGCGGTAGGTGAGTATAAGCAGCAACGTAAGCGTGATAGTAATGGCGGTGGTGGTGGTTCACTTATTTTTATCATCATCATTATTATTGTGATATTGATTATCAGTCGTGGCGGAGGAGGAAGAGGTGGTGGCATGATGAGCCGCAGGGGTTACCGTGGTTTCTTTCCGCCGATATGGATTGGTGGAGGTGGAAGCGATTGGGGTGGCGGCGGAGGCGGTGGCTGGAGCGGTGGTGGAGGCGGCGGCTTCGGTGGATTTGGAGGTGGCAGCAGCGGTGGTGGTGGTGCCAGCGGAGGATGGTAAGTGGGGTAATTGTGTAGTCAAGACACAAGTTTACGCGAAAACCCCTGAGATAATTTGATTAACTCTACACTAATGATAGTATTGGGTTTAAATAATGAAAAGGACGTTAATGGTAGGGTTTATAATTCTCGTCTCAACCGTAGTCATCTACCTGCTTTTAATTGATTATTTTATAGGACAAGGATACCTACCCGAATAATATGTTGGTACCACATATTTTGAAAAAATCTTAACAGCTAACAATAAGCATTATTCATGTATATTGCCACCTGTTAGCAGGGTTCGCTCAATATGAAATGCTTTCCCTCATCCCCTACCTTTACAAGCGAAATATTTCTTATCTAATAAATCAAATTGCTTTATGAAAGTTACCGTTGTTGGTGCAGGAGCAGTAGGCGCTACTACCGCAGATAATATTGCCCGTGCCGCTTTAGCTGAAGAACTCGTATTACTTGATATCAAGGAAGGCATTGCCGAAGGTAAGGCCCAGGATATGATGCAAACGGCTGCATTGCTTGGTTTTGATACCCGCATCACCGGAAGCACGAACGATTACAAAAAAACAGCAGGCAGTGATGTGGTGGTGATCACTTCAGGTCTGCCCCGTAAACCAGGGATGACACGTGAAGAACTGATTGGTGTAAATGCCGGCATTGTAAAAGGTGTTGCAGAAAACATTCTGCAGAATTCTCCGGATGCAATCATCATTGTTGTATCAAACCCGATGGACACGATGACTTACCTCGCTTTGCAATCTACAGGCCTGCCAAAGAACCGTATCATTGGCATGGGCGGTACATTGGATAGTGCCCGTTTCAGGTACCAGTTAAGTCAGCACCTGGGTTCCAGCCCCGGCGATTTGAATGCCGTTGTAGTAGGTGGCCACGGTGATACGACCATGATTCCGCTGATTCGTTTTGCAACCTGGAACAGTGTACCTGTCACCAAGTTCTTAAGTGACGACCAACAGAAACAAATTGTAGCAGATACCATGGTAGGCGGCGCTACACTTACCAAACTCATCGGTACTTCTGCGTGGTATGCGCCGGGTGCTGCCAGTGCGGCATTGGTGAAATCTATCGTTCGTGATGAGAAGAAGCTCTTTACCTGCAGTGTATCGCTGAATGGTGAATATGGTCAGCAAGATATCTGTTTGGGTGTGCCTGTAATCATTGGTAAATCCGGCTGGGAAAAGATCCTTGATTTTGAATTGAATGATGATGAAAAAGCATTATTCAGCAAAAGTGCAGATGCAGTAAGAAATATGAACGACGTACTGAAGACGCTTTAATAAATTTATTTATACTATTTATTGCAACCCCGGTCAGTTGGTGGCCGGGGTCTTTTTTTGATATATTAAAAGTGTTACCAGAACAACTCCAACAAGAGCAGTTTCAACTTCCCCCTCAAACTCTTAATCGCTTTCTTCATATGAGATTCCACTGTGTTCTCAGAAATATTCATCTGTTCCGCGATTTCCTTTTGTGATAAGCCATGTTCCCTGCTCAGTGTAAACACCATGCGGCATTTTTCAGGCAAGGCTTTTACCAACTCGGAAAGTCTTTGTTGCAAAGCATAAAAATCGAGCATCTCGGTAGTGGTATGGTCTGCTTCTGTAATGCCGCTTTGTTGCTGGTATTGCTGCTGCCGTTTTAGTTTTGCCAGCCGGTTAATCACTTCATATTTCACTGCCGTGGCCAGGTAATTATTGAGACTGCTTTCGATGTGAATTCGCGTACGATTATTCCAGAGCCGCAGCATAATATCCTGCACAATATCTTCCGCTTCCTGTGCATTGTTTAAACGCATGGTGGCCGTTACAAAAAGCTTATCCCAGTAACGTTCGTAAAGCTCGTGCAGGGCCGCACTATCGCCTGATTGCAACAGGGAAATCAATACTTCATCGGTATGGGCACGGTAAACAGCCATAGGGTACTATACGCAGGTATAAAGATAAATAAAATGTACACGGCTTTGCATTCGCGGACTTGCAAACCCTCAAATAGATATGGCTCACAAACTTTACTATATATTTTTCTGAAATATTCTCAGGTAAAAAATCCAATCCTAAAATCTGCTAAAAGTTGCATCAATTATTGCTGCTGTTTTTTAAACTATCAGCTTTATAGTACAAGACTTTATGCTCAAAGCCGCATGGCTTCGTCCCTGCATCGACGCTGCTTTGGCCTCTTTGAAAAAATACTCCTTCGGATTTTTTCAATCCCGGCAAGCCGGAACCGAGCCCAAAGAGGCGTCTTATGCAAGGACTGGTGTAACACCGCGAAGATGGAACAGCCGTAACGAAAATTTATAAATTCCCTGATTCAAAAAAAATTAACAACCCACTCACGGAAACCTTCTCTTTAGTTGGCTTATATAACAGGGAATACATGGCATACCTGAAAAGATTGATTTTTTGGAACATCAGCAACATACCGAAAGGATTCTGCAACTCGCAGAAAAGTGGCTCGACGGAAGCATTACCGCTGAAGAAGCGCAGGAATTTGCGCGTTGGTATAACAGTTTTGATGACGAAAAAGAATTGGTGCTGGATAAAGCATTCGCTGCTGATGAAACAACGCTTAAAACAAGAATGCTTCAGGTGCTGGAAGAAAAGACCGGCTCATTAAATGAACGAACAATACCTGTGCATCGTGTTCACTTTTTAAGACGCAACTGGCTAAAACTCGCTGCGGCTGTAATTGTTGGAATTGTGCTGGTGACTGCCATTCGCTATATAACGACAGATAAAACCGATATAAAAATTGAAGCAAAGAAAACGGCTTTGCCCGATGTGCAACCCGGTGGTAACAAAGCGGTACTCACCCTGGCAAACGGCGCTTCGATTGTGCTGGACAGTGCAGCAAATGGCCAACTGGCGCAACAGGGCAATGGCCAGGTAACCAAGCTGGCGGATGGTAAGATTGCCTATACACATGCAAAACCAACCGCGGTAACGCTACTGTACAACAGCTTACATACGCCACGTGGCGGGCAGTATCAACTCGTGCTTCCTGATGGAACAGGTGTTTGGTTAAATTCAGCTTCCTCCATCAAATACCCGGTGGCTTTTGCCGGTAAGGAAAGAGCAGTGGAAATAACCGGCGAAGTATATTTTGAAGTAACGAAAAACAAAGCAATGCCCTTTAAGGTTAAAGCCGGCAACGCAGAAGTAACAGTATTGGGCACTCACTTCAATATCAATAATTATACAGATGAAACCGATAGCAAAACCACGTTGCTGGAAGGCAGCGTACAACTCACATCATCTGGTAAGGTTGCAGTGAAACTCAGCCCCGGTGAACAGGGAAGTATTCATCAAAATGACGGCCAGATTCAGGTTGATAAGAATATAGATATAGCACAAGTGATGGCATGGAAAAGCGGCTTCTTTGAATTTGATAATGCCAGTATAGATGTGGTAATGCGACAGATAAGCCGTTGGTATGATGTGGATGTAGTGTATACATCAAAGCCATCCGGAAGATATGGAGGACGTTTTAGCAAGGGCCTTCCACTAACGCAGGTGTTGAAGTTTTTAGAGAACGATATGAAGTTTAATATAGATGGAAAAAGGTTGGTAATTACCGCCAATGACCAGAATAAATAAACCAAACGAACCGGGCTTTTGCGGGAGAAGCCTGTTTGCTTTAGGATATTGTTATTCCCGCGTCTTCGATTATTGCTGCTCTAATCCACGGCCCATTTAAATCCGGGTGACTATGAAAACATGCTGTCAGTATCTGGCAACAACTTATCGTTTGCAAACCTGCAGAAATATAATGATAGCAGGCTAAACAAATGATAGGCTTTTTAATCCGTACCCGTTTTTAACCAAAACATCTGTATCGCTTATGAATGAGAAAATGGTACCCATTGTTACCACCCTGCGTAAACAAAAATTAGTACAACTGCTGCTGTTTTGCTGCCTGCTGTTGCCTGTTGCATTAACAGCACAAACAGTTACGCTGAACCTGAAGAAGGTACCCGTACAAATGGTGTTCAAAGAAATTTCCCGCCAAACGAATATTTCGATAGTCTATAACGAATCCATGTTTGCAGACTTTGCACCCGTTACCATCAATGTAAAAAATGCACCGGTAAAAGACGTGCTGAACACCTGCTTCAAAAATCAGCCTTTTACCTATGAGATGGATGGCAACAGCATCATCATCAAAAAAACAGATAAACCGGTAGCGGCACAACCCGATAAAAAATCACAGGTTGTTACATCCGTAAGTGTTACGGGTGTAGTGTTAAATGCAAAAGGTGAACCTGTAGAAGGCGCTACGGTGGAACTAAAATCGAAAGGCTCAACCGGAACCTTCACCAACATGAAAGGTGAGTTTGCTTTTAGAAATATTTATCCTGATAAGTACACCCTAAAAATCAGCAGCCTTAACTATGAGAAAACGGAACGCACCATCAATGCAACAAAAGATTCGGTTTCGTTATCGGTGGTGCTTAAAGATGCGATAGATAATTCACAGAAAGAAGTAGTGGTAAACGGTCTTTTCTCCCGGCCCAAAGAAAACTTTACGGGTGCATCCAGCAGCTTCACCGGAGACCAGTTGCGGGAGGTTAACCCTACCAATGTATTGCAGGCTTTGAAATCACTGGATGCATCATTCCAGGTGCCGGTGGATAATATCAATGGTTCCAATCCCAATATACTTCCGCGCTTCCAGGTGCGTGGTACCAACAGCATTTTACAAAATGACCTTACCAGCGAGTATGGTTATATCAGCAACCCTCCGCTGATTATCTTAAATGGATTTGAAATACCTGTTCAACAGTTTGTTGACCTGGACATCAATACCATCGCCAGGATTACGATTCTTAAAGATGCAGCGGCTACTGCAATCTATGGTTCCAAATCAGCCAACGGTGTTTTGGTAATAGAAACAAAGCGGCCCAAACCCGGTGAAGTAATGATGACCTATACCGGCAACTATACCATGAACATGCCTGACCTGAGCAGCTTTAACCTGATGGATGCACAGGAAAAAATCAATTTTGAAAGAGTGGCCGGTGTATATAAAAACCGTGACCCGCAAACACAAAAGATACTTACCGATAAATACAACCTTGTACTGCAGAATGTGCAGAAAGGCGTAAACACTTACTGGTTATCGCAACCCTTGCAAACAGAATACAATCATGCACACAGCATTATTGTGGGTGCAGGAAGCAATAAGGTAAGTTACATGGCGCAGTTGAACTACAGCAAGAATGGTGGTGTAATGAAAGGTTCTAATCGCAATAACCTTGGTGGCAATTTGCAGATGAATTATTATAGCGGAAGGTTTAAAGCGCAATGGCAATTCTTTATCGGCAGTACTACCAGCAACAATTCTCCTTATGGTAGCTTTAGTACGTATGCATTGCTGAATCCTTACTGGACTATCAGGAACCCGTCGGGCAATATCAGCAAATATGTTGATGATTATTATCCCGGTGAAGTGAACGGTGTACCTGTAAGCCTTCCTTATACTTTCACGCCGCAGGTGATTAACCCCTTATATAACACAACGCTTCATACAGTTGATAAATCAAGCGACCTTACCTATGGACAAAATATATGGACGGAGCTAGAACTCTTACGCGGCTTAAAATTCACCGGCACTTTTTCATTTACCAATACAAGGTCTCAGTCAGATAAATTTTTGCCCGGCACCGCCTCACAATTTTTTACTGAATCAGATTTTTCCCGTCGCGGTTCTTATGACCAGGGCACCAGTAAGTCGCAGGATTTGCAGAGTAATATCCTCGCCAATTATGGAAGAAGTTTTGGTAAACATACCTTGTTTGCCACGGGTGGTATTAACCTGCAGCAAACCACTAACCAGTCATTAAATATAAGCACACGCGGCTTTGCCAGCGAACGGCTGGATGATTTGTTATTCGGCCTGGAATATACTGATGATAAGCCTTCCGGCAGTTATGCGCAAAAAAGAACGGTGGGTTTTTTAGGTAATACCAGCTATGCTTACGATAACCGTTACCTGATGGATTTATCTTATCGAACGGATGGTTCTTCCGTTTTTGGTGTCAACAAAAGATTTGGCAACTTCTGGTCAGCAGGTCTTGGATGGAACCTTCACAACGAAAAGTTTTTTCAATTGCCGAAGGTTATCAATCGTATGAAGCTTCGCGGGTCATACGGATTCACAGGCGCTATCACATTTCCGGGTTATGCATCTGCCACCAGTTATCAATATATCACCACAGGTCGCTACCTCGATTTTATACCTGCAACAATTATCGCATTGGGTAATCCTGATTTGTTGTGGCAACGTACGCGCAAGCTAAACCTAGGCACAGATATATCGCTGTTTAAAGACCGCGTAACGATGAACATCGATTACTATGTAGAAACCACGGATGACCTGATTATGTCAAATCCATCACCGCCATCTACCGGGTTCAACAGCTTTTATAACAACCTTGGCAAGAGCGTTAATAAGGGATATAGTATCAGCCTGTCTGCCTTTATTATCAAGAACCCGGCAAAGAATATTTTCTGGAGTGTTACCACAAGTTGGTACGCCAATAAAAACAAGCTGGTTAAGATTGAAGATGTGTTAAGACAGCAGAACCAAAAGGCATTAGATACTATTCAGAAAGGATATACCAAACCGGTATTGCAATATGAAGAAGGGAAAAGCGTAAGCACTTTATACGCGGTAAGGTCGCTCGGTATTGACCCCGCAACCGGCAGGGAAATTTATCTCACCAAAGATGGCAGGCAAACATTTATCTGGAATGTAAAAGATATGGTGGCATTGGGTGATATGCAACCCAGGTTTAATGCAACACTCAACAATCACTTGCAGATTAAATGGCTGAAGCTGGACTTCGCATTGAATATTGTGTTGGGTGGCCTGCAATACAATACAACGCTTGCTGATAAATATGAGAATGCGGATAATACTAAAAATGTAGACCGCCGTGCATTGGAAAACCGCTGGCAAAAACCGGGCGACCAGCAACAATACAAAGGCCTTACGGATGTAGAAGGTTATCCTATTCTTAATATGGCAACACAGGCAACGTCCCGCTTTGTAAGAAAGAACAATGCGATTAGTCTTACAGGGTTATCGCTTGACCCTGGCAGGCTGTTATCGAAATACATTACCAGGTACACCAACCTGCTGGTAAACAAGATTAATGATAAAGCAAAGAATGCTATCAAGAGTGACGCGATTGATGTGCGCTTTGTGATGAACAATGTATTCACCAACCTCTTTGGTACGCAGCGTGAAGTAGGTACGGCTTACCCGATAAATAGAACGTATACATTAAACCTAATCCTCCATTTATAAACCCATCAACAATTGTCATGAAAAAATTATGCTTTCTGATAGCTGTAACGCTCACCTGTTTTTCGTTGCTGACAGGTTGTAACAAATGGCTGGATGTAAAGGCCAAAACTGAGGTAGTAGAAACCGATATGCTATCCAACGAACAAGGTTTTATGGAAGCACTTGCCGGTGTGTATTATACGATGGCAGGCAATGCTTTGTATGGGGAAAAACTGAGCATGGATTTACTGGATGCGTTGGCGCTTACATACGATATTCCCAACGGCTATTATCCAACAAACATTAACAACATTGACTATAACTCACTCGACCAGCCTGGCGCAATGATGGATAGTAAAGTAAGGCCCGTGATTGATAACATTTGGGATTCTATGTACTATGCCATTGCCAATGCTAACAATATAATCGCAAAAGCAGATGCAAAGCAGGCGGTATTTTCAGGAGACAATTATAGACTGGTAAAGGGCGAAGCCATTGGCTTGCGTGCCTTTATGCACTTTGATTTACTGCGCATGTTTGGCAGGTCTTATATGGTAGGTAAGGACAGTCTTTCTATTCCTTATCTAACCCGGTTTACAGGAAAAGTAATTACACCATTGTTTACGGTGAAAGCGATTACAGACAGCATCATCAGGGACCTGAACACTGCCGCAGAACTTTTAAAGGATGATGACTTTAATGGCAGTTCGGTAAACAATGCATGGCTTAATAACCGCAAGTGCCATTTTAACAAGCTGGCCGCAGCAGCAACGCTGGCAAGGGTTTACCTGTATCGTGGAGATAAAACCAATGCGGCCTTGTATGCAGATACGGTGATTAACTCCAACATGTTACGCTTTATCACTTCCAACGAAATTAACCGCTCACAAAACACCATTGATTTTAGTCTTTCACCTGAACAGGTCTTTAGCCTGAAGAAATACAACCTGAAGGACATCTATACAAAACATTTCACCAGTCAGCAGCACGACCTTACCACACAGCCTGATGATGGCAATGGTGGTAACACAGGCTTCCTTGCCAACATCTATGAAACCAATAGTGGTGGCTCTACCGATATACGCCGGTTGTACTTGTGGGGCTATTACAGCAACGTCATTTTTCCGCAGAAATACTGGACAGGAAGCGCCTCTAAAGAACAAGACCTGGTGCCGTTGATTCGGTTACCGGAGATGTATTACATCAAAGCGGAAAGCAAAGGCCCGACTGAAGGAGTGGCTGTATTGAATACCGTAAGAAAAAATCGTGGACTTGTTGCATTAACCGGAAGCTTTACGAATGAAACATTTCAACATGAAATCTTCAAGGAATATTATAAAGAGTATTATGCCGAAGGACAAATTTTCTACTTCTACAAACGGCTAAATTATTCCTACTTCATCAAGCCTAATCAATTCGACCGTTATGATAATCCCGAATATGTATTTCCTATACCAGAAGCAGAAAAACAATTCCTAGGGCGATAATTTATACAGGACAAATATCAATCAATATGAACATTCATAACCATATATATTACTGCTTAAATACAATACAAAGGCTGATGATGCTTGCTGTAATTCTGGCAAGTTTATATTCCTGTAAGAAAGAATCGGTGCCGCCACCCTCTTACCAGGATGCCGTTTACTTTTATATTTCCGCAGTCAATCGCAATACTTCCGATACTATTGCGCCGTTTAATGGCACTTATTCTTTTTACTACAAGTTTGATTCCACTGCGATGCTGGATACTTTCTGGCTGCCTGCTATTCGTATCGTTGGCAATACTTCAACACAGGACAGGGCTGTCAAGCTTGTCGCGATAGATTCTGCCACCACGGCTGTTGAAGGCCGCGACTATACCCTCTTGAACAATGTAATACCTGCAGATTCATTCGCTACTTCAAAGGCAGGTATTGTGTTGTTAAGGTCGAAGGCGTTGGCTGATTCATCGTTAAGGCTCACGGTACAATTGCAGCCTTCAGATGCTTTTCCGGGCCCGATGATTTATAACACGCTGATAGAACAAACGGTGTTTGCCGGTAACACGTTCACCATTACTTATACCAACAATGCCATTGAGCCGCCTTACTGGTCATCAGTATCAAGTTACTTCTATCAATGGGGAAGGGTGAAGTATGAATTCATGGCGAAAGTGCTGGGAAAATATCTTGCACTAACGCCGGTAACGGCAGAAGAGGCAAGCCATCTTTTTGATTACCTCGTGCGGGTAAAGCAGGCATTCCAGGAGTACAACGCTGCTAACCCTGATAAGCCTTTGGTGGAAGATGATGGCAGCAGTATTTCTTTTTAATGATTCGTATGGTGGAAGATGCGTTCATCATGTTTCAGCAATAAAAATAATCAGATGAAATATTTTTTCTTTTTTATATCGATAACATTCTTCGCCGCTTGTTATAAAGACAAAGGCAATTACAGCTATCATACCATTAATGATGTTGCCATTAGTATGGCTGACAGCTTTGTAGTAATTACAGGAGATACGCTTAATGTTGTTCCTCAACTGCAACAGGACATTGCCACAGATGAGCGCCGGCTGTGTTTTGAATGGAGTGTAAGGGTGGAAGGTGGCGTGGCGAATAACAGCCCTGATTCTGCAGACCTTGTTTTGTCAACCACCAAAGAACTGCATGCACCGATAAAACTTTTTGCACAACAATTAAAGTATGCATTGAATTATAAAGTGACCGATACGGTAACGGGTATCACTTACCGCAAGCCTGCATCGTTGCGTGTTACCAATGATTTGAGTGGCGGCTGGATGATGCTGGAACAGGATGGAAGCAAAAGCGATATCAGCTTTGTAAATACTTTTCAGCAGAAGGCATTTCACCATGTTTTTTCGAAAGCCAACCCTGGTATAACGTTACCGCTTAATGCGCATCATGTATACAACTTTTATTTTCCTGCGGTAACGGTGGTAGATTATCAATATCCACGTTCTTTATTAACGATGTTACTGTTGCAGGACCGTGGTTATGTACTTGAAAATGGCAGCTATAAAATTGTGTCTGACTATACCACCTTGTTTACTACACCGCCAGCAGTAAAACGGCCGCAATGGATGTCTGTAACAGGCCCATCAAAAACAGACCTCTCCATTATCAATGATGGAAAATTATACAGACGCTTTTATGGAAGAGGCCAGTTGTATTTTGGTGATGCATATCCTACCACGGATAAAAGTAACTATATGCTTGCATCGATAGCAACGTATGCCTATGCAGAAAAAAGTATTTATTATGATGTGCCCAATCACCGTTTTCTTTCCGAGTTTGATGGAAATATTTATGAACTGATTCAGAATGGATATAATCCATGGGATGCTTTTGACCCCAATAATGTAAAGGGCGACTTACTTGGTATGGGAATTGGTTTTTACAATGTATATGCTGTATTTAAAAATGAAGACGGCGCGTCAGCTACAATATACCAATTTGTTCAGGGAGGCGTATCAGGAAAAACAGAAGTGGAAGCTTCATCAGATATAAGTAAGAGTCCGGGATTTGCTTTTACCAAAGGGCGACAGCAAATGTATTATGGTGCTGATAACAATGTGTACCTCTATGACCTTGCGGCGAAAAACTACAGCACCATTTACAGTTTTTCTTCAAATGAAAAAGTTACAGCCATAGGAATTGAAGGCGATGATTTATTGATAGTGGCCACCTATAACGGAAGCGAAGGAAAAGTGTACAGCTTTGCATTAGAGAACACAGGGTTGATTAAAAACAGTACCTATAACAATCTATATACAGGGTTTGATAAAGTGGTGAACATTTGTTATGCGCAGTAAACAACTTTGTTTCGCGTACAATGTTACGAAGCTTCCGTTCCTGCTGTTGTTCATCATGCCTGTGTTGGTAAGAAGTCAATCTTCAATTAGTACGGACAGTGTTAACAAGGATGCTTTGTTAAGACTTTATCTTGAATCCGGGAAATATTATTTATCCTTTACCGATGAAATAACTGGCCGTGAAATACTGTTGATACAGCGCGTGATAGATGCGCCTGCTTCATTTGCAGCGAGGGGAAGCATCCTGGGCAATCAGCAGGTGATTCGCTTTTCGATTAAGAATGACACGACGGTTGTTTTACAAGAGTTGATATATCCTGTATTGGATAAAATGGATGAACAACAACATGCTGTTGATACCATAACGATCGCATCTTTTAATAAACATAGCAAACTCCACAAGCAAACAATAATAGATATCACCAATGAACTTTTGAGTGGACAACTATTCAACGGTATTGATTCCACAACAAAAGAGATAAGCATACAAAACGATAACATCTCCATTATCGCACTTCAAAAAAAAGACAGCAGCTTTATAAAGACTATTACGAATTTGTTGTTATTGCCATCAACCCCAATGACACCAAGATATTATGACGAACGTGTTGGTTTTCATTACAGCAAATATGTTCAGGTGAATGGCTTGGATACAATTGTTAAGAACCCTGTCTGGCGTTGGCGTTTGCAACCTAATGCTGATGAAGTTAATGCATATCAACAAGGGAAACTGGTAACTCCTGCAAAGCCTGTTGTTTTTTATATCGACCCGGCAACGCCTGCAAAATGGGTTAATTATTTTATACAAGGTGTGGAAGACTGGCAGCCCGCATTTGAAAAAGCCGGTTTTAAAAATGCCATCACTGCGAAGCTGTTTACAGATAGCAGCATCAATATCATGGATGCACGCATCTCTGCCATACTGTATCATCAAAGTAACCAAAAGAACGCAACAGGTAAGCCAGGTGCAGTTGACCCGCGAAGCGGTGAAATACTCGAAACACATATACAATGGTTCAGTGGCATGGAGCAACAGTTACGGGATTGGTACCTGGTGCAAGCCGCTGTGAATGATAGCGCTGCAAGAACAATTCATTTTGATGACAGCTTAATGGGCAGGTTAGTACGCGCTAACATTGCACATGAAGTGGGTCATGCATTGGGGCTGGTTCACAACGTTGGCGGCAGCTGTTATATGGCTGCAGATAGTTTGAGAAACGGTAAATGGATAGATGCAAATGGCATCACTGCATCTATCATGGATTATGTCCGCCTTAATTATATCGCGCAACCTGAAGACGGGTTAACACGTGAAGAACTGATACCGCATATCGGGCCTTATGATGAATGGGCGATAGATTGGGGTTATCATTTTTTTGCTTCGGATGACAATGGAGTCAGTAAATATCCGGAAAACTTAATCGTTCAAAAATTGAAAGATAAACGTTATTGGTATTATAGAGAATATGATAAAGACGACCCTGCTGCACAAACCGAAGACCTTAGTGATGACCCTGTTAAAGCAAGTGAATACGGCATTAAAAATCTTCAACGGGTAATAAAACAGTTACCAAAATGGGTTGCTGAAAAAGATAGCCTGGAGTTAGGGCAGCTTTATCCATCCATTGTTAATCGTCCTTCATTTGAAGAACCTTCTCAATACTTCAGCTATATCATGCATGTGGTTAAGTTCGTGGATGGAAAATATACTCCACGTAACGCCCGCTTAAAAGATTCGGTGAATATATTACCTGTTACTTGTGTCAATCAGCAGCAGGCAATGGCGTTTTTAAACGAACAGTTATTTAATACACCAAACTGGTTACATAATAAAGAGATAATGTTGCGAACAGGCTATGATGCAACAGGAAACATTGCTGCGATACAATCAAACGTATTGCAATTGCTGCTTAACCGGTTGCTGGTAATGATAAGTGATGAAGCTAATTCAGAACGCAAACACACCGGTTATACCTTATGGCAAACCTTGAGTAATGGAATATGGCCGGAGTTGCATGATAAAAATCAGCCCGATAAAATGAAGCAAGCTGTCCAGCTTCAATACTTGCGTTTGCTTTGCAGCCCGGAATTGAATTATGGTAACGTTGAAATACAAAAGCTGATTAAAAATCAGTTGAACTTACTACAGCAACAGGTACTTCATAAGATTGGTCTATCTACAAAAAAATCCATTACGTCTTATTGGAAAAAGATATTGTCATTACTCAAATAGCATTGCTGATACGGTAACAATTTTTTGGACACCACTCACGGAAACAATCTTATTGCTTGGCTTATAAAACATACAATCATTAAAAATTTTCTGATGAAAAATGGTATATGGTTTTGTTTTTTGCTCCTGCCTTTACTGGCTTTGTCGCAGGAAGAAGGAATACACTTTGCGCATGGGCTCAACTGGCAACAGGTAAAGGAAAAAGCAAGGGCAGAACGCAAATATATTTTTATTGATTGTTATGCTACCTGGTGCGGCCCCTGTAAAATGATGGCAAGAACAGTCTTTCCGCAAAAGACAGCAGGTGATTACTACAATGAGAAGTTCATCAACATAAAACTTCAGCTTGATACCACAGACAATGATAATGAAGAAGTGAAATCCTGGTATGCAGATGGCAAAGCTATTTCAGACCAGGGCGAAGTAAAAGCTTTTCCAACCTTGCTGTTTTATAATCCCGATGGAATATTGGTGCACCGCATTTCAGGCGCAGCTTCCACCCCTGATGAGTTGATTGCCTTGGGTGAAGATGCAATGGATTCAACTAAACAATATTTCACTCTTAAGGGAAAGTATAAATCCGGCGACCGCAATCCTGAATTTTTACTGCAAGTCACCCGAATGCTGATGAATGTAGGTGACACAAAAACTGCTGCTTATATGTTCGGACAATATGTGAATGCGGATAAAAATATGCCGATGAATGAGGAAAATGTTGGCTTGCTTTCTGCATTTGCCAAACAAAGTCAGGACAGTGCTTTTATAGTACTCATTAACAACTATGATAAGATATCAAATGAAAGAGCAAAACAAATCGCTAACCGGAGCATTATTCGTATAGTAGGTTCTGAAGAGATAGTTGAAAAAACATTCAGCCAGAAGAAGGCTAAGTCTGTTAACTGGGATAGCCTTCAAAATGCCATTGCAGCGAAGTATCCGATGCTGCCAAAAACATTGATTGATGAATTACTGAGTGAAGGAAGGTTTAACTTTTACCGCTTTGCAGGTGATAAAAAGAAGTATGGCGCCGCTATTGTACAACATATAAAAATATATGGTACCAATGCTTCACCGGAAACATTAAACAATGCTGCCTGGGATGTATTCCAAACCTGTAACGACCCCGAAATTTTACAGGCCGCCATTGGCTGGAGCAAACGTTACCAGGATACGACCAGCAATGCTGCATTTATTGATACTTATGCCAACCTGTTGTATAAAACAGGCAATAAAAAAGAGGCGCTTGCCTATGAAACAAAAGCCTTGTCGTTAGCGCCGCAAATAGAAAAGAAAACCTACCAGCAAACCCTAGATAAAATGAAGAAAGGAATAAAAACCTGGGATTAGTTATTTTGCAGGGCTTATAACTAAACAACACGCTATTGATGTATGACCTATAAGAACGGAACGGTAGTATTCAAATGTATATTGTTTTGCATTTTCTTCTCTTCAACTGCTGTAGTATATGCGCAGTCAGGATTTTCCAAAGCGGAGGCTGCAAAGCTGGCTTCGGTTGCTTTACAGGAAGCAAAATCTAATCAAAAAATAAAAACCGAAAAAGAGTGGGGTAATGACACCAATGCGATACGATTGGGCGACCTGAGCATGCGCTTCGATAGTAAAATCTTTGGAAATAAACCGGTTGATGGCAGAAGTCTTTATATCTCACTGCACGGTGGCGGCAATGCGCCCAAAGAAGTAAATGACCAGCAATGGAAGAACCAGCACCGTTTATATGCTCCTGCCGAAGGTGTCTACCTCGTTCCCCGTGCGCCTACCAACACCTGGAACCTCTGGCATGAAGACCATATTGATGATATGCTAGATGAAATAATTAAAGATGCTGTAGTGGCTGCTGATGTAAACCCGAACAAAGTATATATTCTTGGTTACTCAGCCGGTGGCGATGGCGTTTTTCAACTGGCGCCGCGTATGGCAGACCGCTGGGCTGCTGCGGCTATGATGGCGGGCCATCCCGGTGATGCGGCAGCGCTTAACCTGCGCAATCTTCCCTTTGCCATTTTTATGGGTGGTGTGGATTCTGCTTACCAGCGCAATACACATGCAAAGGAATGGGGCATCTTACTGGATAGCTTGCAGGATACAGACACTGCGGGTTTTATTCATGACGTGCACATCTATCCGGGCTTACCGCACTGGATGAACCGGAATGATACCACCGCCATTCCCTGGATGGCCGGTTTTACAAGAAAGCCCTTGCCTTCAAAAGTAAGCTGGGTGCAGGATGACCGTCATCATACCCGCTTTTACTGGCTGGGCACAGATAGCAGCACGGCACGTACGGGAGATACTGCGGTGGTTACCATACATCAAAACAACATCACTATTCAGCAGAATACCTGTGAGAGTTTATACATCTACCTTAATGACCAGTTACTCAACCTTGATAAACCGGTAAATATTTACCTGCAGGATAAATTGCTCTTCTCCGGGCATATAAAACGCAATGAAAAGCTGATACAACAAACGGCTTCGGCATGGATGGATGAGGCATTTATATTCAGTGCAAGGTTGGAGATTAGGAATGGAAAGGTGATTGCTGAATAAGATATATTATCAATGCTGAATATTTCTTCCTGAAAACTTTGTTTATAGTCTTACCATAAAAAAATCGCCACACATTACTGCGTGGCGATACAATATTATTTCTATAAAAGTTGCTTATGCTGTTTCAGCACTCAGCCTCTTTTGTTGCTTCTTACGTTCTTCCTCATCAAGAATGGTTTTACGCATCCTGATCTTGTTTGGAGTTACCTCAATACATTCATCATGCTGAATATACTCCATACATTCTTCCAGCGTCATTAAGATCTTCGGTGTAATACGAACGCTGTCATCACTGCCGCTTGCACGGTGGTTGGTAAGCTTTTTACCTTCCGTAGCATTTACTACCAGGTCACCTGGTTTAATATGTTCAGCGATAATCTGTCCTGCATATACATCCTCACCCGGATCAACAAAGAAAGCGCCCCTGTCCTGCAGTTTATCAATAGAATAAGCCGTAGTGCCAGCCTGGTTCTTAGACAGCAATACGCCGTTGTTCCTGCCAGGGATTACACCTTTCCATGGTTTATATTCATTAAAAGTATGCGCCATTACCGCTTCACCGGCAGTATTGGTAAGCATGTTGGAACGCAAACCGATCAAACCTCTTGAAGGAATTTCAAATTCAAGGTGCTGCATCTCACCCTTGGTCTCCATCACATGCATTTCTCCTTTACGTTGTGTAACCAGGTCGATTACCTTACCACTATATTCGGCAGGCACATCAACTACCAGGTTTTCGTAAGGCTCACATTTTTTACCGTCGATATGTTTAACCAATACCTGCGGCTGACCAACGGTTAATTCATAACCTTCGCGGCGCATGGTCTCAATCAATATACCTAAGTGAAGAATACCGCGGCCATATACCAGGAAGCTGTCTGCACTGTCTGTATCTTCTACACGCAAGGCCAGGTTCTTTTCAGTTTCCTTCATCAGGCGGTCACGCAGGTGACGGCTGGTAACAAACTTACCGTCTTTACCAAAGAACGGAGAGTTGTTGATACCGAAAAGCATGCTCATGGTAGGCTCATCCACACTTATTACTGGTAAGGCTTCCGGATTTTCTATATCAGCAATCGTATCACCGATATTAAAATCTTCCAGGCCAACCACAGCACAAAGATCTCCGGCAACCACTTCAGTTACCCTCTTCTTGCCCATGCCTTCGAACACATATAATTCGCGAACCCTTGATTTTTTAATTACATCACCCACCTGCATTAAAGCAACAGGCTGATTTTCTTTCACCGCACCACGGGCAACTTTACCAATAGCGATACGGCCAAGGAAAGAAGAGTAGTCAAGAGAAGTAATCTGCATCTGCAACGGACCTTCATTGGCCTTTGGTGCAGGTACATATTTTATAATACCGTCTAATAACGGGGTGATATCCTCACTTGGAGTAAGGCTGTCGTTAAACCAGCCATTTTTACCGCTACCGTAATAAGTAGGGAAATCCAGTTGTTCTTCAGTAGCATCCAGGTTAAAGAACAGTTCAAATACGGCATCATGTACTTCATCAGGACGACAGTTGGGTTTGTCTACCTTGTTAATTACTACGATGGGTTTTAAATGCAGTTGTAACGCTTTTTGCAGTACAAAGCGGGTCTGTGGCATCGGGCCTTCAAAGGCATCTACCAGCAGGATTACACCGTCTGCCATTTTTAATACACGTTCTACTTCACCGCCAAAGTCACTGTGGCCCGGGGTATCGATCACGTTTATTTTTACGCCTTTGTAGGTAACAGCGGCGTTCTTACTAAAAATGGTGATGCCACGCTCACGTTCCAGGTCGTTGCTGTCCATGATCAACTCACCTGTTTCCTGGTTGTCACGAAAAACCTTGGTGGCATGTAAAATGCGGTCAACCAGGGTGGTTTTGCCGTGGTCAACGTGCGCAATAATTGCAATGTTGCGGATATCCATATAATTTTTTGAGCTTTTAGCAGTGTGACAATGGTCGCTAAGTCAAGCCAGTAAAGGCTTTCAGGCGTTTTTTGCCGGTAACTGCCGAAATTGAAGCTGCAAATGTACGGAAATGCAACGGCCGGGCAAGTGAAAGAAAGATGAATATTAGGTTATGAATTGATTTTAAGGCAGATATAATTGCTATAGTAGGCGGTAAAAGGCCTTTTTAAGGGTCGGGCGACAGTTTTTCATGGCATCGCCGGTTGCGTCGCACTCCGTTCGTCGTTCCATTCATTACGCAGCTTATCTTCCCAAAAAACATGTGCTGTTAAACAATCATCATAGCCGCCAGGTTTCTGCCCGGGTCTCATGCTTTAAACTTTTTGCCTTAGGCGTTTCACCTGCATTCATGCTGCCTTTCTCAAAATGTTCTAATTTGGCTGTATGAAACATCAAGTTGCTGACGGTCCTTCAGTTTTACCATTACCTACTATCTCCGGCCTGCCGGTAGCAGTAATGGATAAGGAATCAATTTTAAAGCAATATGAACAGGCAAGTGAAGAGGAATCGCTGTTTGCAGTATTTACCAGGTCAAAATATTCCTGCACGGATAGTTTTTCTCCCGGCAAAAGAAATTATTATAAGATCTCCTTATTAACCAAAGGCAGCGGCGTGATGACGTATGGTGGCCAGAAAATTGAAACATTACCGGGCTCTCTGGCTTTTATCAATTCCTCAGAAGCCAAAGGCTGGCATTCTTATGATGGCGAGCAGGATGGCTACTATTGCATTTTCTCCCCAGGATATTTTGCATCTACCAATGAAGATCTTCGCCTGTTGTCGCAACACCCGTTATTCAGAAGTGGCATTAACCCGGTATTGCAGTTAAATACAGAACAATTAAAATTGGTGCAGGCCATTTTTGAAAGGCTGGTAACGGAGAGCCAGGATTGCAGCCCGTTTAAACATGACGCAATACGTCTTTACCTGAAATTATTACTGGTAGAAGGCAGGAGGATGGCCAATCATTTAAACGGTCCCGTTCAGGAATTCAATGCCGCGCAACACCTGGTGCAACGGTTTACAGAAATGATGGAAAGACAGTTTCCACTGGTACGTGTAAGCGAACAGGTGAGGTTAAAAACGGTGTCAGAATTTGCAGAACAACTGGCGGTACATAGCAATCACCTGAATGCCTGTGTAAAAAAGATTACGGGTCATACCGCAAGCAGGTATATCAGCAACAGGTTATTAAAGGAAGCGCGGTTATTGCTTATGCATACAGACTGGCATATTAATGAGATCTCCTGGTGCCTGGGTTTTGAAGAGCCGGCCAGTTTTGCGCACTTCTTTAAAAAGAATGCGGGCATTACCGCCAACCATTTCAGGCAGCAGGCCAATTAATACTTTGACACTTATCACTTACAACGTATTACCTATAACTCATCACTCACCACTTCTTTGATTTAAACAAATATTCCTCTGAATTGAACAATTCGCCGGCCTGACCCGTTACTAATTTTACGTCTCAAAAATTTGAAACTATGAAATACAGGCAACTGGGAAACACCGGCGTAGCGCTTTCTGCCATCGGCCTCGGCTGTATGGGAATGAGCTTTGCGTATGGCCCGCGCAACGATGAAGAATCCATCGCCACACTGGAAAGAGCCCTTGAACTGGGTATTAATTTCTGGGATACTGCCGATATGTACGGCTATGGTCATAATGAAGAGCTGATCTCAAAAATACTGGTGCCCAACAGGGATAAAATATTTATCGCCACCAAATTTGGTTTCCGTGTAAAAGAAGAACAGCATACCGGTACAGGGTTGCCGGCCACTTATTTTGACGGATCACCGGCTTACCTTAAAACAGCAGTTGAAAAAAGCCTGCAACGTTTAAAAATAGATACCATTGATTTGTACTATGCCCATCGTATAGATCCAAATGTTCCGGTAGAAGATATGGTAGGCGCCATGGCAGACCTTGTAAAAGAGGGAAAGGTGAAGTATCTTGGTTTATCAGAAGCTTCTCCGAAATCTATCCGCAAGGCGCATGCGGTGCATCCGATTACGGCATTGCAAAGTGAATATTCCTTGCTTACCAGGGATGTAGAGAATGAAATACTGACCATATGCCGTGAACTGGGAATTACCTTCGTTCCTTATAGTCCGCTGGCAAGAGGATTGGTAACAGCAACCGTTAATGATAACAGCAGCCTGGCCGCAGATGATTTCAGGAGAACATTGCCTCGTTTTAATGATACGCATTGGGATAATAACAAGAAACTGGTAGATGGTTTTGCAGAACTTGCCGCATCAAAAAATGCCACCCCGGCACAATTGGCTATCGCATGGGTATTGGCACAGGGCGATGATATTATTCCTATCCCCGGCACCAAGAAAAGAAAATACCTGGAAGAAAATGCAGGTGCAGTAGAGATAGATTTAAGTACAGATGATCTGCAGGCAATTGAAGACCTGCTTGAAAGGTACCCTGATACAGGCGAACGGTATAGTGAAGGTGCATTGAAGCTGGTGAATCACTAAATATAAGTTGCTGGTGGCAGGTTACTGGTAACTGGTAAGACAACGATAGCATTAAAAAATAAAATACTATGGATTTACAATTAAAAGGCAAGAAGGCTTTGGTAACGGGTTCTACGGCGGGTATTGGTTTTGCTATTGCAAAACAGTTATTGAAAGAAGGCGCAGATGTAGTAATCAATGGCCGCACAAAAGAAAGAATTGATACAGCTACTGAAGCTTTAAAAGCGGCAGTAAGCGGCGCAAGTGTTACTGGTATCGCTACAGATTTTTCAAAAACGGATGAGATCAACTCTTTGCTGAAAGCATTGCCGGAAGTAGATATACTTATAAATAATGTGGGCATCTTTGAACCCAAACCTTTCCTGGATATACCGGATGAAGACTGGCTGAATTTTTACGAGGTGAATGTACTGAGCGGTATCAGGCTATCCCGTCATTATTTACCTGCAATGCTTAAGAAGAACTGGGGCAGGATCATCTTTATCTCCAGCGAGTCCGCGATTAATATACCGGAAGAAATGGTTCACTACGGTATGACTAAAACAGCACAACTGTCAGTAAGCCGCGGCCTGGCCGAATTAACCAAAGGCACTGCCGTTACAGTGAATGCGGTATTGCCCGGCCCAACACAATCCGAAGGTGTGGGTGGGTTTATTGAGAAGCTTGCGAAGCATGATAATGTAACAGTTGAGCAGGCTGAAAAATCGTTCTTTCAAAAAGCAAGGCCTACTTCTTTATTGCAGCGTTTTGCTTCTATTGATGAAATCGCCAACATGGTTACTTATATCAGCAGTCCGCTGGCGTCGGCTACGAATGGCGCTTCTATACGAGTAGATGGCGGGGTACTAAAAACCATTTATTAAGGAGAAAGAATAATGCTGTGGGCAGTCTGCTATAGGGAGGGAACACGGATAACACAAATAGAACGGATAAGTAGGAATTTTTATGTTGCAATGCAACATTATCTGTGTCTATCCATATTTCTTTAGACCCGAAGTTTGGATTGATTTACTGATTATTTCAAGAAAGATGAAAGTGTCAGCGAAAATCTGTACAACCGGTGTCATCTGTGTTCTGGTTTATTCATTGGAGATATGCCAATAGCCGGGTATACGCAAGTAAAGCATCATAGCAGTATTAAAGATGGGAAACTAGTGATCATTATATAACCTAACAAGGCCCATCTTACAAAAAAATAATCAACGCTTAAAACAAAATACATGTCACAGGTAAATGCTTATGCAGTACAAAGTGCAACATCTCCCGTAGCGCCTTTTAACATCAACAGGCGCGAAGTGGGTGCACATGATGTACAAATTGAAATTTTATATTGCGGGGTTTGTCATTCAGATATTCACCAGGCAAAAAATGAGTGGGGCAATTCAATTTTCCCGATGGTGCCGGGCCATGAAATTGTGGGAAGGATCACTAAAGTGGGCAATCATGTAAGCAAGTTTAAAGTTGGAGAACTGGCAGGGGTTGGCTGCTTTGTTGATTCTTGCAGGGAGTGTCCAAGCTGTCTTGCAGGAGATGAACAGTATTGTGAAAAAGGAATGATAGGAACTTATAACGGTTATGAAAAAGATGGAAAAACACCTACCTATGGTGGCTACTCAACACAGGTAGTGGTAGATGAAAATTATGTGTTGCACGTATCAGAAAAGCTTCCACTGGAAGCCGTTGCCCCGTTGCTTTGTGCAGGTATTACCACTTATTCTCCGTTGCGTTATGCCGGAGTAACCAAGGGACATAAAGTAGCTGTGCTGGGACTTGGAGGATTGGGACACATGGCCGTAAAATTTGCCGCTTCTTTTGGTGCAGAGGTAACGGTATTAAGTGGAAGTAAATCAAAAGAGGCAGATGCAAAGAAATTGGGGGCGCAACACTTTGTACTTACCTCAGACCAGGAGGCTTTATCAAAACTGCAGAACCATTTTGATTTTATCGTAGATGCTGTTTCTGCCAAACATGATTACAATACCTATCTTAACCTGCTTACTACCAATGGTAAGCTGCTGGTAGTAGGTGCACCGGCTGAACCGATACCAGTGTCTGCATTTGCACTTATTATGAAACGCAGGGGTATTATTGGTTCATTGATCGGTGGCATAAAGGAAACACAGGAAATGCTTGATTATTGTGCCGAGCATAACATTGTATCTGATATAGAGCTGATTGATGCTTCTTATATTAATGAAGCGTATGACCGCATGTTAAAGGGCGATGTGAAATACAGGTTTGTGATAGATATTGCTTCGATGAAGAACTAAAGAGTGGTGTGGGGGTTGAGATTGACTGGCGGTCTCCACTGCAGTGATTCTGTTACAGCTCAACCTTCACCCTTTCCATCATCTTTTTTACCATTGTAAACGTGGCCGGGCAATATTCCAGGTTTTGCTGGTGCACATGAACATACTCCGCCATTTTCTTCTTGCGTAAATGCGGAAAACCGGCGCAATCCGCAGGCCTTACTTCATAAATGGAACACTTGTGATCTTCCAGGTTTAGAAACTGGCAGGGAAGATTTTTATTCACCCAATCCTTATCATTTTTTTCCTGCTTTAACCACTTTTCTTTAAAGGCGTTTGGCGTCATTTCCAGGTGGGCGGCAATACGCTTAATATCTTTCGTGGTAAAAGTTGGCGTCATTTGTTTGCAGCAATTGGCGCAGCTAAGGCAATCTGTTTCTGCCCATACTTCCTGGTCTATTACTTCGGCAAGTTTATCCAGTCCGCGCGGCGGGTTCTTTTCTATTTTTCCAAGAAAGCGGCGAAAATTCTTCTTGTGATAGCGGACTTTCTGTTTGAAGGAGCGAAAATTTATTGGCTGCATCTGCATTCATTTGATCACTACCCAAAGGAATCAGAAAATAACGGATGTGCCAAATCGGGTAATCCACATGTGTATAACCGCAGAACGTAGCAGCGGATACATCAATCAAAACATCCTTATTTTCGTTTTATGTGGGAGGCTTATAAAAAGGGGTTTAAAGGATTTCTGCGCATTGAAAAATCACTGAGCGACAATTCCGTTGAGGCATACCTGCATGATGTTGATATGCTTACCGGTTACCTGCAATCCTCCGGCAATCTTAAAGCGCCTGCAGACCTGGCATTAAAGGATCTTCAGCAATTTGTACAATGGGTGGCAGAACTTGGCATGACCGCCAGTTCGCAGGCAAGGATCATTTCCGGCATCCGCGGATTTTATAAATACTGCCTGATGGAAGAGATTGTTAAGGCAGATCCATCGGCGTTGCTGGAAGCACCCAAATTAAAACGTGCTTTGCCTGATGTGTTAAGCTTTGAAGAGATTGAGCAAATGATCTCAAAAATTGACTTAAGTAAACCGGACGGCGGCAGAAACAAAGCAATTCTTGAAACCATGTATAGCTGCGGGTTGCGGGTGAGTGAGCTGGTGAATCTTAAAATAAGCTGTTTGTATTTAGATGTTGGTTTTGTTCGTGTGATTGGTAAAGGTGATAAGGAACGGCTTGTACCTGTTGGCAGCGATGCCACCAAATATATCAAACTATATAAAGATACCATCCGGGTGCACCAGCGAATTCAAAAAGGGTTTGAAGATATTCTCTTTCTTAATAAACATGGCAGGGGATTAAGCCGCATTATGATCTTTTACATTATCAAAGACCTGGCGGGTAAGGCAGGCATCAGTAAAAATATATCGCCGCATACGCTTCGCCATTCATTCGCCACGCACCTGGTAGAGGGCGGTGCAGACCTTCGTGCGGTACAGGAAATGCTGGGCCACGAAAGCATTACAACTACTGAAATATATACCCATCTCGACCGGGATTATTTAAGGGCCACTTTGCAGGAATATCATCCGGCTTTTAAAAACTTATAAACAATCTCCGTTTCAACAACGCAATGCATCACTGTTTATACACATCTCTTAAAAAATTTGTACAAATTTTTATGTATTGCATAAGGTTTGTGTTTCTACAAAGGTCAATTTTGTAGTTCATAAGAAAAATTATCCAAGCCACCGAACATGTCCGTGTATAATCAGAGCCGCAGCAGAGTGATCCAGATCATATTCATCGCTATCTTCCTTATCATCGTTGCACAATTATTAAACCTGCAGATGTTTTCTTCCAAGTATAAACTGCAGGCAGAAAGCAATGCTATTTACCGCAAGGTGGTCTATCCCGACAGGGGCATTATTTATGATCGTAAGAAACGGGCCATCCTTGAGAATACGATCATGTTTGATCTTATTATTACTCCTTCTGAAATAAAACAAACAGATACGGCCACACTTTGCAATATCCTTGGTATTGATACGGCAGAGTTCAAGAAGCGGGTACTTACCTGTATTATTAAGAATTCCCGTTATAAACCAAGCGTTTTTGAGCCGCTCCTTACGCCCGAGTTATACGCCAGGCTTAATGAGAATATGTATAAACTGCCAGGTTTTATGTTACAGGAGCGACCTGTGCGTACCTACCCCTACAGTACTGCGGGAAGCATACTTGGTTATATTGGTGAAGTAGATACTTCATTTTTGAGAAGACATATAGAGGAACGTTACGAGATGGGGGATTATACCGGCATGACGGGTTTGGAGAGAAGTTATGAAAAAGTATTGATGGGTGAACGCGGTGTGAAACAATTCCTGCGCGATAACAAAGGCCGTATACAAGGTTCATTTGAAAACGGTATGTACGATACGGTGGCAGTTGCAGGTAAAAGCCTTCACTTAAGCCTTGATGTGGAATTACAGCAACTTGGCGAAAAACTGATGACCAATAAAGTGGGCAGCATCGTTGCGATAGACCCAAGGACAGGCGGTGTATTATGTATGATCAGTGCGCCTACATACAATCCCAATTATCTCACAGGCCCGCAACGCAGGAAACATTTTGCAGAGTTGTTTACAGATCCGAGATTGCCTTTGCTGAACAGAACTTTAGGAGCTTATTACTCACCAGGTTCAACTTTTAAAACGGTGGTTGGTGTTATTGGCATGACGGAAGGTGTGTTTGATGATAACATGACCGTTTCCTGTCCGGGCGCCTATTATGGTTGTGGAAGAATGGGTTGCCACGCTGCAGGCACTTTTAGCCTGCGTGGTGCGATTGCACACTCCTGTAACAGTTACTTTGCGGTTGCTTATCGTAAGATCATTGATCAGCCGGGGCTTCCTTCCAGGGATAGTTCACTGGGCAAGTTTAACCAGTATGCTTACACCTTTGGTCTTGGAAACAGATTGGGTGTTGATCTTCCTTCTGAGAAAAAAGGAAATATCCCTACCGCAAAATATTACCAGAAGATATTCGGGCCAAAGTGGCAATCCTGTAATATTGTATCTAACAGTATTGGCCAGGGGGAGATCTTAACCACGCTTACCCAAATGTCTAACGTGATGGCTATTATAGCCAACAAGGGTTGGTATTATACGCCGCACCTGGTAGATAGTATTGAGGGTGGCGATCAGTTTAAACTGCTGGAAACATTTCACAAAAAACATTACACCAAAGACATTCCCGAATCAGTATATGAAGCAGTACATGATGGCATGCAGGGAACAATGGAATTTGGAACCGGTGCTGCCGTAAAAATTCCGGGTATTGTGGTATGCGGTAAAACCGGAACTGTAGAAAACTCGGCCAAGGTGAATGGTAAAATGGAAAAGCAAAAAGACCACGCCTTTTTCGGCGCTTTTGCACCACGTGATAATCCAAGGATCGCGATTGCCGTGATGTGTGAAAACGCAGGTTTTGGTGCAAGTTCCGCAGGCCCTATCGCCAGCCTGCTGATTGAGCAATACCTGAAAGATTCAATTCCTGAACCAGACAGGAAAGCATTAACAGAACGTATCACCAATCTTAACCTTATACCGGCCAGGATGAAGGCAGAAATGGCTTCCGTTGATTCTATGCGCCGGGCAAAAGACAGCCTGCGTGTGTTAAAAGAGAAAATGCAGAAACAACCAAAAGATACTTTGGATATTGAAGAGCAGCCTGAACTGGATACCAAACCGGCACGTGGCAATGAACCTGCTGCTATAACAGCAGATAGTGTAAGCAAGCAACCGGCGCAAACGCCTGCAAAAACACCGGCACGTCAAAATCAAAAGCCCAGGCAATTACGTTCAGCACCGGCTGTACTGCCCGCCGATAATAAACGTAAAACAAATCCCAACTACAAAAAAGTTTAATGGCAACGCATTCGCATAAATCTATATCACAGGGCATTGACTGGTTAATGGTGGCGCTTTATGCAGCACTGGTTACTATTGGTATCCTCTGCATTTTTATGGTGGAGTACCGGGCAGATACAGATTGGGTATCTACTTTTTTGGGAGGACAAACCAACTATAGCAAACAGCTTATTTTTACCGGCCTTTGTGTGGTAATCGCCACTTTTATATTGTTAAGCGATAGTAAGCTTTATACAGCTTTTGCCAATCTTTTGTATTTATTCGGCATTCTTTTAATGCTCGCCACATTTGTGTTGGGGCGTGATATTAAAGGCTCCCGTAGCTGGATTGCGCTGGGTGGAGGATTTAACCTGCAACCCGCAGAATTGTGTAAAATATTTGCGGCGCTGGCATTGGCAAAATATATGTCTATGCAGGATCTTGATTTCAGTAAGATCCGCTCGCAGTTGATTGCTGCAGGTATCGTGTTGCTGCCCGCAGTTTTATCAAGACTGCAGCATGAAACCGGGTTGGCACTCGTTTATCTGAGTTTTTTTATTACGATGTATCGCGAAGGGTTGCCGGGAAAAATCCTGGTGATTGGTTTTTCTTTTGGTGTACTGGTCGTCGCAACCTTGCTGATGGAACCCAATCTCCTGGCGATTATCCTTACGGCCATTACCGGCCTCGTGATCTATTTGATGCGCCGTCAGATAAAACGCAGCAAGGGACTTTTGTTAATGATCCTCACCATTTGGGTATTATGTGTAGGTGTACAGCGGTTTGCCGTTCCTTATATCTTTAATAATGTTTTTGAATGTTACCAGAGCCAGCGTATTTATATGGCGCTTGGTAAGGATTACGATTGTAGTCAAAATAAAACAGCAAAAAAAGAAAGTTCAGAATCCAAACAGGCGTATAAGCCGGATGATTATAATGTTCGCCAGAGTAAGATCGCCATTGGCTCCGGCGGTATTGTGGGCAGGGGATTTTTAAAAGGTACACAAACCAGGGGGAAATATGTTCCGGAGCAACATACCGATTTTATCTTCACATCCCTTGGTGAGGCATTTGGCTTCATCGGTTGTCTTATCTTCCTTTCGTTATACATGGTGATGCTTTTCCGGATTGTATGGATTGCGGAGCGGCAACGCAGTTCCTTCAGCCGTGTATATGCATACAGCGTTGCCAGCATATTGTTCTTCCACATTACCGTAAATATATGCATGACCATTGGTTTGTTCCCCAGTATTGGTATTGCGCTTCCGCTTATTAGTTATGGTGGATCATCATTACTCACCTTTACCGTACTTATTTTTATTTTGATAAGACTGGATGCCGACCGCCAGATGGTATTGAGATAATAGCGGCCATTTATTTGTGCTGCACTAAATTGCAGGAGGTATAAAACAATAGCCATGGAGGAGATATTCAATAGCACAAACCAGGTGATCCCGCTTTCAGAAGGGGCTTTTACCATTGACAAGACCAAGATTTTTGTTCCTTTTGATGTTGATAAAGACAATCTGCAATCAAGGCCCCAGGGAAGTTTACTGGTGGAAGTACAACCATTTGTAGTAGTTACCCAAAAAGATATATTACTGCTGGATGCGGGGTTGGGATTTTCCAAAAACGGTGAGCTTCAGTTGTTTGGCTTATTGAAACAAAATGGGATAGACCCCGCGTCTGTTACAAAAGTGCTGATGAGCCATTTGCATAAAGATCATGCCGGTGGAGTAAGCATGAGAGACAGCCTTGGCAACTATCATATCGCACTTCCCAATGCAACTTATTACGTTCAGAAAAAGGAATTGGATTTTGCCTTTCAAACCGGTTATCCTTCGTTTATGGCGGAGGAACTTTCGGTATTGCAATACAGCAGCAACGTGGTTTTGCTGGAAGATGATAAAGGAACCATTGACGATTATATCAGTTACGAAATTACCTCGGGCCATAGCCCTTATCACCAGGTATTCTGGATTAAAGATAACGGGCAAACCATATTTTTTGGCGGTGATGATGCGCCGCAGCTTCAGCAAATGAAAAGCAGGTTTGTTGCCAAGTATGATTATGACGGAAAAAAGTGCATGCAGCTAAGACAGCAATGGTGGCAGCAGGGCAAGGAAGAAGGCTGGATTTTCCTGTTTTATCATGACGTTCAATCGCCGGTTTGTAAAAATTGTTAGGCTAAAAGGTTACTTAAAAAAGAAGGCCCGCCCTGGAAAGAGCTGGCCGTTGCTAACCTATGAAAAACACCTAGTTTATAATAAGGTATATAAATATTTTTTGATATTATCTGTTACCAAATTTGCGAAATCTTTGCCTGTTCTGCAACTCTTTTCTTAATAAATCTTTGTAGCCTTTGTCAACAGTGAAAATCCTGTTTACTCGTGAATCGTCTTTGAGAATCTGCTTGAAGTCGTTCTTGTATTTTTTTCGTATGCTTACTACTTCTTCTTCAAAGGGTATCTCGTCGTTCGGATTTTTCTTTCTTGCTTGTTTGATTTCGTCAAAATACTTGTTGTAAACGGGCCAGAATTGTTGAGCTTCTTCAGGAGTTAGGCTAAGCTCTTTGGTTATATAAGCCATTTTAAGTGCTTGCAACCGTTCTTCTTTGCTCTGGTCCTGACCTCTGCAAATGTAGCTACCAAAACAAAATAAAACCGTTATAAGTAACAATTTTTTCATCTTTAATCAAAGTTTAAATCTTTTTAATCACATTTTTATTTTCACCCGGCTCTGCATTATCATTCAGATAACTCTCTATTTCATCGTTACTTGCACTATGTATATATTCCGTTACATCAGGATCCTGTTCATCAGCACCGGAAGCCGGCGTAAAGTCAGCCGTAACCGGTTGATGGTCAAGATAGCTGATAATTGCATCATCATCAATCTTGGCAACTTCCTTTTGTACATTGGTATTTGCCATTTGTTTGAAACGGCTTAAATCAGGTCCGCCGTTTTTAAACCAGGTGGTACCGGCAAAAATCATCAGACCGGCAACACAGGCTGCGGCTGCGTAACTATACCATTTACGTATAGTTTTAAGCGGAACAACTTTAGCTTTCTGTGGTATTACTGCCCTAAGATTTTCAAAATAACCTTCTGGTGTAGTAAAAGTGGTTTTGTTACGCAGCTGATTAAGTGTCGGAGCTATTTCATTAAGTTCCGAGCTAATTTCATCACTGTTGGTTTCACCTATTTTTGCCAGGATAGTTGACGGCAATTCAGGAAAAAAACCAGCCGGAACATGATAAAGAGGAGTACTGCGAAGGCCAATCAACAGCGGGGCAACTTCATCAAGCTCACGATGAACTGATTGTTTTTGCTGATGAAACTGAATAAGCTCTTCAAAAAAACCAACAGGAACACGATAAATATTTTCGCGGCTGATGGTGGTTAATAATGGTGCTACTTCCTTTAGTTCTGCTTCCACTTCAATTTCCAATGCACGATTATAACCTTGCATTATTATTTCCGGCAGTTGTTCAAAATAACTTGCTGGAACCTGGTATGGATTATTTTTCTGAATTTCTTTCAGCAGCGGGAACTCATCCGGTTCGTTTGCTTCCGATGATTTTTCTTCTGCCTTTATTTTCTGCAGGATACCTGCTGCAAGATTATCAAAATACCCGGAAGGTACCTGAAATACCGGTTTTTCTACAGGAAGTTGATTCCCGGCCGGTTGCACCTGCAGAAGAATTGTTTCCGGTAAGTGCTCAAAGTACCCGGCAGGAACGGTATAGATTTCCTGTGGATGAACCTCTGCAATTACAGGAGCTACTTCCTTCAATTCATTCAATATGGTATTTCTGTCTTGCATCAATCTTATTTGACCCCTTTTGTTAAGAAAGGTTTAATTGTTTTTGATAAACTCCTCAATTTTCTTGGCCGCGTGATGGTAGCTGGCTTTCAATGCACCTTCGCTGGTTTCCAATACACGGCTCATTTCTTCGTAAGGCATTTCATCGTAGTAACGCAGGTTAAAAACCACGCGCTGTTTTTCAGGTAACTGTTGTATAGCCAGTTGAAGTTTCCATTCCAGTTTTTGTGCGTCAAAATTGCTATCGGCTTTTACCTTGTTGCTAAGCCCGGCTTCCACATCACTCAGGCTAACCGCGGAACGTTTTTTCTGTTGTTCCAGGTAAGTAAGTGCTTCATTTGTGGCAATACGGTACATCCAGGTATATAACTGGCTGTCTTCCCTGAAATTTTCCAGCGCATTCCATACCTTAATAAACATATTTTGCAGAACATCGTTCGCATCATCGTGATCTATTACCATTCTTCTTATGTGCCAATAAAGCTTCTCCTGGTATTTTTTTATGATCGCGGTAAACGCCCTCTCTTTCGATTCAGGTTGCCTGAACTGATGTAATAATTCTTTATCGTCAATGTGCATGCAGGGAAGTTTAATTATTAAAAATAAAAAAACTCATACATAAGATGAGTTTTTTTGTAAGTGGTTTAATATCAGTAATCTCTTAACTTTTCTTTCGTGCCAGTGCTTTTTCTGCAGCTTCTACAACATTAGGCGTATCCAAACCATACTTTGCTAATAATTGGGTGGGCGTACCGCTTTCACCAAAAGTATCTTTGGTACCTACATACTCAATAGGTACAGGGAAATTCTTAGCAGCCACATGTGCGATGCTATCACCCAGGCCACCCCATATATTATGCTCTTCGCAGGTTACGGCGCAACCTGTTTTTGTGATGGATTTGATGATTGCTTCTTCATCCAAAGGTTTAATCGTATGCACATTGATCACTTCTACGCTGTAGCCTTTTTCTTCCAGGATGCGTCCGGCTTCGATGGCCTTCCATACCAGGTGACCACAGGCAAAAATGCTGATATCAGTGCCTTCACTTAGTACCTGTGCCTTACCAATTACAAAATCGCTTCCATCTTCTTTGGTAAAATTGGGCCATTTTGGTCTTCCAAAACGAAGGTACACAGGGCCCTGGTATTCAGCAATGGCAATGGTAGCGGCTTTTGTCTGGTTGAAGTCGCAAGGATTGATCACAGTCATACCAGGCAACATTTTCATCAGGCCAATATCTTCCAGTATCTGGTGAGTTGCACCATCTTCACCCAGGGTTAAACCTGCGTGACTGGCGCATATTTTTACGTTTTTACCGCTATAAGCAACACTCTGGCGAATCTGGTCATATACGCGGCCAGTGCTGAAGTTGGCAAATGTGGTAGTATAAGGAATTTTGCCGCCAATAGTTAAACCGGCTGCAATACCAATCATATTTGCTTCCGCAATACCTACCTGTATAAAACGTTCAGGAATATCTTTAATAAACGGACCCAGCTTAAAGGAACCGGCAAGGTCTGCAGTTAGTACAATAACGTCTTCGTTTTTCTTTCCCAGCTCATAAATACCTTCTCCAAAGCCACCGCGGGTTTCTTTCTCGTTTTGCACGATGATATCTTTCAGCATTTCCGTATTAGTTTAGCTTTTTTTAAATGGTCTGCAAAATAAGTAATCATCGTGGTACTATTGAGGTTGGGCCAAAATTTTTAAAGAAGAAATAAGATTGGGAGAATCCGGATCTGTTTCAAATCAAAGACACACTTAAATTGTAAATCTGACAATTATTTGACCCGCAATCAGTTACTATAAAAAGTTAACTTACTTATTATCGTCAAGCGCTTTATCTAACTGGGTTTCCATAGAGTGTAGCTTGTCAAGCGTTTCTTTTAGAGCAATCCATTCGCCTGCGGGTTTGTTTTGCTCTGTAGCAAACCATATCAAAACCATAGCGATATAATCCTGCATGTCTTTACCAGCGAAATTGGTTTTAAATTCCAGGATTTTTTCATTGATCAGTTTGATGGTTTTACGAACCATCTCTTCATCATCCGGCTCTATTTTTAAGCGATAAGTGCGATCGCCAATGACAATATTAACGGGAATAAGTTCGGCCATAGATTATGCGTTTAACAGGGCCAGGCATTTATCCACTTCACGCAGATAGACTTCTATTCGTTTTTCCAGTTCTTTTTTAGAAGCAGTACTCCAGCCATGCGCACCGATTTTCAATACATCTACCTGTTGCTGAAGTGCGCCCAGTTTTTCTTCCCTTGCCAGCAAATCCTGTTTTTGCTTTTCAATTTCTTTCTTTAACTGCAGGTTTTCTTTTTGAACATGCTGGTGCTGTTTCAGTAACAACTGAAGCTTTGTTTGAAGGCTTTTTATTTGTTCTTCTATGAGAATAACCTGCAATTTTTATTGATCTTAATTTCTCTGATTACTTCCTGATTTCGGCACCCAGTTCTTCTTCAAAAGACCGGATAAGTTTGTTGGTAAATCCTTCGATCTCTTTATCGGTAAGTGTTTTTTCTTCGTCTAAAAAGGTAAAGTTAATCGCCATAGATTTTTTACCCGCGCCAAGTTTATCACTTTCAAATACATCAAACAAACGCATTTGCTGCAACTTCTGAAGCGATAGTTTCGCCACTGCTTTTTCAATAGCTTCATACGAAACCTGCCTGTCAACCACCAACGCCAGGTCTCTCTGAACAGCAGGGAACTTAGGTACTTCGCTATAACTGATCTTCTTCTTTTCAACCAGCTTAATCAGTTGCAGAAAATTAAGTTCGATAAAGTATACCGGCTGTTTAATATCAAATTCCGCCAGTTGTTTCCTGCTTACTTCAATTACTGTTCCAAGATGCTGTTTCGCAACACTAAAGTTCAACGCTGCACTGCCGGCATCTTCCTGCTTTTCAAACTTAAGGTTATCAAGCCCGCACCATGCAATCACAGATTGTATCAAACCCTTTGCATCATAAAAACCGAGTGGGCTGTTTTTCTCTTTCCAGTTAGCTGCAAGTGTTGCTCCTGTAAGATAAAGACAGAGGAATTCCTCTTCCGTATAGCTTCCTGTTTTTTTGGTATGATATGTTTTACCAAATTCAAACAAACGAAGGTCTGCATTCTTGCGGTTGATATTATATGCGATGGTTTCCAGCCCTGTTTGCAACATGGAAGGGCGAAGCACATCCAGGTCTGCACTCAGGTTATTGATCATCTTAACCGTTGTTGCCAACACTTCTTCCGTATAATATTTGCTATTGGTGATGGAGTTGGTAACAATTTCGTGAAACCCTTGCCCTGTAAGAAAATAGGCAATCTTTTCGCGCAGGCTTTCCTTCAAACCTATTTCTTCCACTGCCGGTGAAATGGTGATGGTTTGAGGGATGGCGATATTATCCAACCCATCAATACGCACAATCTCTTCTACGATATCTGCGGGTAAAGTAATATCCGGTTTGCTGTAAGGAACAGCCACCCATATATCATCTATCCCTTCCTTGATCCATTCAAAACCAAGCGCTACCAATATTTTCTTCACCGTATCCGGGTGATAGTTCTTACCGCTGAGTTTTTTCAGGTAATGGTTTTTTAGTGCTACCTGTACTTTATCTTTCGGGCTTGGATAAACATCAACCACATCACTGGCAATTTCACCACCGGCAACTTCCTTTATCAGCAAAGCAGCCCGCTTAAGCACATTTACTGTATTGGAAATATCCACGCCTTTTTCAAAATGCGTAGCCGCATCAGTTCTTAATCCGTGACGCAAAGAGGTCTTACGAATATCAACCGGGTTAAACCATGCACTTTCCAGGAAAATATTTCTAGTAGCATCTTTTACACCGCTGGCAATGCCACCAAAAACACCGGCAATACACATGCCTTCTTCAGCATTGCAGATCATCAGGTCCTGTTCGCTTAGCTTTCTCTCTTTATCATCCAGGGTTTTGAATAATGTACCTTCCGGCAGATTTTTTACTACAACACTATTGCCTTTAATCGCATCTGCATCAAAAGCATGCAAAGGCTGGCCGGTTTCATGCAATACAAAATTGGTAATATCTACAATATTGTTAATGCTGCGTACACCAATTGCCTGCAGTTTATCTTTTAACCATTGCGGAGAGTCTTTCACTGTGATACCTGTAATACTTACCCCTGCATAACGCTGGCAAGCCTGGGTATTTTCAATGGTTACCTTGATGGAGAGGTTATGATTATCGGCCTTAAAAGCATTACTGTAAGGAGCTTTGGGCCGTGCATCCTTTTTATTGTGATGGGTGAGATAAGCGCAAACATCACGGGCAACACCCAGGTGGCTCATCGCATCCATCCTATTTGGGGTAAGGCCTATCTCGTAGATATAATCATTATATATTTTAAAGTACTCGGCAGCGGGAATACCTACTTTGGTATCCGCAGGTAAAATCATAATACCGACATGGCTTTCACCAAGTCCTATTTCATCTTCGGCGCAAATCATACCATGGCTTTCTTCGCCGCGAATCTTCGCCACTTTCATGGTCAGTGGCTCGCCTGAAGAAGGATAAATAGTAGTACCTACTGTTGCCACCACCACTTTCTGTCCAACCGCTACATTGGGTGCACCGCATACTATCTTTAATGCATCAGGCTTACCTATATTTACCCGGGTAAGCTTCAGTTTATCTGCATTGGGATGTTGCTCACATTCCAGCACTTCACCTATTACCAAACCTGCAAGTCCACCCTTGATGCTTTCATATTTTTCAAGACTCTCTACTTCCAAACCTATCGAAGTAAGGATTTTGGATAATTTTTCCGGTTCAATCCTTTCCGGCAGATAATCACACAACCAGTTATAAGAAATTGTCATTGTTCTGTTTTGCTAATGGAGTGCAAATATAATAGATGCCTTTCAGGTGTTATAGTGATATTTTAGCTGCAGTTGAAGCGCAGGATTTGCTTTGACGGATTAAAGAGATGGTTATTTGGATAGCGTATTATCAACAAGTTCCGTTAAAGCTTTACTTAAAGGAGATACGGATGGACCAAAATAGCTTACCAGTACGCCGGACTCATTTACAAGGTATTTGGAAAAATTCCACGTAGGTTGCTGGCTGTTCCATCCGTTAAAGCGGGCATCAGACAACCATTCAAACACCTTATTCTGGCCTTTATAGCGGGTTACCTTACTCTTTTTCATCAGCATAAAATCCACTCCATAGTTTTGCCGGCAGAAGCTGGCAATATCTTCATCAGATCCTTTTTCCTGCTCTTTAAAATCGTTGGAAGGAAACCCGATGATCACTAACTGCCCTTTATATAATTGATAAAGCTTTTGTAGTTGCCTGTACTGGCCGGTATATCCGCAATCGCTGGCAGTGTTTACCAGCAATATTTTTTTGCCCCGTAAAGACTCAAAAGAGACTGGTGTTCCGTCGATCGCTGTATCCTGCAAATGATAAAATGAAGAGGCAGGCTGAAGCCCAAGTTTATTACCGATGATTTTTGCGTTTTTACCTAATACCCGTGTAACGGTCATCAACAAGGGATAGATCGCCTGTAAAAATTTTTGCTTTCCAGTCATACTAAATCAAATTACAATAACGCTATAGTATACAGTACAGCTAACAGGCGCTGTGGTTGCATTACAGAATGCCCGTTATTAACGATGGTATACGCGTTTAAGGTACACCTGATTGTTTGCAATACCGGTAAATATTTGCTAAAACCTTTTTCTGTAGTAAATCGTCACACGATGTAATATAAGTTTTGTATTTTTCAAATAAACAATTGGCTATATTTACTCCCGTTCAACATATCCCCGCGTTCCTTTAAAAATTTGATAGCAATTCATCATTATTTTAAAAAGATACACGAAGGAGTGTAATATTATTCTATAAATTCACAACTCGTTTTTTAATTACTCATTTTCCTAACGATTAAAAACATGAAAAACAGCGAACAACCAACCAACGAATCAACCAACAAATCGCGAAGAAACTTTATCCGCAACTCTGCTGCTGCCCTGGCAGGCTTTTACATTGTACCCCGCAATGTATTGGGTCGTGGGTTTGTTGCCCCGAGTGATAAACTTATTGTAGGCGGCATTGGGGTAGGTGGTAAAGGCACCAGCGACATCGACAATTTTTTCAAAAGCGGCAAAGCCGAAATCGCAGCGCTTTGCGATGTGGATGACAGGCAGGCTGCACCCATGTGGAAGAAATATCCTAAAGCAAAACGCTACAAAGATTTCAGGGAGATGCTGGACAAGGAAGGTAAATCGCTCGACGCATGTTCTGTATCAACCCCGGACCACACACACGCAGTAGCAGCCATGGCCGCCATGCAGTTGAACAAACACGTATATGTACAAAAGCCATTAACACACGATATATACGAAGCGCGTATGCTTACCCAGGCAGCGCACCGTTATAAAGTGGTTACGCAAATGGGTAACCAGGGTGCAAGTGGTGATGGTGTTCGCCAGTTGCAGGAGTGGTACAATGCAGGTTTATTAGGCGATGTGCACACTGTATATTGTTATACAGACAGACCCATCTGGCCACAAGGTATTGAAAGGCCTAAAGGCGGTAACGCGATACCACCGGAACTGGACTTCGATCTTTGGTTAGGAACCGCTCCGCAGAAAGAATATTTTGATGGATTATTGCCGTTTAACTGGAGAGGCTGGTGGGATTACGGTACCGGTGCATTGGGTGATATGGCATGTCATATTATGGCGCCGCCATTTGCCGTACTTGGCTTAGGCTATCCTGTTTCTGCTGAATGTAGCGTATCTACCAAATATATTGAGAACTGGAACCCTGCTTACTATCCTGAAAGCGGCCCGATCTCTTCCCATATCATTCTTACTTTCAAAGGACAAAAAGGTAAGCCCGATCTTAAACTACACTGGATGGATGGCGGTATTCAGCCTGAAAGACCACCGGAATTAGGCCCGAATGAAGAAATGGGTGATGGCGGCAATGGCGCAATCTTCCTGGGAACCAAAGGAAACATGATGTGCGGCACTTACGGTATCAATCCTCAATTGCTTCCTACATCTAAAACAGCTACGACTAAAGTGCCGCAGACGATTAAGCGTGTACCGGGCGGAGATGATGGTCACTATGCAGCATGGGTAGAAGCGGCTATTGCAGGTTACGGCAGCCAGGCGGCAAAAGAACTCAGCTCTAATTTTGATGTGGCTGGTCCGTTAACAGAAAGCGTACTCATGGGCAACCTGGCCATACGCAGCTATAACATTCAAAAGAAAGAAGGTAATGATACTAAATATCCAGGTCGCCATATCAAACTGTTGTGGGATGGACCAAATATGAAGATCACCAACTTTGACGAAGCTAACCAGTTTGTAAAACGCCAGTACAGGGGTAACTGGAGCCTGGGTGTATAAAAATATATTCTACTTAGGTTATTATATTTTAAAAGAGGTAGGTTTAACAAAGCCTGCCTCTTTTATTTCATGGTCTTAGATATGGCTGAAAAATTTCCTTTTACCGTATCTTGCAAATACAAAAAACAATGTAGAGAATGGGAATGCCTGCAAGTACATATTTGTCACCTGAGCAATACCTTGCATTGGAAAGAGGTTCTGAAGAAAAGCATGAATACTTGGATGGAGATATAGTAGCTATGGCTGGCGCAACAGTAGCGCATAACGATATTGTTGCAAACCTGCTAAGGGAAGTTGGTTCTTTTCTTAAAGGAACTTCCTGTAAAATAAGACCCGGTGATTTGCGCGTAAGCATTCCTTCAATAACTTCTTATACCTATCCGGACGCTACTATTATTTGTGGCAAGCCCGAGTTGGAAGATGACCAGTTTGATACAGTAAAAAACCCTTCGGTAATATTTGAGGTGATGTCCCGCTCCACCAAACAATATGATAGCGGAAATAAATTTTTGTACTATCAGCGCATTGCTTCTTTAAAAGAATACATACTGATTGATTCACGCAAGCTTTCAGTTGTTGTTTACCGAAGAGAGGCGGATGATTACTGGAGAATCGAAACACTGGAAAACATAGATGATCGATTAGCAATCAGGACCATAGATTTTCAGCTCCCTTTGGCTGATATATACTTTGAAGTCTCTTTGTAAAAACGGGCGACGTATTACACGCCACCCGTTTTTATATTGTTCTCTCTATAGCTTGCGATGAATTTTAAACCCGTAAATAAGTTAAATCACAATCCTTTATTCTATACGCTCTATATATCCAGCGTTTTCAAGTATGCCGCATCTGCCTTTGCGCTTTCCAGCGGCGTACTGTTATCATACTTTTCCTGTTCCACAATAAAATACTGCACCCCGCTTTTCTTAGCCAGCTTTAAGATGGATGGATAATCAATATCACCCTGCCCCAGTATACAGGACGCATCGGCCTCTTTGGATCCTTTGGTGCGGTCTTTTACATGACATAGCCTGAAACGTTTGCCGTACTTTTTCAGGTAAGCATCAATATCTGCACCGCCATTTACCACCCAGTACATATCCATTTCAAAATCTACCGTATCAGGGTTGGTATGGTCCATCATTACATCCTGTGGTATTTGTCCTTCCAGTGTTTGAAACGAATAGCCATGATTATGATAAGCAAACCTTATCCCGTTCTTTTTGCACACTTCGCCTCTTTCATTAAAAGTGTCTGCGATCTTTTTAAAATCATCAATGGATTTCTGCGGACCAACCCACGGGCAAATAAGATACTTCATGCCAATAGATGCAGCATCTGCAGCCTTCTTCTCAAAGTCTTTATTAATGTCGCAATGGCTGGAGATAATTTTCATGCCCAGGTCGCCAACATAAGTTTTAAACTCTGCCGGGCTCATTCCCCAGAACATTCCCTGGCCACCTTCAAAGCTTTCAAGTTGCTTGTACCCGTAAGAAGCCACCTGCTTTAAAACTGCTTTGGGATCTTTTGGTAAATCGTCACGCAGCGTGTATAACTGTAATCCGAATTCTTTCAATTTTGCCGGAGATGATGCCAGCATATTCTTTGATAATAAACTGCCTGCCGCGAACAAACCTGTTGCCTGTAAAAATCCTCTGCGGGAATAAGAAGCCATAAACTCAATTTTAAAATGGAAAAGATAAAAAATGCCGGTTGTTGATCACCGGCATTCATTCGTTATTCGTATAAAAATTTATTACTGAAAACGTTTTTACTAGGTAGCCCAGGCCTTGTCACCTTTTTTATAAGGAATACAACCTTCATACCTGCCGGGTACTGCTACATAACGTAATGCTTTGGTTGCTCCCGGTTCGGAAGTAAAGTAACCCCACAGCGTTAACTGCTTTACCTGCGCGAAGTAATGGTTGGGATCACCATCTTTTTTGGTTTTGTTGTATTCTTTGGCTTCTTTGTCAAGATCTACCAGCAGGTCATGTCTTTCTGTGGCTGACAAATCCATAAAGCCTTTGCTGTATTTCTTCTTGGCTGCTTCGTTAATCTTGTCAACAGCAGTGGCAAAGATTTTCTGGTCTTTCTCCTCGTAACAATCGGTAACGATGGTTTTCATAAACTCACCAATCTTTGCAGCTTTTGCACCGGGAGATGATGCGGTTGTTGGTAAAATGGTTTCTCCCACTTCATCCAAAAACGCAATGTTGTTGGTAGAGAAATCAAGCGCTGACGAAACTTTAGTATCGCTGTTTTTACAACCGCTTAAAAAAGCTTCTGCGCCAATAATGGTACCGCCCAGTAAAAGCGCTACCCGTGATAAGGCGTCTCGTCTGTTCATGTAGTTGATGTTTACCCCAACCCCTCTGGGGGATGATAAGGACTGGTTATAAAATTTTGTTTAGCTCAAATGTGTGGCAAGCGTACAATAGTGAGCGGCAACATTCTACTGACTATCTACTCTCTTACTACCCAAATATATTTAGTTTTTTAGCTTCACAAATCATTTGTGCCGACTATTTTCCCGCGTTCTTCCCAAGGTCATATCCGGCGCCTGATTTTTGTTAAATGGTTACCGGCAATGGCTTTTCATGGCATCTGCTGTTGCGTCGCATTACGTTCATCGTTCTGTTAAAATGGCGGCGATGATTTCCTCCGCTATCATGCTGCATGTTTACTATCCGGTTTATATACAATTGCTCCTGCAAATAATATATCGCCCCTACGGGGCTTACATTCATCATCCCGATCTAATAACATGTCGCCGCGATGCGGCTTGCTTCTTCATTTCTTTCGCCGGATGTGTTTATCTGATTGATCATTCTATAATGGTCGTACTTGCCGTCTCACGTTTACGGTTTCACACATTTCACCAAAACTAATAACATGTCGCCGCGATGCGGCTTGCTTCTTCATTTCTTTCACCGGATGTGTTTATCTGACTGATCATTTTATAATATTCATTTTTGATGTCTCACGTTTACCGTTTCACCTATTCACCATATATCATTGACTATTCACCTTTCACCATCAAAACATTCAACATTCATCATTCTCAATTGACAATTGACCATTCACCATTCACATCTATATATTCATCTTCTTCAGCTCTTTCACTGCAAAATCGCATGCTCTCGCGGTCAATGCCATATAAGTGATGGAAGGGTTCTGGCAGGCACTTGATGCCATGCATGCACCATCGGTAATGAATACATTCTGTACCTCATGCATTTGGTTATTGCCATTTAATACAGACGTCTTGGCATCTTTACCCATACGTGCAGTACCCATTTCGTGAATACAGAAACCTGGTGCAGGTGCGCTATCATACGTAGAGATATTTTTGAGGCCGGCTTTCTCCAGCATTTCAGCCGCACTGTTCATCATATCCTTACGCATGGCTTTCTCGTTGTCTTTAAACTCACAATCAATATCCATCGTAGGCAATCCCCATTTATCTTTTTTATCCTTGTTAAGCGTAACCTTGTTTTCATAATAAGGCAGGTGCTCACCCCAGCTACCAATTCCAAAACCCCATTTGCCAGGCTCTGTCATACCCTCTTTATATATTGCGCCAATGCCTTCCTGTATTTCTATGCGACCACGATCTCCGCCACCCTGGTAGCCAAAACCACGTACATAATCGCTGCGTTTGGTTTGTTCGCTGATGTTCCTGAACCGTGGAATATAAATTCCGTTAGCCCTTCTGCCGTAGATATATTGATCTTCAAAACCATCATAATCACCGGACGCACCCACACCATAATGGTGATCCATCAGGTTGTGCCCCACCTGCTCACTGCTGTTACCTAACCCGTTAGGGAAAGCGTCTGATACAGAGTTGAGCAATATATGTGTGGTACCTAAAGTCGAAGCATTGATAAAAATGATCTTTGCAAAAAACTCTTCAGTTTTGTTGGTCTCTGCATCAATAATACGAACACCCTTTGCTTTTTTACTGTCTTTATCATACAGCACTTCCGAAACAATAGAAAAGGGGCGAAGTGTAAGGTTGCCCGTTTTATATGCTGCAGGAAGCGTAGCGGAGTTACTGCTGAAGTAACCACCGAATGGACAACCCTCATGACATTTATTACGATACTGACATGGCCCACGATCACCCACTTTTGCCGTATGATTGGCTGACCGGCCTATAATGATCCTTCTACCGTCAGCAAAGCCTTTATTCACTTTTTCTGCTACATATTTTTCAATGCAGTTCATTTCCATGGCAGGTAAAAATTTACCATCAGGCAACTGCGGTAAATGTTCGATGGATCCATTAATCCCAACAAATGGTTCTACATAATCATACCAGGGTGCTATGTCTTTGTAACGTATCGGCCAGTCAGTTCCATGACCATCTTTTCCGTTGGCTTCAAAGTCTATATCGCTCCAGCGGTAACACTGCCTGCCCCAGGTTAAAGAGCGTCCACCTACATGATAACCACGAATCCAGTCAAAGGGTTTTACCTGGTTATAAGGATGATCTTTATCACTCACAAAAAAATGACCTGATACTTCATTATAAGCATAGCATTTACTCTGAATGGGGCTGTTTTCCCTATCGAGCATGGTGTGCCCGCCATGGTGTTTTAGCTGCCAGGGATCTTTAGCCGTGTCTCCGTAATCTTTGATGTGTTCCACATTACGGCCACGTTCAAGCACCAGTGTCTTTAATCCTTTTTCTGTAAGCTCTTTGGCGGCCCAGCCACCGCTGATACCGCTGCCGATAACAATGGCATCATAAGTATTTTGCGCTACCGCTTTGTTGTTGATGTTTAGTGAATCGCCTGGCATGTCTGAACCTGGATTTTTATGATTTAATTGATTACAATGATTTTATTATTCAACCCTGTTTCTATTTATTTTTAAGTACAACTATGTAATGGTCCTATATCGCTTAACACCTGGATGTTTTCGCCATAGCTGAACGAGGAATATGCCGTTTAAAACTATGATTGTTTTTTCTATAAAACGCACAATTTAGCGTCATACTAATTGCATCCATCACCATTCCTCAACATCCCACCAATCCCTTAAATCCAGGTTATAGATTACCTTTCTTCAGTTCTTCTACCGCGTAATTGGTGGCCCTTGCCGTAAAAGCCATGTATAAAATAGAAGGGCTTCCGCTGCCGGTACTCGTCATACAGGCGCCATCAGTTACAAATACATTCTTACAGTTATGAAACTGGTGATGACCGTTTAATAAAGATGTTTTGGGATCCTTGCCCATTCTGCAACCGCCCATTTCATGAATATCTCTCCCCGGTGCCCAATGATTATCATGCTGCCGGATATTTTTTACACCACAGGCATCAAACATTTCACTACCCTGTGTAAGAAAATCTTTCAGCATTCTTTCATCATTATCATCATAACCCACATTCATTTTTAATAAAGGGATACCCCACTGATCTTTTTCATCTGTGCTAAGCGCTACATGATTGGTTTCTTTGGCAACGGTTTCACCTTGTATGTACATATACATGCCCCAGGGACCGGCTTCACTCATGGCATCTTTATAAGCCGCTCCAATTTGCGTATCAAGGGTATCGCCTGTGCCACGGGTGCGATAACAACCTGTGAATGCCATATAACCTCCCACAAAATCCATATCGTTCTTGTGAACGTTTCTAAAGTTGGCCATCATACATTCTGCCGTTCTGCGCCCATAAAAATATTTATCCTCGTACCCTTCTACATCACCGCCAACGGAGCCCCTGTAATTCTGAAAGCAAACATATTTACCCAGCAATCCATTGTCGTTGCCAAAGCCTGCAGGAAAGCGGCCGGAAGTTGAGTTTAATAAGATAAGATTGGTATTTAAAGCAGAGGCATTCATAAAAATGATGCGCGCAAAATAATCGGTGGATTTTTTACTATTTGTGTCGATGATACGAACGCCAACAGCTTTTTGTTTTTGCTCGTCGTAGATGATTGAATGAACCACAGAGAAAGGGCGGATGGTGAGGTTCCCGGTTTTAGCAGCCCACGGCAGCGTAGAAGAGTTGGAGCTGAAATAACCTCCAAACGGACAACCACGCATACAAAGATCCCTTGCCTGGCAACGGCCGCGGCCTTGTTGCAGATGGATATCCCTTGCTTCCGACAACTGTGCCCACCGGCCCTGTATCATAAACCGGTCCTTATATTTTGACAACAGTTTATCGCGCATATCTTTTTCCGGGCAATTAAAATCAAAGGGTGGCAGGTAATCTCCATCAGGCATGGTTTCCAGGCCATCTTTATTTCCGCAGATACCTGCAAAACGTTCTACATAAGAATACCATGGTGCGATATCTTCATACCCGATCGGCCATTCAATGCCATAGCCATATTTTGCCGGGTTCATAAATTCGTACTTGCTCCACCGCGGACATGCCCTTCCCCATATCAACGATTTGCCGCCTACCTGGTAACCGCGTATCCATTCAAATGGTTTTTCCTGTACATAAGGATGATCCTTGTCTTTGATAAAGAAGTGCTGTGTTGATTCATCAAACCCTGCGGCTTCTGTAATCAGCGGGTTGTCTTTTACAAACTTGTCAGGCATGTCACCACGGTGCGGGAAGTCCCACGGGTTCATTGTAGCGTTAGGATAATCTTTTAAATGAACCACATCACGCCCACGTTCCAATACCAGTGTTTTTAACCCGTTCTCGCACAATTCTTTAGCCGCCCAGCCACCGCTGATGCCACTGCCTATCACAATTGCATCAAAAGTGTTTTTTGCAAGACCACCTGAATTGATATTGATATGTGAAGTGTCGCGGGGCATAACCTCATCCCCGGCCCTTCTCCTAACAAGGAGAAGGGGGCCAGGCATACATATTTTATTGTCTTTTGTAATTAAGCATTTCAACAGTATATCTCTCATGATCACGATGCATATATGCGACCGCTTTTATGTTGAAGCAGCAGTATATAACCAAAACAACCCTATAATCACTTACGCTCTTACCAAAGCCTCCCCTGCGGGGAGGTTGGGAGGGCTTATCCTTTCTTCAATTCCTCCACAGCATGATTGGCCGCACGTGCCGTTAACGCCATAAAAGTGAGTGATGGATTTTGTGTACTTACACTCGTCATAGAAGCGCCATCGGTTACGTATACATTGGAGCAATGGTGTAGCTGGTTCCACTGGTTGAGTAAGGATGTTTTTGGATCCTTGCCCATTCTTACGCCACCCATTTCATGTATATCAAGCCCGGGAGCCTGTTTGCTGTCATTGGTCTGTATATTTTTGCAGCCTGCTTTTTCAAGCATTTCGGCGCCCTGTGTTAAAAAGTCTTTGAGTAATTTTTCATCGTTCTCTGCATAATCAATAGAGGTGATGAGTAATGGAATATCCCATGCATCTTTCTGATCTTTACTTAAGCGTACATGATTACTTTCAATTGGAATGGTTTCCCCTTGCATCATCATAGATACATACCAGTTGCCGGCTTCTGTAATGGCCTCTTTATACCGGTCGCCAATCTGTTCTTCACTATCTGTTCCCCGGCCACGGCTGGCGCCGAAATGAACGGTATAACCACGAAGAAAATCGGTTTCCTGTTTATATACGTTTCTAAAGTTGGGCATCATTGCCTGTGTAGGCCTTCTGCCGTAATAATATTTATCTGAAGGGCCATCATACGTTGCAGAAAGGCTGCCACGATAGTTATGAAAAGCTACATACTTTCCTAACAGACCGCTATCATTACCGATCCCGTTTGGAAAACGTTTGGAAGTTGAATTAAGTAAAATAAGGTTGCTGTTTAGACAAGCTGCATTCACGAAAATGATCCTGGAAAAATAGTCGGTAGATTTTTTTGTTTCCGCATCTACTACACGTACGCCCACAGCTTTATTCTGTGCATCATCAAAGATGATGGAATGAACTACAGAGTTGGGTCTTAAAGTAAGATTGCCTGTTTTAGCGGCCCAGGGAAGTGTGGCGGAGTTAGAGCTGAAATAGCCACCAAACGGGCAGCCACGATAACACAAACTTCTAGCCTGGCACTGTCCGCGGCCTTGCTCCAGGTGAACAGGATTGGGTTTGGTAAGATGTGCGCAACGACCTTGTATTACATACCGGTCTTTATACGCCGCCATGATCTTCTGCTGCATTTCTTTTTCCACGCAATTCATTTCCCAGCCGGGAAGAAACTCGCCATCAGGTAATGTTTCATAGCCATCTTTATTACCGCTGATGCCAGCAAATTTTTCTACGTGTGAATACCAGGGTGCAAGATCATTATAAGTGATAGGCCACTCTACAGCAAAGCCATCGCGACCAGGACCTTCAAAATCAAACCGGCTCCAGCGTTGTGTTTGTCTTGCCCAGATGAGTGATTTACCGCCTACCTGGTAACCACGTATCCAATCAAAAGGTTTCTCCTGTATATATGGATGCTCTTTGTCTTTTACAAAAAAATGCTGGGTGGCTTCATCAAAAGCATAGCATTTATCTGCAATGGGATTTTCTTTTTTGAAAGCTTCGGGAAACTCAAAACGATGCGGAAAGTCCCAGGGATTTTTTGTAGCAGTAGGATAATCTTTCAGGTGCACCACATCACGGCCACGCTCTAATACCAGAGTCTTTAACCCATGTTCACACAATTCCTTTGCGGCCCAGCCTCCGCTGATACCACTTCCTATAACAATAGCATCGTATGTATTTTGGGCGACGCCTTTGCTGTTGATGTTGATATGTGAAGTGTCGCGGGGCATAACCTCATCCCCGGCCCTTCTCCTAACAAGGAGAAGGGAGCCAGGCATACATATTTTTATTGTCTTTTGTAATTAAGCATTTCAACAGTATATCTCTCGTGATCGCGATGCGTATATGCGACCGCTTGTATGTTGAAGCGGCAGTATATAATCAAAACAACCTTATAATCACTCACGCTCTTGCCAAAGCCTCCCCTGCGGGGAGGTTGGAGGGGCTATATATTCTGCTTCTTTAACTCATTTACTGCATGATCTACTGCACGTGCTGTAAAAGCCATATACGTAAGCGATGGGTTCTGGCAGGCGGCAGACGTCATGAAAGCACCATCGGTTACAAACACATTCTGCGCATCCCATATCTGGTTAAATTTATTAAGCACAGATGTTTTAGGATCTTTACCCATACGCGCCGTACCCATTTCATGAATACCACGGCCCAGGTAAGGATTGGAATCACCGCCTTTTACGTTCTTGGCACCCATTGCTTCCAGCATTTCCAGCGCGTCGCTCAACATGTCTTTACGCATCTTGAGCTCGTTTTCTTTTAATTCAGCATCAAAAGAAAGAACATTCAGACCCCATTTATCTTTTGTGTTTTTATCAAGCGTTACCTTGTTTTCATGGTAAGGCAATGTTTCACCAAAACCACCCATACCCAGTGTCCATATACCAGGTTCTGTAAGTGCTTCTTTAAATTCGGCGCCAATGCTGTATTCAGCCACATCCTGGTTCCATCCCTGGCGACTGGCGCCACCCTGGTAACCGAAGCCGCGTTTATAATCGCGTTTATCACCAAAGAAGTTGCGGTAACGTGGTATATAAAACCCGTTAGCGCGACGGCCATAGGTATATTTATCCAGGTAACCTTCAATAGTACCGCCAGCAGAAACATTAAGATGGTGGTCCATTACGTTATGGCCAAGCTCACCGCTGCTGCTGCCAAGACCATCAGGCCATACATCAGTTGCGGAGTTCATTAATATCCAGGCGCTGTTTAAAGCAGAGGCGTTCACAAAAACAATCTTTGCTTTATACTCGTATGTTTTGTTGGTTTCTGCATCCAGAATTTCTACGCCGGTTGCACGCTTTTTATCTTTATCATATAAGATTTTGGTAACGATGCTCCAGGGCCTTACGGTAAGCTTACCGGTTTTCATTGCTGCAGGAAGTGTTGCAGACTGTGTGCTGAAATAACCACCAAAAGGACAACCATACCAGCACTTATCGCGGAACTGGCATTGCCTGCCATTCAGCGGAACGGTAGCATGCGCTGTACGACCGATGATCATATGCCGCATGTTCTTGTAATGGTCCTTTAAACGCACCGCGGCATCTTTTTCCACGCAGTTTAATTCCATGGGAGGAAGGAAGATGCTGTCTGGTAATTGCGGCAGGTTTTCTTTGGAACCGCTTACGCCAGCGAACTTTTCTACATACTCATACCATTGCACAAGTTCATTGTAACGCACAGGCCAATCTACCGCAATACCTTCTCGTGCATTTTCTTCAAAATACATATCGTTAATACGGTAGCTCTGGCGGCCCCACATCAGGGAACGGCCACCCACGTGGTAACCGCGAAACCAGTCGAAACGTTTTACTTCTGTGTAAGGAGAATCCTTGTCACTTGCCCACCAGGAAAGGTTTCTTTCATTCAGCGGGTAATCTCTCTTCAGGTTGGGATAATTATGGATCATTTCCTGTGTACGACTGCCACGGTGCGGATAATCCCAGGCTTCTTTATTGGCCTCTGTATAATCTTTGATGTGCTCGATATTCATCCCTCTTTCGAGCATGATTGTTTTTAACCCTTTTTCGGTTAATTCTTTTGCGGCCCATCCACCACTGATGCCTGAACCGATGACGATGGCGTCATATTCGTTGTCTGCCATAATTTACAATTTTATAAGCTAATAACATGTTGCCCCTACGGGGCTGGTATTGTTTATTTCTATTAAGGTTATCCCTACCCCTTTGACCTCTTACAGGTTCTGTTTCTTCAATTCACTCACGGCAAAATCTGCGGCCCGTGCTGTAAAAGCCATATATGATAAGGAAGGGTTTACGCAAGATGCAGAAGTCATAAACGCACCATCTGTTACAAACACATTGGGCGCGTCCCATACCTGGTTATTTTTGTTTAACACAGATGTTTTAGGATCTGCACCCATGCGGGCACTGCCCATTTCATGAATACCACGACCAAGTGTACCATCACCATCACGACCTTTGATATTCTTTACACCAGCCACTTCCAGCATTTCCTTGGCATCTTCCAGCATGTCTTTCCGCATCTTCTTTTCATTCTCTTTATACTCCACATCTATCGCAAGCACATTCAAACCCCATTTATCTTTCCTGTTCTTATCCAGTGTGATCTTGTTTTCATGATAAGGCAATGTTTCACCAAAGCCGCCAATCCCCATGGTCCAGTGACCGGGTTCTGATAGTGCTTCTTTTAAATCGGCACCTATTGCCAGTTCTTCTTCGGAACGGTTGTAACCATCTCTTGCAGCACGTCCCTGGTAACCGAAGCCACGCAGGTAATCCCTTTTATCTCCAAAGAAATTGCGGTAGCGCGGAATATAAATACCATTGGCGCGGCGACCGTAATAATACTTGTCTTCATAACCTTCTACGGTGCCGGATGCTCCAACACCCAGGTGATGATCCATGATGTTGTGACCGAGTTCACCGCTGCTGCTGCCAAGACCATCGGGCCAAACATCAGTCGCGGAATTCATTAATACCCATGCGCTGTTTAAAGCTGATGCGTTTACAAAAACGATCTTTGCTTTGTACTCGTAAGTTTTATTTGTTTCTGCATCCAGCACTTCTACGCCGGTTGCGCGTTTTTTATCTTTATCGTATAAAATTCTGGTAACAATACTCCAGGGGCGGAGTGTGAGGTTGCCCGTTTTAATAGCTGCCGGAAGCGTAGCCGACTGTGTACTGAAATAACCGCCGAATGGACATCCCAACGAACATTTATTCCGGTACTGGCAGTTGGTTCTTCCTTCATGCGGTACTGTAAGATTGGCTACACGGCCAATGATCATCTTTCTTACGCCCTTGTAATGATCTTTAATTCTTGAAGCGACATCTTTTTCCACGCAACTCATTTCCATTGGTGGCAGAAACTGTCCATCAGGTAATTCAGGAAGACCTTCTTTTGATCCGCTGATGCCGGCAAATTTCTCGGCATAGTCATACCAGGGTGCAATCTCTTTATAGCGAACAGGCCAATCGATGGCAATACCATCTTTTGCATTGGCTTCAAAATCCCAATCGCTAAGCCGGTAGCTCTGGCGCCCCCACATAAGCGAACGACCGCCCACGTGATAACCGCGAAACCAGTCGAAGCGTTTTACTTCAGTATAAGGAGATTCTTTTTCGTTTACCCAGTAGCTGAGGTTCTGTTCACTTAAAGGATAGTCTCTTTTAAGTACAGGATAATCTTTGATCATTTCCTGTGTGCGGGTGCCGCGATGCGGAAATTCCCAGGGCGCTTTATTTGCGTTTACATAGTCTTTAATGTGTTCTATGTTATGGCCACGCTCCAGCATGATTACTTTAAGCCCTTTCTCGGTAAGCTCTTTGGCTGCCCATCCGCCACTAATACCCGAGCCAATGACGATTGCATCAAAAACATTATCAGCCATGAGAAATTTTTTAGTGTTACAAGCTTTTCAAAACCAGGTTCGGGGTATGACCGGAAGGGCGCCAATGTTAAGTGGCAAGCAAACATTAACCGCTTTATACATCACAAATTTCGATCGCCTTCTTCAGCGAAGCAATTTTATCTTCCGCAGCAGGAATAAACTCCTGAGCAGTATATCCTTTAAACCCTGTAGCTACGATTGCTTTCATAATTGCAGGGTAATAAAGTTCCTGTGTATCATCAATTTCATTTCTTCCGGGAACACCACCTGTGTGATAGTGACCGAAATAATGATGATTATCTTTAATGGTTCTTATTACATCACCTTCGTCAATCTGCATATGATAAATGTCATACAGCAGTTTGAAGTTTTCTGAACCAACCTGTTTGCAAAGCTCCACACCCCAGGCAGATTTATCACACATATAATCTTTGTGATTGATCTTGCTGTTGAGCAATTCCATATGAATGGTGATGCCATTTTTTTCTGCAAGTCCCACTACTTTTTTCAATCCGTCTGCACAATTTTTCAAACCGGTTTCATCATCCATGCCTTTGCGGTTACCGCTAAAGCAAATAACATCTTTATAGCCGGCTTTTACCATGAGCGGTATATAGTTCGTGAGTTTATCGATTAATGTACCATGATACTCTGTACGGTTCCAGCCTTCCGTTAAACTGATTTCTGAACCGTTGCACATAGAGCTGTAAATATTATATTTCTGCAAGGTGGGCCAGTCTTTAGGGCCTACAAGGTCTATAGCCGCAAAGCCAATATCTTTTACTGCTTTACAAAGTTCTTCTACAGAAATAAAGCTGTAGCACCACTGGCAAACCGAATGGTTAATGTTTCCTTTAAGTTGCACTTGATTGGTATTATGAGTTTTAAATGCGGACAATGCACCTGAAGCCGAAAGTGCTGCGGTGCCGGCAAGCAATTTTTTGATAACAGTTCTTCTGTTCTTATTAGAGGTCATTGCAAGTATATGATGGCATTAAAGATAATGACTAATTGTATTGGCATGCACAGATGTGGAACGTTTTTAAAAAATTATTCTGTGAATGTTTAAAAACGAAAAAAGTTCATTGTGTCAGTATAACAATAAGCTTTACCAACACAATGAACTTTTATATGTTTTAGTTAACGATGCTGGGTGCAGGAATTTCCAGTTCAGTCGTTTTCTTTTTATTTCTCATGTAGAAGAATAAAGCGCCGAATGCTACAATCAAAATCAACGGAATGGTAAGTGTTGCATTGATAATTTCAGGGCCGGCAGCTTTTTTGGCTTCGGCAAGTGCATTAGCCATTTCGCTACCTGCGGGAGCCGCATTATAATCTGCCACATTTGAACCTGATGGCAGTTTTCCTGTAACCAGTTTATCGTAATAGCCACCCATAAAAACCATGTATACAGATACGGCAAACATACCCGCACCACCAATAATATTCATACCAACAGCGCCTGTACGCGGCAAATTTTCTGCTACGAAACCAATCATGGTAGGCCAGAAATAACATACGCCAATACCAAATACAAGAGCGCCTATGAACAACATATTTCCGGAAGAATGTCCCAAAAGATATAACCCAAGTGATGCAAATATTGCAGAGATCAATAACACGCCCGATGGTGAAAACCGGTGTACCACGGGTTCTGCAAACCCACGGCCTACCACCATGATACCCGTTTCTATAGTAAGCAGGAGAATGGCATTATCAGTAACATTTTTAAGCAATACATCAATCCACTGACCGGTAAATAATTCAGTAATAGCTGTACCAAGCATTAAAATCACCATAATGATGAATAGAGGATTCAGCAATCCAAGGTACATCTGGCGGGTGGAGATACCACTTGATACTCTCTCTGTAACCGGAAAAGAAAGCTTGCTGAAAAGAAATATATAAAGGATGGTTGGTATAAGCATTACGCCTACCTGAACCTGCCATCCCAGGCCTATTTTATCAAACAAAAATACCAGCAATGTACCTACCACGATACCACCGGGGAACCACAGGTGAAAGTGGTTGAGTTTTGTTGTTTTATTGTCTTTATAAATCGTGGCCACCAATGGGTTACAGGCAGCTTCTACCGTACCGTTGGCAATACCAACACATAAAGTGGAAATAAACAACGTCCAATAACCGGTGGCAAAAATGGTAAGCAATATACCTACCAGATGAAACACGCCTGCTGCTACCAGCAGTTTTTTCATTCCGATAATATCTACTACCATACCGCCAATAACAATGGCAAGCGGAAATCCCCAGAAAGCAGTAGCGGCAATAGTTCCAAGTTGTTCCGCATTTAACTGAAATTCGGTTCCGAGACGGCCAAGAATACCGGCACGAATACCAAACGATAAAGAAGTCACAAGTAAGGCTAGGCAACTGGCCACGAAGAGTTGGCCGCGGTTGATGGTGGATGGCATAAATCGATAGATTGAGGATTTAATAAATAATTGTTTTTCTGACAAGTGAGTGGTAAATGTAAATTTTTTTACTTTTAGTTCTCTCTAACTTAAAAAAAATTTACACCAATGTTAAACAGAAAACTAAGAATGGGGATGATTGGCGGCGGTAAAGACGCTTTCATCGGCGCTATTCACCGTATTGCTGCGAATATGGATGGGCTTATTGAACTCTCCTGCGGTGCCTTGAGTATTAACCCGGAAGTTGCTAAAGAATCAGGTAAAGTATTGTTTCTTCCTGAAGACAGGACTTATTTAAGTTACGATGAGATGATCACGAAAGAAGCAGCGCTGCCTGCCGATCAACGTATTGATTTTATAACAATTGTTACCCCCAACTTCGCACACTTTGCACCGGCGATGATGGCACTGGAAAATGGTTTTAATGTAGTGATAGAAAAGCCGATCACGTTTACGCTGGAAGAGGCAAAACTGCTGAAACAAAAAGTAGATGAAACCGGTTTAACCTTGTGCCTTACACATACCTACTCCGGCTACCCGATGGTAAAACAGGCGCGTGCCATGGTAAAAGAAGGTGCGCTGGGTAAAGTAAGAAAGGTATGGGTGGAATATGCACAGGGATGGTTAAGCAAATTAAGCGAACGTGAAGGCAATGCACAGGCTGCATGGCGTACAGATCCAAAGAAAAGTGGCAAGGCTGGCGCTATGGGCGATATAGGTACACACGCAGAACACCTTGCTGAATATATCACCGGCTTACATATTACTCATTTATGTGCAGACCTGAATGTAATGGTGGAAGGAAGGTTGCTGGATGATGATGGCAACGTGTTGCTGAAATTTGATAATGGCGCCGCCGGTGTGCTGATGGCATCACAGGTTGCTGCAGGCGAAGAAAACGCGTTGAAGATCCGTATCTATGGTGAAAAGGGCAGCATTGAATGGGCGCAGCAGGAACCCAATACCTTAACCGTAAAATGGCTTGACCAGCCTGCACAAATATTACGCGCCGGCGGTTACCCATGGTTGTCCGGTTTTGCGACTAAAAACTGCAGAACTCCCGGCGGTCACCCGGAAGGATACCTGGAAGCATTTGGTAATATCTACCGCAATTTTGCACTTACCTTACAGGCTAAGTTATCAGGCCAGGAACCTGCGGAAGAGCAGCTTGATTTCCCCCGCGTGGAAGAAGGCATCCGCGGCATGGCTTTTATTGATGCAGTTGTTGCATCAGGCAAAAGCGATGCAAAGTGGACGGAGTTTGTGGTATAAGCCACCTTTTCAAAGAGAGGTTATTAAGTGCGGGTTTGATTGATGATCAACCATTTTTAGACAATATTATTTCAATAAACAACATTCAATGGGAAAAAGCTGTATCACCGAAGCCCGCAAGTTGATGCATGTTTTGCAGATAAAAGGATTGCGACGCAACGAAGATGCCACAAAGATATCAGCCGGTATAAAAGTTAACAGGCAATATTGAGTGTTGAATATTGTATGTTGAGAGTTTCATTTATTCATTCATATTTAGATTAACCATATGACTACATTAAAAGGTCCCGGAATATTTCTTGCGCAGTTTTTGGGAGATGCCGCTCCCTTCAACTCCTTAAAATCTATTTGCGAATGGGCAAAGAGTATTGGTTTTATCGGTGTGCAAATCCCTTCCTGGGATGGCCGTGTAATTGACCTTAAAAAAGCTGCGGAAAGTAAGACCTATGCAGATGAGATCAAAGGTATTGTGGAAGAAGCCGGCTTAACCATCACAGAACTTTCCACGCATTTGCAGGGGCAACTGGTGGCGGTTCATCCGGCATATGATGCCATGTTTGATGGCTTTGCACCAAAAGAAGTTCACAACAATCCAAAGGCGAGAACGGAATGGGCCATTCAGCAGTTAAAGTATGGTGCCAAGGCGTCTCAAAACCTGGGGCTTACCGCACATGCAACATTTAGCGGCGCACTGTTATGGCATACAGTATATCCCTGGCCACAGCGTCCTGCAGGATTGGTGGAAACCGGCTTTGGTGAACTGGCCAGCAGGTGGCTCCCCATACTGGATGTATTTGAAGAGCATGGTGTTGATCTTTGCTATGAACTTCACCCCGGCGAAGATTTGCATGACGGCGTAAGCTATGAACGCTTCCTGGAAAAAGTTAACAACCACTCCAGGGCTTGTATTTTATACGATCCTTCGCATTTTGTGCTCCAGGGCCTGAAGTATCTTGATTTTATTGATTTCTATCATGAGCGCATCAGGGCATTTCATGTAAAAGATGCGGAATTTAATCCCACCGGTAAACAAGGTGTGTATGGTGGATACACAGGTTGGGTAGAAAGGGCCGGCCGTTTCCGTTCGCTGGGTGACGGACAGGTAGATTTTAAATCTGTCTTTAGCAAACTTACCGCCTATGATTATAAGGGCTGGGCTGTAATGGAATGGGAATGTGCGCTGAAACATCCTGAAGACGGGGCCAAAGAAGGCTCAGTATTTATTAAGGATCACATTATTCGTGTAACAGAAAAAGCATTTGACGACTTTGCCGGTACCGGCAGCGACGAAGCTTTTAACAGGAGCATATTAGGCTTGTCTTAACAGGGCACGATTTTAATTTAATGTTGTTTGGTTAGCACTGGTATGGCAATTGTATCACGGTACAGTAGCAACATGATCAGCTAATCAAACAACATTTTTTATGGAAAATATTTCCCGCTTTTACCGGTTTTTGATTTTGGGTGTTTTTGGTTTGTCAGGACTTTTATTTGCCTGCAATTCCTCTCCTGTAAAAGAAATGAATAAAGACAAGACAAGCACACCAACCGACAGCATGATGAATAACCCGCTTGCCAATGTAGATACAGCATACCGCGAAGGCGCCAGTCTTGTTGCCAAAAACGATTGTCTCAGTTGCCACAAACTGGATATAAAAAGTGTGGGCCCGGCTTATATAGATATTGCCAATAAATACCCGATGAACCAGGGCAACCTGGAGAACCTTGCACATAAAATTATTGCCGGTGGCTATGGTCGCTGGGGAACGGTGTCTATGCCGCCGCATGCAAGTGTTACACAGCCGGAAGCTATAGAAATGTCGAGGTATATTTTATCACTCAGAAAAGAATAAGAACATATTCATGACTGATATCCTCAGAGGCAAACAGCTCAGTGAAAGCATCTTAATAAACAATCCATTCATCATTTACCTTCAGGTGCAGTTCCTTTTTACTGCCGGCTTCTGTGCGGCCAACAATTTGCGCTGCAATGCCAAATTTTGAAGCTTCTTCTATCATTTTTAAAGCAGCCGCTTCGTTGGTGAAAATTTCCAGCCTGTGCCCCATATTAAATACCTGGTACATTTCTTTATTATCGGCGCCGGAGTTTTCCTGGATCAGTTTAAAAATAGGCGGCGCTTCAAACAGGTTGTCTTTAATTACTTTCAATGGCTGTGGCAGGTATTTCATGCACTTGGTTTGCCCGCCGCCGCTGCAATGTATCACGCCATCAATATCTTCAAAGTAATTGTTCAGCAATACTTTCATTAAAGGCGCATAAGTACGGGTAGGGCTTAACAACAATTTGCCAATGGTGATTGGCAAAGGCTCGCCGGCGATAGTTACTTCATCAGTAAGTTTGTTCTTCCCGATATATACCACACGGCTGTCAAGGGTGGGCTCAAATGTTTCGGGATATTGTGTTGCATAATATTTTGAAAGCACATCATGTCTTGCACTGGTAAGGCCATTACTGCCAAGCCCGCTGTTGTAGGCAGTTTCATACGTTGCCTGGCCATAACTCGCAAAACCTACAATTACATTTCCCGCTTTTATATTGTTATTGCTGATGATCTTGTTTTTAGGCCAGCGTGCCATCATGGTACCATTCACCGCAATCGTCCGCACCACATCGCCTACATCAGCGGTTTCTCCGCCAAGGTATTGGATAGAAACGCCGTATTTCTTCAACTCATCAAAAAATTCCTGTGTGCCGTTGATCACTTCAGAAAGTACTTCACCGGGTATCAGCGATTTATTCCTGTCAATGGTAGAAGAAAACAAAAGATTGTCGCAAACCCCAACACATAACAGGTCATCCAGGTTCATGGCAACGGCATCCTGTGCAATACCTTTCCAGATGCCGGCATCACCGGTTTCTTTCCAGTATAAATAGGCAAGTATGCTTTTGGTGCCAGCCCCATCGGCATGCATGATGTTAATGAAGTCATGATCTCCGCCAATAAAATCGGGATACATTTTACAGAAGGCATGTTCATAAAGCCCCTGGTCAAGCTTTTGAATTGCCGCATGTACTTCTTCTTTTTGTGCGGAAACACCACGTTTGGCATACAGGCCACCACCTGCTTCTGCTGCAGGCGAATAGAGGAAAGAATGATTAATGTACCTTTTCATGAATGCCGCAAATGTAATATAAAGGCAGAAAGAAACAAGGTGGAAGATAGTGTTGCGACTGATCGCATTGTTTTACTTTCCGTGTTTAGGAATTGTGCTATTGTGAGTTTTACTACTTTTGCGCCCACATGATGCAGGTATATCGTGATTTGGCGCAGTTGCCCGGGTTTAAGAATGCAGTAGTTACCATCGGTACCTTTGATGGGGTGCACCTGGGGCATCAGCAGATTATTGCGCAGTTGAAAGAAGAGGCCGAAAAAACAGACGGCGAAACGGTGATCATCACCTTTCACCCGCATCCACGCAAGGTGGTGCATGACAGGCCTGCCATTCATATACTTACCTCGCTTAATGAAAAGATAGCCCTGCTGGAAGCAAAGGGCATCCATCACCTGGTGGTAATTCCTTTTACAGAAAGTTTTGCCAGCCAGAGTGCGGAAGCTTATATCCGGGATTTTCTCTTTGAGAAATTTCACCCGCATACGGTAATCATTGGCTATGATCATCGCTTTGGTAAAGGGCGTACCGGCGATTACCAGTTGCTGGAAGAGTATGGGCGCAAGCTTGGTTTCCAGGTGAAAGAAATACCCGAACATGTGCTCAATAATATCACCATCAGTTCCACGCGTATCAGGGAAGCCTTGCTGAAGAATGACCTGGACATGGCCAACAGTTATCTTGGTTATGATTATTTTTTTGAAGGGATGGTAGTTGATGGCAACAAACTCGGCAGAACACTGGGTTACCCAACAGCAAATATTCATATTGAAGACCCCGAAAAGCTGGTACCGGGCAATGGCATCTATGTAGTGGAAGCGATATTGATTGATGAGTCTTCCAGGGTAAACGGGCAATGGAGCATCAGTCATAAAAAATCCGTATCCGGCGATGATGATGCACCGGCGCGGTTAAAAGGAATGATGAGCATTGGTATACGCCCGACCATTAATGGAAAAGACCGGGTTATAGAAGTAAATCTTTTTGATTTCAGTGAAGACATTTACGGCAGAACACTGCTTGTTTTTGTAAAACGATACCTGCGCGCAGAAGTAAAATTTGACAGCCTGGAGGCATTGACTGATCAACTGGCACAGGATAAGATTGATTCGCTGGATTTTTTCGCAAAGCAGCTTCCTGAAAAATCATCCTGAAAGCTTTTACCGCGGTATAACGCCCAACTGCTGCATAAATTCCAGTTGCCCATAAAGTCACGCTCTTCAGCGATCCTGCCTTTATCTATACGCACCAGCGTAACCCCATCCAGATCTACCTTTTTACCGGTTGCCGGAATACCAAAAATAACCCGGTATGGGTGCCTTTAAAATTCCAGTGCTTTACTATTTTATTGTTCATCCCAAACACATCTTTTATAGTAAATGTAATGTTGGATAAACCTGTGAGATAGTTGGCGTAATAAGCGCTGGTGCTATCGATGCCAACAATGTCTTTTGGGCTGGCATGCATTACCACGTCTTTGGTAAAGTTGGAATCATTAAAGAGATCCGGTCTGCCTTTGTTAATGATCTCATCCCAAATATGGGTATACATTTTTTATGTTGGCAGCAACAGCGTCTGTTGCGGGTTCCTGCGGCTGTTGTGTTTGAGGAGTGTTACATGCATTTAACATCAATATGAACAGAATGGCAGCAGAGAAAATCAGTGTTTTTAAAAAGTGGCATGTATTGCTTATGAGTGTTGGTTTTGGGCAGATGGTATTTAATCCAAAAACCACCTGAAAAATGATGATCATGAAATATAAACAAAGGGTTTCTTCTTTAGAAACCTGCGGCAAAATTTCTAACTAAGCATCTTCACAACCAGCTCTTTCAGCAGATCAGCATCATCTGTTCCGGCATCATTAATACCAATGCTGCGCAGGTTATAATGATGCAATAACAACAACACTTTTTCAACACCTGCATAACCGTAACTATTCATTGCCTGCAAGCCTGTACGCGCGGCAAAGGGATTGCGGTTAAATAAAGGGATAAGCGCCTGCTCGCTTTTGTTTTCCATCCCGAATATGGAATATACTTTACTAAAGAAACCATAGATCGTCGGCAGAATTAATTGTATGGGTGCAGCTTTAGGATTGGCTTTAAAATACTGGATGATGCGGATGGCCTTCATCATATCTTTTTTAGCCAGTGCATCCTGCAGTTCAAATACATTAAACTCTTTACTTACACCAATATATTCCTCTATATCGTCTTCAGTAATATTTTTTCTTGCACCAAGATTAACCGCAAGCTTTTCAATTTCATTCTGAATACGGCTGAGATCATTACCAATATGATCAACCAACAAAGCCAATGCTTTTTGATTGATGGTAAGTCCATGCCGTGTAACCATTTGCTGTGCCCATTCCGGCAACTGGTTTTCATATAGTTTCTTGGTGCTGAGTACTTCGCCTTTCTTTTGAACAAGTTTGGCAAACTTGGTACGCGCATCCAGCTTTTTTTCTTTATAGCTAACTACAAAAATGGTGGAGCCGAGCGGGTTTTCAACATAGCCTTCCAGCTTTTCCACGTCCCGCATTAATTGTGCTTCCTTAAGTAATACCACCTGTCTTTCTGCAAACATGGGGTAACGCCTGCAGGAGTTTACCACAGAGGCCCAGTCTGCATCACGCCCATAAAAGACGGTAAGGTTAAAGCCCGCTTCACTTTCCGTAAGAATGTTGTGCTCTGCATAGCTCATTACCTGGTCTATAAAATAAGGTTCTTCCCCTTCCAGCCAATATACCGGTTTATATATTTTGCTTTTCCAGTCTGTAAGAATTTTTTCGGCGGACATGCGGCAAATATAAGTTTTCGGCCACCGCCCGGATAAAGCGTTTGGATAAATAATATTCACGCTTTCTCAACAGCAGGCATTAAAAAACCCCGCATAAAGCGGGGCTTAAAAAAGTGGTATGCATGTATTACCATCCGGGTGTTTGTTTGTATTCATTGTTGCTTGAAGCAATTACATCCGGGCTGATAGGCCATGCCATATGTTTAGCTGCGCTGAAATTACGCGCCGGCCAAACTGTTTGTATTGTATAAGAAGAAGCAGGGTCCGTTTTGTTACTGTGTATACGGCCATGCAAAGGCGCATTGATTTTGTCTACATCACCCCATCTTTTTAAATCGGCGAAACGGTCTGTCCATTCGCAGGCCAGCTCACAACGGCGTTCATGCTTCAGGTCTTTCATCGTAGGACTGGCAATCGGCGCTAAACCAACTCTCGCTCTTACTTCGTTTAACGGAGCTGCTGCCTCACCACTCTTGCCCTGCTGTATCAATGCTTCTGCCTTAAACAATAATATTTCGGCATAACGCATCAAAGACAGGTTGAGCATGGTAGTTGGATAATCCCCATTCTGGTTAATCATCAGGTTGGTACCTGATTTTGAATCACTGCCATAAGTATAGGGTTCCATGTATTTGTTGATCTGGAAACCAGACAGGCTGTTGGTAGAATAATAACTTCTTTTTTCTCCGAAATAAGTAAAATCATCACCAAATTTCAGGATGGTTGCTTCACGGCGGGGATCGTTGGCTTCATACTCTTCATAAAGTTCTTCCGTAGGTTGAAAATATCCCCAGCCATTATAAACACCCCAGCCTTTATTTTCCAGCACTACACCTACAAACTCAGAACCACCTTGTGTACCTGAAGTAACAGACCAGATGTACTCACTGCTCCAGTTATTGGCAATGGTAAATACTGACTGATAATTTTGCAGTGATGTAGGTTTGCCGGTAATGAGTGCACGGCCACATTCATTTTTTATACGATCACACAACTCCGGAACAAGCGTCCATTTGCTGTTATCGTACTGTGCCCAGTAAGCATACGTTTTTACCAGGTAACCAAGTGCTGCAGCTTTGTGCGCACGACCCTGGTCGGCTGCGCCATAAGTATCGAATAAAGGCAATAGCTCTGCAGCTTTCTGGAAATCACCTGCAATGATTGCATAGTTATCTGTTACAGAAGGCAATTGGGGTGGAATGCGGAAACCAAATTCTGCATTCTCCACACCATCATAAGGAACTCCCTGGTCTTTATGACCCCACAGGTAAGCAATCCAGAAATGCGCAAACCCGCGAATAAAGTAAGCTTCACCAAGGCCGCGGTTTCTAAGATCATCAGAAATATCTGTAGCCGTTGGCAAACCTGCAATCGCCATATTTGCCTTATTGAGCATCATGTACAAATCGCTCCAGCCGCCGGCCATATAATCTTCCCTGCCGGTGCAGATGAAATTTTTGATGTTCTCTGCATCCGCTTTGCTACGGCCAACAATGAGGTCGTCACTGGCATTCTGCATCCAGAAGAGATTTCTGCCCCAGGTAGACTCATACCTTAACGGAACATACAAGGCTGCAATGGATTTGGTCACCATATCGGTACCACTCCATTGATAGGCAGCGGAAGGTGTACCGCTTGGTTTGGTATCTACCCAGTCTTTCTTACAGGAGCCTAACATTAGCCCTGCGAGTATTGTGGAATATATTATAGCACGTTTCATAATTCAGTTTTTGGAGATTATAAAGTAAGTTTTACACCAACGGCATATACTCTGGAGATAGGGAACTGGCCACCATCAAAGCCCATACCGCCAACTTCCGGATCCATGCCACTGTACTTGGTAATGGTAACAAGATTATCACCGCTTACATATACACGAAGACCGGAATTTTTGATAAATCTGGGAAAGGTATATCCAATCACCAGGCTCTTCAGGCGCAGGTAGTTGCCACTTTCCAGGTACCAGTCAGAAGGAGTTTGGAAATTTCTGTTGGCGTCGCTTGCAGAGATCCTGGGTATGTTAGAACCGGTGTTTGTGGGTGACCACGCATCAAGTATTTTATCCCACCTGTTATAACCCTGTTCAGAAGCGTTAAGTGTAGATTCTTTAAAGACATGAAACAATTTCACACCAGCTACACCCTGCCAGAACATACTCAGGTCAAAATGCTTCCAGGTAAGGTTTGTAGTAAAGCCATAGGTGAATTTTGGAAAAGAGTTGCCCATGTATACACGGTCTTTATCATCAATTTTTCCATCACCATTCTGGTCAACAAACTTCAGATCACCCGCAGTAGCGTTAGGTTGTATTTTTGTACCATCTTTCCCCACATAAGAGGCAACCTGTTCATCGCTCTGGAAAATACCATCTGTTTTGATCAGCCAGTAAGACAGGTAAGGCTGGCCAACGGTAGAACGGTAAGGTGATAATGTACCACGCCATGTGCTGCCATCAGGCCAGTAAGAATCAGGATTTTCGTCTATATAAGCCACGCGATTTTTCAGTGTAGCAAAGTTGCCGCTTATTTCATAACCCAATTGGCCCGCCCTATCGTGCCAGGTAGCTGCAAACTCGAAACCGGTATTCTTTATTTTCCCTTTATTAATGTATGGAGCGCCTAAACCATTAGTATTGGGCCACAAGGCATTCTTTGTAATAAGATCATAAGTTAGTTTATCAAAATAATCAACTGTAACTGTTAATTTATCATGCATAAGGTTTAGGTCAAGGCCAAGATCTTTCTGCTCTGCGGTTTCCCACGTTAACAGGGGGTTGGTAAAGCTTCCCACATATACTGCGGTGGTTTGTGGTGCACCATTACCTACTTGGTATGTATTGTCTGGATCAAGTAGCGGGTAACCATAACCAAGGCCTACCGAAGCAAGGTTGCCAATACGTCCCCAGCTTGCCCTGATTTTTAAGAGATCCACATCCTTAACATGAAAGAAGGGTTCAGAGCTGATTTTCCAAGCTGCAGTAACGCCAGGCACACCAATCGTACGATGTCCTAAAGGCAGCCTGCCTGCATTATCATATCTGTAGCTTCCGGTAAGAAAATAGCGGTCTGCCCAGCTATACGTAACCCTGCCCACATAAGATACATTACGATCCTTCAATTCCCAGTCGCTGGGTTTGATGTCAGTAAAATTAGAGGCGTTTACAAAGAATTGCGCCCAGGTAGCTTCATTATCAAAAGTCTTGGCAGATGCGGCAAAACCTTTGCTTGAGTTTTCCTGTGCAGTGGTAGATACCATTGCACCAATACTATGCCTGTCTATATTCAGGTTATAATTAAGCGTGTTTTCCCAGATCCAGTTATAGGTTTTGCTGGTGGAATAAGAAAGGGTGTTTTGGTCATTAGGCTTACCAGGCTCCGTACGCCTCGGTTCAAAATTCTTATATGTTGATTGTCCCTGCCTGTAAGAGAAACGCGTTAAAAAAGAGAGGCCTTTAACAATGTTCGAAATTTTTAACTCTGAAACAGACTGAACATCCAGCCCTTTATTGTAAGGCTGATTTCTAAGCAAGGTAGCAACGGGGTTTACCACGTCACCATGTATACCCAGGTAGTCAGAAGTTCTCGGGCCTACACCACCAAAGGTTCCGTCATCATAATAAACGGTTGCAGAACGGGGCATATAAATCGCAGAAAGGATAGTGCCGGTATAACCGCTTTGAGTTTCTGTACCGCGGCTATCGCTATTGTTTAAAAATATCTCTTGCCTGAATTTGATATTGGGGTTAAACTGGTAGGCAGCATTAAAACGCAGTGAAATATTCTTTGCATAAGTGTTCAGCAAGGTTCCCTGGTTTTCTTCATACCTGCCCTGGAAAAGGGTAGAGAATTTATCAGTGCCGGCATTAAGCGTAATGTTGTGTCTTTGAACAACACCTGTTCTAAAAATCTCATTAACCCAGTTGGTACGGGTAACCTGCGCGTAAGGATTTTTGGTAGCGTCCCATCCATCCAGCGGTGACATGCCCGCATTGGTAAAAGCCAGGTTAGATACTTTGGCTTCATCTTCAGCGGTCAGAGACTCAGGTAAACGCCAAGCTGATTTAGCACCGGCAAAAGCGGTATACTCTACACTGGGTCGCCCTTTGCCTGCCTGGCGGGTGGTAATCAATACAACTCCCGCAGCACCGGAAAAAGCTCCATAGATAGAGGCTGAGGCAGCATCTTTTAAAATGGTAACACTTTCAATATCTGCCGGATTGTAAGGTGCATTGGGAACACCATCAACTACAAATAATGGAGCATCGCCATTACGGGACCCCGTTCCCCTGATAAAAAGTGTAGGTGTCTGGTCAGGGTGACCACCATTGCTTACCACCGTAACACCGGGCACTTTACCCTGTATCATGCTTAATGCATCTGTTACCGGCCGTTCTTTTATCTGAGCCATATCAGGCACAGTAGAAACAGCAGCAGACAGGTCTTTCTTTTTCATAGAACCGTAGCCAATTACCACTACTTTTTCAAGCATGGCGCTGCCAGGCTTCATAGAAAGACTTACCGAAATACGGCCATTGTCTTTCAGGTCATACCCAGTAAGGGTATCTGTTTCATAACCTAAGTAACTGAAGATAAAACTGTAGCCGTTTGAGGAGGGAACGTCACTAAAATTAAATATGCCTTTCTCATTGGTAACAGCATTCCGGTTAAAGCCTGAGGCGGCATTTTGCAGGGTAACATTTACCCCAACCAGGACTTCCCCGTTTTCATTTTTTACGATACCTGTAGCCTTGCCGGTATTAGCCTGCCCCCATGTATACGCGGAGGTAGATAACAATACCAGCAGGCAAAGCAATACTCTTTGCATAAGCGGTGTTTGTGTTGGTTATAGTAAATAGTTAAGCAATCCTGTTCTTTAACAGGTGCAAGTTTTGTTAAGTATAAGCATGCCGGCTTTCTTGTGTTAGTTTGCCTGGCTGACAGTATAGTTTGTTCCTTCCTTTTTAATGATTAAATCATTTAGTGTAGCAATGGTGTTTAATAAATCGTCAAGTGTTTCTTTGGCAGTTTTATGGTCTCCGGTAAAGCTCATATCCTTTATAACTGAAGTTTCGTAATTGATTTTTACATGATATATTTCCTCAAGTGAAGCGAAGACTTTCTCCAGCGGCTGATTACTAAAATTCAACAACGCAGGAATTTTTTCTGAAGTATTTTCAGGCGCTTCCTTCTTGTGTTTTGGCTCTGTTGTTTTTATGGGATGTACTGCTGCTTCTCCGCTTTCATTATTAAATGCAAGTTCAAGACCAGGCGTTAAATAAACATCTTTCATGTGTGAAGTCTTACGCTCACTACGCACTACCACTTTGCCTTCAAATAATTTCACCAGTACCTGGTGCGTACCATGTTCGCTTACTGTAAATACCGTTCCCAAAGCAGTGGTATTGATATTACCTGAGTGAACACAGAACGGACTGGATGCATCTTTTGCCACTTTAAAACGCGCCTCTCCCGACAGATATATGTCTCTCCTGTGATTGATAAACACTTTGGCATAACGGATACTGCTTCCCGGCGAAAGGGTTACGATACTTCCGTCCGGCAATGTAATTTTTTGCGTGGACCTGGTATAATTTTTTGATAACACAGGGATTATCGTATCGGCTGTTGACAGCACAGTTTTCCTGGCAACCAGGGGTGCTTTTTTGTCGCTTCCAGTGAACACAAAAAGTGATACGGTAATGAGGATAAGTATTGACGCCGCAGCCATCCACCGCGTTAATAAAAGTGTATGTTGCTTCTTATTAATACGGCTGTCAATCTGTTCCAGCATACGCTCGGATGCTGGAACACGTGTGGCCTCTACGGAAAACTTATCCCAGCTTTGCTCGGTGAGAAAATATTCCAGTTGATCCGGATGATCTCTAAACCATGCTGTAACAAAAGCCTTTTCTTCCGGGGAACATTGGCCTGTTAAAAATTTGTTGATCAGCTTTTCCGAGATCTGCATACTAAGTATTCGTATGAGCGGCGATGATCCCTTACTCCATCAGAAAAAAAAGTTTAAAAAATGTTTGATGATTGATTCCCGTATGAAGGATCAGAAAAAATAAACAGACTTTTTCAGGTGGCGGATGGCTTTGGTGATATGTGTTTCCACTGTTTTGGTGGAGATCGATAACTCAGCGCCGATTTCTTTATGGGAGAGGTTTCCCAACCTGCTGTATTTAAATACCTGCTTTTGTACGGGAGGCATCGTTTCAATGGCATCCATCACCAGTTCCAGTTCATCCTTGCTTTCAGCGGCAGCTTCGGTTTGAAAAGATTTATCTTCTGCAAAATTTAGCGGCAAGGTTTGTCTTACTTTACTTTTCCTGAGTAAGTCAATCACCACGCTTTTTGCTACGCGGAATAACTGTGTTGACAAGGTATATTCAGGTGATAAGGTATGCCTGTTTTCCCATATTTTAAGAAAACTCCATTGCACGGTTTCTTCTGCAAGCCAGGCAGATTGCGTGTACCGGTAGATATATAAATACAGCTTTGCATGATATGCATTGTAAAAATCATGAAAGCTTTGGCGGTCTCCTTGTTTAATATGCTGTAACATCTCCTCCATGGGGCATGCGCAAAATTGGGTTTTTAAAGTTATGTAAAAAATGAAGAAATGGTTATCAAACCGGTGATAACCATTTTTGAGCAGGCTACAGGTACACTTTTTATTCCGGCAAAAGATAATCGAAAACAAAAAGGCCAGGGTAGAAACCCCGGCCTTAAACTAACTTATTAAAAAACCTAACGATGATTAAAATTTATATAGAGAGAACTATTTTAAAAAAATAGGGGCTGTATGGAAATACGGCCCCGTTTCTAATCCAATATCCTATGAAAAACCTGCTTTATGTTTTCAAAGCCGGTGCCAATAGTACATTAACATGATAATCAATTAGTTATAAAAAATTTCTTTAACGATTTTCTCAAAAAGAGAAAATTAATTTCATTATTAGAAATTATAGGCGATACTAAAGCGTACGTTACGCGGTGCTTCAGCCTGCCAGTAAAATGCTTTCAGGTAAGAGTAATAGGAACCACTATACAGGTATTTATCTAATATATTAAACACATTAGCGGTGATCCTCATTTTGCTGCCCTGCCAGAACAGACCGCCATCCAGTTTAAAATAATCAGGTAACCTTACATCGGTATCACTCCAGGTATCTGTTCTTCTGTCTAACAGCCAGGTAAAACCGGCAGAAGCGCCAAAGCCGGTTAATGCACCGCTCTGTACCTGGTAACTAAGCCAGGTATTGGCAGTATGTTTGGCGTATCCGGGAACAACATCTCCTACTTTCATATCTGTAATGCCATTGGCAACCCTGGTAACTTTTGAATCTGTTAAAGCATAATTGGCTACAAGATTAAGGCCATCGGTAATTTTACCACGAAGATCAAACTCTATACCTTGTGCTCTTTTCTGACCCAATACAATGCTTAAGCCTGAGGTAGGCGGGCTGTTTGGATCTGCAGTAAGTTCATTGTTTTTGAGTATCCGGTAAACAGCAACAGTTGTATTCCATTTACCATTTGCCCAATCTCTTTTAAGGCCAAACTCAATATTATTACCGGTGATGGGTTTTACTGATCCGCCATTGGCAAGTTTGCCTGATTGGGGAAGAAATGCCTGGTCATATAATCCGTAAACGGAAGTAAATTTATCCAGCGAAACACTTAGCCCTATGCGCGGGGTGAAATGGTTCGCTTTTTTTGCCGGCTCTCCCCATTCTGCCTGTTGAAGCTGGGTATACCTTCCTGCAAGTGTAAGCCTGATCCTGTTGTCAAGAAATCCCAATTCATCCTGAACATACACACCGGTATAACGCTGACTCATTAAACCGCCAACAGCTTGTGCCCTTTGCGGAAGGGTAGACATATCATGATCAAAAGAAGGATACCCGTTAGAAGGTATTCCATAATTTGGATCAAGCGTATTAAACTCTGCACCTACACTATCAAAAACATGGTACTGGCCCCAGTCTGCGATATAATCTTTTGTACCTACATCAATACCGGCAAGTATCCTGTGACGAACAGAACCAGTATGAATATCACCGTTAATAAATGCCTGAGCCATCGTCATTTTACTTTTTGCATCCCACCCGCTTACAGCTCTTTGCATAGTTCCGTCTTCATTAACAGCCGCCGGCCACATATCAGAACCTATCTGCTTATAATTAAAATAAGATGCCTGTGCAGTTAATTTCCAATGGTCATCAATCTGGTGCTGAAGATTAAGGAAAACACTGTGATCATCTATATTTGTTGGTTCCATGCCTGGTGGCATTGCGGTAAAATCTCGTGGCAGTGTTGCATAACCTTTGGTTGAAAAAACATAGTAAGAGCCAACGTCACTCATATTCGCATGTTGTAAAGTATATTCAAGTGTAAGTTTTGTTTTATCATCTACCTGGTAAGAAATTACCGGTGCAATGCTGTAGCGGTTATTAAACTCATTGGCACGAAATGAGTTTTTGTTTTGTCCCATCAGGTTTAAACGGTACAGCAGCCTGCCATCCTTGCTAAGTTTGCCATCCAGGTCAAGCGTGGCGCGATAAAGATCAAAGCTACCCATGGTTATTTCTGCAGAACCTTTGGTTTGGCCGGTAGGTTTTTTTGTTACTACATTGTATAAACCACTCGGGTCTCCATTGGATAACATAAAACCAGCAGGCCCTTTAACGAATTCAATATGATCAACAAAGCTCATATCCTCTGTAAGTGGTCCCCAATAAGAGTTTACCACATTAAAGCCATTACGGAATGCCTGTATTTGTGAACCTCTTGATACGATATTGGTGTACATGTCGCCCCAGTGCTCTAATCTAACGGCGCCGCTTACATTACGTATCAACCCGTCACTCATACTGATCACCTGTTGATCACGAAGCGCTTTACCTGTTACCACCTGTACGTTTTGAGGCAATTCAAGCAACGGTGTTTGCACCCTCAATGTATTCGAACTTTTAGTTGCCTTATAATTGCCATTCCCGCTTTTTACAATTACCTCGTCAAGCTGTTCAGAGGATACTTTAAGTTGCAGTGATACATTTACGATATTGCTTTTTTCTACACTTACCTCCTGTATCACAGGCTCATACCCAACCAGTGTAATCATAAGTTCATAACTACCGGGCTGAACATTACGTAAAACAAAATCTCCGTCATCACCGGTAAGTGTTTTTTTCTTTGTTTGTTTTAGTATTACGGTAACAAGTGAAGCTGGTTTTCCATCTGCAGTAGTTACTGTTCCCCTGATGGTTCCGGTTCCTTCTTCTTCTCCTGATGTGAAAGCAAAGGCTGTACTGGTAAGTGTTCCCCAGCAGCAGCAAATCATAAATAAGCGTGTTAATAATTGGTACATATGCTGTGATTATTAAAAATGCTGCAAAAGTGATTGGTTGAAAAGAAAGACATTTATAAAATCGGGAAAGATTTTTACGATGAAAGGAATTGTTGGAATGAAACCTGGTATGCAAAATATATAGCTGCTAAGTTCTTACGTTACTCAGGTATGAGATTAGCCCGATGTACCTTCGCTTACCGGAAAGACTGTATCTTTTACAAAATAACCTGGCGAAGCCATGGAAAAAATGGAGCAATTACTGAAAGAAACCCCAATCTATAAAAGATTTAAATCAATGTGAGTATGGTTACAGAAAATACAATTACGTTGAGTACTTACCGGGAAGCTTATGCCAATGATTTTAAGGAAATCAACCTGCAATGGATACGCCAGTTCTTTGAAGTGGAAGAACATGATTTGGAACAATTAAGTAACCCCAAAGAATATATTATTGACAAGGGTGGTGAAATTGTGTTTGCCATAGAAGATGATAAAGTATTAGGTGTATGTGCCCTGCTGAAAACCGGGGAAAGAGAATATGAACTGGCTAAAATGGGTGTAACGCCTGAAGCACAGGGTAAGCATATTGGTTATCGCCTGGGCAGTTTTGCATTGAGTATTGCCAGAGAACGTGGCGCCGTAAAAGTATGGCTTGAATCAAACAGGATACTAAAACCGGCGTTGCACTTGTATGAAAAACTTGGCTTTAAAGAAGTGCCGGTAACTTACACTCCTTATGCACGTGCTGATATAAAAATGGAAGTTAACTACGAATAAATTGAGCAGCTAAATTGTAAGCAAAATGGTGACTATCGAAACAGTAACAACAGCCGGAACCCAGCTTGATATTGTAAAAGAACTCTTTAACGAATATGCGGCGGAGCTGAATGAAGACATCTGTTTTCAAAACCCGGAGGCAGAGTTTGCAAACCCGCTTACCAAGTATGGCCTGCCGTCCGGTACCATTTTGCTGGCATTTTATCATGGCCAGCCAGCAGGTTGTGTTGCAATACAACCCATAAAGCTGGATGGTGTTTGTGAAATGAAGCGCATGTATGTGCGGCCGGCCTTCCGTAAGTTTTCTATTGGTCGTTTACTGGCGGAAGCAATATTAGCGCAGGCGGCGCAGCTCGGGTATCATTCCATGGTGCTGGATACGTTACAAAAACTGGCTCCGGCTATTCGTTTATATCACTCACTCGGATTTACTGAAACGGAGGCCTATTATCATAATCCATTACCAGGCGTGGTGTATATGGAGAAGAAGCTTGGTTCCTGAGAGTGACTGTACAAATCTATATCCGGGAAGGATGATTGTCAGGCCGTTTTCAACAGAAGTGATCTTTCTTCCACTTCTGTAAAATCTTCTTTAGGCCCATCACATAAACTACAACAATAATCAGCAGGAAGATCAATAAATAATGTACCCGCAGGAATATGATTAGCTGTATCTCCTGTTGTTGCATCGTAAATGGAAAGACAATGGCTGCACTGGTGCACCATTTTTACAGCAGGCGCCTGTGGGGTTGAGGATATTGTTTTTGCTGATGGTATTCTATTTGAAATATGGAGCCGGTCGCCATCATAAAACTGTTTGCATAGCGAAACCAGATAGGCGCCGATGTGATTCTTTTCCACATGATCGCGGTACAATACCAGGTTGTGCGTATTGGGATTGAAGTCACGCGTATATAGGATATCGAACCTTTCCAGGCCCTTTAAACGGTGCGGGTTTTTTACCTCGCATTTGCGGATGATAACAGAGCCAAACATGCCGGCAGACAATTTTGTTTGCACCGCAAAACATAACCCGTATGTGCGTACATCTTCTTTATCAAAAAAGCGGATGATATGTCGTTTCAATGCAAGGCCTTCCTGTGTGTGATCTTCTACCTGCCAGTTAAGTTCATTGGCAGCATGTCTTACATTGATGCGGTACTTGCCAAGTATATAGTCCCAAAACTTCCGGTGAGCAGGTTCTATGCCTTTTATGATAATTCCCTTCCATGGTGTGGTATATAATTCGCCAATCCTGGTATCAATACAAATACTGCACAATTCTTTTAAAAACGAAACCGGAAAAGATTCATCACGCCGGTAAATGCCTAACCAGTAAAGATTTCCTTGCCGGTTAAAGCCTTCGTAATAAGGTAGTGAAAAGTCAGGAAGTGTTAAGGGTTGTTCTGCCGGTTTAGAGATGTAGTTCAGTTGCGTATTCACCTGTTGAAATAGTTGCTGGCCATTTGCAAACTGGTTGCCATACCAGGCTTCTCTACTCAATAGAATTACCTTTTCTATTGTTGATGATACGATGGCTAAGTCATTGGTGTACACCAGTACCGGCCAGTGATATATTTTTTGTGTTCCGGGAAAGCGGATACACAAATGCCAGAAATTTTGAGCAGCCGAAGCTATCCAGTTGATATGTCCGGTAAAGAACGGGGTGAATGATTGGCTGCTGTCACAAATATTTAGCTTTAGGGCAGGAGTATAATCAAACAGGTCAAAAACATCTTTATAAATACCTTCCCGCAGCCATCCGTCACCTGCAAAAATACCCGTAGCTACATAAGAACTCATTATGTTGGGTGGTGCTTGTCTGCCCTCGAAAAAATCAATAGTTGTTTTAGCGCAGGCTTTTCTGAAAGTGTTGATATGTTTTAACGGTACTTCCATCAACAGTTGTTGCCGCCGGCCAAACCTTACTTCGGATATATGGCAACTTTCTGCTATCAGCAACAGGCTATGCAGGTAACCCGGTGAAAGAATTCCCCCGGTAAAATTCACTGCGATGGTTTGTGTTTGAGGCATAACGTAAGAGTTAGAAGTGAAAGGCTAAAAGTGAAAAATGAATGTAGCTATGCTCTTAATGTGAGTGCTGTTTCTTTAACGGTTTGCGGTGGCGCTTCCTGTAGCAATCTTTCCATGATCGCCTGAACTTCCGGCCGGCAACTGCCGCAACCCATGCCTGCACCGGATGACTGGCATAAAGCCTTTAACTCTGTACAGCCTTCTTTCACATGCTGTGTAATATTGCCTTCGCCTACATTGCCACAAGAACATACCAGTTTACCAATTACCGGCGCAGCCTTCTTGCCGGATCTTAATAACTCAAGCCGCTTTTCACTCAATTCTATTCGTCCGCTGATGAGGTCTTTAAATTCCAGGAACTCTGTTTTATCTCCGATCAAGATTGCGCCTGCCAACCGGTCATGGTGAATAATACATTTTTTATAATAGCGCTTTGCTTTATCAATAAACACCACTTCTTCGTAGGAGCTGTCGCCGGCAGGTGCTTCTGCAATACCAAGCGAACAGATATCCGTGCCATGCATCTTTAAAATATTCATCATTAAAGAACCTTCATAGTAACAGGATATATCTCCGTTGATATACCTGGCCACGATCTCTGCCTGTTGTTCTGCCGCAGCAGTAATGCCATACAGGTTGCCCTTAAACTCTGCAATTTCTCCTATAGCATAAATGTTGGGGTCGCTTGTTAACAGGTATTCATTTACAATTACGCCCCGTTTAACTTCAAGCCCGCAAAGCTTTGCCAGCTCAATATTCGGAGTAGTTCCTATTGCAAATACAACGGCCTGGCATGCAATGCTGCGGCCACTTTTCAGCTTAACACCTTCTACTGAATTGTTGCCGAGAAAACGTTCAATTTCATCATTGAATAAAATATCGATGCCTTTATCAGTAAGTTCTTCTTTTAGTAATTGGCTGCCAAGGTTATCCAACTGGCGATCCATTAATTTGGAACTCCTTTGTATAATGCCAGCTTCGATACCCATCTCTCTTAAAGAAGCTGCAAGCTCAATACCAAGTAAACCCGCGCCTACAATCAGTACTTTTCCTTTTGAGCCATTGATATGATACTTGAAATGATCCGCATCCAGCCTGCTACACATGGTAAAAATGCCTTTCATCTGCGGTGTATCGCGCAGCAATGTTGCACGGCTACCCATCGCCATGATCAGTATATCATAAGCATGCACTATCCCATTGCTGTCAATAACCAGTTTGTTGTCGCGATCTACCCGCTCAATGCTTGTGCCCCTGTGCAGGTGAATGCGATAGTCATATTCCTCTTCGTCTTTGATTTTTACAAGCTGTTGCCAATCCTGTGTGCCGCTGATATAGTCGGGTAGCATCACCCTGTTATAAAACGGAAAATCTTCTTTGCTGAAGATGGTGATTTCATCGTTGTTGTTTAATGCACGGTAACTTTTTACAAAACCACAGGCACCGGCACCTGCACCGATCACGATGATTTTTTGTTTGGGTTTTTGATAGCGCTTTACCTGTACCGCAGAGAATTTAAAGTCGGGTTCTTTTGAAACAGGATCAACCAGTTTGTTGGTAAGGTTGTTGGCGCGGTTCAGGTCATTGTTTAATACTTTCCCCCAATGCATGGGCATGAAAACGACGCCCTGCTTTATCTCATCTGTAAGCTTTGCTTTAACCCTTGCTGTACCACGTTCACTGGTAATTTCTACCAGCATGCCTTCTTCAATGCCACGCTTTGCAGCATCTGAAGGATGTATTTCAACAAAGGAAGAGGCAATGTGTTTTTTTAGCTTGTTCACTTTGCCTGTTTTGCTCATGGTGTGCCATTGGTCACGTACACGACCGGTAGTAAGAATTAAAGGATGCCTGCCAGTAACGGATTCCGATTCATTGCTGTCCTCAACAGTATGAATAACAGCCCTGCCCGATGCAGTATAAAAATGATGGTCTGTAAATAAACGTTTGGTGCCATCTGCCTTTTCTGCTTTGGTATAGGGCCATTGTACACTGCGCTTTTGTTTAAGCACTTCATGACTTAAACCACTGATATCAATACTTGTGCCTTCAGTTAACCTGCAATGTTCTGCATAAATTTCCGATACCTTTTTGTAATCAAACCCGTTGAAGCCCATCTTCCGTGCAAAGCGGCAAATGATCTCTGCATCTGGTAATGCTTCGCCCGGCGCCTCGGTTATTTTATCAAGATAAGTGATGCGCCGCTCAGAATTGGTCATGGTTCCTTCCTTCTCCGTCCATGCCGCTGCCGGCAGTACCACATCAGCATATTGCAATGTTTCTGGTTTACTGCTTACTTCCTGTACTACCACAAACTTTGCTTTCTTAAGCGCTGCTTCTGCTATGCGTACATCAGGCAGACTAATCAGCGGATTTGTGCACATGATCCAGATGGCTTTTAACCGGCCATCATCCAGTGCTTCAAACATTTCTGTAGCAGTATAACCCGGTTTCGGTGAGATGCTGGTGCCTCCCCAAAAAGTTTGTACATAGTCGCGGTCTGCAGCATTGGCAAGATTTCTATGCGCGGGCAAGAGGTTGCTTAACCCGCCAACCTCACGACCACCCATGGCATTGGGCTGACCTGTTAAGGAGAATGGCCCGCTGCCCGGTTTGCCGATGTGTCCGGTAATCAGGTTGAGGTTAATCAGGCTGAGATTTTTGTTTACGCCAATCACGCTCTGGTTAAGCCCCATCGTCCACATGGTAAGGAAACCGTTAGCGCCGGCAATATAGGCAGCAGCGGTTCGTATGTCTTCCTCTGCCACTTCGCAGATAGCGGCAGCTTCGGCAACCGTTTTTTCCATCACCTTGCTGCTGTAGGCTTCAAAACCTTGTGTATGTTCTTTGATGAACAGATAATCGATATCCCCGTTCTCAATCAATACCCGGCCAATGGCATGATGCAATACCACATCGGTACCCGGTTTTAATTGCAGGTGCACATCGGCATAACTACAGGTTTGTGTACGGCGCGGATCACTTACGATGATTTTCAGTTGCGGGTTTCTGGCACGTGCTTCTTCCACTCTTCTCCATAATATGGGATGGCACCAGGCGGGGTTGGCGCCGGCTACAAAAATGCAATCTGCCAGTTCTATATCATCGTAACTAATGGGTACGCTGTCTTCGCCAAGACTCATCTTGTAAGCTACTACAGCACTGCTCATACAAAGTCTTGAATTGGTATCAATATTATTACTGCCGATAAACCCTTTGATCAGTTTATTCACTACATAATATTCTTCTGTAAGGCATTGACCAGAGGCGTAAAAAGCGACAGAATCAGGCCCGTATTTTTCTATCAGTGTTTTGAATACGGCTACGGTTCTGTCAAGTGCCTGGTCCCATGATACGCGTTGTCTCTGCGAGTATTTATTGTAGCGCATTTCAGGATACAACAGCCTGTCGCTTTGATCCATCACCGTGTAATGAAGGTTCATGCCTTTACTGCAAAGCATCCCTTTATTTACCGGGTGGTTTTTATCTCCTTCTACTAACATTCTGCCTTGCCTGTCTTTGCTTACCACAATACCGCAACCCACACCACAATAACAGCAGGTAGAGTAAATTTTTGAAGGAGGATGATTGAGATCGGACATACGCTTTGTTTTGTATTACCGTTGATGCAGGAAAATTATGCTGCGGCAAATGCCGGGTTTGTTTCATTGGTTTTGGCACTCACTTTTTCCTTACGAAACCTTGTAAGAAGGATGATGCCGGAGACTGCCATTACAATAAATCCGATATAGGTAAATGCCTGTACATAAGTAATATTTTCAGATTTAAAAAGGAAGCCAAACAGCATGCCGCCCACGTTGCCACCAGCCCCGACAATACCACTGATAAGTCCTACATTTTTTTCATTAATAAAAGGGGTGATGCCATAAGTTGCGCCATTGGCCATTTTTAAAAACAGGGCAAAACCGAGCATGGATATAATGGCCATTGTTAAAGAACCTGCATTGGCAAAGAAGAGCAGGCCGATACCTTCCATCAACAACACACCTGCCAGTAATAAACCCTTGCCACGCATACCATAGCCGGTGCCTATTCTATCTGAAAGAATGCCGCCGAGTGCACGTGCAAACAGGTTCATAAAACCAAAAATGCCTGCCCAGAAACCTGCAGAGGATTGTGATAATTTAAACGTATCTACAAAGTGTAAGGAGGCAACATTGTCAAAAGTGATCTCCATGCCAAAACACATTGCGTATGCCATGGTAAGCGCCCAGATGCGCCAGTCTGCGAGCACTTTCCAATCAGTTTTTGTACGGGCAGAGGTTGTTTTACCAATCTCATCAAAATTTCCCGCAGGCGTGTCTTTAGTAAATCTGTAATATAAAAAAGCTACGATAAGCATCATTACACCAGGCACAATCATCGCATAACGCCATGCTTCCGCCCTGGTATAGCCAAAGCCAACAATGGCCGCAAAAATTACGGGCATCAGCATATTGGTAACGCCGCCGCCCAGGTTGCCCCACCCGCCGGCCACAGCATTCACCGTGCCTTTAATTTTTGGTGCAAACATTACTGAAGTATGAAACTGCGTAATTACAAACGAAGCGCCGATAATGCCAATCGCTGCGCGGAATAATATAAAGGTGGTATAGTCTTTAGCAAGGCCAACAAGAAAGACGGGTATCGAGCCAACCAGCAATAACCGTACAGCAGTTTTGCGCGGCCCCCAGGTGTCACATAATTTACCGATAACCAACCTTGCTATAATCGTGGACGATACTGATGCAATGATCAGGTTGCCTACCTGTGCTTTGGTAAGGTGCAGGTCTTCGCGAATGGTAGGCATTAAGGGTGCAAGACCAAACCATCCAAAGAAGCAAACAAAAAACATTAACCAGGTGATATGAAAGCTGCGCATCTGCACGCCTTTCAGTGAAAAAAGGTGAAGCTGGTCCAACGGTTTGATGGTATTATTGGCAGACATGATGTTAAGTTTTAAATGGTGATGATTGTATCACACGGCAGAGGCAATCGAAGAGATGAGTAAACAACCTATTTAAAAAGAAACTCCGGTTTTATATTGATTTGCAGGTATGCCCAGTTGGCTGATGTTTTTGCTTTCGCAACATTTTTTACAGGTGCTGATGCCAGCAATGAAGTCGCAAAAAAGTGACTGTAACCGGCTTCAAAAAAGATCATGCTGGTAAGATTGTAAGTGCCTGTAATATCCAGTTCCTGTCCGAGGCTTTTCTTATCATAACCAGAAATTTTTGCAGCGCTGCTAAACTGGTGCAGGTCTGCGCTCAGTTGTACTTTGTCCGATGCTTTATATTTTGTTTTGAGGTAGTAATCAGTAAGACCAGCTTTGCCAAAACCACTTGCTGCATAAAAGTAATCCATCAGTCCCCAGAACTTATGCGGTGTACCATATAATGGATCAAAGCTGTTACTGGTACTGCCGTTGCTGCCTCCGGTGGTGTAATCGATACCAGCCCCTGCACCCAGCTTTTTACTCAACATATATTGTACATAACCGCTCAGCAGGGCGGCGCTTAGTTTTTGCCCGGCTGCAGTTTTGCCAAACTGGTAATAGGCAGAAGCTGTAGTGCTGAATTTATGAAAGCTGTTAGTAAAGTAAAAGCCTGTGGTCATTCTGCCCCACACACCTTTTTCAAAAGTTTTGGAAGGTATATTGTTCAGCGTATCGTTATGGTATTTGCTAAACTGGTCTGAAAGAAATAAGAAAGATATATTACCATGCGATAATTTTTTACCTGCATATAACATCTGCAGGCTTTTGTACATACTGCTTCCATTGGTTGTTGCAGTATAGTTGCCGGCTGGTGTGCTGTTGTATAAAGTGCCGGAAGCATTCTCTTTGTTCTGGTTAAAGGCAAAGGCGCCATGTAGTGAAAAGCTTTTGTTTTCGTATTTCAGCAACGCAGCATCATGCCTGCGTGCCTGCTGCAGCCAGTCCAGGTTACCGATGAGTCGTTGGTCATCATACACCAGTTCCTGCCGGCCTATTTTTAAACTTAAGGATTGTGTTTTAAGTGTAGTGTCTGTAAGTAATATCTCTGCCCAGGCTTCATGCAGCATCAGGGCATTGTTATCCTGCGTGGTAGTGCGGTTAATGAGTGAAGCGTCCTGCCCCCATACGCGTACATCCTGCAGCGTAAGACCGAACTTTAAACGATACGCTGCATAGTTAAGGGAGAGCCTGCTGCGTTGCGAGGTAAAGAAAGCAGGTGTTGAGCCTTTGGGCAAAAGCGAACCCTGCCCGTCTCGGAGTTCTGTTCGGGTGCGTAGTTGTGCACTTACCTGTAGTTGCGCCTGCGACTTTTGCATTAATCCAAAACAGGCGCCCATACAAGCAGTTTTGATAAATGCTTTTTTCATTTAATTTTGGTTGGTTTTAAAAGTGAACACACATTATTTTTGAAGCCATAAGCCCGGTTGCCTGCCAGCATCACGGGCTTTCTTTTTAAGCAAGCACTTCTTCAAAATCTTCACCGGTGTATACACCGATAAACACCAGGTCATTTTCCAGTTTCACAGGGTACGTTGTAATGGCGCACTCATCGCCTCCAATGCATTCGCCGGTTACCAGCGAAAATGTTTTTTTATGAAAAGGGCATGCTACTTTAGGTTCCCCATTTTGTGAGCCGATCATGCCGCGGCTTAGCACCATCTGTTGTTTATGCGGACAAAGATTCTGCGTGGCGTACCACTGGTTCCGGCGCGTAAAATGAAACAGCGCGATTTGTGTATCACGATATTTTACACATACACCACCATTGGCCGGCACATCATTAATGCTGCATGCTTTAAACCAGGTAATGTTTTCGGTAATTGTGTTGCTCATATTTCAGTTTTAAGTGTTTGTTTTGAACCTGCTGCCTGGGAAGAATGTTATTGATTGGATGTCATTAGGATTAATATGTCATGTGTTGAATGATAAATGTTGAATGCTAATGTTGTATGGCTGTTATCTGCATGCTGCCTAAAGTGCTAACCCTAAAAGTGAGCCCTTCTTCCACTGGAAGAAGCGAAGACAACGATGTTTATAGCAGCACCAAGCCGGTGCAAAAACATTCTCTCATTTAACCTTCAGCATATACCATTTATCACTAACTATCTACCATTTCGCTTTTTTCTGTTCACGCATCTCATCAAAGGCTATGTTAGGATCTTTTTCTTCCGGTGCATTTACAAAATGAGAGAAGCGTTTGCGTAGCTCAGGCGATTCCACCACTTCTTTCCATTCGCACTGATAGCTGTCGACCAGCAGTTGCATTTCTGTTTCAAATTGTGCTGCCTGCCCCAGGCTGTCATTTACCACTACGTTACGCAGATAGTTAATGCCTCCTTCCATCTTATTCAGCCAGGTAGCTGTGCGGGCAAGCGGGTCGGCCGTTTTAATGTAAAACATCAGGAACCTGTCGATATATTTTATACAGGTTTCATCATCCAGGTCGGTGGCAAGCAAAAGGGCGTGTTGAGGTTTACTGCCGCCATTGCCACATACATACAGGTTCCAGCCTTTTTCAGTGGCAATGATGCCGAAGTCTTTTGACTGAGCTTCGGCACATTCCCTGATGCAACCGGAGACGGCAGATTTTATTTTATGCGGGGCACGCAGCCCGCGGTAACGTTCTTCTATTTTTATAGCAAAGCTTACACTGTCATGCAACCCGAAACGGCACCAGGTAGAACCCACGCAACTCTTAACTGTACGTAAAGCTTTGCCATAAGCATGGCCGCTTTCAAAACCTGCGGCAATCAGCTCTTCCCAAATCTGGGGGAGATCGCTTACATGAGCGCCAAAAAGATCAATACGCTGGCCGCCGGTGATCTTTGTATAGAGGTTGTATTTTTTAGCCACTTCACCAATCACGATCAGTTTGTCCGGCGTGATCTCTCCGCCGGGAATACGCGGCACAACCGAGTAAGTTCCGCCTTTCTGAATATTGGCAAGGTAACGGTCATTGCTATCCTGCGCGGTGTCATTTCCTTTCTTCAGGATCATTTCATTCCATAGGCTTGCCATGATGGAACTGATGGCTGGTTTGCAAACTTCGCAACCATCACCATGCCCTATTTCATCCAGCGCAGCATCGTAACTTTTGATCTCTTTTAATTTGATGAGATCGTATAGTTCCTGTCTTGAATAACTGAAGTGCTCGCATAATACGTTGCGTATATATTTACCCTGCGATTTCATGGTATGCACCATCAGGTCTTTCAGCATCGGAACGCAGCCGCCACAACCCGTACCCGCCCTGGTACATTTTTTTATGGCGTCTACCGATTCACAGCCTTGTTCAGCAATAGCGGAACAGATAGCACTCTTGGTTATACTTTCGCAACTGCAGATCAATGCATCATCTGGCAAGCCTGATACGCCTGCGCCGGTTTCGGTATTGTTACCACCCCTGCTGCCAAGGATCATGTCTTCCGGGTTTGGCGGCAAAACCACTTTGTTCTTAGTAGTTTGCAACAGCATATTATATGCCTCCGCATCACCTACCAGTATACCACCGAGTAATTGTTTGCCATCCCTTGATACATTAATGCGTTTATAGATGCCTTTCAGTTTGTCTTCAAACACCACCGTATTGCATTCTTCGCCGGCAATAAAGGGATCTCCAAAGCTGGCAACATCTACACCAATCAGTTTGAGTTTGGTACTCATATCAAACCCTGTAAATGTTTTTTGTGTACCGGCAAGATAAGACGCTACCACCTCGGCCATTTCATAACCCGGCGCAACCAGGCCATAGATCATATTTTTGTATAATGCACATTCGCCAATGGCGAAAATGTGTGCATCACTGGTTTGTAAAAGTTCATTTACTACAATGCCGCCACGAATGCCTGTCTCCAGCCCGCATTGCCTGGCAAGTTCATCCCTCGGTTTGATGCCGGCAGAAATCACCAGCATATCTGTTTCTATAGCGGTATCGTCCGTGAACTGCATCCCGGTGATATGGTCATTACCGGTAATTGCCGCGGTGTTTTTGCCCGTAAAAATGCGAAGTCCAAGGCTTTCGAGTTTACCGGAAAGAATTCCGGAGCCGGCATCGTCTATTTGTCTCGGCATCAGGCGTGGCGCAAATTCTATCACGCAGGTATCGGTTACGCCCAGGTCAAGCATTGCCTTTGCCGCTTCAAGGCCAAGGAGACCGCCACCGATAACAGCACCTTTGCGGGCATGTTTGGCGTAGCTGGTCATTAGTTCAAGGTCTTCAATCGTTCGATAAATAAAAACACCCTTTTTATCTACGCCGGGAATGGGCGGCACAAAAGCCGAAGAACCTGTGGCCAGAATAAGGTAATCATAAAAAACGGTACGCCCGGCATGGGAATGAACCGTTTTCGCCTGGCGATCAATAGCCGTTACCGGATCGCCGAGATATAATTGAATATAATGCTCCTCATACCAGGATAAAGGCGCCAGTGTAAGTTCTTCTGCAGTTTTGCCGGAAAAATATTCGCTCAGATGTACCCTGTCGTATGCGGGTCTTGTTTCTTCTCCAAAAACAGTGATGGTAAATTGTCTGTTTGAAGCTTTGGCCAGTATTTTTTCGCAGCATTTGTAGCCAACCATGCCATTACCAATGATAACGATATGCATAAAAACCAGTTTTAAGATAAATGGCAAGCAATCAAAATAGTAATAATAGTAATATGTTATTTTTAATTTTTTTGAATTAAAATAATAACTAACATTATTATTTATATCATAAATTTAAAGTAAAAATTGTATTTTTAAGCATATTAATGTGATTTACATCACATAATTATAAATATAATTTGTATGAAACATCTTTTGTCACTGGTTGGAGGCGGTCCGGGAGACCCTGAATTAATTACTTTGAAAGCGGTTAGCTGTCTTTCCATGGCAGATGTTATATTATATGATGCCCTGGTAAATGAACAATTGCTTTCCTACGCTAAAACATCGGCCATCACACAATTTGTCGGCAAGCGCTATGGGTGTCATGCATTGTCGCAGCAGGAAATAAATCACCTCATCATAGAAATGGTACATCGTTATGGGCATGTGGTAAGGTTAAAAGGTGGAGACCCGTTTGTATTTGGCCGTGCACAGGAAGAAATTAATGCTGCCCGTGAAGCAGGTATCTTGGAGGAGGTGATTCCCGGTATTTCCAGTGCCTTAGCGGTGCCCGCCGCACAAATGATACCGCTCACCTGTCGCGGTGTTAACGAAAGTTTCTGGGTAACTACCGGCACTACACAATCCGGCGAATTGTCGCCCGATATCGCGCTGGCGGCACAAAGCTCTGCCACCGTTATTATATTAATGGCGATGAGTAAACTGGGTGCCATCATGGAAATTTTTATGCAGCATGGCCGCGGCAGTACACCTGTTGCAATTATACAGGATGGCACCACGGAAAGAGAGCGCTCTGTTTACGGAACCGTGCATGATATAGAGTTCAAGGCCCAGCACGCAGGTTTAAGTAACCCTGCAATTATTATTGTGGGTGAAGTGGTGAGTTTGCAGGCAGTGAAGGAGTATGTACATGAGAGGAAAAACCCGGTCGTTGTTTCCCGGCAACACCGCTAAAACCGGCCCGACTGTTAACCTGCTTCTTTATACCTTCGCCGCATGAACCATATACAGGTATCGATAGCGCCGGTAACACCCACACAGCAGGAAATTTTAATTGCCCTGCTTTCTGAGGAAGGTTATGAAGGTTTTGAAGAGTTAGAAAATACGGTGAAAGCATATATTCCCGAAACACTTTTTAATGAGCGTGGGTTGAAAGAACTATTGGCGCAATATGAAGTGGCTTATCAAACAATCGTTATCCCGGAGCAAAATTGGAACGAAGTATGGGAATCAAATTTTGAACCGGTTACCGTGGATGATTTTGTGACCGTTAGGGCTGACTTTCATCCCCCGGTAACAGGTGTATTGCATGAAATTGTGATTACACCAAAGATGAGTTTTGGCACCGGTCACCACGCTACCACCTATATGATGATGCAGCAAATGCGGGAAATCGATTTTACAAATGCTGTTGTTTTTGACTTTGGAACCGGAACCGGAATTCTTGCCATACTGGCGGAAAAGCTGGGTGCAAAAACGGTATTTGCGGTTGATAATGATCACTGGTGCATTGAAAATGCCGGTGAAAATATCCAGCGGAATAACTGCTCCTCAATTGCATTGGAGTTAAAAGACAAGGTAGAAATCCCTGCTGAAGGTTACGACATTATTCTTGCCAACATCAACCGGAACATTATTTTAGCAAATCTTGAACCATTGGCTCATTCGCTGAAAAAGGGTGGAAAGTTATTGTTAAGCGGATTATTATCAGAAGATGAAGCGGCAATTTTAGATGCAGCGGAACGTTTTCCATTGATCCATCAAACAACCAAAAACCGGGATAAATGGATTTGTATGATGTTTCATGCCATCAATTAATAAGATACAAATTGTAAAGGTTATCCAACTACTCATTTTTCAGGAACGTAAAATAAGAATACTCTCCTTATTTGAAATCTTAGCGCTAAACCTATGTGCAAACCGAAAAGCATATAATAAACAAGCAGTTATGCTTGCAAAACTGTTTTTACAAAACTTTGAAAAGTATGCCCGACAATGCTCTTATGAAATTTTAATTGCGCAACCCTTGGTGGATTAAATAATTGTTATACATTTAACAACTGTTTTTTTCCTGTTTAAACTTCAGGATTTAAGCATACGGTCCTCTTCGATTGCACGTCATTATCATCCCACCGGTTCCCGGTGGGTTTTGCTTTTTAGAATCGCACCAACCTGTGTTATTTATATAGCCTATCCATTTTACTTAATTATACCCGGTTTGTTAATTACATTTATCCATCTCAAAATTTTATTCTCCTGGTATGAAACAATCAGTCCTCTTTGTTCTTTTTATTGTGTGCGCACATTGTTTGCCTGCCCAACAAAAGCGGGCGATTTCCCCGTCGGATGTTTACCGGCTGCAAAATGTTGGCAATCCGCATGTATCTCCAGACGGGCAATGGGTGGTTTACACACTCTCGTCTGTAGATACTTCAAAAGACAAACGCAATAATGATCTTTGGATGGTAAGTTGGGATGGCAAACAAAGCGTTCAGCTAACCAACAGCCCGGAAGGAGAAAGCGCCCCAAAGTTTAGCCCGGATGGAAAGTATATCTCCTTTATCGCCACAAGAGGAACTGACGAAAAATACGGCCAGGTATTCCTGCTTGACCGCCGTGGTGGTGAAGGAAAAAAGTTGACAGATGTGAAAGGTGATATTGAAGATTACTCCTGGAGTCCGGATGGTTCAAAGCTGGTATTGGTAATAAAAGATGCGGATTATTCTGACACCGGAAAAACCAAAATACGAAAGCCTTATGTAATGGACAGGTACCATTTTAAACAGGATTACCAGGGTTACCTGGAAAAAAGGGCTACCCATTTATACCTGTTTGATGTAACGGATAAAAAACTGGATACTTTAACCAGCGGTACTTATGACGAGATAAATCCTTCATTTTCACCGGATGGGAAGCAACTGGCTTTTACCAGCAACCGCACTGCTGATCCTGATAAAAATGAAAATTCGGATATCTTCATTATGGATGTAAAACCAAATGCAACTTCTAAAAAAATCACGTCGTGGCCCGGTAGCGATGATAACGCTGTTTGGAGCCCTGATGGAAAAACTATCGCTTACCTGCAAAGCAGCAGTAACGAACTGTTTACCATGTATGGAGAAAATTACCTGGCCATTATATCAAAAGACGGTGGTGAGCCAAAGCTCTTAAGCAAGGCGATGGACAGGCCGGCCCGTAATGCAAGATGGGCCAAAGACGGTAAGAGTGTCATTGTGCTGGTGGAAGATGATCGCCAATGCAATATCATCAGTTTTGATATAAGTACCGGTAACCCAACAAAAATTACACAGGGCAACCAAAGTTATACTGAGCTGGAAAGCAATCCATCCTCCGGGCAGTGGGTTGCGGCGATGAGCGCCCCTCAATTACCTGCTGAATTATATGCCATAGAAAATGGAAACGCAAGAAAACTTACCAATGTACAGGACTCTTTTCTTGCACCATTGCAGCTTGCCAATGTAAAGGGTTTTCAATCCAAAAGCAAAGATGGGACAACTGTATCCGGTTTGCTATATACACCGGCCAATGTTACAGAAGTCCAAAAGCTGCCACTGATCCTTTTTATACATGGCGGCCCGGTAGGCCAGGATGAATTTGAGTTTGACCTGAGCCGGCAAATCTATGCAAGTGCAGGCTATGCTGTGGCCGCAGTAAATTATCGCGGCAGCAGTGGTCGTGGCATTGACTTTACAAGAGCGATTTATGGTGACTGGGGCAATAAAGAAGAAACAGATATCATCGGTGCGGCAGATTACCTTGTAAAACAGGGCATTGCCGATGAAAACAGAATGGGTATTGCAGGATGGAGTTACGGAGGTATTTCCACCAATTACACCATTGCAACAGATCAGCGTTTTAAAGCTGCTGTAAGCGGTGCTGGCAGTTCATTACAACTTAGCATGTACGGGGTTGACCAATATGTAACTCAGTACGAGACTGAATTAGGTGTGCCCTGGAAAAACGCCGATAAATGGATCTAACTCTCTTACCCGTTCTTTCATGCAGATAAAATAAAAACGCCTACATTATTCATGGCATCACAAAACGATTTTAACGTGCCTACCGTTGGCGCAGAACAAATGTACCAGGCATTAAAAAGCATGGGTGTACCTACAGAGTTGATTATCTACCCCAATCAAAATCATGGACTCTCAGTACCCAGCTATATTAAAGACCGTTTTGAGAGGCACCTCGCCTGGTTTGGAAAATACCTCCACTAAAATGTTGAGTAGTGCCAAACGTTCCGCCATTATAGTGTAGAATCGGGAAGAAAATTCCCAAAATGAAAAAATAGGCCAAAAAAATCTACAATCACCCGTTGATTATCAATACATTAACATTATTATGGGTTTATGGCACAGTATTCGCAAACTAATATACATCTTTCGGTTTCCTATTGCTTCAAAATATAATCGAATAAATGCCCGCTTTTATAGCGGGTTTTTTATTTCAGGTAAGTACTCTTTTTCATCGTTTTTCATTAACATCATCTTATAGATGTATCGCTCCATAATTTAATATGCTGGAAGGTTATGGTTGAATTTGTTGTCACCTGTTTCACTTTTGATTTTTCGGCTTGCTGTTTATATACATCCTCATTGGTTATTAGTATATTCAGGCAAAAAATTGCGTATGACTTCCCTGGCTTTTTATAATCTTAAAGGAGGAGTAGGAAAAACAGCCGCCAGCATTAATCTTGCCTACCTGGCTGCCGCAGATGGACTGAATACTTTGTTATGGGATCTTGATCCCCAGGGTTCTTCCTCTTTTTACCTGAATGTAGCACCTAATCTTAAAAATGAAACACGCAAATTGCTTTCAGGTGAAGTTGATACAAAAGAAGCGGTGCAGGGTTCTTCCTTTGAAAATTTATGGGTGATACCGGCAGACCTTTCTGCCCGTAATGCAGATATATTGCTGGATGATATGAAGCAAAGCAAAAAGAAACTTAAAGGGTTGCTCGGCTCATTAAAACAATATGACCTGGTGGTGCTGGATTGCCCTCCGGGAATCTCATTGCTGCATGAAAACGTTTTCAACGCTGCAGACTGGGTGTTGATGCCCAATATACCCACCACACTTTCCATCCGCTCTTTTGAAACCGTTGAGCAATACTTTAAAGACAATGACCTGGATCTTTCCAGGCTCAAATGTTTTTTCAGCATGGTAGACCATCGCAAAAACCTGCACCATGAAACCATGCAGGAGTTTTATAAAGACAAACTCTTCTTTAAAAACTATATCCCTTATTTAAGTGATGTTGAAAAGATGGGCACGCACCAGCAGCCATTATTTGAATTTGCCAACAGCAGTTATGCAGCGCAATGCTATCGCGATCTTTGGCATGAAATAAGGAAGACTTGTTTATAATATTTTTGATGATCAAATAAAACTTACCCTGTTAAAATCTATTGTATGCACAAATCAATCACGTCCTGGCACAGCCCTGCTTTAAATACGGAAATGCCCATTGCTACTTACGGCCATTTTGGTTTTGCACTTTTACTTATTCCTACCGCTGCCGCTGATTACCTGGAATATGAACGCTTCCAGTTAATAGAAAGCCTTGCCCCGCATATTAACGCGGGTAAGGTGAAAGTTTTCAGCATTAACAGCATCAACAAAGAAAGTTGGATGAATAACAATATGCTGGGCGAACATAAGGCCATTCGCCAGAACCAGTTTAACAATTATGTATTTAACGAGGTAATTCCATTTATACGCAACAATACCAGCCAGGGAACTTACATATATACGAGTGGTGCTTCCTTTGGCGCCCTTCACTCCATGAACCTCTTTTTAAAACGGCCTGATATTATCAATGGTGTTATAAGTATGAGTGGCGTTTATGATCTCACAGAATATACCAAAGGTTTCTGGGATGAGCAGGTATATTTCAACAGCCCTATCCATTATATACCCAATCTTGATGATAAGTGGTACCTGGATAAAATAAAAGCAAGTCATCATATTCACATCTACACAGGAAGCGGTAACCATGAAGACCCGGAAGCAAACAAACGCTTCTCACAGGTGTTATGGGACAAAGGTATCTGGCACGATCTTGATATATGGGGCAAAGACATTCATCACGATTGGCCAACCTGGCGCATGATGCTACCTTATATTATTGACAATAAATTTTAAAAGACATCGCGTTGCTGAATTACCATTGCTTGTTATAGTAAAACCGTAACAAAAAACATTTATTGCCGTTAAATAAAAAACACCGCTTGATCAATAGAAAAGTATTTCGCATCATCTGGATCTCCGTTGCAGGTCTTATTGCTTTGTATGTGCTGGCACTGATGGTGATTACCATTATTGCCAATAAGGAAAAAGCGAAATTCCTCGTAACCATTAATAATGCCCTGAAGGAAAACTTGCAGGGCGACGCTGTTATTAAAGATATTGAACTAAATGCGTGGCGGCATTTTCCATCAATAGAAGTAAGGCTCACGGGTGTATCATTGTCAGATACGTTATATCATCGTCCGTTGCTTTCTGCAGCATCCATCTCCACAACCATTGGTATTTTCCAGATGCTCCGTAAGAATAAAACCGTAAATAATATAGAAGTAAAAGATGGTGTATTTCATCTTTTTACAGATAGTACGGGCTATAATAATAATTACCTGCTAAAGCCCAAAAAGAAGCCGGAAGGCCCGCCAAAAGAAGCAAGCAACAACAGTATCTATATAAAACATATCAGTGTTGAAAATACGCTTGTGCTTATTGAAGATCATCCCAAGAATAAAAAAATTGAATTCACAGTGAACGATCTTGATGCCGACCTTGAAAAAAAGGACAGCATCTTACCTATGGAAGTCAGGATAGATTGCAAGATGAAAACCGGTCTTGGTTTTGATCTTTCCAAAGGCGCATATCTTGAAAATGCAACTCTTGGCGGTAAATGGAAACTGGAACTGAATACCGCTTCAAAAACACTTTCGTTTGATAAGATGAACGTAGAAATTAACAAGCATGATTTTGAATTAACAGGTGCTTTTAATTTTGCCGGAGAGCAACTTTTCAGCATTGGTATAGTAACCAAAGATGTGCAATATAAAGAGGCTGCAAAGGTAGTAACCGCCGCTATCCGCAAGAAGCTGGATATGTTTGATCTTGAAAAACCAATTAACGTAAATGGTGTTATAAAAGGCTCTTTGCTGCCGGGTCAGCCTTATGTAAATATGTCGTGGGAGGTGAAGAACAATGTACTTAAAACACCCGTGGCAGCTTTTTCATCGTGCAGTTTCAGTGGTAATTTTATGAATGAAGTGGTGAAGGACTCTTCCCGTAATGATGCCAATTCGAGGATTGTATTTACAGATTTCACAGGCGATTGGGATGGTATAAAATTGAAAGGAAAAGAAATCACCGTAAATGATCTTGAGAACTCCACACTTCATTTTAATCTTGAATCTTATTGCGGGTTTGATGCGCTTGACAGAAAGTTTGCTTTGAACACCATTCGCTTTGTAAATGGTACGGCAGAGCTTAATCTTAAATATGACGGACCGTTGAAAACCGGTAGGGAAGTAGTAGAAAATGTAAACGGTTCCTTACATATTAAAAACGGTGAAGTGCAATACATTCCAAGGGATTTTACATTCACCAATTGCAGCGGCAATATCTATTTTCTGGAGGACAGCATCAGCCTTCAAAAACTGCAATGTGATTACAAAGGCAACCATTTTGAAGTGGAAGTAAATGGCCGCAACATCAGGAAGAAACTGATGCAGGAAGATTCTGCCAATGCCACTTTAACCTGTAATGTTTTTTCCCCGGCAATCAACTTTGGAGATTTTAAAACCTTGTTTGCCACACCTGAAAAACATGAAGTAAAAAGAAAAGCTGATAAAGTAAAATTTTCACAAACATCTTCTGCCATCGATGATATTCTTGAAAAGGGTTCATTACAGGTTAACCTTAAGGCAAACAGTTTAAAATATAATAACCTGGAAGCATCCAATGTGCAGGCAGGTATTCTCTTCAGGCAGCACAACTGGTCAATCACCAATCTTTTTATCAATATGGCCGGTGGTACTTTAAGTGCAAAAGGAAATATCCGCCAGGTAAACAGCAAATACCACGAAGCCACGCTGAGTACGCAAATGAAAGGTATGAACGTGCAAAAGGCATTTTATGCGTTTGATGATTTTGGGCAGGATGCCATCACCAGTAAAAATATTCGTGGTGTATTGAATACCGATGCCAATATAAAACTGGGAATTAACAACAGCGGAAACATTATTCCATCAAGCATGCATGGAGCCGTAAATTTTTCGTTGCGGGATGGAGCGCTGGTAAACTTTAAACCCATTATGAACGTGAAGAATTTTGTACTGGCGAATAAAGACCTGAGCAATATAAAATTTGCAGAGTTGAAAGACCGTCTTGAAATTGAAGGGGACAAACTTTACATCAGCCGTATGGAAATTGAGTCCACTGCATTGAGTATGTTTATTGAAGGTGTATATGGCTTTAAAGGCAACTCGGATTTATTGCTGCAATTACCATTGAGCAACCTTGAAGTAAGAGATAAAAGCTATGTTCCTAAAAACATTGGCGTTAATGGAAAGGTGGGGCCAAGTGTGCGGGTACGTGCTTCAAGCGGCGATGATGGCAAGATGAAATTCAACATCACCTTTTCAAAAAAAGTCAAGGGTAAAAAAGAGGATAAAAAATAACACTTCAGCTTTTATATAGATCCCATAGTTAGTTTTGCGCGCTAAGAGTTTTACTTATGTCAAACGAAACAGGCAATCCCGAATCACATATGCTGGTACAGTTGGTTACCATGAAAATGCCATTCGGTAAATACAAAGACCGGTTGTTATGTGATTTGCCGGAAGATTACCTGTTATGGTTTCAACGCAAAGGCTTCCCCAAAGGGAAGCTGGGTATGCTTTTGCAAACCATGTATGAAATAAGGCTGAACGGGCTTACTTACCTGCTTGATCCGATTAAGAAAGGCGCCCGTTAACCGCCCCCTATTTATTCGCTACCTGATGATCGTAATAGTTCCTTTCCGTTCAAAAATTTCATCGTTATCACAAACCAGTTGTGTGATATACACATAGCTTCCTGTAGGAACATCCCTTCCTTTATAAGTACCATCCCAACCTGCGGAACGATCATTCACCTGCGCATTGTTTTTCTCGAAAATCCGTTCACCCCAGCGGTTAAAGATCATCATGTGTTTTATCATTTTTATACCTGCGCCATGTATATAGAAAACATCATTTTTTCCATCTGCATTAGGGGTAAAGCTGCCGGGTATAAATGCGGTGCTTGTGGTACATTGCAGCTTTAAGGTTACGCTGTCTTTTGCAGAACAGCCGTAATTGTTGGTGGCAACCACAGTATAATTACGGGGTTTGGTAACGGTTAGTATCGTCGATTGACAATTGGCGCAGGAAAAATACTCTGCGGGTGACCAGCTCCAGCGTATAATATCATTACTGCCTGAAGCACTCAACGGCACCTGTGATCCTATTAAAGCAACGGTATCACCTGTGGCATGCACCTGCGGAACCGGGTGTACAACTACCTGTACATGTTGAGTATCGGTAAAACACTGATCGCTGTCATAACCCACCACGCTATACAGGTTGGTAACATCAGGTTTTACCAGCGGGTTTGCAATAGCATTGCTGCTTAAGCTATCGCCTGTCCATAAGTAATGATCTGCACCGGTTGCGTTCAATTGAATTTTATCACCGGCACAAATAGTGGTTCCGCCACCCGCGGTAATTTTAAAAGGCTGTGCCACTTTTATGTATACAGAGTCATAGCTGATACATCCAAATTCATTGGTGACTTTCACGTGATAAAAAGTGCTGCTATCCGGGGAGGCAAGCGGCGAAGCTATTGAGGCGCTGCTTAAACCTGCAGCCGGCGTCCACTCAAAAATCTTTCCTTCAGGAATATTCAGTTGCAGCGTATTGCCAAGACATAACACCCTGTTGGTTGGGCGCAGGTTGGTGATTGGATTAGGATGTACAGTTAATCTAAAAGACGATGTATCTATACAACCATTGTCTGCAGTTTTTATTAATACCACATCATAAGTACCGGCTGTTGCATAGGTGACCGGTAATGGATTCTCCACAAGCGCACTATCGCCATTTGTAAAATTCCAGTGCCAGGAAACCGGGGAAGTAAAACTGCCTGCATCCTTAAATAATACTTGGCTACCCGCACAAACAGGAGATAATGCGCTGATGAGTGCTTCAGGTTTAATATTCACTTTTATAGTGTCTGTACTGCTGGCTGTGCAACCATAAGGAGAGGTAACTTCTACGGTAACAATGTAAGTTCCGGGTGTGCTATAAAAGAAGGATGGGGTGGGGCTGGACGAAGTATCATTCAGATTACCGGTGCCAAAATTCCAGTGCCAGCGTAAAGACCTGTTTAACTTATCCGCAGCAAAACTATACAGGTTGCGATCAAAGAATACAGTGCCCGAATCACATACAAGATGTGTAGTAGGTTTTATTTGCACCGAAAGACTATCAATCACAATATCACCAAGCATATAACTGTTACTGCAACCGGCATCATTCAGCATAATTACACGTGGCGAGTACAGGCCGGGTTTATCATAAATATGGGTAGCAAAAGTGTCAGCAACAATCTTAACTGTTCCATCTGTAAAATCCCATACAAAGCTGCTGGTATTCTTTGCACTTGCAGAAAGAACCACCTCTTCCTGGTCGCCAAGACAGGCATCGCTAATATTCTTTTTTACTTCAGCATAAGGGCCTTTAACCTCGATATAATTTACTGCAGAATCTTTATTGCCTGTTTTCCCAAACGCATACATTACCACTTTATATAATCCCGGCGTAGTGTAACTGTGTTTAGGCGTATTATTATTATTTGCAGAAACGCTGTTATCGCCAAACTTCCAGAAAACGCTGTCTGCATTTAGTGAAGTGTTGGTGAAGGAATATTCTACCGGCGGACAACTTCGTCCGCCATAATCAAACGAATAACTAAAGGATGCGTTGATGGTTTTCACTTTGATATAAAGCGGCCGGGTTATCGAATCTATACAACCTGTAGCAGGATTAGATGCGATGAGTTTAACAGTATAAATGCCACTTGCATCATAAGATGTTACGGGTGATGATGCGTTTGAAAAATGATGATCACCAAAGTCCCATTGCCAGTTAGCAGCGCTTCCTGCTGTATCTGAAGTGTTGCGAAACCTTACAGGAGAACCAGGTACCACCAGTGTATCATTGGTATAAAAGTCGGCCTTAGGACCTGTAATACCGATGGCAACTTTACCCGCAGATTCTCCGTAACAACCGTTCTCATCAATTGCCCTTAACACGGGGAAATAGTGCTGAACCGCTGGATAATGATGTGTTACAGGAACGTTTGTTTGCAAGGTATCTGCAGTGTTGTCGCCGTAATTCCATATCCATGTTTTGATGGGTGCTTCCTGCGGTTTGGAAGCATCGGTAAATTTCACAGGACTGCTATAGCAGCTTTCGGTTTTATCTGCAATAAAGCCAGCAAGAGGGCCTTTAATTTTAAGCGGGATAAAATCCGAGGTATCACGACATCCATAAAATCCGTCAACCAGTACCAGCCGGATGCTGTTTTCTCCTGTTTTTAAATGAGTTAAAGATTGCAGGTAAGCCGGAGCTAATATATTCCGGCTGGTATCTGCCAGGCTTCCATCGCTGTATTGCCAGGTGCCTGCATAATATAAACGATTATAAACCGGTTTTCTACCGTTAAAATTATAGTAAATGGTATCAAGATTGCTTACCCTGATATTGATGGTATCTCCTGACCCGCAAAGCGTAAACTTATCAACATCTAATTTTACCTGCTGTTTTACCAACACTGATACCTGCATGGTATCAGCAGATATACAAAGTCCGTTTGTGGTAGATAGCGATACAGTATAAGAACCCGATTGGTTATATTTATGTTTGATGGTTTTTACATCGCTGTCGTACAACTCTTTTGCGCTGCCATCACCAAAATCCCATGTCCATTGTTTTGCACCGTCAGCCTGTTGAGTAAAAGAAAGCGTACCCCTTTCTGTACAACTGGCAGAGGCTTTCAGTATATCGGGGAAAGGAGGCTCCGTTGTTACCAGGTTTGCTTTTAATACAGTATCACTGTTGCAGTAATAATTCTTTGCCACGAGCTTCACGGTAAAATCACCTGCACTGTTAAATGAATGTACCGGGTTCTTTTGTGTAGCGCTGGTGCTATCACCAAAATCCCAGTACCAGGCATTTGAAGTGTCGCTTTGATTGGTGAATTGCACCGGCGTATTACCGCAAATAGTTCCCTGCAAAGAAGAGGTAAAATCAGCCACCGGTTTACGGTAGGTGATCACTGTATCTGCAATAATGGAATCCTCACATCCGGAAACAAGTGTGTAGGATAACTTTACATAAAAAGTATCAGGCCCGTTAAACGTATGGGAAGGAGTTGGGTTGGTTGATGAAGTACCATCACCAAAATCCCATCGGAATTTTTGTATTAGTCCGGGCGAGTTCACGCTAAATTTCAATAATAATCCCGGGCATCCATAGGGTAGGCTATCACCACGAACGCTATTTTCTGTATACACCTGTAACCGGGGTTTCTGCACCTTGATGGTTTTTACCGTATCAGCCATGCAACCATCAGTGTTCGCGATAGTTAGTTTTACTGTATAAACGCTGTCACCGGTATAAGTGAAGGAAGTTTGTTGTGTGTTTGCAACATCTGCAGGATCACCGGTACCAAAATCCCAATGCCATTTTACGGCAGTTCTGGTAGTATCTTCAAAAGCAATAGTAACGGGCGCCCTGCATACGGAATCCTTATCATTCAGAAAGCCACTCAGCAACGGTTTCTCGCCAATTTTAATGGTTGTGGTGGTACTGTCTGCACAGGCGCCGGGAAAGATGTTATGCAGCGTTACCTTATACGTTCCGGGCGTTTGAAACGTATGTAGGCCGTCTGGCATTTCCAGTGGGTTGCCTGATGCATCATTCACCACCCATACAGCACTAAGCGGTATGGGCAAACTGCTGTTTTGAAAGAGCAATTCGCTGCCCGTACACAGTTGTTCCGGCAGGGAAATAGTACTCTTGTAACTGCCAATATTCACAGGTAAGGATGAGCTGTCTGCACATCCTTCGGAACTCTTAACAACCAGGGTTACATCGTATATCCCTTTACTGGTAAACAAGTGAGGCAGTGGCTGTGCAACCTGGTCTGTTCTTCCATCTTTATATTGCCACTCATAACTAAGACTACCGGGACCTGAACTTTTATTGGTAAACGTTACCGAACCCGGTGCAATACATAAGTTGGGGTGATCCGCTTCAAAATCAACTTTAATTCCTGGTTTGATAGTAACTGTGTTCGCATTTGCTGAACTAAAACATCCATAACTATTGATAACAGTAAGCCTTACCGTTGCATTTTGTGCAACAGTATACGTATGCAGGGTTTGTGAGTCAGTAAGGTTTGCGGTCTGACCATCGCCAAAATCCCAGCTATAACCGGCTATACTGCCATCCCCAGGTGCAGACTGACTGGTTAACGTTACAGGCAACGGTGCACAACCTTTTAATACTGACACATCAAAAGCTGCCAAAGGCTTTTTATAAACTGTGATAGTATCCTTTAAAGTATCTGATACAGCACCATCTGTTACTGTGAGTGTTACGATATAGCTACGTTCTTCATAATAGGTGGCGCTGGGTGTTACTGTGCCCGAAGCCACGGTGCCATTGTCGAAATTCCATTCATAAACAGTTGTTGCAGATGTACCGGTACTTGTACTGGAAAAACTTACCACCAGCGGCGAACAGCCACCGTGTTTGTTTACCTTAAAGCCAGCCTTTAACTGCGCATTCGCATAAACAGTTACTAAAAGCAATGCCCATACAAATGCTACTTTGCAAAACATTCCCCTGCGATTTCTCGCCGATTTTTTAAGCATTTATTGGGTGTTATAAACCAAACAATAAAAAACAAGAGTGTCTGGTGTTTCTCTTCAACGGCAGGCTTCTGATGGGATATGAGGCTTAGAAACGATTAGTATAAAAACGGGGTTACAGAGATGGGTAAACTCGTTGCAAAGGTATATATTATTGTCGCATTAACAATTATACGAAGCTATAAATAATGCGATACAATTATTTAATATCAAAATCAATCACCACCTTTTCTGTTTGTGGATGGCTTTGGCAGCAAAGTATAAAACCGTCTGCGACTTCTTCCGGCTCAAGACCATAATTCGCATCCATCATTACATGGCCTTCCAGCAACCTTGCTTTACAGGTACAGCAAACACCGCTCTTACAACTGTAAGGCAGATCAACGCCATGGTGCAGGGCCGCATCCAGGATATCATCTCCATCAAAATCAAGGTTGAAATCAAAAGAGATATTATCATGTTTGATGGTCACCTTGCTCTGGTTAGCCGTCTTAAAACCAGATGCAACGTTTTGCCTGATGCTACGATGATCATCAGCAGCAGTAAAAAATTCTATATGGATCCTGCTTTCTTCTACCTGGTTGGCAACAAGAAAGTCTTTCACGCAGGAGATCATACCCGATGGTCCGCAAATAAAAAAATCATCTGCATGAATATCTGCAAAGCGGGTAAACAATTGTTCGCACTTAGCGGCATCTATCCTGCCGGTATGAATGGCGGCATCCGTTATTTCCCTGCTGAGTATATAGATGATGCGAAAGCGATGCATATAACGGTTCTTTAATGCTTCAATCGCTTCCCTGAAAATAATGGAATGCCGGTTGCGGTTGCCGTACACAAGTGTTACACTGCAACCCGCCTCTTGTTTTAATAAAGTTTTTATTACTGATAAAACAGGTGTAATGCCACTACCCGCAGCAATAGCAATATATTTTTTGTGTGAGCCGGAAGTACCAGGAGAAAAGAAATGGCCCATCGGCGGCATGATATCTATTTCATCGCCAGCCTTTAACTGTGTATTGGCATACGTAGAAAACAATCCGCCTTCTACTTTCTTTACGGCAATCCGCCACTCATTTTCCATTGGGGCACTGCATAAAGAATAGGAACGGCGCACTTCTTCACCATTAATAAAAGTTCTCAGCGTAAGGTACTGGCCTGCGGTATAGGCAAATGCAGGTTGTAACGTATCGGTAATATCAAAGGCAACTGAAACGCAATCAGCAGTCTCCGGTCTTACTTCTTTCACTTTTATCTTATGAAAATGAATCGCCATACCATCATTATTACCTTAAACTAAATTAGGTGTTAATAAGATGGGAATATAAAAAATTAAAGAAGCTAAGGATCCAGCATGATGTCTGTAATGATGTAGTCGCACAGGATGATCACCACATAGTTTAAGGAAATCGCTTTTACTGCAGTGCGGCTTATTTCCAATGCGCCGCCAGATGCATAATAGCCTTTGTAAGAAGATACACTGGCCATAATAAAGCCAAAGAAAACTGATTTTACCAGCGCCACCAGCATGTTAAACGGTTTAAAATCGGTAAGCAACCCATGCATATATTCATCTAAAGGTAATACGTTACTCCACCAGGCAATAAATGCACCGCCGGCAAGACTGGAAGCCACGGCTACCACAATAATACAAGGGAAGCACACAAGACTGGCCATAATTTTGGGCATCACCAGGTAGCTTGCACTGTTGATACCCATTACTTCCAAAGCATCAATTTGTTCGTTGATGCGCAGGTACGCTAATTCCGCAGCAATGGAAAAACCGGTAACACCGGCGATAACCGCGGAGATGCCTGTAGGTACCAGTTCCAGCATCTCTGTATCTCTTGCAACTATTGCAATTACATAACGGGGCACGATTGCAACGTTAAGCATATGAGAGGCCTGCAGGGTGGTTACTACGCCAAGAAAAAAGGAAACGATCAGCACCAGCGGCAGTGTACGAATGCCTACAACGTTACACTGCAACATAAACTGCTGCCAGTACATGCGCATGTTTTCAGGACGTGCGCAAGCCCTTTTCAATAATGCAGTATAACTGCCCAGGTTGTGTAAGAAAGCGGTGATCATGATAAATAAAGCCGGCGGGTGAACCTGGGAAACAGTGTTTTATTTGCTGCTTAATCCATCAATGAGAATTGAAACCATATTCGTTTCCAGCTCTTCGGCGGAGATTTTGTGCTGGCTGCGGTGCCAGGAATCAATACCACTTACCGCATGTAAAATGGTGATAACAGCAGTAGGGGCATCTATCTTTTTAATCTCGTTATGGTGAATACCATCTTCTATTAAAGCGGCAAACCGCTTACGGTAACTTCTGCGCTGGTTATGGTAATTGGAAAGATAAGGTTCGCCAAGGTGCTTCCACTCACGGTCGCTAACCGTAACTTCTTCATGGTTATCCAGCATTTCGTGAATATGAAAACGGAGTAATGTTTCTATTTTCTGAATGGCGCTTTGCGAGGAAAGTTCCACGTCATTCATATGCTCCATGTACCGGGTGGCAACATTAAAACATATATCATGCAAAAGCTCTGTTTTTGAGCGGATATGATTATAAAGGCTGGCGGCCTCTACGCCCACTTTTTCAGCAAGGTCGCGCATACTGGCGGCCTTATACCCTTTCTCTCTGAAGAGCTGGGCGGCTGCCTTGATTATAACATCTTTGCGCGTACTGTCTTTGTCAATTTGAATGCGTGCCATGCAACAAAAATAATCTTAACATTGAAATTTTAAGGGAATGATTTTGCAACGTCTTTTTTTGCAAACATTTAGAAGCCGGTTTCTTTCGATCATATCATCATCTGCTCTTTTTGCAGTGCTCACAGATTTCAGCCGCAATTTGCTGCAAATACAATAGGTTTGCACACCGTAAATGAGCCATAAAGCCTTTTTCACTAAACTGAAATCAACCCGGGCAGGCTCACTTTTTTCATTCAATCAAAAAAACATGTCTTTAATTGTAGTTGGCTCCATGGCCTTTGATGATATCGAAACGCCTTTTGGAAAGTCTGACAGGATTATTGGTGGCGCGGCCACTTATATTGCTTATGCAGCTACCAATTTTGTGCAACCCGTACAACAGGTATCGGTAGTGGGTTATGACTTTCCCGAAGAGGAACTGGAAAATCTGCGTAAACGCGGTGTTCAGACAGAAGCAGTAGAAATTGTACCTGACCGTAAATCATTTTTCTGGGCAGGCAGATATCATCTCGACATGAATTCCCGTGACACACTGGTAACTGAGCTGAATGTGTTGGGTGATTTTAAACCTGTAGTACCGGACAGCTACCAGGGTGCAGAATTCCTGATGCTGGGCAACCTGGCGCCGGCTGTACAAATAAGCGTAATTAAACAATTAAAGACCAGGCCCAAATTGATAGTACTGGATACGATGAATTTCTGGATGGATGTGGCCCTGGATGAATTGAAAGAGGTGATCAGCCAGATAGATGTCTTACTGGTAAACGATAGCGAAGCCCGCCAGCTTACAGGTGAGGTATCCCTGGTAAAAGCTGCCAAAAAAGTTCTCACCATGGGCCCCAAATACCTGATCATTAAAAAGGGCGAGCATGGTGCATTATTGTTTAACGAGAATAATGTATTCTTTGCTCCTGCGTTGCCATTGGAAGAAGTGTTTGATCCTACCGGCGCCGGTGACACTTTTGCAGGTGGCTTTATTGGTTACCTGGCGAAGACCAAAGACATTTCTTTTGAGAATATGAAGACAGCCATTATTGTTGGTAGCGCCCTGGCAAGCTTCTGCGTGGAAAAATTTGGCACTGAAAGGTTGAAAGAAATCACCAAAGAAGATATCGACAGGCGTTTGAACGAATTTGTTCAACTAGTTAATTTCGATATTACACTTGGATAAAAACAGGAGCCTCATTGTGTTATAAAGACACATAAAAAATATAGAAAGCGCCGGAAGAAAACCGGTGCTTTTTTATTTATTCATCTTACTGTTACAGCCCAATGCTGTCGCGGTTTTGCACATCTCCTGTTTTTTAATCACCGCTCCTCACAAAAAAATAAATTTCCATAAATAGTTTTTCTATTTTGAGAATGATTCCCAACGAATTTTTGAATGACGAAACGATTGTTCAGCATTTTCTATGCCCTTAGCCTTGCCTGCGTTATCTGTGCCTGTAAGCAACAGCCTTACGGGGCGCTGATACATGCGGAATATATTGACTCCACCGTTAATCCTGCTGACAATTTTTATCTTTTTGCCAATGGTAACTGGTTAAAGAAAACAACCATACCGGCCACAGAATCCAGCGTTGGCGCTTTTTATGAACTCTACAGCAAGTCTAAATCAGCCTTAAAAAATATTGTGGAAGAACTGGCAAGTCACCCGCAGCAAGCCGGCAGCATAGAACAAAAAATTGGCGATCTGTACGCATCAGGGATGGATTCACTCACTATTGAAAAGCTGGGTTATGAACCGGTAAAACCATACCTGCAACAGATAGATGCTATTAACGACGTACCCGGCATCATGCGTTTTGTAGCAGAACAGCAGGCAGAATACACTATGCTCTTATTCGATCAATCTGTTGGTCCCGATGAGAAGAACAGCCGCATGAATATCGCCATCTATTACCAGGGCGGGCTAGGTTTACCTGGAAAGGAATATTATACTAAAACGGATACAGCCACTGTAAGAATCGTTGACGCTTATCAAACCTTTATAGAAACGCTGTTTGTATTAACGGGGGATGATTCAGTAAGTGCAATGCAAAGCGCACATGACGTTTTCCTGCTGGAAAAACAATTGGCGGAAAGCCACCGCAGCAAAGAAGAGTTACGGCAGCCACAGATCAACTATAACAAGAAAGCAGTGACCGAGCTTGATAAAGAGATGCCTGCCTTTGCCTGGAAAACAACATTGGCCATCATGGGCATTGATACAGATTCTGTGGATGTAAGTCAGCCAGCCTACTATAATAAAGTAAATGAGCTGCTCACAACAGTTCCGCTGGATACCTGGAAAGCCTATCTTAAGGCGCATTTTTTAAAAGAGGTCTCCTTCACGTTAAGCAATGCTTTTATTAATGCCAGGTTTAATTTTTGGGGTAAGGCCATGTACGGGCAGCAACAGGCAAAACCACGCTGGCAACGAATGATCAGTATAACAGATTATAGCCTGGGCGATGCATTGGGCCAGCTATATATCAAACGTTATTTCAACAATAAAGCAAAAGAACACACCCTTGAATTGGTAAACAACCTGCAAAAAGCATTTGAGGCAAGAATAAACCGGCTGGATTGGATGAGTGACAGCACTAAAGAAAAGGCAAAAGAAAAACTGCATGCATTGCTTAAAAAGATTGGCTATCCCAACAAATGGAAAGATTATAGCGCCATTAGCATCTATCGAAATAAATACTTCGATAATCTCGTGTCCTGTTCAAAAAATATTTACCGGCAACAGGTACAAAAGATCGGCAAGCCTATTGACAAAACGGATTGGATGATGACGCCTGCCACCATCAATGCCTATTACAATGCAGGGTTTAACGAGATTGTTTTTCCAGCGGGCATTTTGCAATCACCCTTCTTTAATGCTGATGCTGATGATGCTGTAAATTACGGAGCAATCGGTATGGTGATCGGTCATGAAATGACGCATGCTTTTGATGATGAAGGAGCGCAGTATGATAAAGATGGCAACCTGAAAAACTGGTGGGCGAGAGAAGACAGCATCCGTTTCTCAAAAAAATCGCAGGAGGTGATCAGGGAATATAACCAGTTGATTGTAGTTGATTCCCTTTTTGTAAACGGTACTTTTTCCGCTGGTGAAAACATGGCAGATATTGGCGCTATCGCCATTGCTTACGATGCGTTTAAACTTACTAGGCAAGGCAGGGAAAAGAAACTGATTGATGGACTAACTCCTGATCAACGTTTCTTTTTATCCTTTGCGCAGGCCTGGCGCACCAAGATAAAAGACCAGCTAATGCGGCAATTGGTGAATATAGATACGCATTCTCCGGCCATGTACCGGGTAAACATCCCGTTAATGAATTTTACGCCTTTCTACACCGCCTTCCATGTAAAGCCAGGCAACAAAATGTATAAGCCCGTGAAAGAAAGGATTGTTATCTGGTAGCCGGGGCCAATGAGTTTGTGAGATGTGAAACAAAGGATATCACAATTGAATGCCTGGTTTACAATAGAATCACACTTTTCTTTAATATCCTTCACCGGAACTCACTTCATCATTTACAATAGAAACACTTGCGCTGCAGCCCAGGCGTGTGGCGCCGGCTTCTACCAGTTCCTTTGCGAAAGCATATGTTCTTATACCTCCGGAAGCTTTGATCTTAACATTGGATGGCAGATGTTTTCGCATTAACTGCACCGCTTCAATTGTAGCGCCTTTTTCAGCATAACCGGTAGATGTTTTAAGGTAATCAATACCAGCGGCACCATATAACTCACAGCACCTGATAAGCTCTTCATCGGTAAGAATACCCGATTCAATGATTACTTTTATTACTCTTTCTTTACTTCGTATTATTGGCATAATATGATTAATCTCGTTGGCCAGGTATTGCCAGTCGTTGTTTTTTAATGCAATAAGATTAATCACCATATCCAGTTCATCTGCACCATCTACCATTGCCAGTAACATTTCAGCAATCTTTGATTCTGCTGCAGCATAACCAAATGGAAAACCTATTACAGTTGCTGTTTTAACAGCAGTGCCATTGAGCAATTGCTTTGCTGTTGTTATAAACGGCGGAGGTACACATACTGCTGCAAACTGGTATTGAACAGCTTCCCTGCATAATTTTTCTACTTCAGGCAGCAGGGTAGTTGGTTTTAATATCGTATGATCTATGTAGCTGGAGATTTTCATCTAAATTGTATCGTTATTTTTCAGAATGATATACCAAAATTACTTTTTTGTCGTATCATTAATCAGCAAGCAACTTTTTTTCGTTAATTGTATAAAACGAGTTTATCTATGAAAAGAATACTGCCGGGATTATTCGTTATCACGTTGAGTACATTCATGTTCTCCTGTCAGAAAGAACTAACCGAAGATCCGGGAACGCCATCCGATACCACTGTGGTAACACCACCTTCGCAGTTGGACCTTTTACGTGATTCTGTTTATCTCTACACCAAGGAAGTTTATTTCTGGCACAGCGTTATACCTCCTTACGATCAGTTTAACCCAAGACAATACGCCGGCTCTACCGACCTGGAATCCGCGGAAAATGTAATGAATGCCATCAAAGCATTACAAACAAACCCGCAGGACCGCTTTAGTTTTGTAACAACCAAGGCAGAATCAGATGGATTACAAACGGGCGAATCTACTGACTGGGGCTTTTTTGTAAAAGCAGGTTCAGCAGATCTTGCAACTCCTATTGATTCTGTGCACTGGTATGTTAATTACGTTTACGACAAATCTTCCGCAGGTCTTTCAGGTGTTAAGCGTGGCTGGTACATCAATAAGATCAACAATACAACCGTAACTTATGATCAGGCGGGTGCCAATATCTTAAATGACATTTTCTACGGTACCACAACGGTTGCAACTTTTGAATTTACAAAGTCTGATGGTACTGTAACAACCATCGATCTTAATAAGACAAGCTTTACTGCAAACTCCGTGTTATACAAAAATGTATTTACCACTACTTCGGGGCAAAAAGTTGGTTATTTTGTATTTAATCAATTCCTCGGCCAGCCTTCAAGAAATGAATTGAATGATGTGTTTCTTGATTTGCAGGCAGCAGGTATTGATGAGCTTATCATCGACCTGCGGTATAATCATGGTGGTTCTACCGCCACACAGGATACCCTTGCGGAATTTGTAGCGCCTTCTACCGCCAATGGTAAAACCATGTATTCATACGAGTTTAATGATTCATTGCAAGCAGGAAACTTCCCGCTGCTTAAAAGAAAACCAGGCTACAGTAATGTATCTTTTGCCAAGGAAAACAATACCGTTACTTACAGCACCGCCAACAGGGTAAACCTTAGCCGTGTATTTGTGATTGTATCGGGAGAAACTGCTTCTGCCAGTGAACTGCTGATCAATAACCTGAAACCATATATGGATGTGCTGTTGATCGGTGATACTACCTATGGAAAACCGGTAGGTTTCTTCCCGATTGATATCTTTGATTATTCTATCTATCCCATTTCTTTCCGCACTATAAACAGTGTGGGAAATGCTGATTATTATACAGGATTTGCCCCTGATAAAACCTCTTATGATGCAGTAGATAAAGATTGGGGAGATGTAAATGAAGACTGTTTGTTTTATGCATTGAAATATATTGTTACAGGCGGGTTCAGAACCGCTTCTTCAGCATCCAGGCTTGCGCGTGAAGACATGCGGTTTAAAGCACAGGTGTCGCTTAAAAATGTGAGAGCAAAACTGCTGGATCATAAATTTTCGGGTATGTTTTACGAAAAGAGATAATGCTATTGTTTAGATAAAAGGAAAAGGCCCATGCTAAAAAGTAGCATGGGCCTTTTCTATTGCTTAGATTCTACCAATGTTTTTTCTTCGATAGTAATCGTTACAAACCAAAAGCGTCTTAATTGCTGGCCAGTGCTTGTGCTACAGGATATAATTCGGGCAGGTAGGCAGATGGTGTAACCCCCGCGAAATATTTAAAATCGCGTATAAAATGGGACTGGTCAAAATAGCCGCATTCATAGGCTATAGCAGTGAGTGAAGATTGATTTTCCGCCACGAGTTGCAGGCTTTGATGAAAGCGGTTGATCTTATAATAAAGTTTCGGCGTAACGCCGGTATATTGCAAAAATAGTTTGCCAAGATATCTTGAAGAAATATGATGCCTGGCAGCGATCCTATCCAACTCTTCTGCTCCATCGCTCATCTTCATTTCATTTACAATACGACCGATCATCGCTACCTGGTAAGCCTTCTTTTGCGTAAGCCCCAGCTTTTTCAACAGGAAGGTTTCAATTAGTTGAACCTGCCTGGCCTGTATTTGTTCTTCCTTTAACCTGCCATGTAAATCTCTGACTTCCGGGCCTAATAAATCTTTTAAATCATTCACCTGGTTATTAAGGTCAGGCAATGGATCGTTTAAAAAACAAGTAGCGGAATGCGCATAAAATTTAATGCCAAGCATCTTATGCTTACCTGTAGATTTTATAGCAAGTGGTTGTGTAAGTTTGCCCCATAACTCCACCTGCGGCGTTGTATAATAAACATCATCAACAGCAGATTTCCAGATCCCTTCCCCAAGGTTAAAAATGATTTCCAGGTCACCACCCGGAAAAACGGTATCATTCATCTCCACCGCAGCATCAGATTCAAAGCTGTAGTAGCATTTGATATAAGGCTTCAATCTTTCACCCGGTATTATTTCGGTATACTTCATTTTCGCTGAGACTTATCGTTGATAAAATTAATTGTTTTCCATCTATCGCAAAACGGCTATCCGGAAGTACTCGAAAGGCTTCACTTCATTACCAGACAGGTTTTCAGTTTGCTTATCAGCTCCTTTGCCAATATGCTTCGATGTTTGCTGTAACCCTTTGCTGCATGGCAACCGGCAACTACCGGCCAACTGGAGAAGCAGGATGAGCATAACAATCTTACCCCAAAATGTATTCATACTAATTTGTTATTCACTATACAAAATAAATAAACCTCAACCGCGATAAATTGTACAAAACCGAACAATAGTAATGTCCAGTTCTACACACGCCGACAATACCAATCCTTATCTTTAACCTCAAACAGACTAACCAATGAAGCATTACCGGAGATTAGTTTTTATCATGATATTATTTTTTTTCTGCTGCACATCAGTAAAATCTCAACAGGAACGTGCATCCAAAAGACCCAACATTATACTGATACTTGCTGATGATCTCGGCTACTCAGACCTTGGCTGTTATGGCGGCGAAATACAAACCCCCAACCTTGATATGCTTGCCAACAACGGGCTCCGGTTTACCCGCTTTTACAATACTTCCCGTTGCTGCCCGTCAAGAGCGTCACTGCTTACAGGGCTTTATAATCATGATGCCGGTATTGGTGAAATGACTGCAAAGAAACAAGAACCGGGTTATCGTGGCTATATCACAGAAAACACGGTAACAATTGCGGAAGTATTAAAAGATGCCGGCTATCATACCGCAATGTCCGGCAAATGGCACGTATCAAATACCATAGAACAATCCACTCCTGAAGCGCAATTAAAATGGTTAAACCACCAGACATCTTATCCCTGGTTTTCACCAAAAGAACAATACCCCGTTAACAGAGGATTTGAAAAATATTTCGGAAATATTTTTGGCGTTGTGAATTTTTTTGATCCATTCAGCCTTGTGAACGGAGATCAACCGGTAGACCAAGTTCCTGCGGGCTACTATCACACAGATGCTATTAATGATACGGCAGCAAGTTACATCAGGCAGTTAAGCAGTAATAGCCAACCTTTCTTTTTATATGTGGCCCAAACCGCGCCACACTGGCCGTTACAGGCGTTGCCGGAAGACATTAAAAAATATGAAGATACCTATAAGCAAGGTTGGGAAGCTGTTCGTAAAGCAAGATATAAACGCATGGTTGAATTGGGATTGATTGATACAATGAACACTAAACTATCACCCATGCAGGATAAGGCTAGCTGGGAAGACAATCCGGATAAAGAATGGGATGCACGGGCCATGGCGGTACATGCAGCCATGGTTGACCGGATGGACCAGGGCATCGGCAGGATCATTGATGCCTTAAAGCAAACCAATCAACTTGATAATACATTGATTTTTTTTTTGAGTGATAACGGCGCCAGCCCTGAAAATTGCGCGGCTTACGGACCGGGTTTTGACAGGCCCGGTGAAACAAGATCAGGCGAAAAAATTATTTATCCTACAGATAAGAAAACCTTACCCGGCCCTGAAAATGTATTTGCTTCCATTGGTGCAAAATGGGCGAACGTGGCGAACACACCTTATCGTTATGCAAAGGCGCAATCTTATGAGGGAGGTGTTCGTACACCCATGATTGCATACTGGCCTGCAGGTACAAAAGCAAAGGGCGGTTTTAATCAACATATTGGTCATGTAATGGATTTTATGGCCACGTTTATGGAACTTGCCGGCGCGCATTATCCCGATAATTATCATGGCCATGCAATTACACCTATGGAAGGAGTAAGTCTTGTGCCGGCACTAAAAGGATCATCAAAAAACAAGCAACGCATTTTATGCAATGAACATTTTAAAGCAAGATATGTACGCGATAGTGAATGGAAACTTGTTTCACTGGCAAATGATACTACCTGGCACCTGTACCAGATAGATAAAGATGAAACAGAGCTGAATGATCTTGCGGCGCGTTACCCGGAGGTAGTTAAACGGCTGGAAGCTGAATGGAGCAGTTGGGCAAAGGAACACCATGTATATCCAAAGCCGCGTGGATAAGTTATCATTACTTGATAGTATGAACTGCTAAATAGAAATAGCCTGCTATAAACTTCGCTTACAGCAGGCTATTCTTTTTATGTAACCACCCGTTTCGGGTGTTTTTATTTTACCAGTTTAATGGTTTCTGCCCGCCCTTTACCTGGCATACCTGTCACCTGCAGGTAATATACACCCGAAGGTAATTTATTACCGATAACGAGCTTATGAAGGCTCTCGCCACGGGGAACAGTTCCCATATTCTTTGTGTACAAATTATTGCCTTTGCTATCGCGTACGGTAAGCCATAACTGGCTTACTTCTTTCTCCAGTGATAACTTAACATTGATCGTTTCCACAAACGGGTTGGGGAATGCTGTTGCCGATGTTACCGGGTTGGCATTTAACGGCAGCGCGCCTGCAGACAATTGTACAAGTCCGCCTTTGGTACTATCCTTATTAAGGTCTACAACTCGCTGATAGGCGGGTTGGCTCACTACTGTATCAAGTGAAGTGAAGGCTTGTATTACCAGTGCATTCAGGTAACCAAAAGGTGAAGTTGCCCCCTTGGCAACGGTAATAAATACTGCACCGTTTTCATCAGGCGCTACATTATTGATCGCTGTAGTTTGCGTGGTATTATTTGTTGCATTAAGTGAAGCAGTGCTGCTTCCGATGGTATACACGGTTGTTCTGTTAAGCGCATCGCCATTACCATCCCTGCTTCCAAAGAAAATAAAATTATAACCCAGGGATTTGTTCAGGCCATCAATCTTAATTTTTGCAGTCAGGCCCGCGTCTGTAAACCATGCACTTCGTATTACATTGTCAGGATATACACCGGTATTGTTACCGGTTATTTTTCCAAAAGAATTATCGCCTGTAAAATTATCCACTACGGTAAGTGTAATTCCGCTGGAAGCATTTTTATCGTTTATCATATTGGCCTTTATATAACCTGTGTATGGCGCCGTATTGGTATTATTCCAGGGCGCTGCAGCCGGCATATCGCGATTGAAACTTACATACACTGCATAAGAGGTAGTAGCACCGGCTACGGGTTCGCTGTAATCAGAATTACCAATGGCTGCTTTCGCACGAACTTTATAATAATAACGGCTGCTGCCGGCAAGGCCTCCATCAGTGTAGGCAGTATCATTGGCAGCAGGCTGAGCAACCAGACTGTAGGTACCATAGTAACTGTTGGATCGCCATACTTCAAACCCTGTTTCATTACTTGACTTATCCATCCACTTAAGCGATATACTATTGCCTGAACTACCCGTTACAGAAAGCGCTGCCGGCGCTGCAGGAATACCAACCGGATCATATACCTGCACACAAATGGCATTGATGTAGGCATATGCAGAAGTTGCATCTTTTGCCACCGTAATTTCCAGCTCACCGGTAGCCGTTGGTGATAACGCATCTATTTTTACTGTATTGAGTGTATTATTGGTGGCGTTGAGTGAAACGGTTTGCCCACCGGCGGTATATTTTGTAACCCTTGCATCACTGGCTGTGGTACTTGCAAAGAATATAAGGTTATATTTTTTTGATGCAGGCAAGCCGGTCAGGCGTATACGTTTGGAAGCAGCCGACTGTTCTGCATAAGCAGTCTTTATCACATTATCAGGATATACCCCGGAGTTGTTACCCGTTACTTTCCCCAGTTCATTTGCACCCGTCCAGGCATCTACCATGGTTATATTTATACCTGATGATCCGTTAACATCATTCTTCAGGTTTGTAATTGCAAAGCCCGCATTGGGTGCGCTGTTTAGATTATTCCACGGAGCACTGGCAGGTGTTGTTTGATTAAAATTGATGTACACCTGTGATGCAAAAGTATTCGCCCCCGCAACACTTGTAAACTCAGAAGGACCTGTACCCGCAATTGCCCTTACTTTATAATAATAACCGGTGCCCGTGCTCAATCCGCTATTGGCAAATGTGGTTGCATTTGCGCCGGTGGTAGATATGAGGGTATAAGTTCCGTTATAAGAAGCAGCACGCCATATTTCAAAACCGGTTTCGTTATCGGAACGGTCGGCCCATGTTAGATTTACTGAACCTTTTCCGGTAGGTGTTGCGATAAGGTTACCCGGCGTGATTGGTACGCCTGTAACAGGATATGCCTGTATTACCAACGCATTTAAATAAGCGCCGAATGAACCGGTTTCCTTGGCAACGGTAAGTTCAATTTCTCCTGCCGCATTTGGCGATACCCCGCTAAGCTGGGCTTTGTTAGATGTATTGTTGGTGGCATTTAAAGATATGGTTTGACCCCCCGCGGCAAAACGTGTGATTCTTGCATCATTGGCAACCACACTTCCAAATAATACAAGGTTATATTTATAGGAAGCTGAAAGCCCTGAAAGTTTGATACGCCTGGTGCTGGAAGATTCTTCCCTGAAACCGGTCTTGATCACGTTATCAGGATATGCCCCGGAATTGTTGCCGGTAACCTTGCCGGTTTCTCCGGATCCTGTCCACGCATCCAGTAAAGTGATATTGATACCACTTACCTGACTTGAATCATTTTTAAGGTTTGATAACGCAACTGCGGCCAAAGGTTTACTATTAAAATTATTCCATGGAAGTGCCTGTGGTAAGGTTTCATTCAGGTTAACCAGTACACTATAAGACAGGGGCGCACCTGCCGCCATGTTACTGAAATCTGAAGTGCCTGAAAGAGATTTTGCTTTCACTTTATAGTAATAGGGGGTACCAGCTACAAGCCCCGTATTTGTATAGGTATTTACATTGGCAGTTGTTGATGCCAGTAATGTATATGTACCAGAAATTGTACCTGCGCCCCACACCTCAAATCCTGTTTCATTGGCAGAACGGTCTACCCATTTTAGCTGAACGCTTGTTCTGGAAACAGGTTCGGCAACCAGGTTACCCGGAATATTTGGAATACCACCCGGTTCACCACCACCGGAACCATTGGCAGCAACTGCAGATACCTGGTTGCTGAATGCCGAAATATTTCCCGCGGCATCTCTGGCCTTTACAGTAAAGAGATATTGTTGCCCGGCGGTTAAGTTAAACGCAGTAAACGAGGTTTTCGAACCTGCTAATACATAAGACTTGATATTATTAATATACACGTCATAATTACTTACACCTACATCATCAGTAGAGGCATTCCACAATAACTCAATAGCGCTTTGACTGGTAACGCCGGTTCTTAAATTCAATGGCGCTGATGGCGCTGTAATGTCTGATAAAGTAGTAACGATAGCAGGCCCTGCAACAGGTGATCCTGCAGAGTTATTGATAGCCCTTATTTTATAATAATAAGTGTTTTTTGTAACCAGGTTGTTTACTGTATAGGTGAGTACATTAGCGGCAACAATTTGTATAAGTGAATAAGGTCCGTCAGAAGAAGATGCCTGGTAAATTTCGAAATTGGTGGCACCTGGTGTTGCCGCACCTGCAGACCATTTTAAATTAACTGATGTCTTTGAAGTTGCTGTTGCCGATGGGTTTACCGGTGCAGCAGGGCCACCGGTTGCATTGGCATTTAAAACAGTAAACGGATTGGTAAATACACTGGCACAACCATAGGGTTCTTTAACCTGCACTTTATAAGAGCCAACAGTAGCGTTACTTAATACATTACCAGTGCCAAGAACTGTTGCATTGTCTGTCCGCTGCCATGCGTAAGACGTATAACCGGCAGGCACCTGAAGGCTTACAGTTGTTTTGCCATCCGGCGAAGGAAGCACCCTGCTTGCAAGACCGCTTACAGTTATTGCAGGAGGGGTGGTGGCGCCCTTTATTTTAATAACAACCGGTGTTGGTGACCAGGGCGACCATTCTGTACCTCGTTTGATACGGCAATCATAAGTACCCAGGGAAGTAACAACAACAGTATTACCAGTGGCGCCGGCAATCAAAACAGCATTTTTTCTCCATTCATATCCGTCAAAACCAGCGGTAACGCCAAGTGTTACACTAACCGGGTCATTCTGGCAAAACTCTGTTCTTCCTGTAAGCGGCCAGGGGTTTGCCTTATGCGCACTTAACATATATGCATAATATTCAGGCATGGGCCATACCATGTGCCAGCAACCGTGACCTATATCAGGAAACTCGGTGTACTTGTAGTTTGCACCAGCCCTTAAGAAACTATCCCTTACATATTTACTGGTAGATGGGTCCGGGTTGTTATCCAGTGCACCCTGGAAATTCCAGATAGGGGTAAATTTTAAACTGGGAATTGTTTTTACATTGGCCACCGAATTAGCACTTATGGGCAACACCGCTGCTACCAGTTGCGGGTACTTGGTAACAAATTCCCAGGCAGCGCTTCCACCACCGGATAACCCGTCAACGATAATGCGGTTGATATCTACTTTTATTTCGGGAACAAAATACTTGTCTATTAATTCTTTTACGATAGTATAATATGCATCACCAAAAAAACCGGAGGTGGTAGTGCTTTGAATATATAGCAAAAAACCATCAAATCTGCCATCATCCACGGCAGCCATATGTTCAGCGCCGCCATGATATAACTGGTAGTCGTTATCATAAATATCAGCACCCTTTTCACCTACACCATGAAAAAAAACATATAAAGGGTATTTCTTCCCATCGGCAACATTATGCTGATATGTTTTTGGAAATTTTAAACGAAAAGCAACATTCTTATAAAAATATGCTTTGAACGAATTGGTGTTCCAGCTAAGCTTTACGGTCTTAACCCACTTAACAAGTACGCCTGCCGCGGGTTTTACCGGCGGGGCCGCAGGATTATAAATAGTTACAGTGTCATTAGGATTCAGAACGCCTGTCTGACTCATTGCAGTGCTATTTAAGAGCAGGGTAATAACTATCGCAAGAGTTGCGTGTAAATGTCTTTTCATACAAATCAATGTTGCAATTAGTGCTGGCTAGCGCAATAATTAAATAATAAAATACCAGTTCAAGTCTCAGGGATGATGAGTTAGGTTCACAGCATATTGGCTACATACAATGGGAGTACAAAGGGAGACATTTTTTCAAAGGGAACGATAATAAATTCTATTTTGAAACGAAGTGATTTCAGGTTTTTCATCTAACTGAAAAGAATCCATCAAAACAGATACGAATCGTGAATGAAGATAGTCATTTTTTTTGTACAACTCCTATTAAATTTACCGATTGGTGCTTTTCAGATTTTGTAAAGAAAACGCAACACTATCAATGTGAATACATCGTATATTATCTGTGATGCTGGCACCTGCTTTGCGAAGATTTTTCTATGATCGATATATATGCAGGTTATCTACAGCGCTTTAATAATTTTAGTAAGGCCATGTACCGTAAACATTTCAGCGATTGCATTTTACTGGAACAAGACATCGAAGTTTATACAATCATACAGGATGAAATACCAGATCACTTTAATCCTTTATATCATGATCTTGCACTTGAAATAAACAATATACTTGAAGAAGCAACTGCCTTTACGGATATTGATCTCATAAAACTTAAAGCCGACATGATCGACCTTCTTCAGTCACTGCATAAAACCTGGCTTACCGAACGTTTTCTTGCAGTAAATAATTAACGTGAAACAGCCTCTCTGTCTTGTTTTAATTTACTTCCCGTACGACTACTTTCCGGGTCTGTAAATTCAGCTTGCCCATCATATTGTTCATCAGCGGTACTGGGCTCCGGATATTGATGAAAACTGGCTGGCGCTTTTAAATTATAGATCGACTTATCTTCACCCGAACGGGCTTGTCTTGATGGCTTTGCTGCTGACTTCGAGTTTTTCATTTTATGTTTTGAAGAGTTGCACAAACAACATGCCTGTAATGGCGGAACCGGGTATCGCTCCTTTGCAATCATTTTTCTACATGTAATCCTGTGTGTAGAAGTGAGGACGAGTTTCCTCACCTACTGTTAATGAGTCCAATCTTTCGACAGTAAGGAAACTTGTAATCTATTACTTTAAAAAAAGAACAGGCGGCTGGTAGGTAACCGGGCTTCTCAACGTCGTTAAAAATGCATGATGAAGAACATATTACTTTCTATACTTATAGTAGTCACAGGTATTCATACGCTACGAGCACAAACGGCTGATATAAGCGGCAGCCAGTTCAGCAATCCTTACGCCCCCGTGGGAGATAGCAGTGTTACCGTTCCCGGTTGTGTTAAACCAATTCTTGATCACTGGATGCGTGATGCATTTATTATGTATGGCCCGGATGGATACTATTATTTAACAGGAACAACCGTAACACCGGGCAGGTTTTTCCCAAAAGGCAATCCACATTGCTGGGATTATAATGATGGTATTTATTTATGGCGATCCAGGGACATGCAACATTGGGATTCCGTTGGAAGAATATGGTCATTTGACAAAGATGCTGCTACATGGCAAAAGCAGGGAAAGCCGGTAAAAGCCGGCGCAACTTCTGTAAATGGAGACCCGCTGGATTCAATCTATCGTGCCGTATGGGCACCTGAAATTCACTACCTGCCATTAAAGAAGAAATGGTTTATCATCGCTTGTCTTAACGGGCAGGGCGGCTCATTTATTCTCGAGAGCACAAGCGGGCGCCCCGAAGGACCTTATATAAATATTGAGGGTAACGCTCAAGGCCCCATCTTTAAGAATATTGATGCCAGTCTTTTTGAAGATGATAACGGAGAAGTCTATGTCATCGGGCACAACCATTTTATCGCAAAGATGAAACCCGACATTTCCGGTCTTGCAGAAACTTTTCAAACACTTAAAGAAACACCCTATAACCCGGAGCCTTATATAGAAGGCGTTTACATGACCAAACATCATGGCAAATATCAGTTGCTGCAAACTGTATGGTCTGTGCCCAAAGATGACGGCAGCTATACTTTTGTAATGAAAGATGCAGGCGACAATAAAAAAGTATACAGTTATGATGTGGTGATAGCCGAAGCAGATAATATTTACGGCCCTTATGGCAAACGCTACCCGGCCATTATGAGTGGCGGACATAACAATATATTTGCAGATGCAAAAGGAGGTTTATGGTCAAGCACCTTCTTTAATCCACGTGGTACGATGGGTAAAATATATCCCGTTACGTGCCGTCCTGTGGTTGTTCCGGTAAAGTGGGTCAATGACCGGCTGATGCCTGACAGGGAACGTGCGATCCAGTTTTACAGCGCTATAAAATAACCACATGAAATTACTTGTATCAAAAGCTTTGCTTATCCTTTGTTCTTTATATATCATCACAACAAATTGCCTCGCACAATCAAAACCTAACATCATCATTATACTGGCAGATGATATGGGTTACTCTGATATCGGTTGTTTTGGCAGCGAGATACCTACGCCTTATCTTGATCAGCTTGCAGGCAACGGTGTAAGGCTTACTCATTTTTATAACAATGCCCGCTGCTGTCCTACACGTGCCAGTTTAATGACCGGTTTATACCCGCACCAGGCAGGTATTGGCCGCATGTCTGAAGATCCCGAAACACCATCCATACACAATGAAGGAGTTGATGGCTACCGTGGCGCCTTATCTAAAAATGCAGTAACGATAGCAGAGGTATTAAAGACTGCAGGCTATCACACGTATATGACAGGCAAGTGGCACCTGGGTCTTGATGGCAAAGACAAGTGGCCATTGCAACGTGGTTTTGAAAGATTCTACGGCATTCTTGCAGGAGGCTCCAGTTACCTGAAACCATTTCCACCACGTGGTATTACTTCTGATAATGGAGACATGCAATATGATTTTCCTGAAGGCTATTATACTACCGATGCTTTTGCTGATAGCGCAGTTGCTTTTATGCAGGAGCAAAAAGACAATCACCCTTTCTTTTTATACCTCGCCTTTAATGCGCCGCACTGGCCCTTGCAGGCAAAGCCTGAAGATATTGCGCTATTCAAAAACAAGTATCTTATAGGATGGGATTCTGTGAAGCATGAGCGGTTGAGAAAACAATTTGCGATGGGTATCACCAAACCAAAATGGGCGCCATCGCAACAGGAAATGCGGCCATGGAATGAACTTACCGCAAAAGAAAAAGAAGATGTTGCTTACCGAATGAGTGTATATGCAGCACAGGTATATTGCCTGGATTATAATGTAGGCAAGGTAATGAACTGGTTAAAACAACAGAGAAAAGCAGATAATACTTTAGTGTTTTTTATGTCTGATAACGGCGCTTCTGCTGAGCCTTATAAAGAACTTGGCGGCAAACCTCAAAGTGAAGTAAATGACCCTTTAAAATTCTGGGATGTTTCTTACGGTGTGGGATGGGCTAATGTATCTGATGCGCCTTTTAAAAAATGGAAGAACACCACTTATGAAGGTGGAACGGCTGCACCATTTATTGCAAGCTGGCCTGCAAAAATAAAGAACACAGGTTCGCTAAATACCTTGCCCTATCATATCATTGATTTAATGCCGACGGTATTACAGGCAGCGGGCGCAACTTACCCCAACAACTACCATGGCAATACCATTATGCGCAATGAAGGCATTAGTATGTTGCCCGCATTGCAGAAAGGAAAAGGTAAAACACATGATTATTTATACTGGGAACATGAAGAAAATTGTGCTGTACTGCATGGGAACTATAAAGCCGTAAAACGTCTTCCGGATGGCGTCTGGGAGTTGTATGACCTGGAAGCAGACAGAACTGAAACCAAAAACATTGCAGCCGAACATACGGCTATTGTAAAAGATCTTGGTATGCATTGGCTGCAATGGGCCGATTCGCATAAAGTATTTCCGAAAGGTCGCATCTATTTTGAACGCCAGAAAAAACAACAGCAATAATCAGCGCTTTTCATTCGGCTATTCATTGGTCATACATCTGCCAGTAAGCTTTATGAATGGTTTGATTTTGTAGATAAAGATGGATTTATCACATAGCTATAATCAATAAAAAAGAATTCTTTTTTACTTATAATCATAAGAAGCAAGATGATTGCCATACGTAACGGTTGTTAATTCCTGCTGCTCCGTTCTTTCACATGAGAGATAATAGGCATAACCTGCGATTAATATTGCTAAAGCTGCCAGTTTCCATTTGCGTTTCATAATGTGGTGTTTCTACAGCAAAACTATAACGCGACAAGGGCCTGGTATTGAAGAAAAGCGACAATCTTTAAACAGCACCAGGTATATTCATCAAGATTCATAATATATGGGGAAGGAACTACTCAACATTTCATAAGTTACTTAATCATATAGAAGGCAGGGTATTTGTACCACTATAATGGTCATAAGTTTTGAAAACATAAAATATTGATCATGTTTACCAATACAAAAGCCTTCAGCGGTTATTCTACCAACAATATTAATGAAGCCAAAAAGTTTTATGGTGAATTGTTAAAATTAGAGGTAGATGAAAACAGCGAGATGCATATACTTGAGTTATCCATAGCAGGTGGATATAAGGTGATCATCTATGAAAAGCAGGATCATCGTCCGGCAGATTTTACCGTATTGAATTTTCCGGTAGATGATATTGACAAAGCAGTAGATGAACTCATAAGCAAAGGTGTGAAGTTTGAACAATATGGTGGCGATATAAAGACAGATGAAAAGGGTGTGTTTCGCGGCAAGCCAAATATTGCCTGGTTTAAAGATCCGGCGGGGAACATTTTATCAGTGCTTGAGGAATAATATATAGCAGTATGTTGCTGTACTTTAAATAAAAATATTATGGAAGAAATAATCACCTCATCTGTACGCACCGTATTTTCAGGCAATCCTGATATCGTTAACAAGATTCAGCCGGAACGTTTTGAACATGTGATAAATGAAATAAGTACACACTTGCACCAGTTGCTTTCAACCCAGGTGGATGCGCACGGAGGAAGACAATCCTTTAACAGCAAATTGCCGGTACTCGTGCAGCCCGGTACAGCAATATCAATGGCAGCCGACAACAGGCTTAAAGCCAAACTTAAGCAATACGGGATAACACCAACTACAGCGGATCTTATTAACCGGCATCTTGTTCATATATTACAACAGATAGACATCAACAATAAACAGGACGAGAAAAAAGGAATTACTATAAAACCGAACGGTTAAAAGAGGATTATTTTATGATGCAAAAAGAACAGCACCCTACATAAGAGCGCTGTTCTTTTTATTAACCCGAAATTGTAAATAACTCATTACTTAGTGGAAGTAAACACCAGTTTCGTTTCATTGCTCAGTTTGGTGGAGGTAATCTTAAACACAATTCTATATAAAGTAGAAGGCCATGATTGCAACAATCGCTTATCTTCTACTTTGATCGATTCAATAACCGGCGTTAATGCAGATGGATTGTACGCAAGATCCAACTTACCATTTTCCATAGTAAACCTTAGTATGCCATCTTTTATCTTATCTACCTTATTACTCGTTATAAAATGCAATTCATTGCCTCCATTGTTTTCTGATAATTTGTATTGATCTCTTATCTCAAATGATTTACCTCTTTCCAACCTGTATTTTCTTATCCAGCTTTGCAGCTTTGCTTCAGATGGATAAGCACCTGCGATATCAAGACTAAATTCTGCAAAGGTTTTATCAGACCTGAATACAGGATTTCTCGCGGCGAAGGAAGCGCCTTCTTTCTGCTGTATTCCGTTAACCAACGGAACATTGTGATACGCAGATTGCATGGTCCATATTGTATATCGTTCGGGGCCAAAGGTTTGCCTGGTATAAGTGCCGCTACCCACATCAATCAATACCGGCTGACCATTATAAAATAATATACAGGTGCCCACATCGTTATGATTATGACTTTCGCCATTATGGCCGCCCAATGCAGAGAAATAAAAGCCATCGGTTGTACCTTCTTTATCCCTTGCACCCATGATCTGTGTACCAGGTAACCAAAACTCTTTTAACAAAGGTTTGTTGCTGTTTCCAGCCAATACTTCCTTTGCCAGGAAAGCATTCTCCAGTGCTGCCTCTACGGTGCCTGTTGGCACCTGCTCTTTCCAGTTTTGCTGGCTGGCCAGGTAAGATCCAAAGTCTTTCAACAAAGTATCCCCGGTTGATTTTCCATAGGCATAAATCAGACCTGCATCAGGACTCAGTTGTGCTGCAGCATCTGCATAGTTAATATAATAGCGATCATTGATATAAGCTTTGTAAATATAACTGCCGATATTACGAACGAGCGGATCATCAAATTTGTTGATGGAACCCCTGGTGCAATGCATCAGTAACTCGAGATAATTAAACAACATGCCACCTGCATGTGACCAATAAGCCGGGCCTTCTTCACAGCCTCCATCATCTTTATAATAATTGATAAATTTATCAACAGAGCGCATGCTTTTATAAATACCAGCCAGCTTCTTTTGAGGATCTTTTTCTATCAACAAAATACAGGTTAGGGAATTATAATTCACCCATACATTCCAGTTGTTTACCTGGCCTGCTTTTTCACCAAGTGCCATCCACCAAAGATCACTGCGGTTATAATATGGCTGCAGTATCTGGCGATTTATTTCATATTCGATACGTTTCGAGATTAATGGATTTATCTTATCAAAACTTTCTTTAAAAAAATAGTGCGTCCAGGCAAGCATGGCGCCGGTCATACCAACACCAAGATCAATAATAGGGTCATTAACATCAGGTAAACCAATACCTGCTTTCTGCATATAAAGATGGGCCGATAAAGACCAGGTAGTCATCTCACATAAAGCCCAAACGCCATTCACGATTTGAGGCATAAATCTTCCTTTGCCTTCTACAAGTTCAGCAAGCACCAACTTTCTTAAAGCAGAAGTGTTTTGGCCATATACTTCCTGCATCGTATCACGGTTACCGGTACGCACGAATTCAAGATAGGAAGATGCCGGAACTACCTGCCATTGATAATTCATTAACCCCTCTCCTTCTTTAACCCATAGGGTTTTATATACAGGCGATATTTCATACCATTTTTGCCTGTTGGTATATGCCGGAAAATTCACCCAGCCTGTACCTGTATCAACCATTGCAGATAGCTGTTCCAGCGATGTGGCCGATGTTAGCAGATTACGTGTGGCCTGTGCATGCAAAAGAGTAACAAACGACAGACATAATACAAGAATGGCAAAGGACCTTCCTGTTATCTTTTTTAAGGCAGGCATTAATCGTGATGTATTTTTCATGGCAGTAACTACTATAGTAAGAATAAAGATACACGCCCGGCTGTTAAACCGCAGGCGTGTATCAATTTAAAAAACAGGATAGATTTTTTTAGTTGATCCAACCGGTGTTTTGTGTTAACGTGGTATTCATTTGTATTTCTGATGCAGGAATAGCCCAGTTATAAATATAATCGCCCTGCCAGCTATAGGTGCTTACATTGGCGCCCCATATTTGCTTGATGCCATTACCGTTGGAGAACACTTTATCTTTCCAGCTACCCCACCGTAACTCATCAAAATAATTGATGCCTTCGTTAGGGAATTCCATACGTCTTTCATTGCGGATGCGTTCCCGCATATCCGCCTGGTTGCTTACCGTAGTTGCGGCTGATGAATTTAACAACCCAACTCCGGCCCTTGCCCTTACAGTGTTTACCAGGTCAACGGACTCCTGGCTGAAGCCCTGCTCATTAAGCGCTTCGGCCCACATGAGTACCACATCAGCATAACGTATCACCGGGAAATCAGTCGGACCTGTTACCCTTGTTGTTAACTGCGTAGATCCTTCATACACAAACTTGCGGTACAGGTAATAAAAGTTACTGCGCGTGTCTGTAAATAAATCGAAGGTAGGAGCCGTTTCCAGCCTTGCAGGCCATCTTGAAGTAAAGGTACCATCTACGCCATCAATCGGTCTTCCAAGATAGGTTGCATACGGTGTGATGACGTTTGCCTGCAAACGTGGATCCCTGTTGGCATAGGCTGTTTTTATCCTGGCTTCATTACCCGCAGGCAGGTACAAAGACATATCTAATCCGCGACCTGTAGCTGCGGCAATCTCTGCATCAGTTAATCCGTCTCTAAAGAAATAAACCTCACGTTTTGCAGGCGCCATAGTGGAATAACCAGGAATAATATTATCCCAGTTGAACGGAGAACCATCTGCATTTTCATATAGATCTACCAGGTTGGGCGATACGAGATACGTATTCCAGCATGAGCCAAAGGAAGACCGTGTACCACAATAAAACTGGGTGGTAGATCCGTAACCATCCTGGTTGATATTCTGTATCGAAAAAATCATTTCGTTCGATTTTTCATTTGCCAGGGTAAAGCAATCTTTATAGGAACCGGCAAACAAACCATGGCCCGCATCTTTTACCTGCTGAAAATCAGCAATCGCTTCAGCCCATTGTTTCTTATACATATATACCTTGCCACGCAAGGCATAGGCTGCGCCTTTTGTTACGTGCCCATTCATCGCATCCGTACCGGAATATTTTAACGGCAGGTTTGTTTCGTTAATGCAATCCGTAAGATCCTGTATCACTGCATCCCATATTTTATCTTCTGTTTCTCTAGATTTTGTAGCATCGGCAACAGTGGCAATTGGTTCGAGATATAGTGGCACACCTTTGTACACCTGGTTTAGCCTGAAATAGAAATAGGCACGAAGAAACTTACATTCAGCTACATAACGCGCTTTCTTTTCTGCAGCAGAAGGAGATTTTAGAGGAATATTGATTATCGCATCATTTGCCCTTTTTATACCTTCATAACTCTGTTGCCAGTAGTTACTGAACATAGAACTGGAAGAAGTGGCAGTACCGCCTAACATAGCATCAAGATCGCGGCCCTGGCCGGTAAACCCAAATCGATCGAAATGATATAATTCGAGACCTGAAGCACCGGATGTACTTATGCTTAAACGCAAGGCCTGGTAAACACCGGTTACACCAAGATCAGTCAGCCCGTCAGAAGTCCACATAGTTCCGGAGCTTGCGGAGCTGTAAGGAGAAGTATCCAGCAAATCTTTTTTGCACGCGCTAAACAATAGCAGTACAGAGAATATGATACATAGCTTTTTCATCAGCATTTTGTTTTTAATGTTAGAAGGTTACAGTTACACCTGCAGAAAATTGTCTTAAGGTTGGATAGCCAAAGCTTGAACCTATTTCAGGATCAAGACCCGGGTATTTGGTAATGAGCAACAGGTTCTCACCTGATACATATACCCTTGCACGACTGATCAATGCCCTGGAAGATAACTTCGCCGGGATAGTGTAACCAATCTGCAGATTTTTTAGCTTGATATAACTTGCATCATACAACCAGAAGTTACTGTAAGCAGAGTTCTGTGCATCTGAATTGTATTTTAACCTCGAATACTTTCCGTTGATGTTATTATTCGGATCGCTGGGATTGCTTTCGTTATAATAGTAATGGTCGTCTGCAATCGCTTTTGTTACATGAAACCCATTACGTGTAGCGACGGTATTATAACCATCGTTCCAGTAATACTGCATACCGGTGCTGCCGGCCCACAACATAGAAAAGTCAAAATTTTTCCAGTTAAGGCCTACGCTAAATCCAAAGTTATATTTAGGCGTGGTAGATGAATTGGTAAACTTCCTGTCGTACGTGTTGCCGTAGATACCATCACCATTATTATCTGCGTAAATAAAATCGCCGTAATTCAACAACGCTTTATTGGTAGCTGTAGCAGTTCCTGTAACAGGTGCAAACTTATAACCCGCAGCAATCATTGCATTCACCCAGGCAAGATCGTCAGGAGTTCTGATCATACCATCTTTCGGGCCGCCGTTAGGATTAACAGAACCATCTCCGTTATTATAAGAACCATTGCCCTTATACAAGGTTTGCATATACAGTTCATTCATCATGTGGTCTTCCAAAATGAGTGAGTTAGCGCCATTGTTTGATACGGCCCCCAAATTGGAATTGTATACTTTATTACCACTGGCATCTGTTACAAAACCTTCAGACAGCTTTCCCTTATACCTCGTAACCATGTTTTTGTTATATGCAAAATTACCAGAGAGTGAAAGGTTCACATTCCCGATCTTCTTATCCCATCCAACATTCAATTCTATACCCCTGTTATAAAGCGCAGCGGTGTTCTGGTATGGAGCGGTAGCCGTTCCTAATACCAAAGGAATGGGTGGTGAAGTAAGGATCGCATCGGTTGACCTGTTGTACCAGTCCAGTTCTATGTTTAATGATTTAAACAAGGTAGCTTCTATACCGATATCTGTTTGCGTAGTTGTTTCCCACTGAAGCATGGCATTGGCAGTAGTTCCCTGGTAAAGACCTGTGGAAGCAACACCATTAAAGGAATAATTTACCGGGCTGTAGAAGGCCTGGTATGCATAATCATAGGTTCCATCTGTTGTTAAACCCACATTACCCAGCTTACCCCAGGAAGCACGCACCTTAAGATTAGATACCTGGTCTTTCAAACCTGCGAAGAAATTTTCTTCAGAAACTTTCCAGGCGCCGGAAACAGAAGGGAAATAACCCCAGCGGTTGTCATTGGCAAAACGAGATGAGCCGTCATAACGAAGATTCGCTTCCAGGATATACTTGTTTTTATAAGTATAGTTTAACCTGCCGAATAAGCTTCTCATGGCGCGGTCATACTCCTGGCCACCGGCAGTATTTGTAGTGTTACCGGCAGAGCCCAGTGTTGTAATATTGTAATCAATCAGGCCAAGTTTGCTGGCATTAAAATCATAGTAATTAAAATAAAACTCGTTATAACCCACCAGAGCACCTAATTCATGATCTGTTCCAATGCGGGTATTATACCTCAGCACCTGGTCAATCGTAACACGGTAATCTTTATTAAATGCATAACCGGTAGATAACAGGTTGGGAGTAGTTGCGGCAACACGCAGGGTATTGGTGGCAAAGTCCCAGCGGTTAATAGGATTGCTATGTGTATTTCTTTCCTGTGAACGCGTTTGATAGTTCAGCTTCGACTCAAAACTAAAGCCTTTAAAAAAGTGCAGGTTGGCGTACAGCGTAGTGTTGATGCGTGTTTGCTGGTCGCTTCCGCCGGTTCCATCCAGGTAAGAAACAATATTGTTGGCAGTGGGTGATTCCTCCGTTGCAGAAGGATAACCGTACTTACCATCATAATAAGGATATACACCCGGTGTGGTCTGGTTAAGATAAGTATATACATTATCAGTATTAGCCAATCCAAAACTTTGTAAGGAAGCAAAAGTTTGAGTTCCTAAAGTAATCACTTTATTAATTTTTGCTTCTACATTGGCGCGTAACTGGTAACGTTCTGTTCCCGTATGTCTCATTAAACCGGGGTTATTCAGGTAGTTTAGTGACAGCAGGTACAATACCTTGTCACTGCCACCGCTTACTGAAAGGTTATGGCTTTGACCGGTATTCTTGCTGATCACCGCATCGTACCAGTCTGTATTGGGGTAAGCGAGCCAGTTGGGAACACCATTGGCATTGGTGCCGTTGGGATTGGCCGTTGCCTGCTCCCAGGCCTGTATGGTAGCATCAGGAAATTGTATACTCTGGTTAAGGTTAGAAAGACTTTCATTGATCAGCCGCATATGACGGGCATAGTTGGTAACAAAGTCTATCTTGTTCATCGGGCCGGTGCGTGTTGCATAGCCGCTGTAAGTAACCGTGGTTTTAGTGGGAGATCCTTTTTTGGTAGTGATCAGGATAACACCATTTGCAGCCAGAGCACCATATATAGACGCAGACGCTGCATCTTTAAGGATAGACATGGATTGTATGTCATCCGGGTTCACGGCGTCCATAGAACTGATGATACCATCCACCACGATCAGCGGATCACTGTTATTAAGTGTACCTACGCCTCTTATACGTATAGTAGCGCCATCTGAACCGGGTTTTCCGGAACCCTGCCTAACAAACATACCGGGCGCCAAACCTGCCAGTGCAGAAGAAACATTGGTTACCGGTCTGCTGGCCAGGTCGCCGGCAGTAATGGTAGAAACGGCACCGGTTGAATTCACTTTTTTCTGTGTGGCATAACCTACTACAATTACACTGTTAAGGCTGCCCGCTTTTGCTTTAAGCGTTACAGCCAACGTAGCCTGGCTTCCTACCTCTACCTCATAAGTTTCATAATTCACAGAAGAGAATTCCAGGTGCGCACCCGGTTCTGCGCTGATGGAAAATTTACCACTTACATCTGTAGTGGTTCCTTTGGCTGAATTTTTTACCGATACAGAAACTCCATCCAGCGGGTTGCCGGTTTCATCAGTAACCGTTCCGGTAATATTCTTTGCCTGCGCCAACAGCAACACAGGAAAAAAAAGAACGAACAGCATGCCCATTAGAAGTCGTTTGAAAGGGCATAGCCTTAAGGCAAGACTCGATTGTTGCATAAGCAGATGTTTTAGAATTGAGTTTTAAACTTGCCAGCAAAGAGTGATGTGCAGATTTTGGAGGTTTTTCCCTGTGGCAAGAATTTGTACAAATATGGTTATCGTAAAAAATCACAGGGGTGAGAATCTTAAAAGAAAAGGGGGGCAATCTTAAAAGATGGTTGAAAATCTTATTAACTATTGATTATCAATCTATTTATAATAATATTTCCTTGATTTTGTGCGCCCCGGACAAATAAAAATCACCAATCGCATTTATTCCGTTTTCAACTGTTGCAGAAATTCTCTGGGTGTTTTTCCAAATTGTTTTTTAAACTCCTGGCTAAAATATTTACGGTCGCTGTAGCCAACGGCGAAAGCCACTTCAAATACATTCATCCTTCCTTCCTGTAATAATTGTGATGCTTTATTCATGCGTATGTTTTTGATAAAGTCGTTTACAGACATATCGCTTACCGCCTTTACCTTTTTATATAAAATGGGAGCGCTCATTGCCAGGTTGCGCGAAAGCATCTCCACGCCAAATTCAGGGTTATCCAGGTTATCTTCCACCAGCTTTACCAGTTTATCCAGGAACTCCTGTTCGGTTGCGCTGATCTCTGTGGTTTTGCCTTTTATTGGTGCAGGAACGGCCATCGGATAATTATTTACCTGTTGCATAAAGAACTGCCGCCAGCGTTCACGGGAGGTAAGCAGGTTTTTTACGTTCAGTTCAAGCACTTTGGCGCTAAAGGGCTTGGTCATATAAAGATTTGCCCCGTTCTCCAGGCCGCCCACCTGGTCTGTTTGTGTGCTTTTCGCAGTGAGCAGTATCACCGGTATATGGCTGGTGCGATCATCTGTTTTTAATCGCCTGCATAGTTCAAAGCCATCCATATGCGGCATCATCACATCACTAATAATAATGTCGGGAATTTCGTTCACCGCCATCTCCAGACCTTTCACCCCATCTTCCGCTTCAAACAATAAATAATTGCCCGCGAGCTTCTCTTTAATAATATCCCTGATGTCTGCATTGTCTTCTACTATAAGAATTGTATTACTGATACTGGCAGCAGGTAATGATTGCAATAAGGCTTCCACCTGCGGATATCCTTCTTTTGTATGAGAGCTGATATCCAGCGGAAGTCTTGCCCCGGTGAAATGTTCTTTTCCTTTTTTAAGCGTAACGGTAAAAACCGTTTTTCCGGGTGCGTTATCTGTTGCAGGCTTACTTTCCGCAATGATTGTTCCGTTATGAAGTGTAACAATATTCTTTGCCAGCGCAAGGCCAATACCATAACCCGTATTCTGCAAACCATGATCATCTGCCTGGAAGAAATTGGTGAATATTTTTGGAAGGTATTCCGGTGCAATGCCTCGGCCATTATCAGTAACGGTTATTGTTATCTCCGATGTTTTCTCATACACTTCCATCCAGATATTGCCGCCATCAGGCGTAAACCTTACAGCATTGGAAAGAAGATTGAAAAACACTTTTTCCAATTGTTCCTTGTCAAACCAGAGTGCCAGCGCAGGGCCATCATAAATAAAAGATGTGCTGATGTTTCTTTGCAGTGATATATCCCTGAAGGTATTGTAAACATCTTCCAGGAAAGGGATAAAATCATAACGGTTGAGGTTAAGTTTCATGTGGCCGGTCTCTGCTTTGCGAAAATCCATCAGTTCACTAACCAGTTTGAGCAACCTGTTGGAATTATGCCTGATAGCAAGCAGTTGTTGCCGCGCAAAGCCGGGCAGGTCTGCCGCATCCTGCATCTTTTCCACCGAAGCCATCACCAGCGTTAAATGTGTTCTTATTTCATGCGACACGTTGGTGAAGAAGTTAAGCTTCACCTGGTGTAATCCCTCTTCTTTGGTAAGCATCACCCGCAGGAAAATATATCGTACCACCAGGAAAACAATACCAGCTATTAACAACGCATACAAACAAAATGCCCACCAGGTATACCAGAAGGGAGGAAGAATTCTAATACCCAGTTTAACAGGCTCGCCCCATACACCATCGTTATTTGCACCCTTAACATAAAACGTAAAACTACCCGAAGGAAGATTGGCATAGCTGGCAGAAGGTGTGCCGCTATAAATCCACTCTTTATCGAAACCATCTAATTTATAGGCATACTGGTTCTTGTTGCTTTTGATATAATTCAGCAATGCAAACTCAATAGTAATTCCGTTTTCATCATGCTTAAGCTTGAGCCCATCTGAATCCTGGCTATCCGTAGCGGCCATAGTTACGGAAGTATGATAAGGCAATGCGGTATCAAACAGGCGCAAACCGGTGATCATCATTTTTCCGGGTTTGGGGTTGAAAGAAATCTTATCAGGAAAAAAATGGGTAATACCATTAAAACCGCCAAAGTAAAATTCACCAAAACCATCTTTAAAAAAGGAATTGTAGTTAAATGCATTTCCCGCAAGCCCGTCACTGGTGGTAAATGTTTGTAAGTGGTCTTGTCTGGGATTGAATTTCAGCAACCCGTTATCACTGCTCAGCCAGAGGTTTTGCTGGTTATCTTCCAGAATGCCCAGGATATTGCGGTTATAGATGCGACCTGGCTGATTATAAAAGATCAACCTTTGCGATTGTTCTTCAAAAGAAGCTAATCCCTCCTTCTGCAATCCAAACCATATTTGTGAGTTTTTATCCTGCACAATACAGTTCACCAGGTTATCGCTGATTTTGCGGGCCTGCTCTTTTTCAAACAGGTATAAACCGCCAAGACTGGCAATCCATAAGCGTTTCTTATCGTCTTCCAGGAAGTATTTGGCAGTACCGTTAAACGGTGGCTTTTGTGTAAACGGCAGTGTAACAGGTTCCAATCCCTGCACCGTTTTGTTATATAACCTGATGCCGAGGGTAGACCCTACCCAAAGCCTGCCCTTGCTATCCTCATAAATGCTTTGCACTTCTGCATTGATAAACGTGGGGTCGTTTTCATTGTACAGGTAATGCCTGAACAGCTTTCTTACGGGGTCAAAAAAATTCAGACCGCCACCATGTGTGCCGCACCAGATATGCCCCTGCCAGTCGCGGTAAACAAATTTCACCAGGTTAGATCCAAGACTGCTGGTATCTGTAGAAATATGCCGGTAGTTGGTAAACAAACCTGTGGCACGATCATAGTAATTAAGGCCTCCCCCTTCAGTGCCAATCCAAAGATTCTTCTTATCATCTTCTGTAATACTGCTGATTACATTGTTATTCAAAAAACCCGGCTGGTCTTTTTTCCGAAGCACCGCGAAATCAGTATTTACTGCGTAGGTATAGTTAACGCCGCCAAAATAAGTGCCTATCCAAACACTGCCGGCATCATCCTGAAAAAGGCTGTGAATGCTATTATGACTCAGACTTTCGGCATCTTTATCATCCTGTTGAAAAGACTGCGTAACATTCCCATTCTCGTCCAGCAGGCTAACGCCTTCCTGGGTTCCCACCCATAACCGGCCCTGGCGGTCAAATAAAATCTTACGGATATTATTATTGATGATAGAGGCAGCCCCCTGTTTGTGCAACATCCTGCGAAACCTGCCGGTGCTGCTTTCATACACATTCAGCCCGTTATTGTGGGTGCTTATCCAGATGCGGCCATACCTGTCTTCTGCAAGGCTACTGATAAAATCGCTGCTCAGGCTATATTCATCAGCAGGCTGATGACTAAAGAATACAGGCTGCCAGCCTGAACCGGTATTTTGCAGGCGAACCAGGCCGTTGGTGGTACCTATCCAAATATATCCTGCCCTGTCTTCAAGGATCGCCCTTACTTCCCAATATTTTTTACCATTACCCGGCGATGGCAGCGGTACAGATTGCAGTACCGTTTTTTGCTGGTTTACCTGGTACAAACCACGATCACCGCCCACCCACACCGTTCCATTCTTATCTTCTGCAACGGCAAAATAATTCAGGCTTGGCTCGCCGGAAGTATGCATCCGGGTAAAATTATCGCTACCGGAATTGTACCTGTTAAACCCGCCGGCAGTGGCCACCCACATATTCATCCTGGAATCTGTATAAATAGCATAGATGCTGTTGCTGGTAAGACTTGCAGTATCGTTACTCCTCGACTGGTATTGCTTCACCCGGTAACCATCGTACCGGTTTAACCCGTTGGGCGTACCTATCCATAAAAAACCCTGGCTATCCTGGCCGATGGCGATCACCGCATTTTGAGACAATCCATTTTCAACGGTAAGGTGATGAAAGGCGGTTTTCCCGGCATAACAATCGTATCCCCGGAAAAAAAATGTCAACAGCAGACAAACATAAAAGGCAATCGTCCCCCCTTTAATTCTCATATAAAAATCACTTGGTCAAAATTTGGCAATGGTAGGATACAGTGTACGTGAAAGTTAAATTTACAGTTGAAAATCAATACGATGTCGTCATTTTAGAATATTCATACCATTTTTTTAAGATACTCCCCTTTCTGTTTTTAAATTATGGTGAATTTTGAGGAACGAATCAAAAAACGATGCGCTTGAACAGGTAACCGTAACAGTTACCCAAGAGGGATAACCTGGTCTGGAAGGAAAGCAAACAAAGAAATGGCCATCATGAAAGTCGCCCCATTTAAAAAGAAATTATTCATCATCACCGGCATCATCGCCATCCTTATTGCAGCCATTGCATTTGGCAGCCAGGAACAACTGGCCATACCGCAGGATGTTCAGCAGGCTATGGCAGCCCTACCGGAAAAAATTGATTATAATATTCACGTTAAGAAAATCCTGTCTGATAAATGTTTCAGTTGTCATGGGCCCGATGCTAAAAAACAAAAAGGAGATCTGCGGCTTGATAATGCCGAAGCAGCTTACGATAAAGAAGCCGAAAGTGGTTTAACAGCCATTCACCCGGGCAGCATCACCAAAAGTGAAATGGCCCACCGCATTCTGAGTGGCGACAAGGAATTTATGATGCCCACACCTGCATCGCATCTATCACTTACCACAGAAGAAAAAGCAGTCCTGCTAAAATGGATTGACCAGGGAGCTGTATATAAGCCGCACTGGGCATTTGTAGCACCTCAGAAAGAAGCGCTTCCTTCTGTAAAACAGGAAAGCTGGGTTAAGAATGATATCGACCGTTTCGTTTTGCACCGGCTGGAACAGGAAGGCTTAACCCCTTCAGCCGAAGCGGATAAGGAAACATTGATCAGGCGGGTAAGTTTTGATGTGACCGGCCTGCCGCCCACCATTGAAGAGATCGATGCCTTTTTGAAAGATGATAAGACAGATGCTTATGAGCGAATGGTGGACCACTACCTCCAATCCCCCAAATATGGCGAGAGAATGGCCGCCTACTGGCTGGATGTGGCGAGGTTTGCAGACAGTCATGGTTACCTTGACGATAAACACCGCGATGCTTCACCCTGGCGCGACTGGGTGATCAATGCTTATAACAGGAACATGCCCTTTAACCAGTTTATTACCTGGCAGCTTGCGGGTGATCTTCTGCCGCATGCCACAAAGGAACAGATACTCGCTACGGGTTTTAACAGGAATCAAAAACAAAATTCTGAAGCCGGTATCATCCCGGAAGAGTTCAGGGTAGAGTATGTGATTGACCGCACCAATACGCTTGGAACATCGCTGATGGGATTAACGGTTGGCTGCGCCAAATGCCATGATCATAAATATGACCCGGTAAGCCAGAAAGACTATTATTCCTTATACGCTTTCTTCAACAGCACTTTTGAGTTGGGCAGTTCCAGCTATGGCGCCAATGACAATATCGTTCCCGGACCAACTTTACTCTTAACAAATACCCAGCAGGATGTCAAGATTGATTCGCTTAAGCAGTATATCCAACATTTACAAACCATACAACATTCCGTTGTAAACGAAACACCTGAAAAATCACTTGCGGCAAAAGCAGTGGCAGGATTATCGTTCGATAAAACAACAAAGCTCAGCACCGGCAAGGAACCGGTGTCTTCTATACGTAATGAAATTCAACCTGCACTTTCTGCAAAGGCAAGCGCTGAAAAGCTGGTAAAAGGTATTGCCGGTAATGCGCTGGAACTGGAAGAAGAAACGCTGGTAAACCTGCCGCCGTATAAGGTTGGCTACTTTGAACGCTATCAACCATTTTCCTTTAGCCTCTGGATAAAATTGCCCAAACAATATGATGATGTAGCCGTGTTACACCAGAGCGATCCCCGCAGGTATGGTTTCCAGGGTTATGATTTGGTACTGCAGCAAAACAAACTCAACTTCCGGTTGATGCATGCTTTTCCGCATAATGCCATCAGCGTGTTAACCATAGAAAAGCTGGAGGTGAATCAATGGTATCATGTGGCAGTTAGCTATGATGGCAGCAGCGATGCAGGCGGCGTAAAAATCTATGTAAATGGCCAACCGGCAGCAACTACAACAGCATACAATCACCTGAATAAAAACATCAGGCCTTATGTAAACGTGCACAAGATCGTACCATTTACGGGTGTATCGTTTGGAGCGAGATCGTTGGAAAGAACAATGAAGGGCGGTCAACTGGATGAGTTTTATCTCTTTAATAATATACTTACACCGGAAGAAGCAGCTTACCTGCATCAGCATATTACTCCATCATTTGGCATAAAAACAATGGATGCGGCATCTTCTGCCGATAGTCTTTTAATTGCACGGACCGCCCTGGCAAACATTTATGATTCAACCAAAGAAGCGATGGTAATGGGCGACCTGCCATCCCCAAGAACCACGCGTGTTTTACTAAGAGGTGTGTATGATAATTATGGCGATACGGTAGTGCCATCCACACCAAAATCAATCTTAGCTTTTCCTGCCAGTTTAGCCAGGAACAGGCTTGGGTTAGCGCAATGGCTCTTCCTGCCGGAAAACCCGCTCACGGCAAGGGTTGCAGTTAACCATCTCTGGGAGATGTACTTTGGCCGCGGGCTTGTAAAAAGTTCAGATGATTTTGGTAACCAGGGAGAAATGCCTTCACATCCTGAATTGCTTGATTACCTGGCAATCAGCTACCGGCAGGATAGGTGGGATACCAAAAAAATACAGAAGCTGATTTTGATGAGCGCCACTTACCGGCAGCAATCGGTAATTACCAAAGAGCTGTTGCAGAAAGACCCGGCCAACATTTTGCTGGCGCGTGGTGCACGTTATAAAATGCCTGCAGAGATGATCAGGGACAATGCGCTTGCCATCAGTAAATTATTGTCCGCCAAAATAGGAGGCCCGAGTGTTTATCCTTATCAGCCGGCTGGTTTATGGGAGGCGTTGAATGATAAGAAATGGCGTTATGCATACAAACAATCAGAAGGAGAAGATCTTTTCAGGCGCAGTATTTACACGATTGTAAAAAGATCAAGTCCACCGCCTTTTATGTTGATTTTTGATGCGCCGGACAGGAACTTTTGTACAGTGAAAAGACCGGTCTCCAACTCCCCGTTACAGGCACTTGCACTAATGAATGACCCCACTTTTGTGGAAGCATCCAAATTTATTGCTGAAAGAGCACAGCAGGAAGCAGGGCCTTTATTAAAGAACCAGTTGATGTATGGCTTTCGCCTGGTAACGGGCAGGAAGCCCGGCAATGCAGAAGCTGACCTTATGCAAAAGATGTACGACGGCTCTTACGAACAATACAAAACACATCCTGATAAAGCAAAGAAAATATTGTCTGTAGGAAGCGCTGCAGCCAAAGCGCCGCCGGGTATTATAGAAACGGCAGCTATGGCAGATGTGGTAATGGCATTGATGAACACGGATGAGTTTATTACAAAGAAGTAATTGTATTAGATTATATTAACGATATTATTGTTGAGCATGCTTAAATGTAACAGTGCGAACGGGTATATGAATGTTTCATGGGTTACATCTTCAGATAACCTGCTCAATAATTGTGTCACATTTTAAAACCTTGTGATGGACGAACTGAACAAAGCTCATTTTGAAAAAAGCCGCCGGGAGTTTCTGCGCGGTTCGGCGCTGGGGTTGGGAAGCATTGCATTATCCGGCTTATTGGGTTGCAATAATGCATCCCACAATATGGCAAAGAAAGTAACTGCTGCTGCAGACCTGGAAGAAAACCATCCATTAGTCAACCCGCATTTTGTACCTAAGGCAAAACGGGTGATCTATCTTTTTCAAAGCGGCGGGCCCTCACAAATGGAGCTCTTTGATTACAAGCAAAAGCTTTACCAGATGCACGGGCAGGAGATTCCGGCCAGCGTGCTTGGCAACAACCGCGTGTCTGGCATGGTATCTAACCAGAACGGGTTTCCACTTGCCGCACCTGCCGCACAATTCAGCAGGTATGGCGCCAATGGTACTTACCTGAGTGAGCTGGTGCCTCATACAGCCGGCATCGTTGATGATCTTTGCATTGTAAAAAGTATGTTTACAGAGCAGATCAATCATGAACCTGCGGTGATCTTTACACAAACAGGCAACCAGTTAAGCGGCCGCCCGAGTATCGGTTCGTGGATCAGTTACGGGCTTGGCAGTCTTAACCAAAACCTTCCTTCCTTTATTGTTATGATATCAAAAGGTGGTGGAGACCAGCCCATCAGCAACCTGGCATGGAGCAATGGCTTCCTCCCTTCCCATCACCAGGGTGTGCAATTTATGTCTGGCAAAGATCCGGTGCTTTATCTTTCTTCACCGGATGGTGTAGACCGGATGGACAGAAGAAGGGCGCTGGATTATATCAGGGAATTCAACCTGCTGCAAAAAGACAGATGGCAGGATCCCGAAATTGACAGCCGGCTTAATCAATATGAAATGGCGTATCGCATGCAGATGGCGGTACCCGAAATCACCGACCTGAGCAATGAACCCGCACATATTTTAAATATGTATGGACCGGATGTAAAAACACCGGGCACTTATGCTTATAATTGCCTGATGGCGCGGCGTCTTGCAGAGAAAGACGTACGCTTTATACAGCTTTATCATCTTGGATGGGATCACCATGGCGGTTTATATTCCGGTATAAGAAGAGCAACACATCAAACAGACCAGGCCTCTGCAGCATTGGTAAAAGACCTGAAGCAGAGAGGTTTGCTTGATGATACATTAGTGGTTTGGGGTGGTGAGTTTGGCAGAACCAGTTTCTGTCAGGGTAAGTTAACCCAACAGGATTTTGGTCGCGATCATCATCCCGGTGCTTACACCATCTGGATGGCAGGCGGTGGTATAAGACCCGGAACTGTATATGGTGAAACGGATGATTTTGCACACAACATTGTAAAAGACAAAGTGCATGTACACGATTTCCAGGCAACACTGTTACATTTACTGGGAATTGATCATGAAAAATTTACTTATAAAAGCCAGGGAAGAAGATACCGCCTGACAGATGTATCCGGAGAAGTAGTAAAGGGAATTCTTGCCTGACAATAGAAAAGCTGAAACTGAATGCTGTTAACTGCCTCGAATAACTGGCCGGCATACCTGGGCCACTTTCATCCTGTTGTTGTACATCTTCCCATCGGTATATTATTTATTGCTTTTGTTTTTGAGTTGCTCGTATGGAGAAAAAGCAATATCACGATGCCTGACCAGGTGGTTTTATTATGCCTTGGTTTAGGTTGCCTTACAGCCATCATCTCCTGTTTGTTTGGATGGTTCCTGAGCAAAGAAGGTGGTTATGAAGAAAACACATTGACCGCCCACCAATGGATGGGGATTGCAGTGGCTGTAATTTCCGGCGTTTGCTGGTTGTTAAAAAAGCAGGCATCACAAAAAGCGAAAGGCAACACAATTTATCGTTCCGTTCTAGGAGCGTTGTTGTTACTGCTTATTATTACCGGTCACCTTGGCGGCAATATGACGCATGGTGCAGATTATCTTACTTCATCTATGCCGGCCCCTTTTTCAACATGGCTGGGCATTACTGCAAAAAAGGATTCCATAAAACCACGGGCGCCCATCGGCAATATAAAGGAAGCATTGGTGTATGCAGACCTGGTTGTGCCGGTATTGGAGGAGAAATGTTATAACTGTCATAGTTCTAAAAAGATCAAAGGCGGGTTAAGGATGGATGAAGAGCGATATCTTTTTAAAGGTGGAAAACATGGCGTAGTTATCAAACCCGGTAATACGGACGGAAGCGAACTTATACACAGGATTATGCTTCCGGAAAGTGATGACAAGAAAATGGCACCCAAAGATGAACCGCAGCTCAGCAAAGAAGAAACGGCACTCTTAACCTGGTGGATTGCCCATGGCGCAGATACAAAGAAGAAGGTAAAGGAATTATCGCCGGATACGGCTGCAATGGCAATGCTGGTTTCTTTTGCGCAACCTGGTGCAGATACCTCCTCTGTTATACATGAACCTTTGTCAAAAGTTTTTGATGCAGTGGTACCTGCGGCAAGTCAGCCAGTGATAGATACCTTACGTAAGCTGGGCTTGTTAATTTCTCCGGTAGCAGCAGACAAGAAAAACCTGCTGCAGATAAGCGCGGTAAACTATCCTGCTTTTAATGATCAAACGGCTACTTTATTACAAACACTGGCACCAAATATTATCTGGCTCAAGCTTGACCGTACACAATTATCAGACGAAGCGATTACCCGTTTTGCAGGATTTAAAAACATGCTGCGGCTAAGCATTTCCGGTACAGCAGTGTCCGGCGCCGGCCTTTCAAAACTTGCGCAACTGCCCAACCTGGAATACCTGAACATTACGGGTACAAAAGCTGATGACAAAGGCCTTTTATCAGTCGCCGCAATACCATCCATGAAAAGAATTTATTGCTGGGGGTCGCAGGTTACACCGGCGGCTGTTGAGCAGGTGCGAAAGAAATATCCTCAATTGAAAATAGACAATGGTGATACGGATAATCTACCTTCAAAGTAAAGCCTGGCGTGTTTCTGTGGGTTATACAAACACCGCGAATTGTATTATTTAAGATATTCCCTGCTAATATTTATAATTCTCCCCCTGGTAAAATATCCTGCATTCCATCTTTGCAGGAACAGGCAAGTAACACCAATCTGGGAGATTTTCTGATCTTAACATTTAACGATGATTCGCATTGCATTGCTGTTTTTTATTACTCAATTCCTGCTGAATACAAGTATGGTGACTGCCCAGGCGGAACGTAACCTGCTTACCAATAATTATACTACGGAGCTGTTAAATACCCGGCTTACGGATAGCCTGCTTAAAATACACTTTCCCAGGTATGAACAACGGGCTGTATGGGAAGCTGTTGATCCTGTTTACCGCAATAAGATGATTACAGCAGGAGAAGCTGAGCTTGATTACAAATGGCAAACAGTTCCGGCAACAGCCTATCTCGAATTTGTAAAGAGTGGCAACAGGAAGGTTATGGAAGATGTGTACAACCGGAATCTTACAGCGCTTAAACGGCTGGTATTTGCAGAACTGATGGAAGGTAAAGGACGCTTTATACCACAAATGGTGAATGGTGTTTGGGCAGTTTGCGAAATCACCAGTTGGTCTATTTCAGCAAGTCTTAACCTTCAGCAAAAAGGGCCCGGCCTGCCCGATGTGGAAGAACCTGTGATTGAGTTAGGGGCCGGCATAACCTGCAATGTAATGGCCTGGACCTATTACCTTTTTGCAGATACTTTTAACAAGCAAAACCCGTTGATAGCGCAACGTATAAAACAGGAGATTGACCGCAGGATACTGCAACCCTTTTACACACGAGATGATTTCTGGTGGATGGCGCTTAACGGCAAAAAAGGATTGGTCAACAACTGGAACATCTGGCTGAATTATAATGTACTTACCTGTCTCTTACTGGTAGAAGACAACCGTGCTAAACAGGTAGAAGGCATTTATAAAACAATGCGTTCGGCTGACCAGTTTATGAATTATTATAAAGATGACGGCGGTTGCGAGGAAGGGCCCGCTTACTGGTCACATGCCGGTGGTATGTTGTACAATTATCTATCCTTGTTACAGGATGCAACCGGTAATACGATATCTCTTTTTAAAGAGCCACTGATCAGGAACATTGCCAATTATATCTGCAAAGCTTTTATTGACAGCACCTATTTTTTGAATTACGCAGATGCTTCCGCCAAACTTACCACAGATGCGGGCATTGTGTATTCTTTTGGAAAGGCCACAGGCGAACCATCATTAACCAGTTTTGGTGCAGCACTTGCAATACAGCAGCACTGGCAGGACGTTCTTCCGGCGGAAACAATTTACGGAACACTCCGTGATCTGTCACTAGCCAAAGAAATACTAAACACTACGCCACAATTTCCATATCTGGAGGAGTCATGGATGCCGGGAACAGGTATTGCAGTAGCCAGGGATGCAGCGGGAACTTCTGACGGTTTTTACTTTTCTGCGCTCGCCGGTCATAATGATGAGAGTCATAACCACAATGATGTAGGCACCTGCGTATTGTTTTATAACGGGCAACCGTTGTTCATTGATATCGGGAGTGAAACCTATACCCGCCAAACCTTTGGGCCCGAACGATATAGTATATGGACCATGCGGTCTGCTTATCACAACGTTCCGCTGGTAAATGGTATCGAACAAAAAGAAGGCAGGCAGTACGCCGCAGGTACTACCAGCTTTATCAATACAAAACGCAGCGCAGTTTTTAAGGTTGACATCAGTCATGCATATCCATCAGAGGCGCATATAAAAAAATGGGAAAGAACTTACACGCTTAAAAGAGGCGTTTCGTTTACGATTGAAGACGACTATCATTTGTCTGAAGAAAACGGTAATACCGCATTGCATTTTATGACCAGTGCCGATGTAACTGCTAAAGCTGCGGGCATACTGGAACTGGCTATCGGCAACAACCGTATGCAGCTTTTATATGATCCTGCACAACTGGAACCGGTCATAGAAAAGATTACCATAAAAGATGCAAGGCTGCTGCAAAGCTGGCCTTCAGCAATAAGCAGGCTTGTTTTCAGGTTAGTCAATCACAAGCCTGCAGGAAAAATAAAAATCCTTATTAACAAAGTCTCCTAAAAGAAAATCAGCTTCATGAAAATACATCCTTTGCTATGGGTAGCGAGTATGGTATTACTCACTTCATTTATTAAAAAAGAAAAGGAAAATGAGCGGGCATTTATCCGCGAAAATCTTACCACGGCAGATATACAGCTAAAAGCAATGCTGGGAGAGATGAAAACCTCCGGCAGGTACCCGCGTACCACGGATTCACTTGGTAAACTGGTGACTACGGATATTTATGACTGGACACCGGGTTTCTTTCCCGGAAGCCTTTGGTATGCATACGAATTCAGCAAAGATCCGGCCATGGAAAAAGCCGCCATACAATGGACGGAACAGCTTGAACCTTTAAAAGATTTCACCGCCCATCATGATCTTGGCTTTATGATGTATTGCAGCTATGGTAATGGTTACAGGCTCACCGGGAATGAGACTTACAAAAACAACCTGGTGCAGGCGGCAAGATCATTGTGTACACGGTTTAACCCTAACGTGGGTTGCATTAAATCCTGGAATGTGTTCCGGTCCTGGCATGATTCAACTGTTTATAATTTCCCCGTGATCATTGATAACATGATGAATCTTGAGCTCTTGTTCTTTGCCACCCATATTACCGGTGACAGTTCTTTTTACAAGGTGGCGATAACACATGCCAACACTACACTGGAACACCAGATAAGAAAGGATTACAGTTCCTTTCATGTTATTTGTTATGACAGCGCCACGGGCAAAGTACTTGCTAAAGAAACCGCACAGGGTTATGCCGATAACTCTACCTGGGCACGCGGACAGGCATGGTCAATTTACGGTTATACGATGACCTACCGCGAAACAAAAGATCCCAAATACCTGAAAGCGGCGATCGGGCTTGCAGACTGGTACCTTAACAATAAAAATCTCCCCAAAGACAAAATTCCTTACTGGGATATGAATGTGAATGAGAAAGGCTATACACCCGGTGCAAGGTCTTACACCTCTCATGTACATACAAAATACCGGGATGTATCTGCTGCGGCTATCGTTACATCCGCACTTTTTGAATTAAGTACTTATGCAGGCAACAAAGGCACGCAGTATAAAACTGCCGCCATACAAATGCTTCATGCACTTGGCAGCCGGGCTTACAAGGCGGCCCCGGGAACCAATGGCAATTTTCTTCTAAAGCACAGTGTAGGAAGCATCCCACATAAAACAGAAATTGATGTACCACTGGTATATGCTGATTATTACTTTTTAGAAGCGCTTCACAGGTACGATTTGTTGTTGCAAGGGAAGAAGCTATACAATTGATTCTTTCAGATAATGTGATGCAGGAAATAGAATTGTTCCGAAAAGATTATCAAAGAAAGTCTATCTTACTGTTACTATAACACCTATAAGTAGTCTAACGATTTATATGCCCAGGCAAATCATCAGCTATCTTCTATTTTTTTTGCTTATTGCCTGCAGGCAAAAAACATCGCATCAATGGGAAACTTATGGAGGCGATAAAGCACAAACGCACTATTCATCTTCCCGGCAAATAGATACCGGCAATGTGCAACAACTCACCATTGCATGGGCATACCACACCAAAGACGCAGAAGAGGGTACCCAGATAGAGGTGAATCCTTTAGTCATCGATAATATACTTTATGGCGTTTCACCAAAGCTTAAACTCTTTGCAATAGACGCCGCCACAGGTAAAGAGAAATGGGTTTTTAACCCGGCGGTTTCAGCTACAAGAGTTGCCACGGAAGGAGAAAATTTTTCCGTAAATGTCTGCAGAGGTATTACCTATTATAAGGATGCCAATAATGGTGATCGCATTTTTTATACAGCCGGCTCATTGCTGTATTGCATCGGCGCTGAAAATGGAAAGCCTGTTCTAACTTTTGGCAACAACGGAACTATTGACCTGCATGATGGTCTTGGCAGAGATGCAAAGAGAAGTTACGTTACATCCACTACGCCAGGCATGTTATACAAAGATTTATTGATCGTAGGCACAAGGGTAGCTGAAGAAGCCGGTGCAGCCCCTGGTCATGTACGGGCATATGATGTGCACAGCGGGAAGCTTCGGTGGATATTCCATACCATCCCCTACCCCGGTGAAACGGGTTATGATTCGTGGGCCGATTCAACCTCCTGGCAATACGCCGGTGGCGCCAATGCCTGGGCCGGTTTTAGTCTTGATGAAAAAGAAGGTTTGTTATTTGCACCGGTGGGTTCTGCCACTTATGATTTTTATGGGGGGAAGCGTAAAGGCAATAATCTATTCGCCAACTGCGTGGTTGCAATAGATGCCGCTTCGGGAAAATACAAATGGCATTATCAACTGGTACATCATGATGTGTGGGACAGGGATCCACCAACCCCGCCAGTGTTGGTGGAAGTAATGAAAGAAGGAAAGAAGATAGATGCGGTATGCCAGCTTACCAAAGGCGGTCTGCTGTTTTTGCTTGACAGAAAAACCGGCAAGCCATTATATCCTGTAAAAGAAATGCCTGTGGCTGCATCAGCACTTGAAGGGGAACAACTATCAACCACCCAGCCACTGCCCGGTTTCTTTGAACCATTTTCAAGGCAACTCATCACAGAAAAAGATTTAAATACACTTGTGCCTGACTCCTCTTTCGCACAAATAAAAAAGCAATGGACTTCGGTAAATAAAGGTTTTTATGCACCACCTTCAAAAGAGGGCAGCCTGCTGACACCTGGCACACTTGGTGGGGCAGAATGGGGCGGCCCTGCATTTGATCCATCCACCGGACTATTATATATTAATGCCAATGAAACTTCCAATATTATCACCATGGTGGAAGCAAAAAAGATACAGGAAGTGAATGGCCAGACAAAACTAAAAGCCGGCAAGATAATTTATGAGACCTTTTGTATGGGTTGTCACGGGCCAGACAGGAAAGGCAGCGGCGTCTATCCTTCACTCATCGGCGTTCAACAGAAATATACGATTGATTCATTCAGGATACTTATTAACTCAGGCAGAAGAATGATGCCTGCATTTAAACAGTTGAGTGAAGAAGAAAAAGAAGCGCTCGCCTCCTACATTCTTGATATAAAAAATATACAGCAACAAACATATAAAAGCACAATTAAAACGGATGAACGTTACCGCATGCCTTACCTGGCAACCGGTTACAACCGCTTTCTTACACCGGAAGGTTATCCCGCCAATATGCCCCCATGGGGATCTTTAACAGCCGTTAATCTTAATACCGGCAAAACCGTATGGCGCGATACCCTTGGCGACTATCCCGAATTTAAAGCTAAAGGGGTTCATACAGGCTGCGACAATTTTGGCGGTCCGGTAGTTACTGCCGGCGGCTTGTTATTTATTGCAGCAACAAGAGATGGTATGTTCAGGGCATATAATAAGAGAACCGGTCAGTTGCTTTTGGAAAAAACTTTACCAACAGCAGGTTTTGCAACGCCTGCAGTATATGAAGTAAACGGTAAGCAGTATATTGTTATTGCCTGCGGTGGCGGCGGCAAAGCCAAAACAAAATCAGGAGACGCATATGTAGCGTTTGCATTGCCGTGAAAATAGATGCACCGTAAAAAAAGTAAATGCTGCAGCCATAGTTGCACAACAGCTTTTATTACACTCAACTTTTTCAACCCTGCAATCAATTTCAATTAAATTTCTCTTAAGGACATCTCATTGAATTTTTTCCGTTGGGCATATGTTCTACATGAATATATTTTTGCTGAATTATGAGATCTGTTAATTTTCTATTTTTATCTGCAACTCTTAAGATGAAATACCAGGCAATCCAATTACGGCATCTACAGGCAATTATTTTTTTCTGATCCCTAATATGAAGGCACAGGTTAGTAGCTTCTTCGATGTTGATGAATATGCAACATAACCAATGCCTACCTTGACTAATCCATCGTTAAACCTTATCTGAACCTGATATAAATGCAACGCAGCCTGTAACATGGATCAGTTTTAATTTATAAAATCCGTGGAAGTTTCATGCCATTCAACTTCTCCTGATAATCCAAAGCTTATTTATCTTAATACCTTATTTAAAGAGACAACCATTAGTTACATCCGCCCTGCATCTATGATCGCTTTTGCAAATTCCGCCGGCGCTTCCTGTGGGAGATTATGGCCTACACCGCTACCAATAAGCCGGTGCTGATATTTACCGGAAAACTTTGACGCATAGTTTACAGGATCAGGATGTGGCGCACCGTTAGCATCCCCTTCCAGCGTGATGGCGGGCACTTTGATTACAGGTGACGCAGCCAGCTTTTGTTCAAGTTCATCATATTGCTGTTCTCCCTTTTCAGTGCCAATGCGCCAGCGATAATTGTGTATTACAATCGCCACATGATCCGGATTGTCAAATGCAGCAGCCGATTGATTGAACGTCTCATCACCAAACATCCAACGGGGAGAAGCTGTTTGCCAGATGAGTTTTGCAAATTCATGAGTATTGGCTTTATATCCCATTTCGCCCCGCTCTGTAGCAAAATAAAACTGGTACCACCACGCAAGTTCCGCTTTGGGTGATAGCGGCGTTTTGTTGGCCTGCTGGCTTCCGATAAGATAGCCACTTACAGCAACCAGGGCCTTGCAACGTTCCGGCCACAACGCGGCAACAATACAGGCCGTTCTTGCGCCCCAGTCGAAACCGCCAATTACCGCCTTGTCAATATTTAGGGCATCCATAAACGCGATGATATCTTTTGCAAAAACTGATTGCTGACCATTGCGCTTAGTCTCTGCGGCGAGAAACCGGGTTGTTCCATACCCACGTAAATAAGGGACCAGTACACGATAACCACTATCGGCTAAAATAACCGCAGTCTCTTTAAAGCTATGGATATCGTAGGGCCAACCGTGAAGCAGTATCACAGGTTTTCCATTGGATGGGCCAAGTTCTGCATAACCTACACTTAGCACACCTGCGTTTACTTGTTTAATATTTTCAAAAGAAGCACCTGCAGAGACATCCTTTTTGTTTAGCTGATTTCCACGATCTGCAAATGAGGTGAGAGAAATGTGCAAGCCCAATAATAGTGTAACAATAGTGATCGCTGTAAAATGTTTGCGCTTATTATTTTGTTGTTGATTCATAACCTTTGTTTTTATAATCTGATATATAAGCCGGATGAATTTGTTTACGTTGTAAAAGTAGCGGGCGGGAAAACTGAACTTGTTGACCTTTTGAGCAAGTCGGACAAAAAAGCCTGTCAACCGGGCATTCCGGAGCGTGAAATAACAGGGAAGTCTTAAATGATATATCTGGCAGCGGTAGATTATCTGAAGGTCGTTAAAACGCATACATCAATCCTTAAGATTCCATTATATAACTTCTGATAACTTATATATTTCTATTGCGTATCGCATACTTCAACCACAATACCTGGTGTTCAAGTTGTGTTATACTTTTCAATTCTAATTGTGCGGAAGCGATGCCATTTACTTGCTCTTTTGTTGTTTCAAATGTAGTTGGTGTGTCAGGGCTGGCATCTGCTAGAGGAAGTAACAATAAACTCAATTCGTCTATCAATCCTTCTCTCAACAAAGAGCCGTTTACATATCCCCCGCCCTCAAGCATGATAGTTTTAATTGGAAACAATGCTGAAAGTTGCTGTAATGCCAGTTGAAAATCAAGCGTAGTTGATCCGGCAAAGAGGTAAGATACTTTTTGTTGTTGCAGGTAGTTAAGATAACTGTCAGGTACAGCTTCTGTCAGGATCATGATGATGTGATCTCCACCCAAATGGTTGTTTACCCAGCCTAGCTTACCGTGTGCATCCACCGCAATTGCAAAAGAAGTTGCCGCTTTATCACCGATAAATGCTTCCCGCAATATAGGTTGGGCAGGTTGTATTAATCCGGGCTTTTCGCCTTTGGAAAAATCTTTTTCCATTGTGATCCTTCCACACATCCACGCCTGGCTTTTAAAACTTTGATGACATTGCTCGTATATATCTCCATAAAGTTTTGCAGCACCGGCATTACCCCAATTAGCAGAAAGTATTTTACCATTTACGGTAGATGCCATGTGGCAGATGATATAAGGTCGATTCATATAATACTCCATTTAAGAAGAATGCAACAACATAAAGCATGCAAATGTGTGAATTGTATCGTGTTTGATGCCTGCTTAAAAAAAAGTGAGTGCACTTCTTTGGCTAAAGAGGCCGGTAAATAAGAAACTCAGTAAAAATGTAAGCATCCTCAATTCATTCAAAAATTTAAGGGCCGTCCTAAGACAGCCCTTAATAAATCTATATACTTGGATACGATATATTAGTACCCCGGATTTTGTTTTTCAATACCACCATCTCCAAGCTTGGGATTATTGTCAATTTCCTGTTGCGGAATAGGCAATAACTCGTCTCTTCCTTTCCTGAAATAAGAGAGCGGATCTGTGGTATAGTAACCTTTCGCTCTCCATCTCAAAATATCGCGGTTACGCACTTCTTCATCACCCAGCTCTGCTGTTTTTTCATGCATGATCGCTTTTGTTACCTGGTCTTTACCACCAGTAGGAAACTGTGCAGTTGGGTAATGCGGCATTTGTACAGATGCGCGGTCTCTCACCTGGTTTAAATAACCTACAGCAGCGGCAATATTACCAAGTTCGTTCTCACATTCTGCAAGCATTAACAGCACTTCGGCATAGCGGATGATGCGCTGGTTATTGCCACCCGGATGAAAAGAAGCGGTTGACAGATCCTGTTTATAAATAATCATAAACTTGCGCCAGCTTACTTTTTTGGTAACACCGTTTACTGTAGAAGCATTACCATTTTGCATACCATCAGTCAACTCTGTAGCGCCATTGTTAAACTTGTCGCCGGTTTCGTAAACGGTAGCTTTATAACGCGGATCAGTCTTGGTAGCACCACTTGCAGTGTTCTCAAACTCATTCAGGAATTTGTTAGAGGGTATAAGATTCCTCCATGCCACGGGGCAGTATTCCTGGTTCCTGACAGTTGACTGTGCATTACCCGAACCATCGCCGGTATACCCCCAATCAAAAGCATTATCTCCCTTATCAAAAAAAACTGCTTCCCAGATGGACTCCTGGTTAAATTCAGTCTCCTCTAAAAAGTTATCGCTGTAATTATCAACCAGGTGATAAAGATTAGCGCTGTTTACCTTTAACAAGGCAGTTTTTGCTGAAGTGTAATCTCCTTTCTGCATATATGCCCTGCCCAGCATTGCGTTAGCCGCGCCGGATGTAACCCTTCCCCTGTCAGCATCAGCATAACTTGCGCTAAGCACACCCGCCGCATCTGTAAGGTCTTGCAGTAGCTGGGTATATATTGCGTCTACCGCTGCCCTGGACTGGTATTGATCAGGAGCTGTTACCACCTGTGTGTATAGGGGCACCGCACCCCACATGCTCACCAGCTCAAAATAAGCCCAGCCCCTAAAGAACTTGGCCTGTGCAACGCATTGATCACGTACGGCATCATTATCTGTTACATTAGCAGCATTTCCTATTACTGTATTAGAACGGTGGATGACGGTGTAAAGCCCGTTCCAAACACTGTTCGCCACAGAATTATCCGCAGTAATGGCGCCATTTAAAATCTGTGCCCTCGGCACTTCCAACTGACCGCCTCCTGAGGAAACATCATCACTTCTTAAATCTTCCAGAAAGAACCATTCGCGGCCTATCAGTCCACCGCCATGAAAGGCAGAGTAAATGGCATTGGTTCCCTTTAACAGTTCATCACTGTTTTTAAAATAATTATCCAATGTTGCATAGCTGGGGTTTGTTTTATCAAGGTCTTTATTGCACGCAATGATAATGGCCGCCAACAATGAACAGGCTATTGCAACATTCCTGTAAAAATTACTTTTTTTCATACTCAGTTTTTTGAATTCGCAAACAATATTCCTGTCATTAAAAGCCCACCTGCAGACCAACCTGGAAAGATCGTGCTGAAGGGTATTGGCCATAATCTATACCATTGGTAAGTGTTGTGTTCTTGGAGCCTATTTCAGGATCCCAGCCTTTGTAACCGGTAAAGGTTAGCAGGTTTTGAGAGGATACATAAACCCTGAAACTAGACACTGCCCCTTTGGTAACAGATTGCAATGTTGCCTGTGGAATAGTGTACCCGATAATAACATTTTTTAACCGCAGGTAGGAGCCGCTCTCTATCCAGCGGTCTGATACACGGGCATTCTGATTTGGATCACCACTGATGGCTCTCGGAATGTTGGTACCTGTGTTAGCAGGCGTCCATGCATTTAACACTTCTACACCCGCACCAAACAGGCGGGCCATACCTTCGCGAAGCACCCTTGTGCCATTAAATATCTTATTGCCTTGTACTCCCTGGAAGAATAGTGACAAATCAAAGTTTTTATAGTTGGCTGCATAATTCAATGCATAAGAAAACTTGGGAATGTAAGAACCAAGAAAAGTACGATCATCTGCTGTGATCTTTCCGTCTCCATTCAGGTCTTTAAACCTGATATCACCGGCAGAGGTTGACTTTGTGGGATCAGTACCGGGTATCTGTGTGGCGCTCTTGGTAACTTCATCCTGGCTCTGGAAAATGCCATCCACAACATAACCATAAAATGATTGAATCGGTTGTCCGGCAATAGTGCGTGTCATGTTGCCATTACCAAAGTCGGCATCAGAGCCAGCGTCAATGGTTGCATTGGCTGTATTCAGGGCCAGTATCCTGTTTTTAATAAAGCCTATATTACCATTAATGTTCCAGGTAAAGACACCATTTGTTTTATTATAACCTACCTGCAGATCAACCCCGGTATTGCGCATGGAAGCTGCATTTAACTGGGAGCCTGCGCCACCAAACCCAAAACTTGAAGGTGTAGGTATGGTAAGGATAAGATTATCTGTTTGCCTGCGGTACCACTCAGCCGTAATAGTGATTTTGTTGTTTAATAATCCGAGATCAATACCAATATTTATCTGCTTTGTTTTTTCCCATTCCAGGCTTGTGCTTGCAAGCTGGTTATAATAAGAGGCATTGCCTACACTGTTGGTGTTATTAAAAGGATAGGTAGCGCCATTTGCCTGCACAATTGCCTGCCAGGGATATTCATTCGCAAGAATTGAATTTTGTAATGCAGGAAATATGCCGATGGCATTAAGACCGGTAATACCCCATCCACCTCTTAGTTTTAATTCTGATATAGCGGTAACTGGTTTAAGGAAAGACTCCTGGTCTATTCTCCAGCCTGCAGAAACAGATGGGAAATTCTGAAACTTTTTGCCCGGCGCCCATACAGATAAACCATCTCTGCGTATAGCGCCACTCAGAAGATATTTTCCTGCAAAATCATAATTTATCCTGCCGATATACGACTGTATTAGAGTAGCTGTTTTTGAAGAGAACGCGGTAACGTTGGTTGCGCCAACAAGCGTCTCGATAGCGTTGGTTGCCTGGTTGCCGGTTTGTGACTCTCCAAAACTTCTGGCATTTTGTCTTTCAAATACAGCTACTGCATTTACGTGATGTTCGCCAAAGGTTTTATCAAATGTTAGTTGCTGGGTAAAGAGAAGTGTTGTTCTGTTCGCCCGCTGATCGGTGATTGTTGCAACCGTTGCATTTCTTCCCTTATCATTAAAAATAGGGCTGAACTGATGCTGATACTGCGTTACATAATCAGTACCAAAAGTTGACCTGAAATTAAGCCATGGCGTGAAATTGATCTGCGCATATACCGTACCAAGCAGCTTGAATATCTCCCGGTTGGCATCGCCCAGGAGTAAGGCATCTTCTACGGGATTAGTGGGGTCCGCACCATCTACGCTGTTCTCTGCATTGCGAAATCCGCCCTGCGTGGTGGGGTCATATACAGGTAGATAAGGCAATGCTCTTACCACATTGGCAATCCTGGTCCTGTTTCCACCCGTATTATCGTAGCGCTGTTTTGAATAGGACAATAACAGGTTCTGCCCTACCATAAACATCTTGCTGATGTTATGTTCGCTGTTTACACGAAAATTGCCGCGTTGATAATTGACACCCTGTGCTATACCATCCTGCTTGAAATATCCGCCGGAGGTATAATAGCGCGATTTATCATTACCTCCGCTTACAGAAATGTTGCTCTGCGTAATAAGTCCTTTTCTAAAATAAGCATCCTGCCAATCGGTATTGGTTTGTGCAAAGGTTTGAGATGTTCCTTCATAAATAGGCGAATTAAAATTAGCATCCTCCAGCCTGGGCGGTTTCGCAATACCGGCAGCGCCGTTTAAGGCTCTCTCATATTGAAGATATTGCTGTGTATTTAACAGGTCAATTGTTTTCCACGCCTGTTGCACACCTACATAAGAATCGAAATTCACGTGAGCTTTACCATCTCTAGCACCCTTTTTGGTGGTGATGATAATTACACCATTTGTAGCTCTTGAACCATAGATTGCGGCCGCGCTGGCATCTTTTAATACTTCTACAGACTGTACATCTTTACTATCAAAATTGGCAAGATTGGAAGTAGGAAACCCATCAATTACATATAATGGATCTGATGCATAACTGATAGAACTGATACCCCTGATCCTTACAATCGGGTCGCTACCGGGGGAACCATTATTGGTTACCGTTACACCGGCAACGCGGCCCTGCAGCGCCTGTTGAACGCTGGCAACAGGCAACTCGTTGAGCGTTTTAGAAGATACAGATGCAACAGACCCTGTAAGCGAACTTTTCTTTTGTGTACCATAGCCTATCACCACCACCTGTTCCAGCGATTGTGATTCCTGTTTCAGGCTAACGTCATACTGGGAAGCAGTACCTACAGTAACTTCATCAACAGTATAACCAACATAGGTAAAGGTGAGCACATCACCGATGGCTGCACTGATAGTGAAGGTGCCGTCTGAACCGGTAACTGTTCCCTTTGAAGAGTTCTTTACAGCAACAGATACGCCGGATAAGGGCTTACCGTTGTCATCGCTAACTTTCCCGTGCACAGATTTCGTACCCTGGGAAAATGAATTGTACATAAGCAAGGAAAAAAAAGTACTAAGCAAGAATGAATAAACGATGCGCTTTTGATGCAGGATCAGACGCATCCAGGTAAAAATGCCTGGTAATAATTTCATAAAGCAGTAATTGATAAATGAAGAATCCGGCAATCGGTTAGCCGGTGTTAAATAGCAGCATGCAAGCAGTTGTTAACTTGAATTCATTTGGTAAACGATTTAATTGTTTTAAATGGCAGTTCTAAATTCCTGATGCCTGATTACCAGATTTTCAACCTTTTGATTAAGACATTACTGAGCTCATAAGCATTATCAGAGCTGGTGAAAAAGATTGATGATAAGTACCTGAAGAATATACCTTAACAACATACCATTCTATTGATATTATATTCCTTTTAGCAATAAGTCTTCTGTTGAAACAATTGATAAGTAGCTATTGGTTGCAACTTGTTTTTCATTAGCTGTAATGGCATGGTTTCAATCGTATATCCAGGTTGGCAATTAAGCATATCAGGATAAATATAATCAGTTTTTTTGGGTTTGCAACCGATTGCATTACTTTTTTGACAACAAAATTCCTTTATTACCCTAAAGCAATAAAAGATGCATACTCTTTTTGCAGGAAATAGACCTATTTTAGCAGTGTAACCGATTGCATGAAAAATATTATTTTTTTTACTCATTCAATGCTTATTTTAAGCCCCGGTTAATTGCATATAGAATTTATGAGCCGGGAAAAAGATATTACCATTTATGATATTGCCGACAAGCTGGGAGTTTCACCTTCCACAGTAAGCCGCGCACTTAAAAATCATGGATCGATAGGGAACGCCACAAAAAAAAAGATTCTTACCACAGCGCAGGAAATGGGGTACCAGGCCAATGCCTTTGCCAGCAACCTGCGTAAACAACGTACGAATACAATCGGCATTATCGTACATGAACTGAACAGTAATTTTATCACTTCCGTGCTTTCCGGCATTGAAAAGGTAGCAACAGAAGCTAACTATGATCTTATTATTGCGCACTCTTCAGAAACCTCTAAAAAAGAAGCAGCCAATGCCTCCAATCTTTTTCATAAACGTGTAGACGGCCTTATTGCATCGCTTGCATTTGATACGGAAGATCTCTCCCACTATAAACAATTCCTGGATAAGAATATACCGGTTATATTTTTTGATCGCGTGTTTGAAGAGATGGAAGGCACCAAGGTGATCATTAACAACTTTAAAGCCGGCTATGATGCCACTGCCCATCTTATTGAACAGGGGTGCAAACGCATTGCACACATCACTTCCAACCTTAAACGGAATGTATACGCAGAAAGGTTTAAAGGTTATAAGCAGGCAATGGCTGATCATCAGTTGCAGTTTACCGAAAAGCTTTTGGTAATTGATGGTCTTAGTGAAGAAGATGCCACGCGTTCTGCAAAGCGCATCATCGCTATGAAACCATTGCCAGACGGCATCTTTATTACCAACGATTTTTGTGCAGCCATTGTAATGCAGGTACTAAAAGATGCGGGTATCCGCATACCACAGGATATTGCTGTAGTTGGTTTTAATAATGATGTGATAAGTAAAGTGATCAATCCTAAATTAACCACCATTAATTACCCTGGATTTGAAATGGGACAGGTGGCCGCAAGAAGCTTAATTAATCACCTGCATGGTGTGTGGAATATTGCACTTACCAATACAGTAATTATAAAGTCTGAATTGATTATTCGCGAATCCTCTTTGAAAAAAGGGAAGAAATAATGTGCCCGGGATAACAATGTGCTAATGGGATAACCCGCTAATGTAAAGCCACCAATTTTGAACAACTAACCATGCCTGCTTATATAAAACAACTAATTTCATTGCTGCTTGCCGTTGCCTTTTTATCGTCATGCAATTCTCCGGGTAAAGAAAAGCTCTTTACCAAACTGCCCTCATCTTTAACAGGTATACATTTTAATAACAGCATCGATGAATCACTGTTTGCAAAACAGGCGCTGAATGAATTTGCCTATATGGGTGGTGGTGTGGGTATCGGAGATTTTAATAATGATGGACTGAAAGACATTTTCTTTTGTGGTAACCAGCTTAGCAGCAAACTATACATAAACAAAGGCGATCAACATTACGAAGATATCACGGCAAAGGCTTTAGTGTCTACAACCGCCTGGTGTACTGGCGTAAGTATTGTAGATATCAATAATGATGGCTATGATGACATTTATGTGTGCAACTACGGCAGAGGTCTTACCACTGCAGCGAATAACCAGCTTTTTATCAACCAGCACAACCTTACTTTTAAAGAAGAAGCTGCAGCTTATGGCCTTGCAGACAGCAGCTATTCCACACAGGCAGCTTTCTTTGATTACGATAAAGATGGTGACCTTGATATGTATTTGCTGAACTATCGTTTTAATGGCCCCAACGCCAATACCATCTTCCCAAAAGATCTTTCAGGGCACTCACCAGCCAATGATAAACTTTACAGGAATGATGGCAAAATCAATGGCGCCGGCCATCCGATATTTACAGATGTATCTATGCAGGCTGGTATAAAAGAAGATGGTTATGGATTGGGGGTTTCTATTGCAGATTTCAATAATGATGGCTGGCCTGATATTTATGTTTCCAATGACTTTCTATCAAACGATGTATTCTGGCTGAATAATGGCAACGGCACATTCACCAATCGTCTTGATGCATCCACACGACATCAAAGCTATTCCAGTATGGGATGTGATGCTGCAGATATTAACAATGACACGCTGGTTGATTTTGCCACGCTTGACATGATGCCTGAAAATAACGAGCGTAAGAAACTTACTTTCTCATTCATGAATTATGAGCGCTATGAAGCTGAACGTTCACTCGGTTACTCACCAGAGTTTATGCGCAACATGCTGCAGCTTAATAATGGCAATTGGAATACGCATGATACCATGATTCCCTTCTTTAGCGAAATAGGCCAAATGGCAGGAGTATCAGAAACTGACTGGAGCTGGAGTGTATTACTTGCTGATTTTGATAATGATGGCTGGAAAGACATGCATATTACCAACGGTATTGGACGCGACTTTATCAATGCGGATTTTATACAATTTACCAGGACAATTGATTTCAGCACCAATGATCCCGCTGAACAGCGCAGGTTAATGAATGAAAAGCTGAGGTCCCTTAACCACATTAACCTGCCCAACTACCTCTATCAGAACAATGGCGGTTATCATTTCAAAGATATTTCTGCTGATGCGGGCATTAATGAACCTTCCCTATCAACAGGCTGCGCTTATGCAGACCTTGATAATGATGGCGACCTTGACCTGGTAGTCAATAATATCAACGGCGAGCCCTTTATTTTTTCAAACAATTGTATTCAGCAGGAAAATAAAAATCATCATTACATTGGCTTTAATCTTCTTGGCGATAGTTTAAACCACGAAGGCATTGGCGCGAAGATCTATGTTTGCAGCAACAACAAAATACAGTTGCAGGAGCAACAGCCGGTACGTGGCTATCAATCCACCGTTGATCGAAAACTGCTCTTTGGTCTTGGGGAAAAAGAAACTGCTGATTCCATGATGATCGTTTGGCCCGATAACCGCAGGCAGGTACTTCACCAGTTAAAAGCAGACAGCATTTACACCATTCACTGGCAACAGGCATCTGCTACTGAAAAAAAGCCGGCGCCGCCTTCCTCTGTTATGTTTACAAACATCACAGATTCAGCTATCGGATTATTTTATAAACATGTGGATGTTTCTTATAATGATTTCGCCAATCAAAGACTATTACCTCAAAAATATTCGCAGCAAGGTCCGTATATAACCGTGGCAGATGTAAATGCCGATGGTTTACAAGACCTGTTCATTGGAGGAGGTTTCAACTCACAGGGAAAGATCTTTATCCAACAAAGAAATGGCAGGTTTACCGGAAAAGACCTAGCAACAGGAAGTAAGATGCAGGAAGATGTGGCCTGTGTTTTTTTTGATGCAGACCAGGACGGGGATAATGATCTGCTTGTAACCAGCGGAGACACAAGATATGCGGACACTTCCGTTTATTATCAGCCAAGGGTGTACCTGAATGATGGCAGGGGAAATTTCGAATTAAATCCAGCAGCAATACCTTCAGCAGTAAGAACAATTACCGGTTGCGTTACAACGGGTGACTATGATGGGGATGGGGATCTTGATGTATTTATCGGAGGACGCGTATCAAAACAATACCCGCTTTCTCCAAAGAGTTTTATCCTTCAGAACAACAAAGGAATTTTTACAGACATTACTTCAAAAGTTTGCCCGGCATTGCAACAAGCAGGAATGATTACCGCTGCACAATGGGTAGACTATGACAACGATAGAAAGACAGACCTCGTAATTGCAGGTGAATGGATGCCCATCAGGTTTTTTAAAAACAACGGGAATCAATTGCAGGAAACAACAACCAATACCGGTCTTGCACAAATGAACGGCATGTGGCGAAGCCTTATTGCGACAGATATAGATAAAGACGGGGATATCGATTTTGTTGCGGGTAATCTTGGGCTTAATTGCAAGTATCATTTAACCAAGGGTGAGCCTATGAAACTCTTTGCAAAAGACATTGATAAGAACGGAAGTATTGACCCGGTAATGTTCTATTACATTAAGGTTGATGAAACACAAAAGGAGCTAAGGCCAGCCATTAACCGGGATCAATTTGCAGACCAGGTACCTGCCATAAAGAAAATGTTCCTGGAACATAAGGACTATGTGAAGGCCAACCTTGACAATCTATATAAAAGTAAAGATGACCTGCTGGAGTTCACCTGTGATGAAACCGCCAGTTGCTGGCTGGAAAATAAAGGAGAAGGAAAATTTATAAAACACCAGCTTCCGGATGAAGCCCAGTTTGCACCTGTAAATGCAATTCTTTGCAGTGATATAGACAAGGATGGAATTAACGATCTTTTACTGGCAGGCAATGAATACCAAACCGAGGTGATGACGGGAAGATATGATGCTTCTTACGGTTGTTTTTTGAAAGGTAAAGGTCAGGGAAAATTCTCTTACATATCTCCCGCAGTAAGTGGTTTTAAAATTGATGGAGACGTTAAAGATTTGCATCTACTTATCTTATACAATGGCAAACAACTGGTATTGGGTGCGGTTAACAACAGCAATATAGCCGTATTCGGTATTAAATAAACTATCAGCGCTTGCGCATGGAAGAAGCCCTGATGATTACTTCAGATTTAAGGATTAGTTTGTTGGTGATATGAACATCAGCAGCGCCGGCCAGGCAGTTGATCATGTAACTGGCTGCTGCTTCTCCCATCTGATAAGCCGGGTAATTCACTGTAGTAATATTAGGTTCTATCATTCTTGAAACAGGGTCGTTATTAAAGCCTGCCACTGCTATATCTTTTGGTATTGCAAAACCATGTTGCCTGAACACCTTCATACAATTGGCAGCCGAACTATCATTACAGGCAAACAGTGCATCCGGCGGGTTTCGCATGGCCATCATTTTTTCCCCTGCTTCAACAGCAGAAATTTCGGTAAGATCACAAAGAAAAAGTAATGGCTCGCTGAACTTAATGCCATTATCAGCAAGCGCCTGCTTATAGCCTTTGAACCTTTCGCTATATACATTCCTTTTTGTATTGGCTGTCAGGTGTGCGATACGTTTGCATCCCTGGTTAATAAGATGTTTGGTAATATCATATGCATTACGATAATTATCAATGATGATGCTGATGTTATCTGTATGCTCAAACACACGGTCAAAAAAAATTACCGGTATCTTACGTTCATTAAACTTATTAAAGTGTTGTATCGTTTCTGTGTCGTATGCAAGCGAAACAATCAATCCATCCACGCGGTTATTAAACATCGTTTGTGTATTCACAATTTCCTTTGCTGTTGATTCCATTGACTGTGAAATGATGATATTATAACCATGTTCACTGGCCACTTTTTCCATGGCGGCAATAGCGGTAGATACAAAGTGACTGTTTAATTTGGGAATGATAACGCCAATAGTCCTGCTATCCCGCTTGCGAAGATTACTGGCAAAGTAATTCGCACGGTAACCAAGCTCTTCTGCTTTTGCCAATACTTTTCTCTGCGTGTCATTGGTAAGGGATTTATTTTTTAATGCCCTGCTCACAGTTGCTGCAGAGATATTCAGCTCCCGCGCAATGTCATATATAGTTGTTTCTTTCATTTTGATCAGAAGCAATATCAGCAATTTTATCCACCAAAGTAAAAAAGTGTTGCAATCGGTTGCAAAATCAAATTTCTTTTTTACATTAGTGCTGAATTCATTGATTTCATTCTCTTAAGCCTTACGCCAGCTCAACTACCGGTTTTACAGCAACAAATTAAATGATCGTACTGAATAAACATAGTGAATGGAATTGAAAATTTAATGCAACCGATTGCAAATAAAAATACTTTAATACCAAACTAAGTGTTAATTGAGGAAGAATGTTTCTCCGTTTACTAAAGCATTTTATATACATTATGATGACTTGCCTGTCGAAATATCTGGTGCTCACCTGTATACTTTTTTGCATGATGCAATCAGCTGTAGCTGGCCGGTCTTATAATACAGATATCCATGTATCAGGCAATGAAATCACACTTATTTTCGATACGGCAGATTACAAACTGGTACATACAACCGTTGCCTTATTGCAAAAGGATATTACTTCCGTTACCGGAACTCAACCCCGCATATCATCAGACATTCGTTGTAGTGGCTTTGCAATTATTATCGGCTCAACGGAAAAATCAGCGCTTATCAGGCAACTTATACAAAAGAAAAAAATCAATATCGATAGCATACAGCATAAATGGGAAGCCTATCTCCTACAAACGGTGTCCAATCCATTTCCAGGTGTGGAACAGGCATTGGTGATAACAGGAAACAACAGACGGGGCGTGGCTTACGGCGTATTTGAATTGTCCAGGCAAATAGGCGTTTCTCCCTGGTACTGGTGGGCCGATGTACCGGTTAAAAAACAACCGGCGATTTATTTTAAAAAGAAATATTTTCTTGCCGATGCACCTGAAGTAAAATACCGCGGCATTTTTATCAACGATGAAGCACCGGCTTTAAGCGGTTGGGTAAAAGAAAAGTATGGAGATTTTAATCACCGGTTTTATGAAAAGATTTTTGAACTCATCCTGCGACAAAAGGGAAATTACTTATGGCCCGCCATGTGGGGGCATGCCTTTTACGATGACGATTCTTTGAATATAAAGGCGGCTGATGACTATGCTATTGTTATCGGAACATCTCACCACGAGCCGCTGATGCGCGCCCATGATGAGTGGAAACGGTATGGTAAAGGCAAATGGAATTATGACAGCAATGAAACCGCACTGAAAACATTCTGGACAAAAGGAATGCAACAGGCAACGAATGAAAAGATCGTTAGCATCGGTATGCGCGGCGATGGTGATGAACCCATGACAAGGGAAACAGCTACTGCATTGCTGGAACGTATTGTAAAAGATCAGCGGGCAATAATTGAACAGGTAACGCACCGGCCGGCCGGCGAAACACCGCAACTGTGGGCACTGTATAAAGAAGTGCAGGACTATTACGATAAAGGTATGCGCGTTCCGGATGATGTTACCTTATTGCTTTGTGATGACAACTGGGGTAATATCCGAAGGTTACCAAAATTGAATGAGCCTTCCAGAAAAGGCGGATATGGTATTTATTACCACTTCGATTATGTTGGTGATCCCCGCAATTACAAATGGCTTAATACAAACAACATTGCCCGCACCTGGGAACAAATGCACCTTGCCTATGCATACCATGCAAAACAGATTTGGATAGTTAATGTAGGAGATATTAAACCGATGGAATACCCCATTTCCTTTTTCCTGGATTATGCCTGGAACCCGGAACGCATCGATGCGGACAGTTTGCCCGGTTACGCAAAATACTGGGCTGCAGCCCAGTTTGGCAACGACTACGCCGCAGACATTGCAGATATACTTACAAAATACAGTATTTACAATGCCCGTAGAAAACCGGAACTGCTCAACGACTCCACCTATAGTTTACTGCATTATAAAGAATTGCAACGGGTAACAGATGAATGGCTGACTTTACTTGCAAAAGCAGAAGATATCAACCATAAAATATCCGTCGGCTATAAGAACGCCTATTTTCAACTGGTGCTGCATCCGGTAAAAGCATGTACCAACCTTCAGCAGTTGTACCATGCAGTAGCCTGGAACAGGTTCTTCGCCAGGCAAAAAAACAGTAAAGCAAACAGGCATGCAGATAATGCAAAACAGTTTTACCTCCAGGATTCGCTGATCACTTTGCAGTACCATTCAATCGCAAATGGCAAATGGAACCACATGATGGATCAAACCCATATCGGCTATACTTATTGGCAACAACCTGAAGAAAACAGCATGCCGGCAGTTAAGTATATAACTTCCGGTTCGGCATTGCCAGAAGCTACTTTCATTACGCCGGCGATCCCGTCGGCAAAAGAACTGGTTCCTGAAAACAACACAGGCAACCTGTTTTATGAACAGGAAGGGTATGTTTCCATATACGCAGCTCACTACACGAAGGCAATCAACGGCAAAGAGGTTTACTGGAAAACAATACCAGGCATTGGCAGGGATGGCGATGGCATAACAAGTTTTCCGGTAACAGTAGTGCCGGATGCTAAAGCGCTTACCCTGCAATATGAATTCTATACCTATGACAGTGGCGCCTGCTACATTCATTCCGCTTTCTCGCCAACACTGAATCTCCAGAACACAACAGGTTTGCGTTATGCGATAGCGATAGACGATGAACAACCGCAGGTAACAGCCATCAATAAAGATGATGCCGACAAAAAAATATGGGAGTCATGGGTAGCCGGCAACATCATCACCCAAACAACAAAACATCACCTGTCAAAACCGGGAAAACATGTGATCAGGTATAGTGTATTAGATCCGGCCATTGTGTTGCAAAAACTGGTTGTTGACTTAGGGGGTGTTAAGCAGAGTTATCTAGGTCCGCCGGAAACAAATATCCGCCAACCCAATTAACCCCTAACGGCATTAAACCGGCAAACGAACGATGATCAATATAAACAAACGATATGCAGCAGTTCTATAAGTCATCCGCCAACTTCATGATGGCAGCTATAATCTTCGCCACCACCAGTTGCGGCAATAACAATTCTGCCGGCAGCACCCGGCAGGACAGCACCGCCGCCGTTGCCGAAAAGAAAAAAGAATATGTTTCCGAACCCCTGGTTTCACATATTTACACGGCCGATCCTTCCGCACATGTGTTCAATGGCCGCATGTATGTTTACCCCTCTCACGACACGGCTACGGGCACTCCTGAAAATGACAATGGCGACCATTTCAATATGATGGATTATCACGTGCTCTCCATGGATTCTATTGGTGGTACTGTAACCGACAATGGCATTGCATTGGATATTAAAAATATACCCTGGGCCGGCAGGCAGTTATGGGCGCCGGATGCAGCTTATGCCAATAACAAATATTACCTCTACTTCCCGGTAAAAGATAAGCAGGATGTATTCAGGATCGGGGTTGCCACCGCTTCAAAACCGGAAGGCCCTTTTGTGGCTGATCCAATGCCGATCAAGGGAAGTTATAGTATCGATCCTTGTGTGTTCAGGGACGATGACGGTACGTTCTATATGTACTTTGGCGGCATATGGGGCGGGCAGTTGCAACGATGGAACAATAACAAATATGATTCATCAGGTAAGCTTAAGCAACCCGGCGAATCAGCCATTCTTCCCCGTGCGGCAAAACTTTCCGGCAACATGAAACAGTTCAACGGCCCAGTAAAAGAAATCAGGATCATCGATAAAAACGGCAACCTGTTCAAAGAGAAAGACAACGACAAACGTTTTTTTGAAGCTGCATGGATGCATAAGTATAAAGGCAAATATTATTTATCTTATTCAACCGGAGACACGCACAACATCTGTTATGCAACCGGTGATCATCCTTTCGGTCCCTTTACTTACCAGGGTATTTTATTAAAGCCTGTAGAAGGCTGGACCAATCATCAATCGATCGTTGAATTCAGGAATAAATGGTACCTGTTTTATCATGATGTGCAGTTAAGCGGCAAAACACATTTGCGTAATGTAAAAGTAACAGAGCTAAAATACAATGATGACGGCACCATTCAAACAATCGATCCGTTTAAATAAGGGGATGAACCAGGCACCATCATTACTATTGAGCCTGGTTGCGTCGCACACTTGTACGTTCACCGAATGACTCGGCAAGGTGCAACTACCAGCTAAACTTAATCAACATGTTTCACTGCAAAAGCATTTTCCTGGTTCTGTTTATGTATTGCTGCATACATAGCATGGCACAACTGAAACTGCCCCGGTTCGTGAGTGACAGCATGGTGCTGCAAAGAGAAGTGCCATTAAAAATATGGGGATGGTCTTCGAAACATAGTAAGGTAAGCCTGCAGTTCAGCAATAAAACATATACAACAACATCAGGTGAAGAAGGTAAATGGACCATAACCCTTCCGGCTATGAAAGCAGGCGGGCCTTATGACATGGTTATTCGTTCGGGTAATGCAATAACACTGCATGATATCTGGATGGGCGATGTATGGCTGTGTGCGGGGCAATCCAATATGGTGCTTCCCATGGATCGCGTAAAAGAAACATATCCTGAAGAAATAGCTGCCGCTGATTATCCGGAGATCAGGCAATTCCTGGTACCAACAGCAACAAACCTCGTGCAAACTGAAGACAACTTAACGTCCGGTTCCTGGAAGACAGCCACCGCAAACAATATCCTGCAATTCTCAGCGACGGCTTATTTTTTTGCGAAAAATATCTATCAGAAATACCACGTTCCGGTCGGCATCATTAACGCCAGCGTTGGCGGTACCCCCATCGAAGCCTGGATGAGTGAAGAAGCGCTGAAAGCTTTTCCATCCCTATACCAAAAACTTCAACAAAACAAAGACACTGCATCCCTGTACGAACACAACAGGAGAACGGCGGCCATCGCCGATTCGGTAAGCAGGCAGCAGCAGGCAAACGATGAAGGGCTCCGTGCTGACACACCATGGTTCAGTAATGACTATCAGCCTAAGGGCTGGCGAAACATTAGCATCCCGGGCTATTGGGAAGACCAGGGATTAAAAGACCTGGATGGCATCGTTTGGTATCGCAAAGTGCTTTACGTACCTGCTTCAATGATCAACAAGCCGGCTAAAATCATGATGGGCAGAATCGTGGATGCCGACAATGTTTACATCAACGGCCAATTGATCGGCAGCATTCCGTACCAATACCCACCGCGAAGGTATAATATAGCCTCAGGGGTCTTAAAGGAAGGAAAGAACACCATCACCATACGGGTTGCCAATTACAGCGGAAAAGGCGGCTTTGTGTCCGGCAAACCGTATCAGCTTATAGCTGCAACTGACACACTTGGCATCAGCGGTGAGTGGCAATATAAAGTATCAGAAATTTTTGACCCTGCAGATAAAACCGATGCAGCTATCGCCGTTAGAAATATGCCATCGGGCTTGTTCAATGCAATGGTTGCACCGTTTGTTGGCTATGGTATAAAAGGAATATTGTGGTATCAGGGTGAATCAAATGCGGGCAATACAAGGGATTACGAAAAGCGTTTGCCCGCACTGATCAGCGATTGGCGCAATCATTGGCAACAGCAAAACCTTCCGTTTGTATATGTGCAGCTTCCCAATTTTATGGACCGGCAATTTGTTCCATCAGAAAGCAACTGGGCAATCATAAGACAGGCGCAGTTAAGCAGCTTATCGGTTCCCAATACAGGCATGGTTGTTACTATTGATCTTGGGGAATGGCACGATATCCATCCGCTGAATAAAAAGGATGTCGGTTACCGCGTGGCGCTTGCTGCAGAAAAAGTTGCTTACCACGAAAACGACCTTGTTTATTCGGGTCCTGTTTATCAATCATGCAAAAAGGAAGACCACAAAATAACCATCAGCTTTAGCAATACAGGCAGTGGATTGGTAAGTCGTGATGGCGAACCATTACAGCAATTTTCCATTGCCGGCAAAGACAAAAAATTTGTTTGGGCAACAGCCGAAATCGATAAGGACAAAGTGGTTGTATGGAATGCTGCGGTCACAGATCCTGTATATGTCCGTTATGCCTGGGCTGACAATCCGGATGGTGCAAACCTGTATAACAGGGAAGGGTTACCAGCATCGCCTTTTGAATGTGATGCCGCATCAACCGATCGTAAATAAAGAGCTGACCGGCGAAGCAAACAAAAAATCAAACAACAACATGCCTGTACAAAAGTTATTGAAGTGGAATGTATGCCTTACGGCATTTATGTTAATGCAGTCATCATTTGCACTTACCGCACAAACAACCATACCCCGGTTAGCAGCGAAGGGAAAGAGGGTACAACTAATCGTTGACGACAAACCTTTCATCGTGCTGGGTGGTGAGCTGGGAAACTCATCCGCATCGGATATGAAATACATGCAGCCCCACTGGAGCAGTTTTAAAGAGATGCACCTCAACACCATTCTTGCACCGGTATACTGGGAGCTGCTCGAACCCACGGAAGGAAAATTCGATTTTACGTTGGTGGACGATATGATCAGCACCGCACAACAACAGCAGCTTAAATTGGTTTTGTTATGGTTTGGTTCGTGGAAGAACAGCATGAGTTGTTATGCACCGGCCTGGGTAAAAACCAACACCAAACGCTTTCCACGTGCGGCAAACGATGCAGGCAGAAAGGTTGAAGTCTTATCTGCTTTCAGCAAAACCAACCTGGAAGCTGATTGCAAGGCGTTTTCCGCATTGATGAAGCACCTGAAGCAGACAGACATACATCAAACGGTGATCATGGTACAGGTAGAAAATGAAATCGGTATGTTACAGGCGGCGCGGGAACATACAGCGGAAGCCGATGCAGCCTTTAACAAACCTGTTCCCCCGGAACTCATCAGGTACCTCGTTGCAAAAAAAGACTCATTGGTACCTGAGCTACAGCAGCACTGGTCGGCAACCAATTTTTCTACTTCCGGCAACTGGGAAAAAATGTTTGGTAAAAGCCTTACGACAGATGAAATATTCCAGGCATGGTATTATGCAACATATACCAATGTCGTAGCAGAAGCGGGCAAGAAGGAATATGCCCTGCCCATGTATGTCAATGCAGCGCTTAACCATCGCAACGTGAAGCCTGGCGAGTATCCCAGTGCGGGCCCTTTGCCGCAGGTGATGGATATCTGGCAGGCAGCAGCGCCCGCTATAAATGTGTTGTCGCCTGATTTTTACAATCCCCGTTTTGCCTGGTATAGCGATTTATATACAAGGCGCAACAACCCGCTTTTCGTCCCGGAAATTGGCTATGCTGTATCGAACGCAGCAAAAGTGTTTTATGCCATCGGGCATTATCATGGTGTTGGATTTTCCCCTTTCTCCATTGAATCTGTTGCAAAACCTGCAGAAGAACCATTGGGCAAGAGTTATCACCTGATAACACAACTGATGCCGGAAATAACAAAACATACAGGCAGTAACAGCATGGATGGCGTTTTGCTTGATAGTACCAACCAGCAGCAACAGCTCAGGTTCGGCGATTACGAGCTTACCGTAAAACATGATTACACCCTCGGATGGTCGCCCGGCGCAAGGCAACCCAACTGGCCGAATAGCGGAGCCATTATCATCGAAGAAGCACCCGGCGAATTGATTGTTGCGGGAACAGGTGTGGTGATCACGTTCCGGGTAGCGAATGACACAACGCTTTCAGCCGGCATTCTGCAGGCCGATGAGGGAAACTATGTTGAAGGTAAATGGTTGCCCGGTCGCCGTATGAATGGCGACCAGGATCACCAGGGCCGGCATATACGCATCGCAGTTGGCGACTGGGGAATTCAAAAACTGAAGCTGTATAAATATTGAAATGTAGATAAACAGGCGTTGCAAAGTCTGTGGACAGTACAGCATCGTGTTTCAGGTTAATGAAGTGTGTTTTATTTTTAGGATCCCGGCGGCATTGCTACTATAAGGCACCGCTTGCGTCGCACACTTGTACAACAATACGTGCTGGAACATAGTGTAACAGGTTGTGAAAAGGAAACGCGTTACACAATCTTAATTCGGTTAATCGCCGGAGGCGATAGAATCATCATGCAAGGCGAAGACGCCTTGCATAGCAGCTAAAAAAATCCAATAACTCAATCGCATAAATCAAGAAATCATCTAAATACCAGTCCAGATAAAATGAAAAAGATCATCCTTTCCTGCTGCTTGATACTCACGCTGCAATACGCCATTGCACAAACCGATACAATATGGCATCATAAAAAATGCGCGGTGGTATTAACTTATGATGATGCACTCAATATAGATATTGATAACGTAGCGCCGGCATTGGACTCGCTTGGTTTAAAAGGCACATTTTATCTTTCCAACTACACCAAAACGCTGGACACAAGGATGGATGCCTGGCGAAAAATCGCAGCCACCGGCCACGAACTCGGCAACCATACATTCTATCACCCCTGCACAGGAAAAATACCGGGCCGCGAATTTGTGAACAAACAATACGACCTGAGCGATTATTCGATCGTCCGGATTACCGATGAGATACGCATGATGAATACCCTGCTCAAGTCCTTTGACGGAAAGGAGTACAGAACTTTTGCCTATCCCTGCGGCGATACCAAAATCGGTGACTCTTCCTATATCGACCCGGTAAAAAATGAATTCACCGGCGCCCGTGGCACACAACAGGAAATGCCCCTGATCAAAGAAGTGGACCTGTATAACATCGGCTGTTATGCCATGAACGGGCAATCCGGCAATGAAATGATCAGCCTGGTAAAACAGGCTATGGCAGAGAAAAGACTGCTGGTATTTCTCTTTCATGGAGTAGGTGGTGATCATTCACTGAATGTTACAAAAGAAGCCCACAGTGCTTTGTTGCATTTTCTGAAAACACAGGAACAAAATATCTGGATCGCTACAATGACAGACGTGGCATCTTATATCAAACAATATCAGTCTACTTTAAAATAAAGCGATATGAAAAAAGCATGGTGCTTTGTATTGAGCATCGCAACGATTGCAACCGCTGTATCGGCACAGGACAACAAGGCTGACAGCCTTCGCCGGGATAGTACCTGGCGCGCTTACATGAAAGGCATCCAGGAAGGTTCTTTGAAAGATTATAAACAGATGCTTGCCCAACTGCATATTGATTCAACAAGGCCAGGACCTTCAGGTAATCCGCAGGCGCCGAATGCAGCCAATGCAGATGAATCAAAAGCCACCACTTACACATCATTGCCTGATCCGCTCAAACTCAACAACGGAACGATGGTTACAACAGCACAGATGTGGTGGAATAAACGACGGCCCGAGATTGTGGAGGACTTCGACAGGGAGGTGTACGGTCATATTCCATCAAACATACCCAGCGTACAATGGCAGGTGACGGATATTAAAGACACTGTTATTGGCACTACGAAAGCCATTCGCAAAAAGTTGCAGGGCCATGTGGACAACAGCAGTTATCCTTCCATTAAGGTTGACATCGACTTTACGCTTGTCACGCCTGCCGGAACAAACAAACCAGTTCCGGTGATCATTGAATTCAGTTTTGTTTTTCCACCCGGTTTCAGGTTGCCGCCATCGCCTTCTGCAACAACTAAAGAGCCCTCCTGGCAGGAACAGGTATTGAGCAAAGGATATGGTTATGGCATCCTGCTACCAACCAGTTACCAGGCAGATAACGGTGCCGGTTTAACACAGGGCATCATTGGCCTGGTGAATAAAGGGCAGCCACGCAAAACCGATGACTGGGGCTCTTTACGTGCATGGGCCTGGGGCGCCAGCCGTGCTATCGACTATCTTGAAACAGACAAAGCCGTTGACAAAACGAAAATTGCGATGGAAGGTCTCTCGCGTTTTGGTAAAGCTGCACTGGTTGCCATGGCATACGAACCACGCATTGCTATTGGCTTTATTGGTTCATCGGGTGCGGGTGGTGGAAAGATATTGCGCAGGACATTTGGCGAGCAGGTAGAAAACCTTGCATCCTCCGGCGAGTATCACTGGTTCGCGGGTAACTTTATTAAGTATGCAGGTCCGCTCACACCCAACGATTTGCCGGTAGATGCGCATGAACTGGTGGCGTTGTGCGCACCAAGACCGGTATTTATCAGTGTAGGTTCGCCAAAAGTAGAAGGTAACTGGATTGATGCAAAAGGACTTTTTCTTGCCGGTGTGCATGCGGGACCTGTTTACCGGTTACTTGGAAAAAAGGACCTCGGCACTACAGAATTTCCACCGATTGAAACAACGTTAACCAGCGGAGACATAGCCTTCCGTCAGCACAGCGGTGGCCACACGACAGGACCCAACTGGCCTGCTTTTTTAAAATATACGGAGCAGTACTGGAAATGATTAAATGAATAACCGGTTAAAACGGTAAAGAATAAATCTGCTGCGAACATTGAACTTTGAATGGTATAAACGTTGAACTTTCTATAGACATGAAATTAATCAGCATCGTTTTCATCGCAATGATTGCCTGTTTTAGCTTTTCACAACCATCGAAAGGCTATTATCTATCTCTGCCATTGACTGATAGCAGCAAGGGACTGACGGATTACTACGCCAATTATTTTCCGATTGGTGTAGCGGTTTCGCCGGAGGCTTTACGGCAAGAAAAGGAAGCTTCGCTTATTCTAAAACAATTCAACAGCATTACCCCGGAGAATGCGATGAAGATGGGCCCGGTTCATCCAAAAGAAAATGAATACTATTGGAAAGATGCAGACGCTATTGTTGCATTTGCCGAAAGACACGGATTGAAAATAAGGGGCCATAATCTCTGCTGGCATGAACAAACCCCGAAATGGTTTTTTACAGATGATCAAGGCAAACTGGTAACAAAAGAAATTCTGCTGCAAAGATTAAAGGAACATATCACAACTGTAGTTGGTCGCTATAAAGGGAAAGTCTACGCCTGGGATGTAGTGAACGAAGCAATCGATGACAACCCTGCAAATTTCTTACGCAACTCTTTATTCTACCAGATATGCGGCGAAGATTTTATCATCAAGGCGTTTGAATACGCACATGCCGCAGACCCGGATGCCATTCTTTTTTATAACGATTATAATACTGAACGCAAAGAAAAAACAGACCGGGTTTACCGTTTGCTGAAGCTGCTAAAAGAGAAAGCTGTACCTGTACATGCGGTGGGGTTGCAGGCGCACTGGAATATTTTTGAACCTTCGAAAGAAGAACTGGAATACGCTATACAGAAGTTTGCGTCGCTGGGCCTGCAGATACAATTTACAGAACTGGATATGTCAGTTTACCCTTGGGAGAAAGAGAAAAGACAAAAGTTTGCCTCCGATGATGACAGGTTTACACAACAGCGTGAACAACTTCAGGCTGAAAAATATAAAATGCTGTTTGAGATTTTTCGCAGGTATAAACAATACATAACGGGTGTTACATTCTGGAATATTTCAGACAGGCATACCTGGCTTGATAATTATCCTGTACCCGGAAGAAAAAATTACCCGCTGCTGTTTGATATAAATCTTCAACCTAAAAAAGCATATACTGAAGTCGTTAGATTTTAAACAATACGATCCTACCATAGCCATTCCGTTATAACTACTTCAACCTTCTTAAAATTCAGCATCACAACCTTATGCTTTCACATTAGATTAAATAATATGCATTGTAAAATCTCCATATCGCAATAAATTTATCGTTTGACTTTAAGTTGACACTGCATATACTTAAACCGGATAGATAAATTTTGTTATGGAAAAAATACGCCTTTCCCAATCCAACAACAATAAGAACTGGAAAAAATGGGGCCCTTATGTTTCTGAACGGCAATGGGGAACGGTTAGAGAAGATTATAGTGTTGATGGAAATGCCTGGAATTATATAAACCATGACCTTGCAAGAAGTTATGCCTATCGCTGGGGCGAAGAAGCCATTGGTGGTTTTTGTGATATTGACCAGGTACTTTGCCTGGCGCCGGCTTTCTGGAACGAGCAGGACCCGATTTTAAAAGAACGCTTATTTGGCCTCACCAATGGGGAAGGGAATCATGGCGAAGATGTGAAAGAACTTTATTTTCATATCGACTCATCACCAACACATTCTTATTGTAAATTTTTATATAAGTATCCGCAGAAAGCCTTTCCTTATCTCGAACTACTGTCACACAATAAAAGAAACAGGCACAGCCCCGAATATGAATTGCTGGATACAAATGCATTTGCAGAGAACCGTTACTTTGACTGTTATATAGAATACGCCAAAGCCGACATTAATGATATACTGATGAAGGTTACGGTTTTTAACCGTGGTCCCGAAGCTGCAACCATTCATGTGCTTCCGCATCTTTGGTTTCGCAATTTCTGGAAACACAATGCCCGTTTTACCAAGCCCGGCATGGTATCGGTAGCTACTGATTGTTTGCAGACAACCTCTTCACGCAACGGCAATTTCTTCTTTTATCATCAGGGTGGCGAACAGTTGTTTTGTGACAATGAAACAAACAACCAGCGTATGTACCGCAGGGCCAATGATCATCCGTTTGTAAAAGACGGCATCAACAATTACGTGGTTAATAAAGAACATACGGTAAATCCTGGCAAAGAAGGAACCAAAGCAGCGATATGGTTAAAGGAGAAGATAGCGCCGGGGAAATCGAAAACATTTAAAGTCCGGTTGAGCAAAATACAACTGGATGAACCCTGGGAAGATTTTGAGGAAGTATTCACCAAACGTATCCGGGAAACAGATGATTACTATCAGCAGCTTGCGCCAAAAGGTTTGCCGGATATCCACAAAACATTGCTCAGGCGTGCGGCCGGTGGTTTGTTATGGACCAAGCAGTTTTACTACCTGGATGTATTTAAATGGTTGTTCGGAGAGCCGAATGAAACGGCACCATTCCGTCATTATAAACGGAATTATGACTGGCAGCATCTTACCTCGCGCAATATTATTTCCATGCCGGATAAATGGGAATATCCCTGGTTCGCGGCGTGGGATCTTGCTTTTCATGCAGCTACTTTTGTGCATGTAGATCCGCATTTTGCCAAGCAGCAACTGCAACTGATACTGCGTGAATATTACATGCACCCGAATGGACAAATTCCCGCTTACGAATGGAACTTCAGTGATGTAAACCCGCCCGTTCATGCATGGGGTGTTTGGTATGTATATGAAACAGATAAAAAGAAAACAGGTGTTGCCGATTTTGATTTTCTGGAAAGGGCCTTTCAAAAACTACTGATGAATTTTACCTGGTGGGTGAATCAGAAAGACTCCAATGGCGAAGATGTTTTTGAAGGGGGTTTTCTTGGCCTGGATAATATTGGCGTGTTTGACCGCAACCACATGCCACCCGGCATTAAAAAGTTACAACAGGCCGATGCAACCAGTTGGATGGCGATGTATGCGATCAACATGTTGCGCATCTCGCTTGAGCTGGCGCAGCACAACCCGGCTTATGAGGAATCGGCTGCAAAATTCTTCCGGCATTTTTTGAATATCGGCTGGGCGATGCATCACATTGGCAAGAAAGATATTTCGTTGTGGGATGAGCAGGATTCGTTTTATTACGACGCGATACAGTTTGAAAACGGCAGCAGCCAGCGGCTCAGAATCCGTTCTCTTGTTGGCATTATCCCGCTGCTTGCAGTAGAGATTATGCACAGCAATGTATTTCTTAAACTACGTGAATTTAATACCAGGCTGGAGGTGATCAAACTTACACGCCCGGATCTTACACGCATCATTTCTGATATCGATAAAAAGAACAAAGACGGCAATTACCTGTTCGCGATTATGGTGGGCGACCGCCTGGAACACCTGTTAAAAAGGCTGCTTGACGAAGCGGAGTTTTTATCAGATTATGGCATTCGTTCTCTTTCGAGATGTTATAAAGACAATCCTTATAAATTCGCTTACCAGGGCCACGAATATGTAATACAGTACGAACCCGGAGACAGCACCAGCTCTATGTTTGGAGGCAATTCCAACTGGCGCGGCCCTATCTGGCTGCCATTGAATTACCTGATCATTAATGCGCTGAGAAAATACTATGAATATTATGGCGACAGCTACACATTTGAGTTTCCGGCAAAGTCGGGCAACAAATTAACGCTGAAGGAAATCGCCAATGAACTTACCCAAAGACTTTTAAAAATCTTCGAAAAAAATGATACGGGTAAATACCAGTATCATAACGGTGAGCAGACGCAATGGGCAGGCGAACATTTTAAAGAACATCACCTGTTCTACGAATTCTTTAACGGCGATAACGGACAGGGCCTTGGCGCTTCTCATCAAACAGGATGGACGGCTTTGCTGGTTAACCTGTTGCTGGAAATGGATCAATCATAAAAATCATAGTTATGATGATTATGCTTTACTATCACTATGTATTGATTTTTTGATCAGGACTAACTGTATTAGATATCGGGGGATACTACATATACTTACTTATTAAAACATTGCAGCAACGCACGTGTTTTCTCCTCGGTATCTGCTTCTTCCAGCATATAGGCGAAAGCTTTAAGTTCTTTGTAAGTAAGCAGCAATGCATGATTGGTAGATGGGGCCGGCAACCATACACATTTTATCTCATCGTGCATTAGCATATCCGCATCACCCAGTTTATATTGTACCATTACTTTAAGTTCATCCAGTTCTGTTTCATGCAGCGTAAGCATACTGGTACCAAAGCCAACCTGGTAAAACATACAGTCAGAGCAGCGCACAATGTAGCCCTCGTCACCAGAATAAAGTTGCAAAAATGAACACATAGGTATCTGAATTTTACTTAAACTTCCTTCATCTGCATTGCCTGTGTTGTCAAATACGGGAAAACTGTTTACGCTAACGGGAACAAATAATCTTGTTATAGTGTATAATGCTGTTTATTGACTTTAAACTGATCAGTGCAAAGCGTAAACATATCAGAAAAAAAATCTTTACAAATAGTTGTTAGCTTTAAAAAAAGTATTTTCTTTGTTTACACTAAAGGGACGAACGCACTCTCTACGAAGCTTGCTTTGATTGCTACCGGTTTTTACGTCATATGAAATTTGCAATGATTTATTGAATGACTACAAGGCCACCGAAAGGTGGCCTTAATAATTTTATCACTTGTTAGATAGAAAGAAAGAAAACAGGAAGGTTTATTTGTGTTTTAACCAGGCTTCAGGATTAAGGTTGCTTCCCTTATCGTTGGTTACCATAAAAGTGAGCGTTCCATCTCCTTCACTGCCTGCGGCAACACGCCCCAATACAGTACCGGCCCTAACCTGTTGCCCTTTACTCACGTTTACAGAAGAAAGGTTGCTGTACGTAGTGAAATACTTACCATGACGTATTACTACCGTTTGTGTTCCAAGATCAAATATGGTGGAAACCTCGCCGTCTGCTACGGCTTTAACGGATGCACCCACCGGCAATGAAATATCAATACCGTCACTATAACCTTTTAATTTGGTATTGGGTATCTCGTAAGCGCCCTGGTGAATAGCAATAAAGCCGGCATCTACCGGCCAGGGCAACCTGCCACGGTTATTCTCAAAATTGAGTGATTGTGTTAATCCTTCAGAAGTAGATTCTAAAGGGCTGTAGGAACGATCGCTGCGTGTTGCTGTAGTCAAGCTACTTGCTGTTTCGCTAGCTGCCGGTTTTGAGGTCTCCGGTTTTGTATTTTTTGCCACTTCATCATCTGCAGGTTTGGTTGTGGTGGATTGCTTCTGCTGTTGCTCTGCCTGTTTACGCTTTCGTTCAGCTTCCTCTTTTGCCAGGCGCTCTTTACGCTCTCTTTCAATTCGCTGTTGTTCACGTTTTTTGGCTTCTGCAATTTCACGGTTGATAATTGTCCTTAATGCCTGCTGCAACTTAGTTCTCGTTCTTTCCCTGTCTTTGATCTCGCTGCCCAGGTTCTTTTCATCGCTCTTTAGTTTTGCAAGCACATCGTTCACTTCCGTTTTATCTTCCTGTAAAACTTTCAATTGCTTGTTCTGTTCGCCAATGTTTTTGTTCTTGTCATTTTTATTAGTAGCCAGTTGCGTGTTTTTTTGCTGTAATACCTGTTGGGTCTTAAAAATATTGTCGACCTGTGTTTCACGGTACTGACGATAGCTTTTTAGATAGGAAACCCTTTTAACGGCATCATTAAAACTGGTGGCAGAAAAAAGGAAGTTCAGGTAGTCATAACTGCTACGGTTCTTATAGGCAAACACAATGCTTTTGGCATAGTTGTCTTTCAGCGTATCCAGTTCTTTTTTGTAACGGTAAATATCCAGGTTGGTAGTATATATATCATCATCAATCTTCTTCATTTCTTTATTAAGATTGTTGATGAGCTCATTACGGGCACGCAGCTTCCGTTGTATCAGCGCATATTGACCAAGTGATTGTTTTTTGTTTTTGCGGGTTTCCTGCAGGTTCCTGTTCAAGTCATCAATCTCACGCTGTAATTCCTGCTGTTTTTTCTGTATTTCTTCCTTGGTTTCCTGGCCATAGGTTATAAGGGCGAAGGAAGCCAGCAATGCAGAAAAAATTAGTTTTTTAATCATGGAACCGGGATTTTACAGGTTTCTAATATCTGAATTTAAACGTTATACCGTTGTGAATATTACTTCACCTTATAATTTTTACCAATCGCAAACGGGAATGTCAGGGGTTTATCAAAGTCGTATTGCTTGAAATTGAGATTGATATCCAGCTTTGACTTCTCTGCCACTGAGATCTTCCTTGATTTGGAGAACAGGTAATTCCCTTCCTTTTCAAAATCATTATAAGTAATGTCGCAGGTCCTGTTCCTGAGCGTGTTCACATCATCCAGTTTGCTGTGCATGATGCGGTAATCAGAGGTATCAAAAGTGATATAATTTTTAAAGAGGTTGCCCATTACCATCACTCTTAATTCTTTGCCGCTGCTGCGGTAAGACACGATATTGCTATCGAGGAAAACAGGGTTACCCACGATCAAATCCTGCAACCCATAAAAATCCAGGGGAACATCTGCCAGTTCCTGCAGGTAACTGATGCTGCGGTGCTGGATAGTTTTATTTAGTTTGTTCATCAGGTGTACGCTGTCTTTGGTGGCCAGTAAGCGGTACCCTTCAATACCCAATAACCCGGTGAGCGATATCCAGATAAGGCTATCTTTCTGCATCCTGATATTGGCTGTGGCGCCATCGCTTCCATTGGCTCCTTCATACTCCACTTTAATCTTGGCGGAGAAGGTTTTGTAATCAATTTTTCTTGCCGCTACCTTATCAAGAATTCCCCTGACCAATGCGAATGAATCAATCTTTTCTTCAGGCTTGATGATCACCGTTTGAGAGGTGTCTTTTTTAGAAATAGCGCTTTCTATACGTTGCACCTTTTTTGCCGGTCGGCATGATGCAAATACGATCACGACTAAAAGAATATAATAACTGATTTTCATTTGTTGTTTTATTGTTTACCGGTATGTCCAAATCCTCCTGCACCTCTTGCTGTTTCTTCCAGTTCCTGTACCAATAACCATTCCACCCGGTTTACCTGCTGAATAACCATCTGTGCAATACGATCTCCATGTTCAATGGTCTGCGGCTCGTTGGAAAGGTTTACCAGAATCACTTTTATTTCGCCACGATAGTCCGCATCAATCGTTCCCGGTGTATTAAGACAGGTTATCCCGTGTTTTGCAGCAAGGCCACTTCTTGGCCTGATCTGCGCCTCGTAGCCCTGCGGAAGTTCAATATATAAACCGGTGGGAATTAAAACCCTCTCGAGAGATTTTAGTATAACAGGTGCATCAATATTTGCCCTGATATCCATACCCGCAGCTCCGGCAGTAGCATATGATGGAAGCGGATGCGGTGAATGATTGATAATTTTTACAGGTATCGTATTCATGTGCGGCAAAGCTATAGGATGTTCCCTTTTGTGAAAGCTAAAGTTTTCCAGCCCCGTGAATATTAGTTAAAGAGCTTAATCCCCGCTCAATAATACAGAAGCATAGGCAACCAACCCTTCTTCCCTGCCAACAAATCCCATTTTCTCGGTAGTGGTAGCTTTTACGGATACTTCTTTTGTTGTAAGGCCGGCAATTGCTGCAATTACTTCCTGCATCTGCCCGATATATGACTTTATTTTGGGTGCCTGCAAACACAAGGTGGAATCTATATTCACGACATGATACCCTTCCTGGCGAATCAACTCAACAGTACGTTTTAGTAATATTTTACTGTCAATATTTTTAAACTCAGATGAAGTATCCGGAAAATGGGTGCCGATATCGCCCAGGCAGGCTGCACCCAGCATCGCATCACAAATTGCATGTAACAGCACATCTGCGTCACTATGCCCGAGGGCGCCTTTATGATGTGGAATTTTTACACCGCCAATCCATAAATCACGTCCTTCTACCAACTGGTGAAAATCAACACCTGATCCAATTCTTATCTTCATATTCGGTTACTTTTTGTATTAACTGCTGTAGCTGCAAACCTGTTTATAACAAAAAAGCGAAGGTAACTGCTACCCCCGCTTTTGTAAAATTAGTTTTATTGTTTTGCTTATTCGCCGCCGCCGCTTACATCATCAAGATCAAAGTAGATACTGAAACGTAGCGTATTAGACAACGGGTTCCTGGTAACACCACTTCCGGATGGGGCCAGGTAAGAAATGTTCAATCCGAATACATTGTATTTTAAACCAACACCCGCCGTAAAGAATTTCCTGTTGCCGGCTTCCTTGGTTTCAAAATAATAACCGGCACGTGCAAAGAACTGATCGTTATAATTAAATTCTGCACCTCCGGAAAAACCATAGGCACTATTGCTGAAAGATTTTGCCCAGCTTGAAAAAATGCTTTGTGTACGGTAATCTGCCAGCTTTGCAGAATCTTCACTTGAAATAGGATCACCATTATCAGGGAAAGTAATAGCAGGAACAGATGGCACCAATAACTTATTTACTTCCGCCGCCAGGGTGAATTTGCTGGTTTCTTCCACGGGCCAGGTATAAGCAAGCCCTGCACCAAGATTAGCTGGTATATAATCCTTGGTCAACGCATTATCTGTATAACCAATTTTTGAACCCAGGTTAGAGATGGCCAATCCCCAGGTAAGTCCTTCTCCCGTTTCATCGGTCTGATCTCCATATAATGAGATATCACCTGCAAAAGAAGTTCCTGCCTTGTAGTTCACGCCGGAAGTAGTAACGCCATTGGCAAGACTGGAGTTGATGTAACGCAATGCAACACCAATACCCATCCTGTCTGAAAGTTTGCGGGCATAACCGAAGTCGAGACCAAACTCCCTGGGTCTTCCCTGGCCGTTAGGGTTACCATCAGCCGTCGTAAAATCGATATTACCCAGGTTGAAGTAACGGATACCAAGGTTGATGGCCTGATCTTCATCCAGCTTGTGATAAGCGCCGGCAGAGATCATGTACACATCTTTCGTAATATCCCTTAACCAGGGTGTATAAGTAAGTGATACTGACGTATTCTTTTTCGCGAATGGAACTTTTGCCAGGTTATAGAAACCGGCATTGGCGTCGGGACTGGTAGCGATACCTATGTCTCCCATACCACCGGCGCGGGCATCAGGCGAAATCCTCAGGAAGGGAACGGCTGTTGTAACTACGTTGATTGGTTGCGACTGGCTGAAAGCAGCTACACTCATACCCAAACCCACACAAACCAGAGCAGTAGTTTTGAAAAATGTCTTATTCATTCGAACTTTTTAATTAATGGATGAATTTAATTCATCAGGCAATTACAGTTTTTCACCTGGCGATTAATTTTTAAAATGTGCGGGTAAATATCAAATCTATAGTCGTCAGTTTTTACAAAGCGAAGCTGCTTAGGTATAAGCAAATATGCTACTTTTTTGCAACTTCTGCAACAATGCACCTGTTTTAAAGTTTTTTTCATCTGCTAAACCTTATTTTAATCAGGCCAATATTCCGCTGATAACTCACAAATCAATTATATTCGCAAAATATAGAACACGGTATGTACAATAATCAGGTATTGCATGCGTTCATATATTCTATAAAAACCGGTTTGCAACATGGTAAAAACGCTTAAAAACTATATTTTATTACTGGTGGCGGCAGTGAGTTTGGGATCCTGCAGTCTTTTCAAAAAGAAATCTGAAAAATCAACAGCTACCGGTTGGAACTACAACGATAAAAACCAGGGCGGATTTTCCGTTCCCAAACCCAAAGACATTAAGACCGGTCCCGGTCTGGTGTTTGTACAAGGTGGTACATTTACCATGGGTGCAACACAGGAAGATGTGATGGGTGACTGGAACAATACTCCCCGCCGCGTTACGGTTAACTCCTTCTTTATTGACAAAACAGAAGTAGCCAATGTTCACTACCGTGAATATTTATACTGGCTTGGTAATGTATTCAGTGATCCACAGTATACAGCGGTGGTACAGGGCGCTTTACCGGATACATTGGTATGGAGAAGTGAACTTGCCTATAACGAACCTATCGTTGAATATTATTTCCGTCACCCGGCTTACAACTATTATCCCGTGGTTGGCGTAACCTGGAGACAGGCCCATGATTTCTGCGTTTGGAGAACAGACCGTGTAAACCAGCTTGCATTGATAGAAAGCGGTTATCAGAATAAAAATGTATTGAAACAGGAATTGAACGGTGGCGGACAGGAAAACTTCAATACCAAATCATACCTTTTGGGTGAATACCAGGGTGTTCCCGGTAAACCCAAGAAGAACCAGTTAAAAGATGCACAGGGCAGGCCACGTACAACCGTTCAGTTTGAAGATGGTATCCTTTTCCCGGATTACCGCCTTCCAACAGAAGCGGAGTGGGAATATGCAGCACTGGCTTATGTAAGTGAAAACCCTCAGCCACGTAACGGAGAAAAGAAACGCGGTGAAGAGTTGATTGCCAACAAACAAATTTATGCATGGCAGAATGATGGTTTTGATAATTTAAGATCTACCCGTCATGGTGCATGGCAGGGTGCGTTCCTGGCAAACTTCAAACGCGGTAATGGTGACTACATGGGTACTGCAGGCGGTTTGAATGACCGTTCCGCCATCCCGTCTGAAGTAACATCTTTCTTCCCGAATGCCTTTGGTTTATATAATATGGCTGGTAACGTAAACGAATGGGTTGCCGACGTTTACAGGCCTACTACCGGAATGGAAGAAGACGATTATAACCCTTTCCGTGGTAATGAATTTAAAAAAGTAGATTTAAGTGGTGGCGAAGGCAATATGCGTGACAGCGTTGGCCGTATAAAATATGTAGCGGAAAATGATTCTTTATTACGTAACCGCCGTAACTATCAACGCCACTACGCGATAGATTATCTTGATGGTGATTCTTTAAGCGGTGTATCTTATGGCTATGGTATTACCACGCTTATCAGCGATAAATCCAGGGTATATAAAGGCGGTAGCTGGAACGATATGCCTTACTGGTTAAGCCCCGGCACCAGACGTTTTATGGAAGAGGACCAGAGCAGCAATGCATTGGGCTTCCGTTGCGCGATGACACATTATGGCGCACCTGAAGGAACCAACATGAAAACCAAAACCGGTAACTTCTTCCCGAAGCGCAGACAAAAGAGATAAGGAAAAGGTAAATAAAAGAGAAAGCCATTTTGCATTTGCAGAGTGGCTTTTTCGCTTTTAGGAAGGTTACTCTTAACAGTTCATCTGCGCAATCTATTATATCGTCAACTGAAAAGATCTAAGAAAATCCTGTATTTTAAAGGCATGGATATTTCAATCAATACACCGGCTTTACTTTTTCCCGCAATTAGTTTAGTGATGCTCGCTTACACCAACCGTTTTCTTGCACTATCAAGCCTTATCAGGAGCCTGCATGATAAATATCACAACGATGGTAACAAACATCTCCTTCATGGCCAGATCAGGAACCTGAGATTCAGGCTGAAGCTGATAAAGAACATGCAGGCGTTAGGTGTACTGAGTTTTATCTTCTGTATTATCTGTATGTATTTTATTTATATCGAATGGATGGTTTGGGCCAATATGCTGTTCGCCATTGCGCTGATGGCTTTCACGTTTTCTCTTCTACTATCATTGCTGGAAATACAAAAAAGTAATAAGGCGCTTAATCTTCAGTTGAGTGATATGGAAGGATTGGAAGACCCGACAGTATTGGATTATATCAGGAAGAAGTTTGACAAAGAAGGGTAGAAATAAGCCTTATAAAAACGAACCTATTTTTAAACTTATACAAGCAATAAAAAAGCCCGCTGTTTGCGGGCCTTTCCATTTATTATCTAAACTTACTTAATTAGAGTTTAGTGATTACAACGTCATCTACAGATTTAACGGTAGTGTTTACATCAAAAGACTGCTGAAGCTTTTTGTTGCTTGATTTGATACTGAAATTGTAACGGATATTCTCTTCGCCTTTCACCAGTTTAAATTTCTTATCGAAACTTTTATCAGTGAACTGGCCTGTATATAACACAGTACCATCTTCTGCTTTTACAAGCACAGTGAATTTATCAGAAGTTGGATTTTCTAATTTCAGGTTAAAATAAAGAGCGTTATCAGCAGAACCTACAAACTGAATGTTTGCTGCACTTTTTTCTGCCAGAATTTCTATATTGTTTGCTTTAACTGAAGTAGTAGTTAATACAGCCGCGATTAAAGATGCTGCGATTAATTTTTTGCTTGCGATGTTTACAAATGTCCTTTTCATGTTTTCTTGTTTTTAATGTTAATAATAACGGCCAATCCAATCGTGCACACAAGGCTTTTGCAATCAGAAACGATCCAGAGACAAGCTTTTTTAATGTAACAAGACAACCGAAAGAAGTGGGTAGGTTTGAGAACTAATCTGCAGATGTAAAATTTTTAGCTCTCTTTACTTTGATGATGCAAATATACAATCGTTTGCGTAAAAACTACGCGAAGGACAAGAATATTTGTCAACTTAACAAATTTCTAATAAACAAATAGTCGTTAGCAAACACAATCGCAGTAAGGCTTTCAGCTCCACTGTATATAATTATTTACTGTATAAATACAGTACTCATCCTAGATGGTTGAAAAGTTAAACAACTTAATTCCCTTTCAGGGTAATTTAATTATCTTAGATGCCTAACATGCAAGCTGTGTATTAGCTTTGTTTAAATTTACGACGCCTTGAAGAATCCAATTTCCATTATTCCTGTACTGGCTGTTCTCTTATGTTTTTCTTATCTGTCATCTAATGCACAAACCGATACTGCTACTGCTGACGGATTATTTCAGGCTGCACGTAAAGCGGCATTTGATGAAAAGAATTATCCTCTTGCAAAACATTACTCTTTAAAAGCACTTGACATCAGTCCAAAGTACTGGGACATCAAAGTTTTTCTTGGACGACTTTATAGCTGGGACAAACAACCGGACAGCGCTATGGCATGTTTCGCGCAGGTACTTGCGGCCCAGCCTGATTATGAAGATGCTGCTGTTGCTTATACTGATCTTGAATACTGGAATGATCATTACGATAACGCATTAAAAATTGCAGACGACGGGCTTAAATATCATCCTGCATCAAAAGACCTGTTGCTTAGAAAAGCAAAAGTGCTTTCTGCAATGCGCCGCTACAAAGAGGCAGGCAATAATGTTGACCAGGTTTTAAAAGAAGACAGGAAGAACACCGATGCCCTTGCAATTGCCAGTCATATTAAAGACCTGCGTTCGCTTAACCGTATCGGCGTAAGCTATGATTATGTATATTTTGATAAGGGTTTCGGTTCAAGAGATCCATGGCACCTGGCCAGTATAGACTACACAAGGCAAACGGCATTGGGCTCTATTGCAGGCAGGATCAACTATGCCAACCGCTTTAATGAAAGTGGCGTTCAGGTTGAGATGGATGCCTATCCTCATATTTCCAAAATGTTTTACAATTATGTGAACGTAGGTTACTCAGATAAAGTGGGTGTTTTCCCCCAATGGCGGGCAGGCTTCTCTTTGTATGCCAATCTACCCAAAAGCTTCGAGGCTGAACTGGGTATACGCTATCTATACTTCACTTCTCCTACCAACATTTTTATCGCTTATGTAGGTAAGTATTACAAGAACTACCTGTTTGGTGTTAGAACCTATCTTACGCCCGATAACCAAACCGTATCTCAATCTTATAACCTGTTGGGCCGTTACTACTTTGGCGGAGCAGATGACTATATAGGCTTAACCCTGGGTACAGGTATTTCTCCTGATGACCGTTTGCTTAACCAGCAGTTAGACAGCAAGTTTAAACTGAAGACATATAAAGCAGCGCTGGACTTCAGGCATGCTATAAAAATGAATATTGTTACGCTCAACTTTTCAATCATTAACCAGGAATACCTGCCCAATACCAAAGGCAACCAGATACAGGCAGGCATCGGTTATATACGCAGGTTTTAAAATAGATACTTTTTGTTATCACAGCCAATAGCTGTCTATGCAACGAAACAAAATCAGCTTTATCGTTTTTACTGTTTTACTTGCAATACCTCTTTGCATGTGGCTTTGCTGGAAGTTTACCGCAAAGAAAAAAATGGTAATTGCCATTGTAGATAAAACCGTACTAACCCGCACCGGCCAGGAACATGCGTCACTTGCATGGGTGCTTAACCACCAGCGTTATACAAAGAATAAAAGCAGCCTTTATAACGTAAGTGATGATTATTATGGATTTTTCCCAGGAAGCAATGAGCAATTCAGGTTAAAAGGGCTGGAAAGGTTCAGCACCACGCAACTTGAACAGTTAAGTAAAGATGCAGACCTTGCTTATATTACCGATGCCTATGGGATTTATAAAAATGAATGGTTTGCCCGCAAGGATTTTGGAGAACGATCCAATATTATTTACGGAGGGTTAAGTACACAGGATATGCAGTTGCTGGAAGATTTGAAGAGCCGTCATAAACTGATTATTACAGAATTTAATACCATTGGTTCACCGGCAGCAGAGATGATAAGGGTACGTTTTGAACAATCATTCGCGCTGCGCTGGACAGGCTGGGTAGGTCGTTATTTTAGTACACTGGATACAGCCATTGACAAGGAAATTCCTCATTGGCTGATCAACGGTTATAAACGCAATCACCAGGGCAGCTGGCCATTTAAGAAAGAAGGTATTGCGCTTGTTTCAGACAAGGACCAGGTGGTGATTCTTGAAAATGGTAAACATCTCAACTTCCCGCTACCGGTGATCACTACAGAAGAAACTTACCAGCGCAAATATCACCTGCCATCGTCTATCAATTATTCGTTCTGGTTTGACATTATTAATACAGATACCTCCATCAATAAAATTACTTCCTGGTTTAATATAAAAACCACTGATACAGGCAGGGCCGAACTTGCCAGGTATGGAATCCCTTTCAGGTTTCCCGCAGTGCAAACACACCAGGGAAAAGATTACCAGTTCTGGTATTTTTCCGGTGATTTTTGCGATAACCCGGTAACACAATTCAGCTCCTATTTCAAGGGGGTTGAATGGTTTAAGTTTCTATTCCTCAACAGGCTGGATAAGTCTGCCAGGAAAAGCTTCTTCTGGCGCTTCTATCAACCTTTGCTTACTACAATACTGGATGATTATTACCAGCAATCTGTACAACCTGAAAATGATAAAAAACAGCCCCGTAATTAACCTTCAATTAAAGGCAGTAAGCATCTGTAAAATTTTATCATCGCCATAACATAATTTGCATTGAATTTGCACTTATGGAAAAAGTTCAGTCTATACCCACACAAATAGTTCCTGCAAGAACAGATATTTATCTGGAAGGCCCTAAGCCAAGGGTATACGAATTAAAATTCTTATGGCGCGTATGTATCAATTTCTTCAGAGGATTCAGAACGCTGCACTTTGTAGGTCCCTGTGTTACCGTATTTGGCTCTGCAAGATTTAAGCCCGGACATTTTTATTATGAAGCCGCCGTTACCATGGGCAAACGTATTGCAGACATGGGATTGACCACCATGACCGGCGGCGGCCCCGGTATTATGCAGGCAGCCAACCAGGGTGCATTTGAAAACAATGGTACATCAGTGGGGGTTAACATTGTACTTCCACATGAACAGCAGCCCAATCCGTACCTGCACAAGTCTATTAATATTGACTTCTTTTTTGTGCGCAAAGTATTGCTGGTTAAATACTCTTATGCCTTCATTATTATGCCTGGTGGATTTGGCACCATGGATGAATTTTTTGAAACCCTCACACTTGTACAAACCAAAGTGATCAATGACTTCCCCATCGTGCTTTTTGGCAAGGAATATTACCAGCCGTTGATTGAGTATATGAATTATATGGCAACCAAAGGAACCATTTCAGAAGAGGATATGCGCCTGGTATTACTTACAGATGATACCAATGAAGCCATGCAACATATCAGCAAGTATATTTCGGTAAATTATAAAGTAAAGAAGCGTAAAAAATTGTGGTGGCTGTTTGAGAAGAACTGATATAAGCAAGCAAACATATTCTTTCCGCGAAAGCCTGTTGAACTGGCTGAAACCCGCATTGGCAGAAAATTTCATCAAGGTGCAAACATTCGCTTAAATTAGCAACCACTAATGGATTTTATGAGCTCATCCCCAAAAAAGATCGTACTTAAACTACTTAAAATAACAGGCATTACCCTTGGAAGTATTCTTGCGCTCATGTTTTTGTTGCCCATACTTTTCCCGGGATTTGTATCAAAGCAAATTAAATCATGGACGAATAATGCCATTACAGGCGAGCTGAATTTTTCCAAGGCAAGGCTGTCTTTTTTTAATCATTTTCCATCACTCACACTCACGCTGTATGATTTTAATCTGAAGGGTTCTGCTCCTTTTCAAAAAGACACTTTAATTGCAGCAAAAGAAGTAGCACTTGGTGTTAACCTGGCCAGCATTTTTTCAAAGCGGATTACCATTGATGAAATTTATCTTACCTCTGGCAATATCAACATACTCGTAAATGAAGCAGGTCTTGCCAATTACAATGTTTATAAATCTGATACGGCAGCAGCAAACCCGGCTGACAGCAGCAGCGCTTCATTAAAAATTGAAAAGATACAGATAGAGCATAGCAACCTGGTATACGATGATCATTCTATTCCTATTCTTATTACCGCAAAAGAGCTCAATTATATTGGCAAAGGCGATCTGAGTAAATCAATTTTTGATCTCTATTCAAAAGTGCAAACGGATTCTTTTGACCTTGACTATAACAGCACACACTATATTGGCGCCAAAAGGGTACAGGCTGATCTTGTTACAAAAATCAATACCAATTCACTGGAGTTATTGTTTGAAAAGAATGATCTTAAGATTAACAGTCTGCCGGTTGATTTTAAAGGAAAGTTTGAATTTTTGAAGGATGGGTATAATATGGATTTCAGGATCATCTCAAAGCAAACCAACCTTGCTGATGTATTTACCGCGCTGCCTCCGCAATACATGACGTGGCTGGATAGTACAGAAGTAAAGGGTTATGCAGAGATGGACGCTTATCTCACCGGGCAATATATTTCTTCAAAAAATGTGATGCCTAACCTTGGCTTTAATATGAAAATCAGGGATGGTTTTGTATCCAATAAAAAAGCACCTTCACCTGTTACCAATCTCTTTTTGAATTTTGATACAAAGCTTCCATCATTAAACATGGACAGCCTGTATGTAAATATTGATTCTATCTTTTTTAATATTGAAAAGGACTACTTCAGTTCTGTGTTACAGTTGCAAGGCATAAAAGAGCCTGTGATAAAAGCGAAACTTACATCTACTATCGACCTCGAAAAATGGGACAGGGCGTTTGGTGTTTCCATGTTTGATGTAAAGGGTAAAACAGATATTCATTTTGCCGCTGATGGCAAATATGCAACAGGTATTGCGAGAAGCGGCTTAAGAAAAGTTGATACCGTTATTACAAGTATTCCTAAGTTTAATCTTTCTGCCAATTTGAGTAATGGTTATTTTAAGCTGGCAAGCTTGCCCGAACCCATCAGCAATATCAGTTTTGCCATTAATACGTCTTGTCCGGACAATAATATTCATCATTCAAGTCTTGCAATCGATCAGATAAGTATGCAGGCGCTGAGCAATTTTGTGAAAGGATATTTTAAGATCAGCGGCGCCGATGATTTTCCTGTTGATGCCAATCTTCAATCTGTAATCCATCTTGCTGATATTAAGAAAGTATACCCGTTGGATAGTCTTGACCTGAGTGGCAACCTGAATGTAAACCTGCAAACAAAAGGAAAGTTCAACACGGCAAAAAAACTGTTTCCCGTAACAAAAGTTACCCTTCAATTAAACGATGGCGCTATACAAACCAGGTATTATCCAAAGCCTATTGAAAAGATACAGGTAGATGCAGTGATCATAAGTAACAATGGTTCTTTACAAGACCTGCAGGTGAACCTGAAACCTATTGCTTTTGAGTTTGAAGGCCAGCCCTTCTTGCTGAAAGCCGATCTTAAAAATTTTAATGACCTGAGATATAATGTTACCTCAAGAGGAGTGATTGATATTGGTAATTTATACAAGGCGTTTGCGGTAAAGGGGTATAACCTGAAAGGATATATTAAAACAAACCTTGCCTTTAATGGTACACAGAGTGATGCTACCGCCGGCAGGTATGACCGGCTTAACAACCGAGGTACATTAGCCGTAAGTGATATCGCGCTTAACTCTGATCTTTTCCCTCTTCCGCTGGAGATATCAAAAGGCGTCTTCAGGTTTAACCAGGATAAGATGTGGTTTGATGCGTTTAAAGCGAGTTATGGCAAAACCATTGTGAACCTGAAAGGTTATTTATCCAACGTAATTAACTACGCCACCAAAAGTGATGAAGCACTTAAGGGCAGTTTTGATTTTACTTCAGGTTATGTACTGGTAGATGAGTTTATGGCCTTTGCCGCTGTTGATAGCGCAACCGCCAAGAAAACAACGGCCGCCACCGGCGTGGTGATTGTGCCTGCAAACCTGTCACTGGCATTTAATGCTGCCGCGGATAAGATTGACTATAATGGCCTGGATCTGAAGAATTTTAAAGGCTCGATGCTGGTAGACAGCGGTAAAATAAAGCTGGAAAAAACAGGCTTTGAAATAATCGGGGCGCCGGTAACCATGGACGCTACTTATGGAAGCCTTTCTCCTAAAAAAGCCTTTTTTGATTATCATATCAACGCTAAGGATTTCGATATTAAAAAGGCCTACCAGGAAATTAAAATTTTTCATGATCTCGCAAGTTCTGCTTCCAAAACGGAAGGCATTGTGTCACTGGACTACCAGCTAAGCGGCAAGCTGGATGAGAATATGTCGCCCATCTATCCTTCATTAAAAGGCGGTGGTGTTCTATCACTTAACAAAGTGAAGGTAAAAGGGCTTAAATTATTTGCGGCAGTAAGTAAGGAAACCGGTCGCGACAGTGTAAATAATCCTGACCTTAAAAAGGTAAACATCAAATCAACCATTGCAAATAATATCATCAATATTGAGCGTACTAAAATGCGTGTATTTGGCTTCAGGCCGAGGTTTGAAGGGCAGGTAAGTTTTGATGGCAGGCTTAATCTTTCTGCAAGACTTGGACTGCCACCGTTTGGCATTTTTGGGATACCTTTTACCGTTACCGGCACACAGGAAGACCCTAAAATAAAATTACGCAGAAGCCGTGCATCTGATAAGCTGGAAGAAACGCAGGAAGAGCCAGACGCTGCCGATAACGATTAACATAGTTTGGTATATTTTAAGCAATAAAACCTTCGGAAATTTATATTTTACATCCCTCAAACCCTTTATATGACAGACCATGATGAAACCCCATCTCACCAACCGGAAGACAAGCTGGACGACCTTTTTTCGATGGAAGGATATGACAAGCCTGTAAGAAATGCCCGCATTGTTTTATTTATTCTTGCGGCTTTACAACTGGTTGGTTTACTCACTTCTTTTAGCTTACCTGAAGCTGAAAAAATTGCATCCATTGTTGTGTATGTCTTCCTTACGTTGCTTTTTGTTGCACTGGCCTTCTGGACCAAACAAAAACCTTTTACCGCTATAGTTACGGCGTTAATTATTTATACGTTACTTATTGTAGCTTCGGCCATTGTTGATCCGGCAACGATACTCCAGGGATGGATTGTAAAGATTGTGGTGTTTGTATTGCTTATTAATTCAGTGAACAATGCAAGGGAAGTACAGCGCTGGAAAGAATCTCAAAAATAACGATACGTCACAGCCAGTTTTGATCTTTCTTACAACAAAATTTAGCATTTGTTTGCAGGCATATACCGGCAATGATGATATCTTAATGCAATGAAGTATCTGAAGTTATTACTGCTGTTTTGCATGCTTGCCTCGCTTAACTCCTGTTACATAGCACGGGCATACCGCTTTAGAAAATTCAATCTTGCAGATCATGAAAAGTTGCCTTCTGTAACTGTTCAAAAAAGTACCTCTCAATCGTCTTTTATTTACCCTGCTGCAGAAACTTATAAGTCTATCAACCAGATGCTGGATACAAACCTGGCAAATTCCAATACCGCCGCGTTTATTGTGATCAGGAACGACACTGTACTTTACGAGAAATATTTCAACCGGTTTACTGATACTTCAAAACTTCCTTCTTTTTCTGTAGCTAAATCTTTTGTGGGAACGCTTATTGGTATTGCGATAGCAGAAGGGGCTATTAAAAGTGCAGATGAAGCCATCACCACTTATCTTCCCGAGCTGCTCAACACAGACAGCAACTATGCGCACATTACCATACAGGATGTGTTGGATATGAAAACAGACCTGGCATTTACAGAGCAATACAACAAACCTACGTCAGATGTAATTCAACTTGGATTTAAAAATGACACCCGTAAAAAAGTATTGCAGATCAAAACCGGTTCTACCAAAGGAGAATTTATCTATCAAAGCATCAATACCCAACTACTGTCTTTTATACTGGAAAATGCTACAGGTAAAAAGACAGAACAATATCTCCAGGAAAAGTTGTGGCAACCCCTGGGGATGGAGAGCGATGCCACCTGGAATACGGATGCAAAACAGGAAGTGAGGGCCTTCTGCTGTCTCAACGCCACAGCCCGTGACTTTGCCCGTTTTGGTTTACTATACCTAAAAAAAGGAAGATGGAATAATAAGCAGGTTGTTCCTGAAAGCTGGGTTGAAACGATCATGGAGACCGACAATGCAAAAGGTACAAACCGCTATAAAAATCAATGGTGGAAATCAAGGGACAGTGCTTTCCAGGCGAAGGGAATTTTAGGCCAGTATATCTATGTAAATCCTGCAAAAAACCTGGTAATAGTAAGGCTTGGTCATCGATGGAATCATGCACAGCAAAGGTATATTGGCAGATTTATCAACTATACACAGCAGGAGCTATAGGTGTTATCAATTTTGTCTATTCCTCATTTACATTATCAATAAAAACTATTCATCGGATCGGTTCAATTTTGAGCATTGTTTAAAACACAAAACTGAATGATATGATGGTTGAATTTACCGATCACAATTTTAAGACTACAGCGTTAAGCAATGATCAGTTAACGGTGGTTGATTTCTGGGCCGAATGGTGCGGGCCATGCCATGCAGTAAGCAGGGTACTCGAAGACCTTTCTGAAGCATACGCAGGGAAGGTACATATGGGTAAAGTTAATGTAGACTATAACCCGGAACTTTCTGTTCAGTACGGCATTACCAGCATGCCTTCTATCCTGTTTATTAAAAATGGCAATGTGGTGGATAAACAGGTAGGCGCTGCCCCTAAAGTTGTATTTGAAAAAAAGATACAGGCTTTGCTGTAAAAAAAGACCGGGGTGTTTCCCCGGTTTTATTTTGACTAAGCCAGAATAGCGATCTTTATTCAAGATTAGGACGCAGCCATTTCTCCGCCTCATCCAAACTCCATCCTTTACGAACAGCATAATCTTCCAGTTGGTCTTTAGATATTTTTCCCACACCAAAATACTGGCTTTTAGGATGACTGAAATACCAGCCGCAAACAGATGCTGCAGGATACATCGCCAGTGATTCCGTTAATTCTATACCCGTGTTTTGCGTTACCTCTAACAGGTCAAACAACTTATATTTTTCTGTATGATCAGGACAGGCAGGATAACCCGGTGCAGGCCTTATGCCATCATATTGTTCCTTGATCAATTCTTCATTGCTGAGATGCTCTTCTTTTGCATATCCCCAGAAATCTTTACGTACCTGTTCATGCAAGGCTTCAGCAAAAGCTTCTGCAAAGCGATCGGCCAGGGCCTGCAACATGATCTTATTATAATCATCATACTGAGCTTCCAGGCGTTTAATATGTGGCTCAATTCCCTTAATAGTTACCGCAAATGCACCAATATAATCTTTAATACCAGCAGATGCCGGAGCAATAAAATCTGCCAATGATAGATTAGGCTGATCGGCCGCTTTTTTTACCTGTTGCCTTAAGTGCTCCAGCCTTATTGTTTTAGCTCCATCTTTTACCTCTATACTGTCGGCATCAATTTTAGATGCTTCCCAAAAACCAATCACGCCGGTGGCTGTTAACCATTTTTCCGCAATAATGGTATCCAGCAAAGCATTGGCATCATCATACAATTTCCGTGCTTCCTTTCCAATCACTTCATCATCCAGCAACTGGGGAAAGCGGCCACCCAGTTCCCATGCAATAAAGAAAGGCGCCCAATCAATATACCTTCTTAATTCATCCAGCGGAAAATCTGCGAAAACTTTGGTGCCTGAAAATTGCGGCTTTACAGGCTGATAATTCTGCCATTCCGCTTTTACGGAATTTTGCTGCGCATCTTTAAAAGAAATGTATTGTTTTACAGATTGCTTCTTGCCAAAATCATCCCTCAACTTATTATATTCTGTGGTGATGCCTGAAAGAAACTTTCCTTTCTGATCATTATTTAATAAAGAACCTGCAACAGTAACACTCCTGGAAGCATCCAGCACATGCACAACACCATTGTCATACTCCGGGGCAATTTTTACTGCGGTATGCATACGGGAAGTAGTGGCGCCGCCAATCAGCAACGGCTTATCAATACCACGGCGTTTCATTTCCCTGGCCACATGTACCATCTCATCAAGCGATGGCGTAATAAGACCACTCAGCCCGATTATATCGGCGTTAGTTTTTTGCGCTGCATCCAGTATTTTATCCGCGGGTACCATTACTCCAAGATCAATAATATCGTACCCGTTACAACCCAATACTACGCCTACAATATTTTTACCAATATCATGCACATCGCCTTTTACTGTTGCCAGTAATATCCTGGGGGCATTAGATGTATTATTGCTTTTTTCCGCCTCTATATAAGGAGTAAGCCATGCCACACTTTTCTTCATTACCCTTGCGCTTTTTACCACCTGTGGCAGGAACATTTTACCTGCGCCAAATAAATCACCTACTACATTCATACCTGCCATCAGCGGACCTTCAATCACATCCAATGGCCGTGGATATTTTACCCGCGCTTCTTCCGTATCTGTATCAATAAAATCTGTGATGCCATTTACAAGTGCATGCTTTAATCTTTCCTCCACAGATACATTTCTCCATGCATCGTCTTTCTTCTCTTCCTTGCCCTTGCTTTTTACCGTTTCTGCAAATGCAATCAGCTTATCTGTTGCTTCGTTATTTTCATTATTACGGTTAAGTATTACATCTTCACATAACTGGCGTAGCCCCGGCTCTATCTCATCATAGACCATTAGCTGGCCTGCATTCACAATACCCATATCCATACCCGCTTTAATCGCATGGAACAGGAACACCGAGTGCATGGCTTCACGTACATGTTCATTACCGCGGAAAGAAAAAGAAAGGTTACTTACACCGCCGCTGATCTTAACCAGGGGATGCCTTTGCTTTATAATGCGGGTGGCCTCAATAAAATCAACACCGTAATTATTGTGTTCTTCCAACCCTGTTGCTACGGCAAAAACATTCAGGTCAAAAATGATATCTTCTTCATCATAGCCAACTACCTCAGTAAGCAATTTAAGCGCACGTTCACTTATGTCAACTCTTTTCTGTAATGTATCTGCCTGGCCGTTTTCGTCAAAAGCCATCACAATAACAGCCGCACCAAAACTCTGGCAAATAAAAGCCTGGTGAATAAATTTCTCCTCTCCTTCCTTCATGGAAATGGAGTTTACAATACACCTGCCCTGCACACATTTAAGCCCCGCTTCAATAATTTCAAACTTCGAGGAGTCGATCATGATAGGGATCTTTGCAATGTCTGGTTCACTTTGCAGAAGGTTCAAATAGGTGGTCATTGCCTGTACACCATCCAGCAGGGCGTCATCCATATTTACATCCAGCACCTGGGCTCCATTCTCTACCTGCTGCCTTGCCACACTCAGGGCATCCTCGTATTTATTCTCCCTTACCAAACGGGCAAATTTTTTAGACCCCGTTACATTGGTACGTTCACCAATATTTACAAAGTTTGTTTCAGGCCGAACGATCAGCGGTTCAAGGCCGCTTAACCGAAGGAAAGGTTTTATTGTTGTTGAGCTCATTGTCTTATGATCCGGTTATTTGTTTCTCTACATACCTTAAGGATTGCTGTAATATTTAGAATGCAGCTTCTAATACAGGCAATTCCCGCGGTTGAATGGTTTTTACATGTTCCGCAATGTGAGCGATATGATCCGGCGTTGTGCCGCAACATCCCCCTACTATATTTACAAAGCCCTGCGCTGCCCATTCTTCAATAAAATGCGCCGTTTGCTCGGGTTGTTCATCATATTCTCCCATAGCATTTGGCAAACCGGCATTGGGATATGCAGAGGTATAACATTGTGCTATCTGTGAAAGCTCTTCAATGTGCCCGCGCATTTCCTGGGCGCCAAGCGCACAGTTCAGTCCGATACTTAAAGGCTTTGCATGTTTTACTGAAATATAAAAAGCTTCCAGCGTTTGGCCGCTTAAAGTTCTTCCGCTGGCGTCGGTAATCGTTCCGCTGATCATGATCGGAAGTTCCTTTTGTTTGATATCACGGAAGTACTGTTTGATGGCATAGATGGCGCCCTTGGCATTCAGGGTATCAAAAATGGTTTCAACCAACAGGATATCTACCCCACCTTCATGCAGCCCTTTTACCTGCTCATAGTAAGCATTTACAACCTCATCAAAAGTCACAGAACGGAAGCCGGGATTATTCACATCAGGTGAAAGGCTAAGCGTTTTATTCAATGGCCCGATAGCACCTGCCACAAATCTTGGTTTGGAGGGATCTTTTGCCGTGTATTCATCTGTTGCAACCCTGGCACATTTTGCCGCGGCTATATTCAGTTCAAACGCAAGCGACTGCATATCATAATCAGCCATCGCTATTGATGTACTGCTGAAAGTATTGGTTTCAATAATGTCAGCACCGGCTTCAAGATATTCTTTATGTATACCAATAATAATCTTTGGTTGGGTAATACAAAGAAGGTCATTGTTCCCCTTAACATCGCTGTGCCAGTCTTTAAACCGCTCGCCACGATAATCTTCTTCACTTAATTTATGACGCTGTATCATGGTGCCCATTGCCCCATCAATAATCAGAATACGTTCCTGTAAACACTCCTGTATTGTCTTCATGCCTTGAACATTTACTGTTAAGAAAGTAATACTTGTCCTTCATCTGCCATTGACCTATACTTATTTTCTCCGAAAATAAATAACAGGATTGGCGAATGCCTGAACAACAAATCAACAAAGGAACTGAATTAATTAAACGGTTGGAAACAGGTAAGGGAGTTTCTTAAACGTTTATTAGTTCAGATTTTTACCAGGCTGAACAATAAACAAATCCGCCTGTGCTGCAAAGTTAAGTGAAATGATTGAAAATACAACAGGGTAGGTAATCGCGGAATTTACCATACCAATCTTTTGCTGGTGGCATAAAAAAGGCCCGAACACATTTATAAAGCGTTCGGGCCTGGTAACTTATATAACGAAGAGTGTTAAAGATTTACCCGTTTAGGCTTTTTAACGGTAAACACCCTTGATACGTTGAAACCGAAATGAATATCTCCCTTACTCCAACGGCCGGTAGTTTCGGTAATGACTGTCCGTTCTGTCATGCCTGTGGAGTTGGTAAGGTGCAACTGAAATACGTGCCCCGCAGTCACAATATCCACACCTACCGAAAGTGCATTATAGGTGCCCTCAATTTTATTGCCCGGTAACTGGTAGTAATATTCTGCGTTAAGGCTTAGCCTTTTGGTAAGCTTTACCCTTGCACCTGCGCCGATGGAATAGAAATTATTCTTCAGGGATGCATCGGGAACCATGTTATAATGAATAATGGTTGGCATCAATTGTAAAGAGAATCCTTCGCTAAATTTCCTGGCAAGCAATGCCTGGTAAGAATAATAATATCTGTCTGTACTTTTTATTTTAGCGCCTGTAGGATCTTTCAGGGTTTTGATGATCATAGAAGCAACAAAGGTGAGCGAAACGGGCATCTTTCGTTGTCCTTCGGATTGCCACAATAAACGGTATTTCAAAAAGCCGTCATACTGTTTCTCAAAAGTGCTTCTGCCTAAACCTACAGTAAAGCGATCGCTCAATCCATAGTCAAATCCCAGTCTCATAGACGCATTGTCCAATCCAAACAACTCATAAATACCCTGGTTAAGGGTACCGAAACGATGTGAAATTCTGAAGTCAAGCACGCCTTTTTGGGTTGTTTCAACGGTATGACCGTCTACAATACGGGTGGAAAGAAAAGTACCATCCACATATTGCGTGGCAGTATCTTTTTTCTTTTGAGTGGTTTCATCAAGTAATTTGTCTGCATCCACATCCTGTGAAAATGCGGACAAAGCCGGGACTAATAAGAATAGAATCAATAAGACAGAGAGATATGGTTTCAGTTTCATACTACTAATTTTTTTGAAGGCCGGTAGCCGGGGTTAACGTTTGTCGTATTTACATTTGATGGTGAGCTGTATTTGCTCTGCTATTTTCTTTTGCACGAAAGACTCGCCAATTACATTATAATCTTTACGGTTGATATTCAACACGGCATCGGCCGTTACTGCGCCACCGCTTACGGTAATGGTTCCTTCCACGGTTACAGGTTTGGCAACATCCCTGATGGTGAGGTTGCCCTGCACGGTTACCTTGTAAGTGCCGTCTTTGGTAAAATCTACAGCAGAGAGATTGGTGATCTTTCCTTTAAATCCAGCCTTGGGAAACTTCTCCGAATCCATATAATCAGGATTATTAAAGTGTTCTTCCATGGCTGTTTTTTTGAAATGGAAGCTTTTGATGGCCACTTTAAAATCAAAATCACCGGTAGCTCCATTTAATACGCTTGCCACTTCATTATTTGCTGCATTTATATCTTCTGCAGCGGTATGTGAATAAAGGGAAATGAGCCCGTTTCTTGTAATATAGGTTTGTGCCTGTGAAGCTGATACAACAGCAACCAGCAGGCATAGAAGCAAGATCTTTTTCATTTTTCTGTATTGATATATGTTAAGAAATAAAAACAGATTTTAGTTATCCAGCATGCCCCTGTTAATCCAGGCCCTGAAGTAATCAATCTGGCAATCAGAAAGCATGCTGCCACCCATTGGCATTGGAGATACGTTGCCCGTATGTGTAATGGCGGATAATAAAACACCGCTGGCCGCATAACCCTTTATTGTATTATAATCCTGCAGGTTAATACCAGAAGAGGGCGACGAGCCATGACAACCAAAACAATTGTTGGTAAGAATCTGATTGATTTCAACACTTAACCTTACCGTAGTAGTATCACAGGACGGCGCAACCACTGAAGGTTTATTATTGGTACAACTACTTTGCACAATACCAATGAAACAGCAGATAGCTGCTAATGCATACACTTTTCTCATAACTTTTACATTGCGTTTATAGTGAACAGATAGATACGGAACTTACTTTTTTACCATCACACCTTCGGTGATAATCACATCACTCAAAAAACCTGTACAGATTCCTTTGAAAGTAATGGCAGTGCCTTTTGACAACGCACCTGGATCTTCTTTAAAAGTGCAGTTAACACCATACATAGGATCATCGGTTTTAAGATAAACCACCGTTTGGCCACTCTCATTCTTTTTCACTTCTTCCACCATGCCGGTTACCTGTATAGCTTTATTCAGGTACAACTGATTAGCCTTTGTTTCATTATTGGTAAAAGAATCAAATATTGCGGCAGCAGTTATCTCAATTCCCTGCTCATCTTTTACATCCCGGCGTGGCTTGTTCCACATATATACCCCATAACCTATTGCCGCAAGCAGCACTAACAACACAATAATCAGAATGGTACGTTTCTTCATACAATAAAAATTTTGCTGTCTTAAAAGTTCAGGCAATATGATTCCGGGACCAGGTATTTTGATACCTTATCCCACAAATAAGATCATTAATGAAAAGGGGCAAATTCCTTCCAAAATAGTCATGTCTGCAGCACCTTTATCGGCCAAACGATGCACAAGACACTACGAACAATACACACCCGGCACCAAAATCTAAACCATCTGTTTATTTAGTGATTACAGTAATGATATATGTTGGTTAACTACAAGACTATTGATACGCAAAACAAATGGCTAAGGTTGCCCTGCGATGAAGCAAAAAAATAAAGAGTAGCAAACAGGAAGCAGAATTATTATTCAGAAAGGTCAGGCTTTTACATATTGTTGTACCGGCAAGCGATTGGCAAGACTTCTGGCAAGCGTCATCTCATCAGCATACTCCAATTCGCCGCCAAAGGCAATACCTCTTGCAATCGTGGTTACTTTACAATTGCTGCCCTGTAATTTCTTTTGTATATAGTAGATGGTAGTATCGCCCTGTATATTGGGACTTAATGCAAAGATGATTTCTTCGGTTGCTTCTTTTTGTATACGATGAACAAGGGATTCAATATTTAACTGATCAGGGCCAATGCCATCCAGCGGAGAAATAACGCCACCCAGCACATGGTACGTACCGTTAAATTGCTGTGTACTTTCAATAGCAATCACATCACGGATGGTTTCTACCACACAGATAAGTTTCTGCTGGCGAAAACTGTTGGCGCAAATAGCGCAGAAATCCCCATCGCTCACATTAAAACAACGCTGACAAAACTTGATTTCGCTGCGCATTTTTGCGATGGTTTCGCTAAAATGGGCCACATCATTTACATCCTGTTTCAGCAGATGTAACACCATACGCAAAGCGGTCTTCTTACCAATACCCGGAAGCTTGGCGAATTCGTTCACTGCATTTTCAAGTAAAGAAGATGGAAGCTGCATCTATGGTTATGTTAATCAAATAAAATTATCAACGGTTGTTACTATAAAAGCGAATGGTGCTAAGCATTTTCAGTCCATAAAGCATTTATACTGCAGAAGACAAACCTTCCATTTTTATAGGCTGCTAATGTGAGTTTGAAGATAGTGCCTGTGCAATTTCGGCGCCGGTATCAATTACCCTGCTTCTTTCTGTAGTAAGCATGCGGGATGGATAGCGGTTGATCACGATAAAATCATGCGTGGCCATAATAATGGATGTGCCATAATCTTTACTGATATTAAACAGCAACTGCATAATTTCATCACTAGTTTCCGGGTCAAGATTACCGGTAGGTTCGTCTGCAAGTATTAATTTGGGAGAGTTTAACAAAGCCCTCGCAATATCTACACGCTGCTGCTCACCACCACTCATTTCAAAAGGCATTTTAAACCCTTTACTTCTTAAACCAACCTTATCTAATACATCGTTGATTTTTTCCTCAATCAGTTTCTCATCTTTCCAGCCCGTAGCTTTTAATACAAACTTTAGGTTTTCATGCACATTCCTGTCCGTAAGCAGTTGAAAATCCTGGAAGATAACACCCAGGTTCCTGCGCAGAAAAGGCACTTTTTTCCAGTTCATTTCCTTCAGGTTAAAACCGGCTACTGTTGCCTCGCCTTCTTTAAGCGTAAGTTCTCCGTAAAGCGTTTTCAGGAGACTACTTTTGCCGGCGCCTGTTTTACCAATGAGATAAACAAATTCACCGCGGTTCACGGTAAAGTTTACATCCTGCAAAATCAGGTTATTGCCCTGGTATATATTCACATTCCTTACGGAAACAACTATTTCAGACATATGGATTTAATAATACAAACAAAAATAAAGTTCAAAGGTAGCCTGATCTGTTAAAATATCCATCAATAAATCATCCCGCAAGGCTTTTCCTTTTACAATCATTTAACTAAAAAAATAGTTGTATAACTAAGTAATTAGTTTTAAGTTTGGTCATTCAATTTTAGAAAAAGCTGTTAGCATGAAAACGAAGGACACGATTAAACCACTTACCAAAGCAGAGGAGCAGGTGATGCAGGTACTATGGAAAATAGAGAAAGGTTTTTTAAAAGATATTATAGATGAAATGCCTGCACCCAAACCACATTCAAATACTGTTGCCACCATACTTAAGATACTGGTTGATAAAAAATTTGTGGAAACGGAAACTTTCGGGCGCATGCACCAATATCAACCAATGGTGAGCAAGGAAGCTTATTCTAAAAATTCCCTCAACGGACTGGTGAAGAATTATTTCGGAGGTTCTTTCAGCAAAGCCGTTTCCTTTTTGGTAGAAGAGAATAAGTTAAGTGTGGATGAATTGGAACTTTTATTACAACAATTAAAAAAGAAATAAGATGCAAGCCATACTGTTGTACCTGCTGAAATTTACCATCTGCTCCGGCATTTTGTTTACTTATTACTGGTTTGTACTTCGTAATAAGCGCTTTCATTACTATAACCGCTTTTACCTGCTGGCGATTATCTGCATCAGCCTGCTGGTGCCTGTATTAAACATCCGCTGGTTTTCTTTTGAAAGCGGGAATGAAAAGGCACTTGCGTTAATGAATGTGCTTTACATGAGCCAGGATACGCTGACAGTTACTGTAAAAGCAACCAGGAGCATCGACTGGGAGAAGATGATGCTGGCAGCGGGCATGCTAATTTCAGCAGCAATGCTGGTGTTGCTGGTGATAAGAATTGCCCGGATTTACACCGTAAAGAAGCAATACCCCAGCACCGCCATGGATGATTTTGAGTTTATTAATACAGATTTACAACAGGCCCCTTTTTCATTCCTTAATAACCTTTTCTGGAGAGAAGACCTTTCGTTAAATGATTCTACCGGCAGGCAGATCATGCAGCACGAAATAACACATATACGCCAGAAACATACCTGGGACAAACTGTTTACAGAAATCGTATTATGCATCTGCTGGATGAACCCGTTTTTATGGTTGATCAAAAGAGAACTATGGCTGATCCATGAATTCATTGCGGATGAACAATCTGTTGAAGATAACGATGCCGCAGCTTTTGCTACTATGCTCTTAACCCAGCAATATGGCAAACAGATATTTTCGCCTGCACAGCCTTTTAATTACTCGCCTATTAAACGAAGATTGCTGATGCTTACCACTTCTACAGAGCCACGATATAGTTATGTAAGAAGAATGATGTCGCTGCCATTGTTGGGGCTGGTCGTATTTTTATTTGCATTCAGGCTTCATAAAAAAGAAGAAAGGTTTGAGGCCAGGCAGGCGGTTGTAGATTTTTATGCAGTTGCGGATACACCGGTTAAAAAACTAACAAACGATACCATAAAAATTTCATTTAAAAGCAACAGCAATGAAGACACAACAGTGTCTGCAGTAAGAATAAACCAGGATAATAAGCCAGCTACTTTTAATGGTAAGGAGATCAAGGACATCTTTACCAACCAGGGTAAAGTAAGTGTTATTCTTGTGTTTACGGATAATACCACTCAAACACTATCTTATGAAGAAGCAAAAAAAGAAGGGATTAAGATCCCTGGTGAAGGTCTGCAGGAAGTTACAGTAATTGGTTTTGTTAAACCAAACCCGGAGAAAAGAGAGGTACTCAATCTGAAACAAGGCGCAGACCAGCCATTGATTATTGTGGATGGAACACCATGGGAAGGTACCACCGAGTTAAATATTTCACCTGAAAAAATAAGTTCGATCAACGTTTTAAAAGATGAATCAGCTGCTGCAATCTATGGGCCCCGTGGTAAGAACGGAGTCATACTTATCACAACCAAAGCAGGAAGAGACGAAATAAAAATTGAAGACGTTCCAATTGCTTCTGTAGATGTACAACCCCATGATAAAGAACTCTATCTAACGGCGCAAATACAGCCGAAATTTCCTGGAGGACTTGCTGCGTGGGAAACTTACCTGCAAAGGCAATTAAACACAGAAGTGCCTGTTAAAAACAACGCACCAGCCGGCACTTATACAGCAGTAGTATCTTTTGTTGTTGATACGGAAGGAAATCTTTCTGACTTTAAAGCTGTAACCAACCCTGGATATGGAACCGCCGATGAAGCAATCAGGGTAATCAAACGCGGCCCTAAATGGATTCCGGCAATGAAAGATGGAAAGAAGGTAAATTCTTTACAAAAACAATCCATAACGTTCGAAGTATCCAAAGGTTAACATAACATCTTTACAAAGAACCTTTATCTTTTACTTACCTATGCAAACTTTGCTGCCATATCTTATTAAAACGATAGTTTGCGCTGCAATCTTTACTGCCTGTTACTGGCTTGCTTTGCGCAACAAACATTTCCACACCTATAACAGGTTTTACCTTTTGCTTTCTTTTGCCGGCAGCCTGCTGCTTCCATTGGTAAAATTTCAATTACCATCAACTGGAATTCGCAGCAAATTGTTACAGGCTGTTGAATTGCCAGTTTTTCAACAACAGCCAGGTGAATTACCGGTGGTGATGGTGAAAACTGAACATGTTGTTGACTGGCAGGGCTGGCTATTCGCAGGCGTGTTATTATTCTCCTCAATATTACTGATGGTTTTATGCCGGCGCATTGCCAGTATCTATCGTCTTACCCGCAAATACCCGGCGATGAACATGGGTAACATTTTATTTATCAATACAGATATTCCGCAGGCGCCTTTCTCTTTTCTCAACAAACTATTCTGGCGCAACGATCTTTCTTATGAAGATGAAACCGGCAAACAAATTTTACAACATGAGCTTACACATATTCATCAGAAACATACTATTGATAAGCTCTTTGTAGAAATTGTATTATGCATTTGCTGGATGAATCCTTTTTTGTGGCTGCTTCGCAAAGAACTCTGGATGGTACATGAATTTATTGCCGATGAACATGCCATCGCAAACAAAGACAGCGCATCTTTCGCCAAAATGTTGCTCCGTCAGCAATATGGCAAACACGCCTTTTCTCCTGCGCAGGCTTTTAATCATTCACCTATAAAACGTAGATTGTTTATGCTCAACTTATCTAAGAAAACCTCTTTGCCCGGGTTAAAAAAATGGGCAACGCTTCCACTCGCCCTGCTTCTCGCCCTTGCTTTTTCAACGCAAACTGAAGGACAAAACAGTACGAAAAAAGATAAAAAAGAAGATGCAAAAGTGTCTTCTGTTACAGTGGAAGACGTACTGCAGGGAAGTAATACCGAAGAAAACGAAATCGTGGTGGTTGGTTTTGCCCCCGACAATTATGAACCCGAAAAAAGGCAGCCGCTTAACATCCCCGGTGTTAAAGCTGCGGAGTTCCCGGGCGGCAGGCAGGCATGGCTGGAATATCTTGGCAAAAATCTTAACTCAGAGGTAACCCTTACCAATAAGGCACCGCTTGGAAGATATAAAGTCGTGGTAAGTTTTGGCATAGATAAAGATGGAAAAGTTTACAGCGCGAAGGCTGAGACAGACCCTGGTTATGGCACCGCAGCAGAAGCAGAACGTGTGATTATGAAAAGTCCGGCCTGGATACCAGCTACAGACAACGGCAAAAAAATTAAGAACATGCAAAAGCAAATGATCATTTTCGAAGCAAAGAAATAGTTCCATATACCCGCACCCTATTTGATGAATGGCCGCAGGCGACAACAGATATCTGTTAACTTGCGGCCATGTCGCGTAAGGCAATACATAAACAGCCCATCCCTTTTCACAAAATGGAACAGGGTAACGGGCTGGGCTTCAGGGTAGAGAAAGTAGATGATGACAAACAGCCCATCTCTAAAGATGATATTGTGCTGCAACCTCACCGTGATGATCATTATCTTTTTTTATTACTGGAAGAAGGTTCCTGCAGCTTCATGATTGATTTTAACGCGGTTGATATGAAGTCGCCGGGCATGGTGGTGATATTACCCGCACAGGTTCATCATTTTCTTCATTCCAAACACGCCTGTGGCTGGTTTGTAGCGGTTGACGCTGCTCTTGTAGGTGAAACCTTTCGCCCGGTTTTTGAAAGCCTGCTGCACGAGGGCAGAGCCATCCCGTTGCCAGACGGCGGCTGTTTACAACAATGCCTTCAATTGCTTTTCAGGGTGCAGGAACAGGAATCGCCACCACCTTACCAGCGTCATACTTTATATGCAATGATTACTGCGTTTGTAAGTATTGCGGCATCCATCGTCACTGGTCTGGAGGCTCCTGTTACAGGTCAGCCCAACAGACCATTAAGCATTACCCGCGCATTTAGACAACTGGTTACAGAAAAGTGCATCAGTGTGAAGAATCCTACAGAATATGCAACATTGTTAAACATAAGTACCTCTTATCTTAACGAGGTGGTTAAAGCGACTACCGGCGCAACCGTAAGTTACTGGATTCAATATGAAACCATGCTGGAAGCACGACGCTTGCTCTACCACAGTGATCTTACCGTAAAAGAAGTGGCTTACCGCACAGGGTATGAAGACCCTGCTTATTTTCAGCGGGTCTTCAGGAAAACGTTACAATGCACACCAACAGAATTCAGGAACCGTTACCGTGAATTGTCCAATATCAACCTTTAATCGTCTATTGTCTTCGCCTTAAAGGTTTTGTTGCTTTGCAGTACAATAAAAAACCGGTTCAATCGTCAGCCGGTATGTTGAAACTGCCCCGACCGCTCTTATGATCCTGCGTCTGCAGTTGCAGGAATTGCGGCAAATAAGGCAGTACACCTATTTGATTTTATCGCAAGCAACACACATTCAACTTATGACAACATTCAACTTAAAGCGGAAGACACTCACACTAATAGAAAACAAAATCAACAAAACAGGCACCGTGCTGGATGTTCGCGCCTGGGAACCTGCTACAATTTTTGAAGTGGATCTTTATCTTCCATATGTGAATATGCACCAGTGGAAAGATACAAGGCATATCAAGATAAGGGTTGCATCTTTCACCTATCGCGATTATACACCGGCATGGTGGGATGCAGAAACGCATACCTGCACTTTATTGGTTGATGCGGCGCACGATGGCCCGGGCAGCCAATGGGTGAAATCACTGAGACAGGGAGATATAATTCATTATGTTGGGGAAAGCTCCTCACACCATCATACCGTTAAGAATGCCAGGCATATTTTGCTGGGTGATATAAGTGCTGTGGCTCACTTTGCAGCAATGCATCAACTTGCAGAAAGTGACTGTGAAATACATGGCGCTGTGGTGATTGATGAACCGCATCACCGGGAAGAATTTAAAGAGTATTTTCCAAAATTACCGCTGGCTGCTATTGCGAAAGATACCACCGCTACAGACAGCCTGGCAATCTGGCTCAGCGATTTTAAACCTGATATGGAAGATGTCTTTTATATCGCCGGTAACAGTGATATGGCAGTTCAGCTAAGAAAAATATTGAAACAACAGGGCTTCTGGGGCACTCAAATAAAAGTGCAGGGCTTTTGGAAATAAACCTGGTCATTATATCCGTACCCTGAACTGCTTTTACATATTACCTGCCTGTTCACTGCTTTTGATGAAGGCTGGGGTTTTAACATAGCACTAACCTAAGTGGCACATCATTTCATATTTCATGTTTGATGGTATCTCATCCGGTTGTACATTTAGCGCTCCTAAAATTTGGGTTGCCATGTCTTATCCTTATCAGATTAAATCTTTTGAAGCTTACCAGGACGCGTATAAACAAAGTATCGATAATCCTGACAATTTCTGGGCAGACATTGCCAGTCATTTTCACTGGCGCAGGAAATGGGATACCGTATTGAACTGGAATTTTACGGAGCCGAAAATTGAGTGGTTTAAAGGCGGAAAGCTGAACATTACGGAAAACTGTCTCGACAGGCACCTTGAAACCATGGCAAACCGCCCGGCGATTATCTGGGAGCCGAATGATCCGGAAGAACATCACCGTGTAATTACTTATAAAGACCTGCATTATAAGGTTTGCCAGTTTGCCAACGTATTAAAAAACAATGGTGTAAAAAAAGGCGACAGGGTTTGTATTTATATGGGCATGATACCAGAACTGGCCGTGGCTGTATTGGCTTGTGCAAGAATCGGTGCGATTCATTCAGTGATCTTTGGTGGTTTTTCTGCACAGAGTATTGCAGATCGTTTGATTGATGCAAATGCCGAATACATTGTTACCTGCGACGGTGCTTTCCGCGGTCAAAAAGATATCCCGTTAAAATCTGTGATTGATGATGCGCTTATCGGTTGCCGTTTTGTAAAGCGGGTGATCGTATGCACACGTACGCGTACACCGGTAAGTATGATCAAAGGACGTGATGTATGGTGGGAAGATGAGATTAAAAAGATTGAAACACTTGGCATGACGGATTGCCCGGCAGAAGAAATGGAAGCAGAAGATCCGCTGTTTATCTTATATACCTCCGGATCCACCGGCAAGCCCAAGGGTGTTGTACATGCGTGCGCAGGTTATATGATTTACGCGAACTACACCTTTGTGAACGTATTTCAATACCAGCCCGGGTATATTCATTTTTGTACGGCAGATATCGGGTGGATTACCGGGCATAGCTATATCGTATATGGCCCGTTAAGTGCCGGCGCCACCACGCTGATGTTTGAAGGAGTTCCCACCTGGCCGGATGCCGGACGTTTCTGGGACATTGTTGATAAGTATAAAGTAAACATTTTATATACCGCGCCCACAGCTATCCGCAGCCTGATGGGTTTTGGACTTGGACCTTTGCAAAACAAAAAACTCTCTTCTTTAAAAGTATTGGGCAGTGTGGGTGAACCGATTAATGAAGAGGCCTGGCATTGGTTTGATGAGCATGTTGGCAAAAAGAAATGCCCGATTGTTGATACCTGGTGGCAAACGGAAACCGGGGGTATGCTTATTACCAACCTCGCCGGAATTACTCCTGCAAAACCAGGGTGGGCAACCTTACCATTACCAGGCGTACAACCTGTGCTTGTAGATGAAGCGGGCAAGGAAGTGACGGAATACGACGAGGATGGATTGATCAAAGGAAATCTTTGTATAAAAGCGCCCTGGCCATCAACCATTCGTACTACTTATGGTGATCATGATCGTCTTCGCAAAAACTACTTCAGCACTTATGCGAACCTGTATTTTACAGGTGATGGTGCATTAAAAGATAAAGAGGGTAATTATCGTATTACCGGCCGTGTGGATGATGTACTAAATGTAAGCGGCCACCGCATTGGTACGGCAGAAGTGGAGAACGCAATTAACATGCATGCAGGTGTGGTAGAAAGTGCAGTGGTTGGTTATCCGCATGATATTAAAGGGCAAGGTATCTATGCTTACGTTATTTACCAGGGTAAGAGTGGTGATGAAGGGCTGGCGCGTAAAGATATACTGCAGACCGTTACCCGTATCATCGGTCCCATTGCCAAACCCGATAAAATACAGTTTGTAACCGGTTTGCCTAAAACAAGAAGCGGTAAAATCATGCGCCGTATACTTCGCAAAATTGCGGAAGGAGAAACCGAGCAATTAGGTGATACTTCTACACTGCTGGATCCTAACGTGGTGGAAGAAATTAAAAACGGGAAATTGTAATCAATCTTTGTATAATACCCGGAAGCTGAATTCAGTTTTGCTTCCGGGTAATATATTTTACATTTTCAAACTTAAACCCTGCACAATCCACCCTTAGTAATGGCAGCCGCTGGTCATACTTTTCGGCAATATATTTCATCAATGTGTCTAAATGACGTAATGCTTTTGCCAGGTGGCGATCATAAATAAAAAATGCCTGTTTCTGTTCAAGGTTATTATTCTTTTCATTCACCATATATCTTGCCCTGCGCGATAATGACTGCAGGCTAACATAAGCTGTATATTCAATTTCAGGAAGTCTTAACCCGGACCGGCTGTTGTAAGGATTAAGCAAATCTTTTAGATCGCTATGGCTTCTGCTTTGATGCCCTTTGGTAGCAATATGTGCATTCAACAAATGAAGAGAGCTATAAAACGCAGCAGTTATCTGCCAATCGGTGCAATCATTTATAGAGTTATGAATCACCTGCAGAAAAGAAAGGCTGCGTTTTGCCTGCTGTATATGTTCTGCAAAGCTTGCCAAGGACGGATGATTAGGATCAGTAAAATAGGATGTAGTTATGAGGGATGGACAAATTATCCTGCGTTTCCACCACCATTGATGACAGATCAAAACCACATTGATGATACTTGCTATTGATTTTTGCTTCCAGGAGATATAATTCCTGCTCAGCAGTTTCGTTATCATCTTCTATTTCAGCCCATACAAAAACCTCAGAACTGGTGTAGTCAAAAGCAAGTTTCTTTGGCGTACATACCGTCTTTAAAAGGATCAGGTAATCACTGATCATATTTGTAACAAAATATTCCGTAGACAACAACTTGCGTTGGCGAATCTTGTCATTTGCTTCTGTAAACTCAGGAAATTCTTCGCTGTAAGGTTCAGGAGAATATGTCATGATTGATGATGGAGCCCCGGTTCGGTTAAACTTCTGTTTCAGGCGTTCCATCAATTGATCAAACCATGGTTCGGTAGCAACCTGCGTTTCTTTTTCTGCCAGCATAGGGTACTTATCTTTTGGGTAAGTTACGAACTTATGATCTTACATCATAACTCTTTTAAACTTTGCTCAGTTGCGCTGATGGTTTTATCAAGATCTTCCGTGGTTAATGCGTTATTCAAAAACCAGCTTTCAAATGCGGATGGAGGCAGGTAAATGCCCTTATCAAGCATGGCATGAAAATATTTTTTGAAATGATCATTATTTGCGGTTGCTGCGGAAGCAAAGTCAGTTACAGGATGCTCACTAAAGTGTACGCTGATCATTGACCCAAGATGATTGATCACATAAGGAATTCCTGAAGCATTCAATACATCATCCAGTCCCTGTTTCAAATATGCCGTTTTATCATCCAGTTCTTTTAATAATTGCGGTTGCTCCTTTAGTATAGAAAGTAAGGTATAACCCGCGATCATCGCGATAGGATTACCACTTAAAGTTCCCGCCTGGTATACATTACCTAAAGGCGCCACCACTTCCATAATATGTTTCTTACCACCAAAAGCACCCACCGGCATACCCGCACCAATCACTTTACCATAAGTTACCAGGTCAGCATCCACACCTAATTTTTCCTGAGCGCCACCTAATCCTAAACGAAAGCCCGTCATTACTTCATCAAAAATGAAGAGGATTTTTTCCGCATCACATATCTTACGAATACCTTCAATAAAACCGGGCTTTGGAAGAATACAGCCCATATTACCAGCTACAGGTTCTATAATAATGGCAGCTATTTCATTTCTATTTTCTTCTACCAAACGCTCAACGGCGGCAAGGTCGTTATAAGCACAGGTCAACGTATCATTGCTAACGCCTCCGGTTACACCAGGCACTGTTTGTATATTAAAAGTAGCCAAACCGCTTCCGGCTTTCACCAGGAAACTATCTGCATGGCCATGATAACAACCTTCAAACTTGATGATTTTGTTGCGACCGGTATAACCACGGGCCACACGTATGGCACTCATGCAGGCTTCCGTACCACTGCTTACCATACGGATCAGATCAACATTCGGTACCATACTTTTAATCAACTCCGCCATCTTTATTTCCAGCTCTGTAGGTGCGCCGTAAGAAGTGGAATATACCGCCTGCTCCTGTATTGCTTTCACCACGGGTTCATACGCATGACCAAGAATCATCGGTCCCCAGGACGCTATATAATCGATGTAGCTGTTACCATCTGCATCATACAAATATGCGCCCTTTGCTTTGGAGATAAACAGCGGCGTTCCACCCACACTTTTAAATGCACGCACAGGTGAATTTACACCACCGGGAATGGATTGCTGCGCTCTTGAGAATAGTGATATACTTTGAGAGATGTTCATGTTGTAAAATGAAAAGTGAAAAACTAAAAATGAAAAATGATTCGACTATTATGTGCCTTTTGATTTGGCGGTTTTTACAGTTGCAACCAATATTGAAATTAATTCTTTGCAGACAATCGAGAGTTCCGCGAAGTCTTCTTCACTGATATAATTAACGTCCTTTAGAAAGAAAGCCAGTACATAGTTTCGTTTGCTTCCTTTAATGCTATTGACATTTTATTGATGAAATCTACCTTACTTTGAGCAAACTCCGCCTCTCGTACCAAAGCCCCGATCGCAGTTCCACTTTTTAAAAGTTGCCTGGCTAATACAAACTCCTTCCTTTCTGTAATAATTTTTTCTGATGTTTTCACGATACGAATTGCAAATGAATAGCTCTTATCTTTTAAAATATTATTACTCATGATGATGAATGCTTATCCATTTTTCATTTTTACTTTTTCGTTTTTAGTTATCCCAGTAGCCTTGCCGCGTCTTTTGCAAAATACGTAGCAATCAAATCAGCACCGGCACGTTTAAAGGCAGTGAGTGTTTCAATGATGGCTTTGTCTTCATCCAGCCAGCCCATTTTAGCAGCGGCTTTTATCATTGCATATTCACCACTGATGTTATATACACTTACAGGTACCTGCACTGCATTCTTTACTTCCCGCAAAATATCAAGATATGGAAGGCCGGGTTTTACCATTACGATGTCTGCACCTTCTTCCACATCCATCAAGGTTTCTTTAATCGCTTCAATACGATTGGCGGGGTTCATTTGATAGGTCTTCTTATCACCAAAACCGGGTGCACTATCAAGCGCATCTCTAAACGGACCATAAAAGCAGGACGCATACTTTGCACTGTATGCCATAATACCTGTTTTAGTAAACCCGCTTTCTTCCAATGCTTCGCGAATGGCGCCGATACGGCCATCCATCATATCGCTGGGTGCAACAAAATCAGCACCTGCATGTGCGTGACTTACACTCATTTTTACCAATGCATCAACGGTTTCATCGTTAACAATTTCACCATCCATTACTATACCATCATGCCCGTAAGAAGAATAAGGATCGAGCGCCACATCGGTCATTACAACCATTTCCGGTACTGCGTCTTTAATAGCTTTGATGCTGCGCTGCATCAACCCATCGGGATTCCAGGCTTCTTTACCGGTATTGTCTTTTAGTTCATCTTTACTTTTTACAAAAAGCAGCACACACTTAATCCCCATACTCCAAAGTTCTTTTGCTTCCTTTACGGTTATATCCAGACTGTTACGGTAATACCCCGGCATAGAAGCAATTTCCGTCTTCACATTTTCTCCTTCATCAATAAAAATCGGGAGAATAAAATCATCGGGTGTTAACGTAGTTTCAGCGATAAGGCTTCTTACTGCTGCATTCTTTCTCAGTATCCTGTTTCTTCGTTGTAAATACATGCGCTATTTCTGATTTTGAGATTTTAATTTTTCTTCGATGGCCAGCTTTTCCCTTTCAATTTCGGCAATGAGTTCCTGCTCGGTAGGCAGGTACATTTTATATTTCGTGGCAAAGAGCTTTTCATTGCCATTTAGCACGGAATATTTTACAATGGTTTCATCCTTATCTGTACAAAGTATAATACCAATTGTTGGATTATCTGTTTCTGTTCTCTGAAGATCATCAAACATGCGCACATACATATCCATCTGGCCTACATCCTGGTGAGATAATTCGCCGGTCTTTAAATCGAATAAGACAAAACATTTAAGCAGGTAATTATAAAATACGAGGTCTATCGCAAACGACTTTGTTTCTGTATTTATCCTGAACTGCCGTTTTACAAAAGAAAATCCTTTACCCAGTTCCAATAAGAAATGCTGAAGGTTATTGATCAAAGCGGTTTCAATATCATACTCGCTGCTGGTATAAGGTTGCTCTATGTTCAGGAATTCAAAAATATATGGGTCTTTGATGAAATCTGCGGGTGATTGCTTCTCCATACCTGCAGATTGAAGCAATGCTTCTTCTTTATTTTTTGAGGAAAGGATGCGTTCGTAATAGAGTGTGTTGATGTTGCGCTGAAGCACACGAACGCTCCAGTTATTATCGGCCGCTTCATTGATATAATAGCCCCTTGCTTTGGGATTATCAACCCTAATGATTAGCTGGTAATGGCTCCAGGTGAGTTCTCTTCTCAATAGAGCAGACACTGTCTGTCTTATTTCAACATTTTGATTTTCAACATTTTGCAATTCGTCAGACAGTGTCTGTTGTTTTTCAATTATTTGATTATCAATATTTTTAAAACCAATGGACGTTGTCTGCTGAATTGACTCCAAAGAGGCAGCCGGATAAAGCTGGTAGAACCTGCGAAAGTTTCTCAGGTTAACTTCAGAAAAACCTTTACCTAACTCGCTACGAAGTTTTAGGGATAATTCTTTTATTAAGTAGGTTCCATAAACTGCACGCTCTTCTCCTTTTTGTTCTTCTTCTACTATCCTTTTGCCAACATTCCAATAAGCTTCTACCATCGCAAAATTTACCGCAGTGTAAGCTTTACTGCGCGCCGACCGCAGGATACCTTTGATGTCTGTAATAAAAGAAGTTTCAAGCTGCATATTACTATAAAAAGCAAATGTATCAACTAATTACCGGGTGATCCAATCAACAGGTTGAAGACAAACCTGCCACAATTTATCTTCTTCACTACCAGCGATAGGTTTGTAATCATAATCAAACCTTACCGTTGGCGGCAGGCTCATTAAAATACTTTCTATACGGCCCTTTGTTTTTAATCCAAAGATGGTACCCCTGTCATGCACCAGGTTAAACTCCACATACCTTCCTCTTCTTATTTCCTGCCAGTATTTATTCTCAGGTGTCCAGGGCGTATTTTTTCTTTGCTGAACGATGGGCAGATAGGCCTTCAAAAATTGATCGCCGTTGGCTTTTTGAAAGTTGATCAGGCGATCTGCATCTGCTTCATCCTGCGGTTTAAGATGGTCATAAAAAACACCGCCAATACCTCTTGTTTCATGATTGCGATGACTGTTTACAAAATATTCATCGCACTGCTTTTTATATTGCGTATAAAGCTGATCTCCGAAAGGATCAATGGCTTCTTTCAAAGTTTGATGAAAATATTTTGCATCTTCTTCAAACAGATAATAAGGTGTAAGATCTGTTCCACCGCCAAACCATCGATCCACCACGTAATCTTCCTCATTATAAAGTTCGAAGTAACGCCAGTTGGCATGTATTGTAGGTATAAAAGGATTTAACGGATGTATCACAAGACTTAGCCCTGCCGCAAACCATTTGGCTCCATCCATTTTTAACTGGCTACGCATTTTATCAGTCACATGCCCATATACTACCGATGTATTTACACCACCCTTCTCAAATATATTCCCGTTGGCAATTACTCTTGTTAAACCACCGCCACCACGACCTTCAGCACGTTGCCATTCATCATAAGAAAACTTTGCCTTTCCGTCTTCCGCTTCCAGCGCCTTGCAAATATTTTCCTGCAGGTGATAGATATAGTGAATCCAGTTAAGACGAAATTCGTTGGTTGCTGTTTTGTATAATTTAGCTGATGATAATTGATGATCCACAATTCAACTATTTAAATTTATACGATATCAAGATTGAGAAACCAGGTTGCAAATGGTGCATGCTGTTTTATCAATACTCCTTCTTTATATTCAGCCATTAAGGTTAATGAAACGGAGTTATCAAAAATAAAAGACCGGTAGCTTTTTTTAATAGCAGCATTCAACAAACCCAGGCTTCTGTTATAACGCTCCGTTGTTTTTTGTTCACTCACATAATGGCCACCTTTAATCACGCGGCTTTCTATTCTTCCATAATTAATTAACGGACTATTGGTCGCTACAAAATAAAGATATGTCTGATAGCTCTTTTTATTCGCAGCGCTTACAAATTGTACTTTGGAGGAATGCGACATCACAGTTTCAAAACTGAAACTTTTATCTTGCTTTAATAGTTGAACGCGTATAAAATCAGCGATCAATGAAGCGAGATAAGAATCGATCAAAATTGCGTCTACTACCAATATATTACTGGCAATAGATGATTTACTGATAAGTTCTTCTTTAAAAGAAAGCGTACCTATTGTTGTCTTTTTATTGATAAAAGAATGAAACTCTTTTTGAGAAGTGTTGAGGGAAAAATCTTCAAAATGCAAAAGTGGTTTTCGCTTAAGCGAAGACTCTATTTCGTCTGCATTAATATAAACTCCCAAAGGAATCATTGGCTGCAGCGTTTCAATTAACGTTGACTTACCAGAGCCATTGGGCCCTGCAATCATGCGCATCCTTTTTATTAATTTACTCAAGCCTTTGACTTAATAGCGGGTTCAACAACTTCTATCTTGCCATCTTTATACTTCTTTACAACCTTTCCGTTCTCTTCAATAACAACAGGTAATCCTAAAGCGAAGTTTTCGTTCCAGGCACGATCAGAAGCTTTTTTTGCAAGAGCTGCAAGCTCTTTCCCGGTAAGTTCTCTTTGTGATTTACTCATACTGCAAAGATAATTGATAAGTCGTTTTTCAAACCCACGGCTAGCATCACGAGATTGTCATTTTAAAAACTCCAACAGCGGCTTAATAAACCGATCAAAAGCTTCTATATGCGGCAAATGACCCACACCATCAAGTTCAATCAACTGTGAGCCTTTTATTTTTTCATGTGTTAGTCTACCCAGTACCGGATAATTGCCAAGTGTTTTCTTCACTTCTTCACTCACCAGGTTTTTGCCAATCGCAGTTTTATCTTCCTGCCCGATTATTAGTAAGGTGGGTGCTTTTATATTTTCAAATTCGTAACAAACCGGCTGGGTGAAAATCATATCATAAGTCAATGCTGAATTCCACGCGATTTGCGGGTACTGTTTATCCAACGTCCAGCCGGCAGGTACTTGCACCCATTCATCATAGGCAGGTTTCCAGGTGCCATGATAATAGCTTTCCTGCTGGTATTTCCTGATGCTGTTACCATCCTGCTTTAACTCATTCTTATACCAGCTATCAACTGATTGATAAGGCACTTTTGTTTTCCAGTCTTCCAGGCCGATAGGATCTTCCAGGATGAATTTCTCCACCATGTTTGGATACATGAGTGTAAACCGCGTTGCTACCATACCACCCATGGAATGCCCGAGAACAGCAAGTTTGGTAATCCCAAAGGTATCCAGTATGGCTTTGGTATTTTGCGCCAGTAACTGGAAGCTGTACTGAATATGCTGAGGTTTGGAAGATTTGCCAAAACCAACCTGGTCTGGTATAATAACCCGGAAGCCGTTTTCAGATAAAACCTTTGCCGTTTCCCGCCAGTATGCGCCACCAAAGTTTTTGCCATGCAATAACATGATCACATGGCCATTGGCATTGGCAGGTTTTACATCCATATACGCCATTCGCAAATGCTCGCCCTGGATGTTCAGCGAAATATATTGCACCGGGTATGGGTAAGTATAATTTTCGAGATTAATGTCGAGGGATTTAACCTGCTGCGCCTTGCTTACAAATGCAGCAGACAACCAGAATAAAAAGACAAGTGTTATGCTACGATATACTTTCATGAAATATGTTTTACAAACAATGAACAATCATCATGCAAAACATAAGCAGCAGCAGGCTATCAATAGAAGATTATTCAGCAATAGCAGATAACTCCATTTCTTTTACCGTATCCACAAATGCCCTGGCATGGTCTACCGGAACATTGGGTAATATACCATGGCCAAGGTTGGCAATATGTCTTTTACCACCAAAAGCCTTTAGCATTTGCTTTACTTCTTTTTTAATTACAGGGATAGGAGATAATAATTTAGCGGGGTCAAAATTTCCCTGTAATGTTACCTGGCTTCCCGCAAATGAACGCGCCATCGCAGGCTCAATACACCAATCAATACCAAGACCATGAGCACCGGTAGCCGCCATATCTTCCAGGGAATGCCATGCCCCTTTGGCAAAGATGATCGTAGGCACTTCCTCTTTCAATGCTTCTACTATCTGCCGGATATATTTTAAAGAGAAAGTTTCAAAATCACTTTTACTTAACAAGCCACCCCAGCTATCAAAAATCTGCACTACATCTGCCCCCGCTTTTACCTGGCCTTTTAAGTATGCTATGGTGGTATCTGTAATCATTTGCAACAACTGGTGAGCCAGTTCTGGTTGTGTGTAACAAAAGATCTTTGCTTCGTCAAAAGTTTTGCTTCCCTTGCCTTGCACCATATAACAAAGCAACGTCCAGGGTGCGCCTGCAAAACCGATCAGCGGAACCCTGTCGTTCAATTCCTGTTTGATGAGTTTTATCGCATCAAAAACATAATGCAAGGTTTCATTTACATCCGGAACACGGATGCGCTTTAAATCTGCATTGGTTTTAATAGGATCGGGCAATAAAGGCCCTTTGCTTTCGATCAACTGAACTTCCAGTCCCATTGCCTGCGGCACCACCAATATATCAGAAAACAGGATGGCTGCATCTACCCCAACGATATCCACGGGTTGAATGGTGATCTCTGCTGCCAGTGCCGGTGTCTGGCAACGTTCAAAGAAGCCATATTTCTCACGCAGTTTCATATACTCGGGCAGGTAACGTCCAGCCTGGCGCATCATCCATACCGGTGTGCGGCTTGTTGCTTCGCCGCGTAAGGTTTTTAGTAATAAGTCGTTCATGTTGTGAAGTGTCAATGGCGAATTGTGAATGGTCAATGAGAAGCCTTTGCAGAAATTAATCCTGTTAATAGCTTGAATGTTTTGATCATATATTCACCTAGTTTTTTTATATCGAAATCCTGCAAATATGCTAATGTACTTGCGATGTCTAATGCTGCGTCAATTTCTATTAAAGAACCTCGTGCTATTTCGTAATAACGTTTTCTTTCCTGCTCAGATTTTCTTGAAGCCCCTTCAGCAATATTTAAATGCACAGACAAAGCGGCTCTCCTTATTTGTGATCTCATTCCGAACTTTTCGTCTTCCGGCAGGCATTTAGTCAACCTGTAACACTCTAACACAAAAGATCTTGATGAACTGTAAACGTCCAGTTTTTGATGATTAAGTAGAAGAAACATAAGGTAATGATTTACCAAACAAGCTACAGTTTCTTCTTTGAATCTTATGAAAAGGTCATTAGTTGCCTGTTATCAATTTTTATGATGAATCGGTTGGATTTACAGACACAATTCACCATTGACTATTCACCATTCACTCTTTTCATCCAAAATATTCTACCACTCTTTCCACCAAATTGTCCTGGCCCGGCCATTCACTTGTGATTACCTCATTGGTACAATATGATTGTATGGTAGCCGTTGTTGTTTTGCCAATTGAAAACAAAGGAATATTGGTTGGAATGGTATTGCTTGAAAAAAAACTATGCGCCGCTGTCGGACTAAAAAACATCACTCCATCATAATCTTCTTCCAGGTCCTGCGGCGTTTGTAAAGTGTGATAGGCGATTACTTCCTGCACACTGATGTTATTGGTGCGTAAGGTTTCCGGTAAATCATCCAGGCGCTGATCGCCACAAAAGAAATATACTTCTTTTATGTTGCCGGCATCAATGATCTTCCTGGCGAGCACTGAAGCATTTTTTGCGCTTGCCTGAATGTTATCTTCTCCCAAATATTTTACCACCCCATCTTTGGTAACCCCACCTATACAAAAGATCTTCCAGCCTGGTTGGCTTTCTAATATATTGCCGACGCTTTCCACGGCATTAATACTTGTAAATGCGGCGTAAATATTCTGCAGCGCTAATTGCTGAACCTCGGCTTTAAACTGTGCGGTTTCTACTTTTTTTATCTCTATAAAAGGCAATGCATCAATCCGTATGTTATGGGTAGCTGCTTTACTAATGAATTGCTGATCCAGTAAACGGGTGCATAATATTTTTCTACTTGGTTGCATTGCGTATTGCTTCAACTATTTTTAGTCCGCCTTTGTTTAACACCTGCTCGCCTGCCCGGTTTCCAATTACAGATATATCATCAGATTGATAAGGTTCCGTTATTGCCACATCAACATATTCATTTCCATCTAACGAAAAGATATTGCCTTTGAAAATAATCTGTCCATCAGTTATTTCAGCCAGTGCGCTGATTGGTGTTGAGCATCCACCCATCAAAGTCCGCAGAAAATCACGTTCTGCCTTTGCACAAACAGCAGTCACTTCATCATGCAGCACCTGGCACAATGTTTTTGCATCTGCATCATCATTTCTACATACGACCATAATGGCCCCTTGTGCTGGTGCTGGTAACATCCAGTCTAATTCAATAGAACTCTCTGGTCTTAAGTGAATGCGTTCCAATCCGGCTGCTGCAAAGATGGCTCCGTTCCAGTTATTTTCCGCTACTTTTTTCAACCGCGTATTTACATTACCGCGAAGATTTTCGATCTGGTGATTAGGATAGCGATGCAGCCATTGTGCCTTGCGCCGGATGCTGCTGGTAGCAATCGTGAATGCAACATCAGAAGCCATCTTTTCTGCCGATAATTCCTGGTTAATAGTCTCCCAATCACCTTTATATACCAGTAAGTCTTTATAAGAAGCCCTGGTTAAAACGGCTGCCTGTGCTATGCCTTGCGCCATTTGGGTAGGCACGTCTTTCATGGAATGAACAGCAATATCAATACGATTGTTTAAAAGCGCGGCATCGAGTGTTCTGGTAAAAATCCCTTGTACACCAATCTCATATAGCGGTGTAACCAGGTCTATATCACCTTCACTTTTTATATACACCAACTCACTTTCTACCTGGTTGGCAGCCAGGGCATCCTTTACCAATGTAGCCTGCCATACCGCCAACTGACTATCGCGGGTGCCTATGCGGAGAATTCTTTTCATATCATCAATAGTGAATGATTAATGGTAAATAATAGTTTGGGCTCTAATACAAAGCCATCAACCAATACTACTCATTTAATTCACACCTGTAATAAAATCATTAATTGCTTCAATGTAATAACAACCGGGCTGGTGCTGTGTACGCATTTTAACCGCCATATTATTTACCACCTTCTGTATGCTGGCAGTTCCTGCATTGTCTTTAAAGGCGCAGCCGTCAGACACAGACAAAAACAGGTTGCATTGCTGCATATCTAAAAGTTTCTGCTTAACAGCTTTAAGTGCGGGAACATTCCTGCGCATGGTATACCATTCGGTAAATTCGGAGGTATGCGTTGTAATGATGGCTTTTGCTGCGGGAACTTCTGCCAGCCTTTTTTGGAGGGTGGCATCATTTATCTTAGAAAGGTCATCAACATTTACAAGACTTACGCCAGGCAGTTCGCCGGCCGAAGGAGCTATGTTATAAGGAATAGAAAGATCTATCAGTATTTTATTGCCAAAACCTTCAATATCTTCTTTGGCAACAACAGGAGTTTCTGCATTGGTAGCCACCACAATTACATCAGCTTCACGAATATACTGTTCGCGGTTTTCAAAAGAAGCAAACTGCAAACCAAGTTCCGTAGCAAGTTCTGCGGCCCGTTCTTCTGTGCGATTTATCAGCGTAATTTGCTGAGTACCGAGGTAATCAACGAGGTTTTTGCAGGTGTTGCGGCCAATTTTCCCGGTACCAAGCAATACAATTCTGGCATCTTTTGCATTAATAAGATTTTCTTTCAGGTATTGTACTGCTGCAAAAGAAACAGAAACTGTTCCGCCGCTTAAAGTTGTTTGGGATTTAATGGCTTTGGAAGACTGGAGAACCACATTGGTAAGTCTTTCAAGGAAAGTGCCGATAAATCCGTTGTCACGGGAAAACTTTACCGCCTGTTTAAGCTGACCTACGATTTCATAATCGCCAAGTATTTGGGAATCAAGTCCTGCTGCCACATTAAACAAATGCTCAATCGCTTCCCGGCCATATTTTATATAAGCCATCTGCTCAAACGTATCCATATCACCAATGGTTTGGCTACACAGTAACGCCATCAGTTCTTTACCAGAACCGGCAACGCCATATATTTCAGTACGATTGCAAGTGCTTAAAACAAAAAGTTCCTGGATATTCGTTTGAGAAGCTTTGTGTAGAAGTGACGCATAGTGATCATTCCCAATAGCAAAACGGCCTCGTACGGATGCATCTGACTTTTTGTAATTGATCCCGGCTATATAAAACTGGTTAATATTCATTCCTTGGTTGTCGTCCTCGTAATAGATACGCAAAAGTACTTGCAACGGTCAGGTGAAGAAAACGTTTTTTGTCATTCGATTGTCATTTTATCCAATGACAATCGAATAGGTGAACCTAAACTATGTCGTAATCTAATGCGTATATAATACCAAATATTCCTATACCGATAAAATTGTAATAGATAAAGTTGTTGCTGTAGCCTGTTCAGTAATGCCTATTCTAAGCATTATTTCACAAATAAACTTCATCACTTAGTTTTGCACAACTGTAAACCGCACGAAATGGCAAAAAGAGGTATTGTACTGATGAACCTGGGATCACCGGATTCCACCGAAGTAAAAGATGTTAAGCGTTACCTGGATGAGTTTTTGATGGATGAAAGGGTGATAGACAAACCGTACCTGTTAAGGGCCTTGCTGGTTAAAGGAATTATTACACCTTTTCGGGCAGCCAAAAGTGCAGAGGCATATAAGACGATCTGGTGGAAGGAAGGCTCTCCATTGATTGAACTTACCCGCCAGTTACAAAAAGCGGTACAGCAGCATTTTGATGAGCCGGTGGAAATTGCCATGCGCTATGGAAACCCTGATCCTAAAGCGGCTTATGATAAACTGGTGAATGAAAACCCGGAGATGGAAGAAGTAATACTCTTTCCTCTTTACCCGCATTATGCAATGAGCAGTTATGAGACTGCTGTTGAATATATGAAAGAGGTTCACCAGAAATATAAGTACCGTTTTAAACTAAGTACAGTAAAGCCTTATTACAATGACCCTGATTATATCAACGCACTGGCTGAAAGTATGAAGCCTTATTTACAAAGGGATTATGATCATATATTGTTTAGCTATCACGGCATTCCTGCACGCCATGTAATGAAGACAGACCCTACAGGAAAACATTGCCTGCAATCTGCGAATTGTTGTGATGTTGCCTCTCCCGCCCATGCTTTCTGCTACAGACACCAGATATTTACTACCACCAAACTTGTAACAGCGCAACTGAATATACCAAAGGAGAAACACAGCATTTCTTTTCAATCCAGATTGGGTAAGGGATGGCTGGAACCTTTTACCGATATACGTTTTGAGCAGATGCCAAAAGAGGGTATTAAAAACCTGCTGGTGATATGCCCGGCGTTTGTAAGTGATTGCCTGGAAACGCTGGAAGAAATTGCTGAACGCGGCAAAGAAACATTTATGCATGCCGGTGGTGAACAGTATGAAATGATACCTTGTATGAATGTGCAGCCGATGTGGGTGAATGCCGTTACCAAACTCATCAAGGGTATGATGAAAGAGGCGAAAGTGGTGAGCATGCATTAATTCAAATTAATTATCCATTGGCAATTTTCCAGACGTCTGGAAAATTATTGTTTGTTTAAAGAAAGATAAAGCCGGTCACAGACAATGACGGTTTATCCCAACTACATTTAACCATATGTATCCTTACTTAAAAGCGCTCCATATCATTTTTGTAGTCACCTGGTTTGCAGGCATGTTTTATATGCCCAGGATTTTTATATACAATACAGAAGCGATGGAAAAACCTGAACCGGAAAAAACAATCCTGAGCAACCAGTTTAAAATAATGATGAAGCGTTTATGGTTTGGCATTACCTGGCCTTCTGCGATTCTTACATTGATACTTGGATCGTTGGTATTGCACACAGGTGGATGGCAATACATATTGTTTAAACCGGAAGGACGCTGGTTATTATTCAAACTCATCTTTGTAATTCTGTTGTATGTATACCACTTTACACTGAATCGTATTTATAAGCAACAGATGAAAGGTATTTACAAATACAGCTCTCAGCAATTACGTGTATGGAATGAGGTGGCGACTATTTTTCTCGTGTCGATTGTAATGCTCGTAGTGGTTAAACAGGCAATGAGCTTTGTCTGGGGATTAGGAGGTTTATTGGCTTTTATAATTCTTCTGATGAGTGCGATAAAAATTTATAAATCCATCAGAGCTAAAAAGAGTTAATGAGGTAATTCATGTTACTTAATCTTCGCCAGTTTTTCAGCAAAGCCACTTCCAACAGGCAAAACAATATCAATTAAATACACCTCCTCCCGTTCAATTCTTGTGATAAAGCGATTACCAACAATATAAGAGCGGTGAATGCGTGTGAAAGAGTCGGCGGGCAGTAACGCTTCCGTCTCAGCCATGGTAAGACGTGTCGTTATTTTTTGATCAGTTAGCACCAGTTGCACATAATTTCCGGCGCTTTGTATATATATGATTTCAGCAAGTTTAACCCGAACCTGGCCCGTACCATTCTTTACAAAAATGTATTCCGGATTACTTTGTGATTGTTTTACGCTTTTTAAAGTCAACAACTCATAAGCTTTATTGCAAGCTTTCGTAAACCGGGAAAGGGAAAATGGCTTTAACAGGTAATCTACCGCATCCAGTTCAAAACTTTGTAAGGCATGTTCAGCATAAGCGGTAGTAAAAATTACCATCGGCTGATATCCAAGACAAGACACAAATTCCATCCCGGAGATATCCGGCATTTTTATATCCAGGAATAAAAGATCAACCTTTTCTTTTTGCAACCATGCCATTGCTTCAAAAGCATTGGTAAATGTTTGCTTAAGTGTAACAAAAGATACTTTTGAAGCATGTGCTTTTACAATCTCCAATGCAATTGGTTCGTCATCTATAGCTATTGCAGTCATTGTTTTAATACAGCTTCAATTTGTGCATACAATGCAGTGGTATCACTTGGCCTGTTTGCCTGAGATACTACCAGTTTACCAGTTTTATCAAAGATAAAATATGATGGATAAAAACGTTCTTTACCTTTTTCTCCTGCGTAAAGCTCCTCCCAAAAAGCCTCTATTTCTTTACGGGTTTTCCGTAAGTGAACACCCGTCATCTCGTTCACTTTTACAAAATTTTTCCAGGCGCTGTCTGCATTGTCTTCATCCATATCGAGATAAACATATTCAACATCTTTTCCTTTGAAATAGTTCTTCATGGCCGGATTGTATTTTAATTCATGCTTACACGGGCCACACCAGGTACCCCATACATCCAGGTAAACGACCTTGCCTTTCAGCTTATTTACCACTTCATAAATGGATTGCACGTTCTTGTAATTCTCTACAATTTTGATCGCCTCATTATTATTATTTTTTGCCAACAGGCTTTCCAATGTTGCTTGTTTAGCATTCATATCATTAACATAACGGCTGTGCGGAAAGCTGGTATTAAATGCGCTTACCAATGAACGAACCTGTTTTAAATCTTTATCTACATATTGATTACAGATCACCTGGGCTAGATAATTTTCTGCGACAGCTGGTTCAAAATTATTCCTGCAGAGCATCCAATATATGTAACGCTTTCCTTTATCAGCAACAACTTTGTTAGCACTATCAAGGTTGATGTTAAAGTAATCCAGCACGGCATCATCTTTCAAATTTTCGTTCATTTTTTTGGTGAATGCTTTTGTTTCCAGGTAATTCATGTAACTCTCCACAAAAAAGTAATACTGCGGCCCTGCAGGAAAAACCAATGGCTTTGATGATATGTTATCAAAAACATACATGATAAAAGTATTAATTCTGCTGCGGTCAGATCGATCCATGATTATTCTTGCAAAAGAGGATAACTGGTTATAGTAATCATAGGTTATTTCTGCTTGAATCAACAGCTTATCTCTTGCAGAAATACCAGCCTGCTTTACCATTGCCAAACGACGATTTTCCTCCATCATCCAGGGCTGGATAAGCTGATCCTTCAAGCTATCCATACTCATCTTTGCATAAATGTTATTCACATCATCACTTGCAGCAAAGAAAGGAATACCGGCTACATGTGTGCTATATAATAATTGATTTTCGTTTGCACTGCTTCCATTAAAAGTAAGTATCGAATCTGTTGCACAATCAACCTCCAGTATCAGATTTTTACCCGTTGTAAAAAGTAAAGTTTGCGAATGATATCCCAGTTGAAGTGTTACAAACTTCTGTTCTTTGTTATTAGTAAAAACTTTGAAATTGCCTGCACTATCAACATCAAAAGGAATATTATTTTCCTTTGAATAACTATAGATAAAAGGCACATTCAATTCCGCACGATAGCCATTTTTATAATGCTTCATTTTGCCACTTAGCGTGAACTGCGCCATAAGCACGTTTACAAGAAAGCTAAATATGCAGACTCCAATGATGCTCCTTTTCATAAGTGTAGTGTTAAGTGTATAAAATATTCTTTTGTGGTTTGCCGTATGATCAATTCGTGTTTTTTGGGGTATAATAATTCAAGACGCTGTTTCACATTATTCAAACCAATGCCATGAATTTTTGCTTCCGGGTCATGACTTGCAGAATGATGAATACTGTTGTACACATCATAATACACAACCTGTTCTTTTACATAAAGGCTTGTCTTTATATAAGACGGCTCCTGCATACTAATGCCATGCTTAAATGCATTTTCAATAAAAGGGATCAGCAACATCGGGGCTATATACAGGTTACCGGTATAGTCTTCAATATCAGTATTGATGCCTATGCCGGAAGAGTTAGCAGTTCGTAATTGTTGCAGGCTGATATAATTATTGAGGTATTCAATTTCACGCTGCAGCAGAATTTTTTCCTGCATATTCTCATACAACATAAACCGCATCATTTCGCTTAGTTTTAATACCGCTTCGCCGGTACGTTCGGCCTGTTCCTGCAATGCAGTTCCGTAGATGGTATTAAGTACATTAAACAAAAAATGAGGATTAATTTGTGAACGTAAAAAATCAAGATTCGCGGCAGACGTACCCAACGCAGTCGTAAGCGATGTAATCTCGCTGTGCTGCTTACTGCTTCTAAAGCTTATCCATGCGATAAGGATTGATACAATTTGCAACACTATAAAAACTACTGAGGCAACAATAAGCCATCCATAAGCGCCATAGCCAATGCCACTTGTATATAAAAGCACTGCACCAATGCAAAGTAATACGCCAACAGGCATCATTCTAAGCAGATAAGCCGCTTTACTTTTAGTAGCCATATATAAGGGAAACAACCAGTAAATATTCAGGTAAAAAATAACCATACAATAAGGCATTGCAACCAGCCACGAGACAGCAACTTTGGTATAGCGAAAACTCACAAGCAATACCATAAAAACAGTTAGCCATATAATAACCGCAACAACAATACTTCTAAGCAGGGATGAGGCTGATCTTTTGTTATCAAGATTAAAAATCACCGGAAAATTTCTTGATACAAGATGATAAAATATAAAAACAGGAAGGATAAAAGAGGTAGTTAAAAATGCGGTACTAAATATTGAGTTGATCGCAGCAGTATTGGATTGGAAGTAATTAAAAATGTACGCATGAAGGTATGTGTTGGTTGTTGCGATAATCACAGACAGCAACACATACACCAGCACAACAACACCGATACTTTTCCACAACAGGCTCCCATCTTTTAGTTGCAGCTTTATTGAAGCAGATACAATAATAAAAGCAAGATAATAAGCCAATGCCTGGATTAACGAAGGCATCAGATCATTCCTAAAATAATTATAGCTGATATTAAACCTGGTAAAAGAATCAGGAACAGACATTACAAAAATCTGCGGTTCCAGCAATTTAAATAGCACATATAAAAGGAACAAAACAGTCGCTATACTAAACTCTATTCTTTGATAAGATTTTGAAGACGGTAATCCTTCGCTTTTCATAGAACAATGATAAAACACAAAAAACGCTGTATTCCTGTGATGTGATAAAACCCCGCAATTATGTGATGAAACCTTAGCGGGTAAATCTGCACGGCTATCAATACATTTGTGAAAAGAGGCTTGTATGAGAAATCTACTATTTGCTTTACTAGTACTGACAACAGCTTGCACGTCCAAAAAAGAAGCAGACCTGCTTATTCATAATGCGATTGTTTATACCGTTGACAGTGGTTTTACTACTGTAGACGCCTTCGCCGTAAAAGATGGAAAAATCATTGCCACCGGTACAAATGAAAACCTGCTTGCGCAGTACCAGGCCAAAGAAACCATTGACGCAAAAGGACAAGCTGTTTATCCTGGATTTATTGATGCGCATGCACATTTTGTTGGCTATGGCCAGTCATTATTTGCAGTGGATTTATTTGGATGTACAAGCATAAATGATATGCTGGAACGCATAAAACAATTTACAGCCACACATCCCGGCGAAGCATGGATCATTGGCCGCGGATGGGATCAAAACAAATTTCCCGGCAAGGCTTACCCAACCAACGACTCACTTTCAGCAATGTTTCCTGCTACACCCGTTTTCCTGGAAAGGGTAGATGGTCATGCAGCCATTGCCAACGCTAAAGCGCTTGCCCTAGCCAACGTTATGCCAGGGCAGCAATTAACTGGTGGTGCAATAGAAGCTAAACAGCAAAAGCTTACTGGTATTCTTATTGACAATGCCGTTTCGCTTGTTGCATCAAAAATACCTTCACCGTCAAAAGCTGATTATGAAAGATGGCTGCTCGCCGCCCAGGAAAAATGCTTTGCACAAGGGCTTACTACAATTACAGATTGTGGTCTTGGTTACAAAGACGTGGCAATGATTGATGCATTGCAAAAAGAAGGCAAGCTGAATATGCGCCTGTATATTATGCTAAGCGATGATCCTGAAAATTACCATCGCTATTTAAACAAAGGGCCTTATAAAACGGATAAGCTATATGTAAAGGGTATTAAAGTATATGCGGATGGTGCGCTTGGTAGCCGTGGTGCATGTTTGCTCAAACCATACAATGATAAGCCACGCTGGAATGGTTTCTTGTTAAGTAATAAATCTCATTATGATTCACTCGCAGCGGTACTTGCCAACACAGATTTCCAGATGTGTACACATGCCATTGGTGATAGCGCCAATCGTGAAATCCTCAACATCTATAATAAATACCTGCATGGTAAAAATGATAAACGCTGGCGTATAGAACATGCACAGGTGATCAATCCACAGGACTTTAATTTGTTTGCAAATGCATCCGTAATACCTTCCGTACAACCCACCCACTCTACCAGCGATATGTACTGGGCTTCCGAGAGATTGGGTGATGAAAGAATCAAAAGTGCTTATGCTTATAAGGAACTCCTGCAACAAAATGGATGGTTGCCATTAGGTACCGATTTCCCGGTGGAAGACATCAGCCCATTCAAAACATTTCTCGCCGCTGTGTTTAGAAGAGATGCTAAAGGATGGCCGGAAAATGGTTTTCAACCTGAAAATGCGTTAAGCAGGGAAGAAACAATTCGCGGCATGACCACTTGGGCAGCAAAAGCTGATTTTATGGAAAAGGAAATCGGCAGCATTGAAGTGGGCAAAAAGGCAGACTTTATTTTACTTGACAAAGACCTGATGAAAGCTGAAGAGAAAGACATTCTAAACATCAAGGTAACGGCCACGTTTAGCGGAGGTAAAAAGGTGCATTAAACCTGGAATGAAAAACCCCGATAGAAATCGGGGTTGCTGGCATGAGAAAATCTACTGACTAATTTTTTGCTTGCTATTCGAGAGCACAAAAGTGCATCGCCAATATGAACAAATCATCAAGGGAATGCGACCAAAACATTAATTCATCTCACTCCGCAATTAGTCAGCTTAAAGAATTAATATTATCTTATTGTTAAGTTTTGTATTTTAGAAGAAATGATTGATTTCTTTTGATTGCAAGGCTTTCCATATTGATTTTGTCCTGCTTGCTTTTAAGCGCAACCAACGGATACTGCAATCCCTCGGGCAAAGTGACCTTACTAAACTTTAGCTTTTATGGTGATTCTGTTAGCCTGCCGCTGGATAGTTCTTTCCTGATCAACTTACCTGATTCCTTTTCCGAAGAAACAACGTCGCAGTTTTATCAAAAAGCGGAACAAACAAATTATGCTCCGCTGGTAGAAGCTTTGCTTAGTTATAAAAAACAATATCGCCTGGATGATTGGCTTTATTACCAGGTAATCAGGCGAACTGCACAGCTCATCAGCCCCAAGAAAGACGATTATAAACGTTATACTTTATATAAGTGGTTTCTGCTTGCAAAGTCTGGCTACAACACAACTTTAAGTCTGGGCAATAACGTGTTGCTATTTTATGTTCAGAGTGATGAAAACATCTATGAAATTCCTTGTCATACCAAGAACAATCAACAATATGCTTGCTTAAACTCGCACGACTACAGCAATGTTGATTTTGAGAAAACGGCATTCAAAGAAGTATCACCGGTTATTCCTGAATCACAAAAGTCTTTCTCGTATAAAATAACGGAGATGCCTGAATTTACGCAGGCTGATTACCAGGAAAAGAACCTGAGTTTTAAGGTAAATTTTTACAACTACCAGTTTAAAATAAAACTCAACAAACAGATACAAAACCTGTTTGCCAACTACCCCGTGGTTGACTATTCGCTGTATTTTAATATTCCACTCAGCAAAGAAACTTACCAGTCTTTAATACCGGTAATCAGGAAAAATATCAAACATTTCAGCGTGAAAGATGGCGTAGATTACCTGATGCGATTTACCCGTTATGCCTTCCTGTTTGAACCTGACACAGAAAATTTTGGAAAAGAAAAAAGGCTTACGCCGGAACAGACCTTATTGTTCGACCATAGCGATTGTGAGGACAGGGCTGCGCTATTCTTTTATCTCGTAAAAGAAATGTATGATTTACCGATGATCGTTTTATCTTATCCCAAACATGTTACCATTGCCGTGAAGTTTGATAAACCATCAGGCACTCCTATTATATATAACGGGGAAAGGTATTCTGTATGCGAGCCTACTCCGCAAAAGGAAGATCTTTCATTGGGAGAATTGCTTCCGGATTTACGCAAAACGCCTTATGAAGTTGTTTACGCTTACTATCCCAAAAAATAAGAAGAGCCGCCCTATTGCTAAGGCGGCTCTATTTAAAAATTTATGTTATCTGAACTAATACTATTTGCTAAGATCAAGCAAAGTCCAGTCTTTCCACCATGATGCATCATCACCAGAAGCGCCAACCGCACCTTTGTAGCTAACTGCAGTAAAGAAACTGCCTGATACTTTTGCATTGGTAAAACTTGCACCGGTTAATAAAGGAGAACCTGTTTGCGGTGTAAAGTCAGGAGTAGTGTAATTAAATGGAGCTGCCAGTTTAACTTCATCGTTGGTATTCAAAATGCTGTTTGAGTAAGCAGCAGTGTTAAACCAGTTGGTAACATCTGCGGCAGCCCAACCTGTTGGTGCAGTTGAACTTACTGCATAGTCAAGTGGTTTTGCGCAACCAGCGATAGTTGTATTCTGTACCAGCAGTGTATTTGCTTTAATGTTGTTATCTGTAGGCGTACCGTTTTTAGCATCGATCAATATTCCTGTTGGATAACCCATGATTACCGAGTTAAAGATAGAGATAGAAGAATTTCTTCTTATCTGTGCAGCAGCCAGGTAAAGGCTGTTTCCAACATTCGCAGCAGTTGCCCTTGGCCCGATTACAGTGATGTTGCTGTATACACCAGCAGTTTGCGGAGTTAAAGCGCTACCATTTGCATCATTATCACTTTCAAAAGATTCTGATTTAGAAATATCCGCAATGGCTGAATCTCTCATTACAATACCCCACTGTACGTTACCGCGCCAGCCGTTGTCTGTATCAAAATCATCATCCAGTGTGCTGATGAAAACTGTGTGTTTCAGGTTAACAGTACCGCCAAAGCACTCGATAGCGTCATCATTTGCTTTAAATACTTCAACATAGTCAACAGTAGTTCCTCTTCCAACACCGGCCAGTGTAATACCGTTCAACTCATTGTCAGGCAGATAAGCATAGCCTGCATATTCAACACGTACATATCTTAAGATACCAGAGTTGTCGTCGTCGTTAGTTCCACCATATAAACCAAGGCCTTCTACAGTATTAACACCGCCTTCAACAGAACCTACGCCAGCCTGGTTGTTATAAGAAGCATTGGTGCTAGCATTACCCAGTATCACCAGGCCACCCCAATCACCTCTTTTAGGGCTTGACTGGTCTGAAGTGAAAGTAATCGGTTTGTCTTTTGTACCATCTGCAACAATCTTGCTGCCACGGGTAATTACCAGCGCACCACGAGTGGAAGAACCTTTCTCGCCCTGTATCGTTGTGCCGGGCTCAATGGTAAGCGTGGCACCACCTGTAACATATACAAACCCGCGGATCTTATAAACGTAATTTGCTTTTAATGTCCTGTCAGATGAAATCTTTCCTTCCAGAACAGTATTTTCAACAGTACTGTCTTTACCACCGTCACCGCCAATTACAGTAACATCTTCTTCAATCTTTCTGCAGGAAGTGGTTATCAATCCTACAACCGCTACCAATGCAAGTATCTTTTTCATAATGCTTATTTGTGTGTTTAATTTTTCTTGAGTTGATTTATTTAATTGAATAACTGAAACTGAGGCTGAAATTGGTTCCATAAAGTCGTGATAATGCAAGTGCATCTGTACCTGCTGTGTATTTTTTATCATCGTTCAGGTCATGATAGAACCTTGCACGCTGATTTAATATATCTGATACGTTGAGTTTAATCTCGCCCTTTCCTTTGATCACTTTCTTTGCAATCTGCAGGTCAAGTAACGGACGTGGCGCTTCCCATACCGGAGGCAACTGATCATTACCTACATACAGAATACGACGGCCAACCTGGTTAAATAATAAGGTAGTATTTAAACCTGCTTCTTCTATATCATATTGAAGACCGGCATTGATGAGGTAAGGAGATTGTCCCTGCATCGGCCTGTTAAGAGATGTGTTGCCAAACTTCACCCTGTTATAGATATAGGAGAAGTTACCAAACACAGTAAATCTTTTAAAGGCAGAAGAAAAATCAAGCTTCTTTCTAAACTCTACTTCTGCACCGTATGTTTTAGCGGTAGTAGTATTGTTATCGATGTAATTGAAAGTGCTTGATCCTACACCTGTCTGGTTAAAGGCTAACTCAATTGGATTTTTGAAGTCTTTAAAGAATGCACCGATGGTAAACAACTCACCCGCTCTTGGATACAGCTCATAACGTATATCGAAGTTGGTAATTTTAGTTCTTAGCAGGTTTGGATTACCGATAATGGTTGCACCAATTTCAAAGTCGTAGAAAGCCATCCCGGTAAGTTCCCTGAACTCTGGTCTAACCAACGTTTGAGAACCTGCAACGCGAAGGTTTGATTTTGTATTAAGTTTGAAAGTTGCATTTACGGCTGGAAGGAAGTCACCTTTTTTGCTGTAGCTGTAACGTGGATCAGATTTGCGTGTGCTACCCACTAACTGGTCAAAGTGTTCATATCTTACACCCCAAACAACTCTCAACCAATCATTAAAGTTGTTATCAAATTGAAGGTATCCTGCATTTAAGATGGTATTGGCCAGGTAACGGAAATAAATACCGGAGTTTTCATCAAAATGAAATTGATTGCTGGCCGATCCAAAGTTTTCAGGAGCGAATATCTGAGACGGATCAAGTGCAAGTAAACTGGTGTTATCAGAAGGTAAGTTTACAGCAAATGGTCTTGCATTAAACAACCTGTCTTTCACCTGGAAATTATATCCGGCCTTTACACTTTGTTTCTTGGAAAACATGTTGAAGTTGGTAGTGATATCTGCACCTGTATTATAGATATAATCATTAAGGTTAGAATAATAAACGCTACCGGATTTTTGAGACAAAGTGTTAGACAATAACGCATGGTAAGGATCATTTTCATTATCACCCACCTGGTTGTATTGAAGACGTCTTTGTTGTGGTATGTATTGATCAAGAATAGTGAAACTACCAAACCAGGTTAACTTAGATTTCAATCCTGCGAGGTTGTGTTCACCCTGTAACTGTGTATTTAAAAAAGTGTTGTTTTTAAAGCCAAGTTCATAAGATTTGATACGTGTACCGTTGGTGCCAAAATCAAAGTCGCGGCCTGTTCTTATCGTTGTGTAATCGTTGCTGTTAACGTTGAGAATATTCTTGAAAGAAATTTTATTATTAGGGTCTAATTTAATAGAGAAGTTACCCATCGCACCCCATAAAACTTCCTGTGAATATTTGTTGTTGTTATAATCAAAGGTTGCTTCGGCTTTATTGTCATTAATTGTAAAGAAGCGGTTGTCATAAGAAAGATTCCTTGGTGACCTTGTATAAGTTAATGCCAATGCACCGCCAAACTCTTTCTTAAATAATGTTGTATTAAAACCACCATTCAACTGAAATGATTGTCCAAGCGTATTAGCCAAACCGCTTTTGCGATCAGTTGCCCATGATTTTCCAGCTACAGCTTTGCCGATTTCTGTTTTCTGATCATCTGACAATGTAGCAAACTTGTTCTTTAAAGGAAACCCGTCAGGCAAAGCTCTTGCGCCATCATCCATACCCAACCAATCTAACTTTCCGCCTTTATAGGTGTAAAAATCTTTACCAACCGTATTGGTATTGAAGTTGGTACCTACCTGAATGTTTAAGAAACCTTTTGTAGGGATGTCTCTTGTATTTATCTGGATAAGTCCGCCTGCCCACTCACCTGAATATTCAGGAATGAATGTTTTATTTACGATGATGTTTTCAATAACTGCGGCGGGAAAAATATCAAACGAGAAAGATTTCCTGTCCGGCTCTGTACTTGATAAAAGCACACCATTCAACATTGCCTGGTTATAGCGGTCACTTAAACCGCGAACTACCAGGTATCTTCCTTCCTGTATAGAAAGACCGGTAACACGCTTTAAAGCCTCACCGGTATTTTTATCAGGTGAGCGCCTGATTGATTCTGCAGAAATAACCTGCGCTACTGCATTGGTATTCTTTTGAAACTGAATCAGTGCATTGGTTGTTTCTTTTCTTGCAGAAGTCTTTACAGTTACCGTTTTAAGATCACTTACTTTTTGTTCCAGTAAGATCTGAAGATCTTCTACCGCGGCTTGTTTGATGTCTACATCGCTAAGCGTTTTTGTAGCAAAACCCAGTGCAGTAATAGTGAGTTCATATTTTCCAACAGGTGCCTGAAGTATAAACCTGCCGTCTACGTCAGTGGTTGTTCCTTTGGTAGTACTGGAAAGCGCGACTGAAGCACCAATTACGGGCTTGTTGTCTGCGTCTACCACCCTTCCTGAAATTTTACCGTTTTGAGCGAAGGAAATAAGGGAAATGAATAGAGATAGAGCCGTTACTAACAGTCTTTCGACTAACTTAATTTTCATCACGCATTTGTTTGATGCGGCGAAAGTAGAAGCGCACTGTTACCGAATTGTTAACACAGCATTATGCCAATGTTAACACCAGAAACAAACACATGCCAAAGCTTCTTTATCAGTCTTTTAGAAAGTTATTTCTGTATTATCAAATTGTTAAGCAGCCTAAAAGCAATCTTTTAGTTAACCATTACTTAATACAATAACCGAACATTTCTCAATTCTATAATGTTATTTATACATTAAGTTATTGTTAACTGATTAATTTTTAAACCTAACTTAGAGCAGAGCTTTATTTTTGCCGCAAAATAAATAGTTGTATGGGTATTAATTCCATTGGTAAGATATTTATGCCGAAGAATAAGATCTTCTATGAGCTGTTTGAAGATGTGGCAATTACGGTAAGTCAGATGGGTGTAGTTCTGAAACAACTGGTAAGCGAGCCAAATGCTGATAAACGTAACGCCCTAAACAAACAAATAGAAGACCTGGAGCATAAAAATGATGACCATACTCATCGCATCTTTACAGAACTCGGGCGAAATTTTATTACTCCGTTCGACAGGGAAGACATCCACTACCTGGCTTCTGCGCTTGATGATATTTGCGATTATATTTACTCTTCTGCAAAAAAGATCAACTTCTATAAGGTAAATCCAAACGACAGCGGCATTCAAAAAATGGCTGACCTGATTGAAATTGGCGCTGCCGAAATTAAGATCGCGGTAAATGGCTTACGCGATATGAAAAACCTTCGCCAGATGACGGAAGCGCTGGTTAAAATAAACAGCATTGAAAACCAGGCCGACGATGTTTTTGACATGAGCATCGAAATGTTGTTTGATAAAGAAGTAGACGCCAAAGACCTGATTAAGAAAAGAGAAATTTACCAGGCAATGGAAATCGTGACTGATAAATGTGAAGATGCGGCAAATGTGATCGAATCCATCATTGTTAAATATGCATAATGTTACCTCTCGGTTTCGTTAACCCTCTTTCTAAAACCTGCCCGGGAAAATAATCTTTATGACACTCCTCGTTTTAATAATAATACTCGCATTTATATTCGATTATATCAATGGATTTCACGACGCAGCCAACTCCATTGCTACAATTGTATCTACCAAGGTACTTACTCCTTTCCAGGCCGTAGTATGGGCCGCAATGTTCAACTTTGCGGCATTCTTTATTGCGAAATATCTTATTGGTGAGTTTAAGATTGGCAACACCATCGCCAAAACTGTAAACGAACATTTTATAACGCTTGAAGTAATTTTTGCCGGTCTGCTGGCGGCAATTATATGGAACCTCGCAACATGGTGGTTCGGTATTCCATCAAGCTCTTCCCATACCCTGATCGGCGGGTTTATGGGAGCCGCAATTGCTCATGCGCACGGCTTTTCAGATGGCATTCAGAATGTGATCAATTACAGCTACGTATTACCTATTTTCCTTTTCATTTTTGCCGCTCCGCTTATAGGTTTGGTTATTGCCTTTATTATTACCATCATCATTGTACATCTTTGTAAGCGGTCTAATCCTTACAAAGCAGAAAGCTGGTTTAAAAGGCTGCAGCTTGTGTCTTCCGCAGCATTAAGCCTTGGTCATGGCAGTAATGATGCACAAAAGGTAATGGGTATTATCGGCGCAGCCATGATCTATTACCAGGGAAGCCAGGGGGTAAAAATGGATTTTAATCAGTTTGTAGACCATTATTCATGGGTTCCGTTCTGTAGCTTTATTGCTATTGGCCTGGGTACCATGAGTGGTGGGTGGAAAATTGTAAAAACCATGGGCACCCGTATTACCAAGGTAACACCGCTGGAAGGTGTAGCCGCAGAAACCGCAGGCGCCATCACCTTATATATAACGGAACACCTGGCTATACCGGTGAGTACAACACATACCATTACAGGTTCTATCATAGGCGTTGGCGCAACTAAAAGGTTGTCTGCCGTACGGTGGGGCGTTACAATTAACCTGTTATGGGCATGGGTGCTAACCATCCCTGTAAGTGCTTTAATGGCAGCGCTTTTCTACTTTATTATTAAACTTTTTATATAGAATACGCCTGTTTTTTAATAATATTGCCATCCTGAAAAAGCACTATTCATATGTCAAAAATTCTGGTTACAGGTGGCTGTGGTTACATTGGTTCTCACACAATCGTTGATCTTATTGAGAATGGATTTGATGTAATTTCTATAGATGATAACTCCCGCTCAACCAATTACCTGCTGGATGGAATTGAGAAGATTACGGGCACAAAAGTGAAAAACTACAAGGTAGATCTTAAAAATTTTGACGAGACGCTCGCTGTTTTTCAGGAAAACGAAGATATTGTTGGTGTTATACATTTCGCAGCTTATAAAGCGGTGGGAGAATCTGTAAACAAGCCTTTGGATTATTTTGAAAATAATCTGTATTCACTGATCAACCTGTTGAAATGTGTAAAGGAGTTTAACGTCCCTCATTTTGTATTCTCTTCTTCCTGCACCGTATATGGTAACCCGGATGTAATTCCTGTGACTGAAAATTCTCCCATTAAAAAAGCAGAATCTCCCTACGGAGCTACGAAACAAATGGGCGAGGAGATCATCAGGGAATTTGCAAGGGTTGAAGATGGGTCAGCCATTTTATTACGTTACTTTAACCCGGTTGGCGCACATGCAAGTATACAAATAGGAGAGTTACCGCTGGGAAAACCTCAGAATCTTATCCCGGTAATTACCCAAACCGCTATTGGAAAGATACCTGAAATGCAGATTTTTGGTGATGATTATGATACACGTGATGGTAGCTGTGTAAGAGATTTTATTCATGTTAGCGACATCGCTCATGCACATACCCTTGCATTACAATTTTTAATTGATAAGAAGAATAAAGAAAAGTGCGAGGTATTTAACCTTGGTACCGGAAATGGTGTAACAATTTTTGAGGCAATTAAGGCATTTGAAACCGTAACCGGTCAAAAACTTAATTATAAAGTCGGGCCACGCAGAACAGGTGATGTGATCGCTATTTATGCAAACAATAACCACGCAGTATCTTCTTTAAACTGGCAGATTAAATATGATATCAATGAAATGATGCGCACAGCCTGGTTATGGGAACAAAAAGTAAAAGAAGATGAGGAGTTAATGAAGAAACAAAACCCGGTATTAAACTAATTCTCAAAAGAAGAAAATAAAAAGGCCACCCAAAAGGTGGCTTTTTTGCTAAAGGAAGTCTTTTAAAACCTGATTGCTGAAAGGGTACGGGTATCTAGAACGCAAACTCCAATATGCTGAATAATACTTTTGCTTTTTTTGATAGGGAAGCTGCTCCCCCAAGCAACTTCCCTATTCTAAGGGGTAAACTTCTCGTCTGAATCTTTTGTTTTCAAAGAAGTACCATAGGGTTGTAAGAACGCAAACTCCAATATTCAAGGCCAAAGCCTTCCGTAATAATATCCATGTTCCTGAGAACTTAGATACCGGATTAAAACGGATTGCTCATATAATCACCAATGGAATGCCAAATCCGTTTATTTATCCAATTTATTGTAAATCAATATTTTAGAATAATCACAAATTACAAATACTCCAAAAATTGGAAAAATGGCGGCTCAAAATGGGAATTAGTTTGTAGTCGTTCGGTAAACATTTGAGTACAGGGCGTTTACAGGGCTTCTTTGTGACCAGATTACATATTATATCCGCTTTTTATAAACTTAACTATATTTCATTCCTTTATTTATCTTCGCAGACTTATCACTCACTCATTCTGTTAATGAGATGCGAGCCAGGATATTAGATTTTGAATTAAACAAAAATCCACAAGCATGGACCAAACAGTTATAGTTATCATCGTTGGCGTAATTGCCCTCGTGGTTGGAATTATAGCGGGTAAATTTATTTTTGCAAAAGACACACAAAAGAAAATTGACGAAGCTGACTTACAGGCACAGACTTTAGTAAAAGAGGCCGAATTGAGAGCAGAGACAATAAAAAAAGAGAAACAACTTGAAGCAAAAGAGAGATTTGTACAGCTAAAGGCAGAACACGACAGAGAAGTACTGGAAAGAAATAAAAAGATCAGTGAGTCTGAAAACCGTGCCAAGCAAAAAGAGATTACCATCAACCAGAAGGATGCTGCTTTAGACAAGCAGATCAAGGAAAATGAAGCGATTAAGGAAAACCTTAACCGCCAGATTGAAGTTGTTAGTCAAAAACGCACAGAGCTGGAAAAACACCAGGAAGAGCATATCCGCCGCCTGGAAAAAATTGCCGCCCTTACAGCTGAAGAAGCTAAAGCTCAATTAATTGAGAGCCTTAAACATGAAGCGCAAACACAAGCTCTGGCTATTCAGCAGGAGATTGTGGAAGATGCCAAGCAAAAAGCTAACAAAGAGGCCCGCAAAATTGTAATTCAATCTATCCAGCGTACCGCCGCAGAACAGACCATTGAAAACACGGTTACGGTATTTAACCTGGAAACAGACGAAATTAAAGGCCAGATCATTGGTCGTGAAGGCCGTAACATCCGCGCCATTGAGGCCGCTACAGGCGTAGATCTTATTGTAGATGATACTCCTGAAGCAATTGTACTTTCCTCTTTTGATCCTTTGCGCAGGGAAATTGCACGTCTTTCTTTACAAAGATTGGTTGCAGATGGCCGTATTCACCCCGCCCGTATTGAAGAAGTGGTAGAAAAAACCCGCAAACAACTGGAAGAGCAGGTAATGGAAATAGGTGAACGTACCGTTATTGAACTCGGCATTCATGGATTACATAAGGAATTGGTAAGAATCGTCGGAAAAATGCGTTTCCGTTCTTCTTATGGGCAAAATCTATTGATGCATAGTCGCGAAGTAGCCAATATATGTGGGGTTATGGCTGCGGAACTTGGCCTTAATCCAAAACTGGCCAAACGTGCCGGTCTCTTGCATGATATCGGTAAAGTTCCTGACGAGGAAACAGAATTAAGCCATGCTTTGCTGGGTGCCAAGTTGGCTGAAAAATATGGGGAGAATCCGGCGGTAGTTAATGCCATCGGTGCCCACCACGATGAAATGGAAATGCAATATGTAATTTCTCCGATTGTGCAGGCTTGCGATGCTATTAGCGGTGCAAGACCCGGCGCAAGGCGCGAAATTATGCAGCAATACCTGCAGCGCATTAAAGACCTGGAAAACCTCGCTATTGGCTACCAGGGCGTTGAAAAGGCATATGCGATACAGGCTGGCAGGGAACTGCGTGTAATTGTAGAAGCAGAAAAGGTTACGGATGCGGATAGCGACAAGCTGAGCTTTGAAATTGCCCAGAAAATTCAGACAGAAATGACCTATCCCGGCCAGATAAAAGTGACCGTGATACGTGAAAAACGTGCGGTGAATGTTGCCCGTTAATACATTCAAATCTTTGGTATTCCAGGTCTCATTAATTAAAATTGATGGAATCTGGAATTTTTCTTTTGTAATCTCGTCACTACTCGCTACCTTCGCCGTCCTTAAATTTTAAGCTATGAACGCAGCAGTTCAATTTGTGCACGAGCAATTAACAGCAAAGAAAGAATTCCCAAAGTTTAAAGCAGGCGACAACGTATCTGTTAACTATAAGATTATTGAAGGTGGTAAAGAACGTGTTCAGGGTTTCCGTGGAGACGTTTTAAAAATCCAGGGTACTGGTGCTACCGCAACTTTTACCGTACGTAAAATCTCTGATGGTGTAGGTGTTGAAAGGGTGTTTCCTTTCTTTTCACCAAATATCGATTCTATCGTACTAAACAAAGTTGGTAAAGTACGTCGTGCTAAATTATATTACCTGCGTACACGCAGCGGTAAGAGCGCAAGGATTAAAGAAAAACGCGTTTAACGATATAAAGATTCTATTTAAAGGCGGAAGTTGTAAGCTTCCGCTTTTTTATTTGTTCTTAACTTTATTTGTTCATTTTATTTCTAACTTTGTTCTTCATCTTCAAACTTTAGTAAAATGGGTAATTTAGGTTTCCAGGAAATTCTGCTGATTGCGGTGGTTGTTTTAGTATTATTTGGTGGTCGCAAAATACCTGAATTCATGAGGGGTCTTGGCAAGGGCATCCGCGAATTTAATGACGCGAAGAATAATGTAAAAAAGGAACTGGAAGAAGGAATGACCGAGAAGGACAGACAACCTGCTGCTCCTACCACCACTACATCTTCTACAACACAGAATTAATTTCCTGCATAAGATTGCTTAACCTGACGGGGTCGCTGTTATGAAATAACATTACCTGTCAGGCTATGTTTTATATTTACTCATCTTAATTACTGCTTTCTTTTGTTCATCTTTTCATCTATCCTGGAATACATCAACAACCTCCAAAAAAATGAAACAACCTGTGAGGATGCTGTAAAGCACTACCTGCAAAAAATAGAAACAGAAAAACACCTGAATGCTTTTCTGGAAGTATATGCAGAGGAAGCCTTGGAAAGGGCAAGGGAATTGGATGCTAAAAGAAAAAAAGGTGACTCATTAGGCAAATTACACGGTGTAATTGTCGGGTTAAAAGATGTTATCTGCTACAAAGGCCACAAAGTTTCTGCTGCTTCAAAAATTTTAGAAGGATATACAGCTATATACAATGCTACGGCTACAGAACGGTTACTGGCTGAAGATGCAATTATTATTGGCCGCCAGAATTGTGATGAATTTGCCATGGGCAGCAGTAATGAAAATTCTGCTTATGGTAATGTATTGAATGCCAAAGATAATACACGCGTACCCGGTGGCTCATCAGGGGGTTCTGCTGTAGCCGTTCAGGCAGGTTTGTGTATGGTAAGCCTGGGAAGTGATACCGGCGGCTCTGTTAGACAACCTGCAGATTTTTGTGGGATTATCGGCCTAAAGCCTACTTACGGACGTATTTCCAGGTACGGGCTTATTGCATACGCTTCTTCTTTTGATCAAATCGGAATTTTTGGAACTTCAGTTCCGGATGTTGCACTTATATTGGAAGTCCTTGCAGGCCAGGATGATTATGATAGTACTTCCAGCGGAAATGCCGTTCCTCTTTACAGTCAGACATTAAATACAGGCAACGGTAAGAAGATTGCTTATTTCAAGGAGGCACTGGAACATCCAGGTTTAGACCCTGATATCAGAGATAGTTTTAATGTTTTTTTAAATACTTTAACAGCTCAGGGATATACCATCGAACCAATTGATTTTGAATTTCTTGAATTCGTAGTTCCTACTTATTATGTGTTAACAACGGCGGAGGCGTCAAGTAATTTATCACGTTTCGACGGAGTTAAATATGGCCATCGCTCAACACAAAATCCGGCAGATTTGTCAGATTTTTATAAGTATAACCGTACTGAAGGTTTTGGAAAAGAAGTTCAGCGCCGCATTTTGTTAGGCACTTTCGTTTTAAGTGCCGGCTATTTTGATGCTTACTTTACGAAGGCACAACAGGTTCGGCAGCTACTTTTAGCCAAAACCAATGAAATTTTTAAAGATTTCGACGCAATACTCTCTCCTACTGTTCCCACACCGGCTTTCAAGATCGGCGAAAAAAGTAATGACCCTATTGAAATGTTCCTCGCTGACATTTATACAGTTTTCGCCAACCTGGTAGGTATTCCAGCCATTTCCCTCCCACTTTTTACTCACAGTAACGGCATGAATTTTGGTATTCAGGTGATGACCTCACATTTTAGTGAGGAAAAATTGCTACAACTTTCAGACGATTTTATAAAAGTTGCTAAGCAGTAATTACAGTTGTTTCAAACCTTTTATGCTTGAATTCCTGTAAAAACATCCAATTATCCTTTCTATAAACCGCTTTTTCAACCTCAAAGCCGATAGTCTTGATTGTATAACCATTTAAAGCACTATCCAGTATGCGGCAAAGATTACCAGTCGAAAGATTAAAACCGGCATTTGCTTTTCTTCTTACGGCTTTTTTTATTTTATCCCTGATGTCTTTTACCTACGATGGAACTCCATCTTCAGGCGAAAAAACAAAGTCAGATAGTGCAAAAGCACAAAAGGAAAAGAATTTAAAAGAACTGCTTTTTAATTATAATCCGGCAACTTCTTATATTTTCCAGTTAAACCCACAGGCGGTTGTTTTTGTGCAGGACTATATCCAGGAAAATAAATATGACCTGGAGAAAATGCGGAAATGGGGTAAACCATATTTCGATATATATGATAAAATACTGGCAGACAATGATCTTCCTGTAGAATTGAAATATCTCTCTGTGATTGAAAGCAATCTTAGCTCAGGCCTTGTTTCTAGTGCGGGTGCTGTTGGCCCATGGCAACTAATGAGGGACGAAGCCAAAAGATTTGGACTGAGAACTGGTAAAAAAGATCAGCGCAAAGATTTCACACTCAGTACAAAAGTAGCTGCCAAGTTGTTGCACGAACTATATTATGAATTTGGAGACTGGCTGCTGGTAATTGCTGCCTATAATTGCGGTGTTGGAAGAATGAAGCAGGCCATTAGAAAAGCAGGAACTGATGATTTTTGGCAACTTCAAAATTACCTTCCCCTGCAAACCAGGAACCACGTAAAGAAGTTTATTGCGACTCATTTTTTGTTTGAAGGCGGTGGTGGCTGGACTACCATGACGGCTAAAGAAACCGATCAGCATAAGGAAAATCTCGCAGAACTATTACCGGAAAGCACTGCGATTGCTGCAAATTCGGGCGGCGGAAGTGGAACCATTATTACAGAAAAAGAAGCCATCACCGGAAAGTACAATTCTGTAATTATGGCTAAATCGCTTGCGATGGATATCAAAAAGTTTAATGCGCTTAATCCGTCTTTTGATCAGCAATTATCTTCGGGCAGCAGCTTTGAGCTAAATCTTCCTGCTGAAAATATGCAGCTATTCAAAGCCAGGAAGAATCAAATATTGAAAGAAAGCATGCAATTGTTAATGACACCTGCAGCTGTTCAATAAAAACTAAAGTATATTCTTTAACCCCATATTAACCAGCGCAGCTATTTTATTAGCACCTTCTCTCTGCTATATTTGTAATCATGCGATACGGCAGGCAAATAGCAGCAATCATTTTCTTTTTTAGTATATGTGCAGGGCTACTGGCCCAGTCTTTTACATTAAAAACTGATGGTCGCATCATTGGTAAGAACGATGCATTGCAGGTAACTTATGAAATTTCTAACGCCACAGATATCTCTGGTTTTTTACCGCCTCAATTTGAACACTGGAAAATTATGGCGGGGCCATCTTCTTCTCAAAGTATCATTTCCGTAAACGGTCAAACCACCCGAAGCTTTGGCTACATCTATGTATTAATGCCGGAAAAAACCGGGGAGCTGGCATTGCCCGGCACGACTATCATTGCAGATGGTAAAAAACTTAATTGCAAGGGAATTACGATTACGGTTACCAATCAATCTGTAGCCAAACCTGCACCCCAGGTAAGCAGTGGCCTGCAATCGCTTTTTGATGCACCTGATTTTGAAGATTTGATGCCGAAAGACCCGGTATTGAAAAAAAATGATGACCCGGCAGAGATTATGCGAAAGAATATTTTTCTGCGCGCAACTACCAATAAAAATACTTGTTATATAGGCGAGCCTATCCTGGTAACCTACAAATTGTATACGGCTATCCATACAGAAGCCAGGGTAACCAAACAGCCTGCATTTACCGGTTGCAGCGTAATGGAGCTTGCCCCGGAAGAAAGTACACCGGTGATGGAGCATATTAATGGTAAAGATTATCGCTCTTACCTGATCAGAAGGGTTATTCTTGTTCCTCTACAGGAAGGCCAATTAAATCTCGACGCCACATCCGTTGAGAATGAGGTAAGCTTTGCGGAAGCTGGCAATCCATATAGCATAAAAAAATACTCGGCAACAATTCAAAGTCCGCCGGTATCAATTACCGTAAATGCACTTCCTGCGAAGAATAAACCTGCAGATTTTAGCGGTGCATTGGGTTCTTTTTCAATTAGTTCCGCTTTAAAGAATAAGGAAATCGCCGCCGGAGAAAATAATAGCCTGCAGGTGATGATTAGCGGTACAGGAAATTTGCAGGGTATCGAATTACCTTCTATCGCCTGGCCTGATAAAGTGGATCATTTTGATGCATCCAAAAAAGAAGAATTAAGCAAGACAGGATTTCCAGCATCAGGCAACATCATATTTGATATACCGTTTATTGGTTTGGCAGAAGGTGAAAAAACCATCCCGCCTATACAATGGAATTACTTCGATCCTGCAACAGGATCCTATAAGTTAACCACAACAAAACCTTTAACCGTTGTTTTTACCAAAGCAGTTAAAGCACACTATGCGGTAACCGATGCTGTTTCCAGCGAAAATCTTTCCAATAAAAAATATTTGTGGATTGTAGCAGGTATTGCACTGGCAGCATTCATCATCCTGTTTTTTACACTTCGTAAAGGGCATCCCGTTGCGGTTAGTCAACCGGCGTCTGTTGCCAGCGCAGTTACAACAGACGAAACCGTTGCCCCGCCTGTATTGGCAGTAAAAGAAAAAACAGATTTCCAAAAATCATTGGAAATGCTTGGCCAGATGAATGAAGACACTCTTTTTTATAGCACCGCAAAAAACCTGCTCTGTCAATCACTGAAAGAATTCTTCGAAGCCGATCTGCCTTTAAATGCACTGGTTATAAAACTGAGGGAATTGCCTAATAAATCTTCACTGGCAGAAAAATGCCTTGAAGTAAACCGGGTTTGTGAATTTTCTCTCTATTCCGGCATACATGATGATGCCAACCGGGCGTTTGTACAAGCTAACCTTCAAGAAATTATAGGCTCACTTCAACAAAATTCAGTAGCTAAACTATCTCATTCATAATCTTTTGCACTTTTAATTAAAATAAGTAAAAACCCTGTGTTAAAACCTTGGAATAGACTTAGATTTGTGTTATATCCAATAAATTATGATCTACCGTTCCCGCGGCAACGCATCTTTTTACAACATTTCATCAATGTATAAAATCCAGCTTCCTGGGCTGGCAGACTATCATAAGTCGCATTCTTTTGCTCTCAGTATTTTCCTATTTGATCACACTTTTAGAACCAGCTCCAATGAAACTGCACGTAACTAAAAGTAACCTGAAACACCTGGTGCAATCTGTTTTTAATAATGTGACCAGTAATACCGAAACAGCGGCACCCCGCCAGCTTTATTTTGATGCAAGTCTTGAAACTGGTTTTTACGAGGCAGATGCAGGTAAATTATCCGAGACATTACAACACTTGTTTTCCTATATCTTAAAGCTTGATAAAGGAATGGAAGTACGTGTAACAAAAACCAGCGAAACGGGCGAAAGTGTTTTTGTACGTTTCGATATTCTTGTTGCCCCGCAGCAACCTGTAGCCAGCAAGTTTAGTAAAGCTTATCGCCGGTTATTCCGATCTTCGGCAGAGCAGGCAGCGGCAAGCGAAGATGCGGTATCCTTAAGCCGGCAACTTGTTGCATTAATGCAGGGAACACTGGAATTGACCGGTAAAGAAAATGCGGTTTCCGGATTCTTTTTTACCTTAACTTTCCAAAAAGTAAAGGAACAAGTACCTTTGCAATTACAATCAAACAATACTAATCATTTGAATATTCCTGAAAACCTCAATTTCAAAATATTAATCGCGGAAGACAACCCGATTAATATGATGATTGCCAAAAAAATGCTTGTTCAAAAACAGGCAAAGGTGCATGAAGCCACGAATGGCCAGGAAGTGATAGATAAGATAAGGGCCTGTGATGATGAACCTTACCATGTACTTTTACTTGATTTGCATTTGCCGGTAATGACCGGTTTTGAAGTGATGGACTGGATGAAACGTAACGGCATTAGTCTTCCCGTTATAGCATTTACCGCCAATATTGTAGATAAAAATGATCTCCGTAAACTAAAGCAGTCCGGTTTTACAGATGTGCTTCACAAACCTTTTCAATCAGAGGAACTGTATGGCAAGATCTTCATCCATGCAAAAAATGAAACGGTGGCATAGCAATCCTGTCAATTGCAGAAAATCTTCCTCTTATACTTTTTTAAAATTTGCCTGTAGTATATAACCAGGTTATTGGTTATCTTGTTTATCCATGCTTAAGGCAGATTCATGATAACAAAAACAGACATTGAAAAATATTTCCTCGCCGAAAAACAGGCTGGCCTCCTTCTGCTGATTATTGCATTGGCCGCCATTTTAGTTGCACTCGCAGGCATCTTCCTTTTCAAAACAACTTTCTGGAAGGGAATAGCTTTGTCATTTATATTGATTGCCATCTTAGAAGCATTTATCGGTTTTACCACTTATAAAGCTGCCGATGATCTGCGCAAAGACAATGTATATGCCCTGGATATGAACCCTGATAATATCATTGGGAAGGAGATTCCAAGGGCGGCAAAGGTTGAGCAAAATCTTACAATTATTATGTGGGCAGTAGACTCTTTATTAATAGCCGGTATCGTCTTCATCGCAATATTTCGCAACTCTCCTGCCAGGCAATTGATTTATGGCATTGGCATAGGCATAGCGATTCAATCTTTTATTTTGCTTGGTATGACACTTATCAGCAAAAAACGAACAGTTACTTACAATAAACAGCTTCAAACAATCATCAAGCATTAATGAATTGCTTCGGCAGCAGTTTTACCACTACTTAAAAGAGAAGGCGACGGCGATAATTCTCCCGCAATATTCAATTTGGCAAGACCGATCATCTTAAGAATAGCTTCCTTTATTCTTTGCTTTTCGTTAAAAGCAATCAGGTGGCCGCGGCCGGGTATCATTTGTATGTCCAGATAGGGCACCTTGGTAAGATGCGATTTTGCAAACGCAGCATTGCTGGTAAATACTAATTCATCTTTGTCACCCTGCAAATAGATGACAGGCACTTTAATATTTGCCCAGTAAGGAAGCATATTGGTAAGCTCTTCTTTGTGATGTACTTTTTCTGCATTGGCAGATTGCAGCATCCGGGGTATAAACCAATGAAATACGGGAGATTCAATTATATGTGTAAACCAGAATATCTTCTCTTCTCCCGGGGCAATTGCCGGGGCAATCAGCACCAGGCCATCAACGAGTTCAGGATGTTCCATTGTAAGCCGGCAGGCAATCGCGGTACCGTAAGATGCCGCAACTACAATTACCGGGTGATGAACTTTATTAAGGCTGTCAAGTACCGGTACTAACAGGTCAACCTGTTTTTTAATAGAGGGTTCCGGGTTGCCAAGACCTGAAAAACCATAACCAGCCCGGTCCACGGCAAACATAGAAGCTTTATGCAACAGGTCACTATCACTCATATAATCGCGGTAGTAGCTGAGTGAGCTGGGTGCCCCATGTATAAAAAATAAGGTGGCGGAAGTATCTGCGCCAATGGATGCATAACGGATAGTCCGCTTGTTGGCGTCATAATAATGCAGGCTCGGGTGCAGCCCCTTACCGGAAAAATAAGCGGTGTATTCCGCATCATCCATTCTGAACTGGATGAACCTGTCCAGGATAAGCAGGGCAGCAATAAAAAGAAGGAAGAGAACCAGCGATAACTTAAGTAAAAATCTTACGATTTTTTTCATAAGTCAAACTTAGAAAGAAGTAGTTATACAGTGGCTCTAAAAACAATTGATTTTGTGTTAAGAATGGATAGAGGGCTAAGGTTCTTTTAAGTACCGGGAAATGGATCGAATAAATTTTTCTTCAAACGTCCAATATTCTCCGAAAATTTGGAAAATAATATTATTATACTACATTTGCATTCGGAAAAAGAAACAATGAAAGGGAACGACAATCGTTCCCTTCTCTTTTTGCCTGAATTCTCCAACAGATTGTCCGGGATATAATTCATTGAAAAACGCAACTATATCTTTCACGGTTTTTTGGAAAACACTTTGCAGAAATATTTATGGCAACAGATTCTCATTTACAGGCCATTGAACAGTTGTTGGATCAACTGCTTGCCAATGAGCCGGCATATTTTAAAACAGGTATCAGGATTAAGCCCACCAATAACGTAAAGGTCTTTATAGATGGCGATAACGGGATTGCTATTGAAAAATGCGTTCAGTTTAACCGCAAACTATATAAATTGATAGAAGAAGCAGGTTTATACCCTGAAGGAGATTTTTCACTGGAAGTTTCTTCCCCGGGTGTGGGCGAACCGCTTGCAGGGCAACGTCAATACACCAAGAACATTGGCCGTTTGGTTGAAGTAATTTTTAACGATGACTCCAAAAAAGAAGGTAAGCTGGTACAGGTAGCTGAGGAAGATATTATTCTTGAGCATGTTACCGGCAAAGGCAAGAAGGCGGAAATACAACAGCTTGTTATTCCATTCATTAATATAAAAACAACAACAGTTCAAATTCAATTTTAATTGTGTACGTGTCGGGTACTTTGTACTTCGTACTTAAATTTTAACGTATGGCAAGTATTAACTTAATAGAGGCATTCCAGGAGTTTAAAGATGCTGAAAACATTGACCGTCCAACCATGATGAAAGTGGTGGAAGATGTATTCAAAACCCTTTTGCGCAAGAAGTTTGGCAGCGATGAAAATTTTGATGTAATTGTAAACGCAGAAAAAGGTGACCTGGAAATTATTCGCAGGCGTATGATTGTAGAAGATAGTGAGGTGATGGACCCGCTTGCAGAAGTTCAATATAAGGATGCGGTTAAAATTGAACCTGACTTTGAAGTTGGCGAGGAATTATACGAAGAAGTAAACATTTTTGACTTTGGCCGCCGTGCTATTCTTGCCGCAAAACAAACGCTGGCAAGCCGTATCAGCGATTTAAAGAAAAATGTACTTGTTAAAAAATATGGTGACCGCATCGGCGAAATTATCAGTGCAGAAGTTTACCAGGTATGGAAAAAAGAAGTGTTATTGCTTGATGAAGAAGGCAGTGAACTGATTCTCCCCAAAAGCGAGCAGATACCACAGGATTACTTTAAGAAAGGGGAGAATATCCGCGCCGTAGTTAAAAAGGTAGACCTGAAAAATAATACACCAGTGATCATCCTTTCCCGTACCAGCCCCGAGTTTCTTGCTAAATTGCTTGAAATTGAGGTTCCGGAAATTTTTGACGGTCTCATTTCCATTCGCAAAATTGTTCGTGAACCGGGTGAAAGGGCAAAAGTTGCCGTGGAAAGTTTTGATGACAGGATTGACCCGGTGGGTGCCTGCGTAGGTATGAAAGGAAGCCGTATACATGGTATTGTAAGAGAATTGAAGAATGAGAACATAGACGTTATTAACTTTACCACCAATACGCAGTTACTTATCCAACGTTCGCTTACTCCTTCCAAGATCAGTTATATGGACCTGGATAATGAAAATAAACGTGCCGAGGTATACCTGAAGGCCGACCAGGTTTCGTTAGCTATAGGACGCCGTGGTGTTAACATCAAACTGGCCTGCGAATTAACAGGGTATGATATTGATGTGTTCCGCGAAAATGAAGGAGAGGTGGAAGAGTTTGATATTGACCTGGAAGAATTCAGCGATGAAATTGAACCATGGGTAATTGAAGAACTGAAACGTGTTGGTTGTGATACTGCACGCAGCGTTCTTGATTTAACCACGGAAGAGCTTGAAAGAAGAACAGATTTAGAAAAAGAAACCATCGAAGACCTGCGGAAAATATTGAAAGAAGAGTTTGAAAGGGGCTAACAAGCTTTAGTTCTTTATTCAGTAGCAGCGAAAAGTGTAAGTTATTTGTCAGGTATAAGGTTACACAAGGGGCAGTAATGGTATAAACGTACAGGTGTGCGACGCAACCATCGCTAAATAGCAGGGTTGAAGGTGGGTTCATAAAAATTATCAGCAGTTTATCAGATTTGGATAAGCTGTGGACTAAAAAAAACTGAATGTCAGAATTAAAATTACCAAGGTTATTACAGGCAGTTAAAGAATTTAATGTTGGCCAGGATACACTGGTAGACTTTCTTGCGGCTAAAGGTTTTAACCGTGACGATTTGAAGCCGAGCGCCAAGCTTTCAGAAGACATGTACCGTTTTCTGCAGCAGGAGTTTCAGGGGGATAAGGTTGCGAAAAACAAAGCTGACCAGATAGAAATACCTAAAGGTGCCCAGGGCGAAAACAGGAAGCGTAAAGAAGAAGAAGAGATTGTATTTAAGAAGGATGAGAAAAAAGTGGTGAAGGAAGAACCCAAACCACAGCCGGCAGAAGAAAAAACACCGGAGCCCGTGATACCCCAGGTAGAAGCAAAAGTTGAAACCGAGCAGAAAGCACCAGAGGTTGTTGTTGAAAAAATTGAACCGGAAACACCTGCAGTAGTGCGTATTGATGCGCCGGAACTTGAAAAACCCAAAGTGATCAATAAAATTGATCTGTCTACGATAGATTCCTCTACCAGGCCAAAGAAAATAATAAAGAAAGTACAGGAAGAAGAGGCTCCTCAGCCAGAAGCGGCGCCTGTAGTGGAAGAAACTACTCCTGCACCGGTACCGGTAGCAGAACCCAAAGAAGCTCCAGCTACAGAGGTGGAACAACCAGCGCCGGTAGTGGTTGCCGCTGAAGAAAAACCAGCGCCGAAAGAACAATCGGCTGCACCGGCAGTCGAAGCTCCTGTAGCTGAAACAGAAGATACACCAGCACCAGTGATAGAAAACATCAGGGCCGAAAAAATTGAAGGGCCAAAAATTCTTGGTAAGATAGAATTACCGGTAGATAGCGATACCCGCCCCAAACCTGCATTAAAAGACAGGGGTGGCGATGAAAAGCGCAAACGTAAACGTATCCCTGTTGATAAAAAAGGAGGAGATACTCCGGGCCAGGGTGGTAACCAGTTTCAAAGACATGGTGATAACCAGGGCGGTGGTCATGGTGGCCATGGTCAGCAAGGCGGTGGATTTAACCGCGGCGGACAAGGCGGCGGTCAGCAAGGTGGAGGCGGCGGTTTCAACCGCGGCGGACAAGGTGGTGGCCAGCAAGGCGGCGGTGGATTTAATCGTGGTGGACAGGGTCAGGGCGGTCAGCAAGGCGGTGGGTTTAACCGTGGCGGACAAGGTGGTCAGCAAGGCGGTGGTTTCAATCGTGGCGGACAAGGCGGCGGAGGATTCAACCGTGGCGGACAAGGAGGTGGCCAGCAAGGCGGCCGTGGTGGGTTTAACCGTGGCGGCGGCCCCAACAGGGGACCTGTACGGGATTTACGTACGCAGCAGGACAGGGAAATTGATCAGAAAGAAATACAGGAAAAGATACGTGAAACACAGGCTAAACTGGCTGGTTCCGGTGGCCGTGGTAAAAGCCTGAAAGCGAAATATCGTCGTGAGAAACGCCAGGGAATAGCTGATAATGTTGGCGAAGGACTGGATGATAACAAGCTGCAGGTAACTGAGTTTGTTACCGTGAGCGAACTCGCCAACCTGATGGATGTAAACTTTGCCGAAATCATTGGCAAGTGTATGAGCCTCGGTATCATGGTTTCTATTAACCAGCGCCTGGATGCGGAGGTTATTGAACTGGTGGCAGGTGAGTTTGGTTATGAAGTTGAATTTATAGGTATTGATGATGTAGAGGAGGAGGAAGAAGAGCAGGAAGATACCGACGAAGATGTGCTTCCAAGAGCTCCGGTGGTAACCATTATGGGTCACGTAGACCATGGTAAAACCTCTTTACTTGACTATATCCGCAGCGCAAATGTGGTGGCAGGTGAAGCGGGTGGTATTACACAGCACATCGGTGCTTACCAGGTAACTACGGCAGACAATAAAAAGATCACCTTCCTGGATACACCGGGTCACGAAGCGTTTACCGCAATGCGTGCACGTGGTGCCAAGGCTGCGGATGTGGCGGTAATTGTTATCGCTGCAGACGACGCGGTGATGCCTCAAACCAAGGAAGCCATCAGCCACGCACAGGCGGCAGGTCTTCCCATGGTATTTGCCATCAATAAAATTGATAAGGATGGGGCTAACCCTACCAAAATATATGAGCAGCTTTCACAAATGAACCTGCTGGTAGAAGCCTGGGGCGGTAAATATCAGAGCCAGGAATTATCTGCCAAACAAGGGTTGAATGTGGATCTTCTGCTTGAAAAGCTTCTGCTTGAGGCAGAGCTGCTGGATGTTAAGGCCAACCCTGAAAGGGAAGCTACCGGTACCATTATCGAAGCTTCACTGGATAAGGGGCGCGGATACGTAGCAACTGTACTTGTTCAAAATGGTACTCTGCACCAGGGCGACCTGATGGTAAGCGGTCAGCATTTCGGACGCATCAAAGCGATGTTTAACGAACGTAACCAACGCGTTCAGGAAGCGCCGCCTTCTACACCGGTGGTAATCTTAGGTTTGAATGGTGCACCACAGGCTGGTGAGAAATTCAAGGTATACGAAGACGAAGCTGAAGCAAAAGAAGTAGCCAACAAACGTGCACAGATATTACGTGAACAAGGTCTGCGTGCAAGGAAACATATTACATTGGACGAAATCGGTCGCCGTTTGGCACTGGGCAACTTCAAAGAATTGAATGTAATCATCAAAGGTGACGTGGATGGTTCAGTGGAAGCTTTAAGTGATTCATTGCAGAAACTTTCTACCCAGGAAATCGCGGTACGTGTGGTACACAAGGCAGTAGGCCAGATTTCTGAAAGTGATGTATTGCTGGCAACAGCTTCTGATGCGATCGTCGTGGGCTTTAACGTTCGTCCTTCTTCACAGGCCAGCAGGCTTGCGGAAAATGAAGGTGTACAGATTAAAATGTATTCCATCATCTACAACGCGATTGAAGAAATCAAGAGCGCTATGGAAGGGATGCTTGAACCTAAAGTGGAAGAAAAAGAAGTTGCTACGGTGGAAATTCGTGATGTATTCAAATTTGATAAGGCCACTGTTGCCGGTTGTTACGTTACCGATGGTAAAGTTAAACGCGACAGCAAGATCCGTCTATTCCGCGATGGCATTCTTATCTATCCAAGACAGGAAGGCGCCTTTGCAGAACTCGGCAGCTTAAAACGCTTTAAAGATGATGTAAAAGAAGTAGCGCAGGGCTATGAGTGCGGTTTAACGCTGAAGAATTTTGCAGACATCGCTGTAGGTGATACACTTGTAGCTTACGAAGAAGAAGAAATAAAACGTACATTATAAGGAGGATTTAAATCCTGAAAGAAAAGCACCGGTGTAAGCCGGTGTTTTTTTATGCTAGTAAAACTTGTAAAGCCTTTCAAAATGCAACCGAAAGCCTGCTGCCCTTTATTTTTTGTTAAAAGCCTTGCAAAACGGGAAGTTCAATAACTGAATAGCTATTTTTGAAAGCATTTTCCTATTATGAAAAAATTCATTTTTGTATCTCTGGTTGCAGTATTAGCTATCGTGGTTACTGCAACTGCGCAAACCCAAAAGGTGCTTGCAGATAAGATCGTGGCCCAGGTGGGTGATAAAATCATTTTGCGTTCTGATATAACCAACGGTGAGGCGGATTATATCAGGCAAAGCCAGGATAACCAGGCCCCCCTTCCTCCAAACCTGCGATGCGCCCTGCTGGAAGGTCAGTTGGTAAGAAAAGCCTTGATGTTGCAGGCGCAGAAAGATTCATTACCGTTAAGTGATGATGAACTCGAAGGTGCGCTTGATAATCGCCTGCGTTATTTCGTTAGCATGTACGGCGGTAAAGAGGTGCTGGAGCAGATTGCCGGCAAAACTGTTTATCAGATAAAGGAAGAATTCAGACCTTCTGTAAAAGAAGAAATGCTTGCAGATCAGATGCGCAAGAATATTTTACAAAACGTAAAAATCACGCCAACGGAAGTAAGAGATTATTTTACAAAAATTCCTACCGATAGCCTTCCTTTTTACGAAAGCGAACTGGAGATCAGCCAGATCGTTCTGTTCCCAAAAGCCAATAAAGATGTAGATGAATATGTGGTTAATGAATTACTGGCGTTGAAGAAACAGGTGGAAAGCGGGCAAAAGAAATTTGATGCGTTGGCAAGGCTTTATTCGGAAGAACCGGCAGCAAAGGAATCCGGCGGACAATTAAACATTAACAGGTCTGCCAAAAATATGGACCCCACTTTTCTTTCTGCAGCTTTCCGTTTGAAAGAAGGCCAGATTTCCAACGTGGTGAAATCAAAATTTGGGTTGCATATCATACAAATGGTTAGTCGTAACGGAGAAGATGCGGTGGTAAGACATATCATCAAAATACCTCCTGTAACAAACGATGAAATCAATGCATCCAAAGCTAAACTTGATAGTATCCGTGAGAAGATTGTGAATGAAAAGTTCCCTTTCAACGCCGCAGTGAGCAGGTTTAGTGATGATGAAAACAGCAAAAACAGTGGTGGTAATGTAATGGCGCCTGATGGATCAACCTACGTAACCATCGACCAGCTTGATAAAGACATGGTACTTTCTATTAAGGATATGAAAGCCGGTGAAATTTCAAAAGCAGTAACATTCACCAGTGAAAGAGGTTCTAAAGGTGTAAGAATCATTTATCTGAAAAGCCGAAGCGAACCTCACCGCGAAAACCTGAAAGATGATTATAACAAGGTTGCTCAGCGTGCATTGGAGATTAAAAAAGATAAGGTAATGCGTGATTGGTTTGAAGAACACATTCCTACTTATTATGTGAACATTGACCAGGATTTTGGCGATTGCGAAAACATCGCAGAATGGAAAGAAGTAGCGGCAAAAAATGCAATGAGATAACTCTCCCCGAAAGATAAATTTCAAGAGCCTGTTCTAACCGAACAGGCTTTTTCTTTTATTAACAATTAAAATTTGGAATAAATAGATGTATGTACATATATTTGTGTAGTGAAATTAGAACAGGCCATAAAAAGTACAAAATTCAAAAGTGAAATGCAGAAAGCAGCACTCAATATATTGTATACTGCCTGGTGGTTAAAAACAATCATGAGTAAAGAGTTGAAAGAATACGGTCTTACACATGAGCAATATAATGTATTACGTATACTTAAAGGAAAACATCCTGAACAGATGTGCGTAAGAGATATCGCCAGCAGAATGATAGAGAAAAGTTCCAATGTGCCAAGGATTATAGATCGTTTGGAGTTAAAAAAACTCGCAAAAAGAAATACTTCGACACATGATAAAAGAGAAACAGCCATAACAATTACGCAGGCAGGACTTAACATGTTAGAGATTACCACCAGCAAAATAGATAAGTTATACAGTGAGACAGTGCCTATCAGTGAGCAATCTGCATTACAGTTAAACGGCCTTCTTGAAGAGCTGAGGGAGAAAGAAGATTAATTTTTTTTGATTATATAGATGTATATACACGTATAATTAACAAAGCAAAAAGAGGAGTGATACAATGAAACCAAGAAACATTCAACATATTATTTACGCAGCTACCTATAACATGGGTGGGTTTCCGGTAAGGCAACCCATTCCTTCAAAAGAGCTGGAAAATCTCGATCCGTTTTTGTTACTACATCATGCAGATGTAAAGGTTCCTGAACATGTGCCTGTAAATAAAGCAGGTGTAGGACCGCATCCGCACAGGGGATTTTCGCCGGTTACTTTCATTTTCAAAGGCGGTGTACACCACCGGGATAGCCGGGGCAATGACAATACGATTTACGCTGGCGGAACACAATGGATGAATGCCGGTATGGGCATTATTCATAGCGAAAGACCTCCTGTTGATATTCATGAAATCGGCGGCAGACAAGAGATTATCCAGCTTTGGGTAAACACGCCTGCCAAAGACAAAATGAAACAGCCTGCCTATTTTCCGGCAACGGCAGAAGAGATTCCTTACTTCAAAACAGATGATGGCCTGGTGAAAGTGAATATTGTTTCAGGCAACATCAACAGCATTAAAGGGCCGGTTCCTGCAACATCTCCGGTGAATACTTACACCGCTGAATTTAAAACCGGTGGAAAATACTTTTTTACCATCCCGGCATCGCACAACGCTTTTATCTACCTGTTAGATGGCGCAGCAAAAGTGAATGGCACAGAAGTAAAAGGCAAATATGCTGTGGTGTTTGATAAGGATGGTGAAGGTTTTGAGATTGAAGCATTGGAAGACACCCGGATTTTTATAGGCACGGGCGAACCGCTGAACGAAAAGATCGCTTCTCATGGCCCTTTTGTAATGAATTCGGAAACAGAATTGCTGGAAGCTTTCCGCGATTATGAAATGGGAAAGATGGGCGTATTAATAGAAGACTAAACTTATCCAACAACAATAAATTTTCAAACTTTTAAATAACAAACAAAATGGCAACTTTTAAAATTGATGCAGCACACTCAGAAGTAAACTTTAAAGTAAAACACCTGATGATTACCAACGTAACCGGTGGTTTTACAAAATTTGATGGCACACTGGAAAGCAACACACCTGATTTTACAGATGCTAAAGTAACTTTTGAAGCAGATGTAGACAGCATTACTACCAATAACGAACAACGAGACGCGCACCTGAAAGCGGATGATTTCTTTGCCGCTGACAAATTCCCAAAACTCACTTTCGTATCTACTGGTATTGAGAAGAAAGATGATGAAGAATATGTACTGAAAGGAAATCTTACTATTCGTGACGTTACCAAACCAGTTGCGCTTAAAGTAAACTACGGTGGTACAGCCACTGATCCTTGGGGACAGGTAAAAGCTGGTTTTGAAATTGAAGGCAAGATCAATCGTAAAGAATTTGGTTTAAGCTTTCACGCAGTAACTGAAACCGGTGGTATTATGCTTAGTGATGAAGTAAAGCTTACGCTGCAGATACAGGTAATTAAACAAGCGGCCTAATCTATCCATACAAACTCACTACAACATCTCTTATTTTTTAAACTTGAAAATGATATGAAACTCGCATCCAAACTTTTTATTTCCGCAGGTATTTTACTGGCCGCTTGTCAAAGCGCCCCTAAAGCAGATGAAGCTGCAACTGCAGAAAAACAGGAAGCAGCCGCTGCAACCGGAGCATCTTATAAAATAGATACTACCAGCAGCCTTGTAACCTGGGCCGGCACCAAACCTACCGCTACACATACCGGAACTTTTAAAATTAAAGAAGGAAATGTAGCCGTTGAGAACAGTGCATTAACCGGTGGTTCTTTTGTAATTGATATTGCATCTTTGGTGGATAACGATTTAACAGGTGAATTCAAAGGCAAACTGGAAGGCCATTTAAAAAGCCCTGACTTTTTTGACGTAGCCAAATTTCCTACCGCCAAATTTGAAATCACAAAAGTTGAAACATTTGACAGCACTAAACAAAAGAGCCTTTTACCGGGTGCAACTCACCTGTTAAGTGGTAACCTTACTTTAAAAGACAGTACTAAAAATGTAACCTTTCCTGCAATTGTAAATGTTACTACTGATGCAGTTACCGCACAGGCTAACTTTAATATTGACCGTACAGATTGGGGTATGAATTATAAAGGGCCAGACAATCCGCAGGATTGGGTAATTAAAAAAGAAGTGAATTTACAGCTGAACGTGAAGGCTGCTAAATAAGTGTAAGAGTGAATGGTGAATGGTCAGTGGTGAATATAAGGAACGCGGTTTCTTAAGACAGGCATAATGATAGCTTACTTTTATTGGGGTGACTCAAAAAACAGGATTAACTTATTGATAATTCCCATTGACCATTCACATTTATAAATCAATAACAATGCAATCAATCTTCTTTCCCGCCAATGAGCGTGGCACTAAGAACACCGGGTGGCTGCAAAGCAATTTCAGTTTTAGTTTCAGCAGTTATTATGATCCGCGGAAGAATGGTTTTGGCTTGCTGAAAGTATTCAATGATGACTTTGTACAACCCGGTAACGGCTTTGGCCTGCATCCGCATATGAATATGGAAATCATAAGCATTTTGCTGCAGGGTAAGATGAATCATAAAGACAGCATGGGTTACGGCGATGTGGTGCAGAAAGATTGGGTACAGATTATGAGCGCGGGCAGCGGGTTAAGACATGAAGAATATAATGTAGGTGAAGACGAGGTGAATTTTTTACAGATTTGGATTGAACCGAAGTTGCAGAATATTAATCCTCGCTACCAGCGCAGGCATTTTCCGGAAGAAAGGCGAAAGAATAAATTACAGACTGTAATTAGTAACGATGAAGGGCAGGAACATTGCTGGATTAACCAGAATGCAAAAATAAGCCTGGGATATTTTGAAGCGGGAAAGAAGATTGCATATACCCTTAATCCCCTTAATAAAGCCGTTTTCATTTTCCTGGTAGATGGCAGCATAGCGGTTGAAGACATTCAACTTGGCAAAAGAGACGCTGTTGGAGTTTGGCAGACCGGGAATATTGATATTTCCTGTGTGGAAGAAAGCAGGTTTGTGGTTATTGAGGCGCCGGTGAATCATTAGTGTGATTTTTGATTGTGTTTGGGAATTGAGTATCTTTATATACGGTTTCTCATATCAAAAAACACAATTAAAATAGCGGCTATGCTGGAAATTGTTGAGAATTACCTGCTGCTTAAAAAGCAGATAGGTCAATTAATTAAAAAATCCGGTTATCGCAATGATTTCATCGCACAGAAGATCGGCATGCGGTCAGATTATTTTGCCGTAAAGAAACAACGTGGCAACTGGTCTGATGAGGAGGTGTTGAAGATTATCAGCGTTATACAAAATGAAGATGTAAATGAATACTTTGATTCATTGCTGATTAAAAAAGCTTTTCCAGGCGATACCGTTTCCGCTACGGAATTTGAAAAGCAAATGGGATGGTCGTAATAATTGAACAAAGATTTATAGACCAATTGAAAATTTGTCCGCCCGCTTTCCAATTAAAATTCAGAAAGGCTTACCAGCAATTAAAGGTTGTTGACCGGCCTGAAGAAATTAAAGGAGTTGTGCGCATCAACCGTTCTTTGTATAAGCTGATAATAGAAGAAAGTAGAATCTCTTTACGATTTAACGGGCAGGAACTTACGATTGGGTGTTTCTTATACAATCAATTTTACAGATCACCTGATAATGAATAGAAACGGCAGGTAATAGTCAGCATCCCCGGTCAAGAAATGTGCAGAACGATGAAAGGATTGCGACGCAACACAGATGCCATCTGTATAAAAACTGGTATCTAAAAAAGGATAGTCAAATGAACATTGAAATTGTAGCAGGAAGCCCCAGCAAAGGCAGCGTAACTTATCGCATTGCCTTGTTTTTAAAGAAATACCTTTCTGCAAAAACAGAACATCATATTAATATTATTGACGTTCGCGACTGGCAATTTCCGCTACTGCAACAGGAAGTGTTTAAGTCTGCAGAACAGGCGCCGGAAGCATTGCAGCCGCTGGCAAAACGCATGTTCCAGGCCAACGCTTTTATTTTACTCACGCCCGAATACAACGGCAGTTATACACCTGCCTTAAAAAATATATTTGATCATTTTCCCAAGCAAACGCATAAAACGTTTGGCATAGTAACCGCATCACCCGGTGCTTTAGGCGGCATAAGGGCAAGCCAGCAGATTCAATTATTGATCAATGCGCTGTTTGGTATCGGTTCTCCTTATATGCTGGTTACGCCGCATGTAGATAAAAAGTTTGATGCGGAGGGAAATTTGCTGGATGCAGCTTTTCAAAAAAACATTGATGTGTTTGTAAATGAATTCCTGTGGCTTGCAGAAAATCTGTCACCGGAATTACATCCGCAGCAATAACATTGATACTTGTAACACTTTTCTTTTATTAAACGAATCTTAAAAGCGTTTATAAATGGAAAGACAGTCGTAAATTTGCGGCTTCTTTTTAAACTCCATCATGAGCGACGAGATAAAACATGAATGTGGCCTTGCTTACATTCGTTTGAGACGGCCTTTTTCTTATTATTTACAGAAGTATGGTACGGTAATGTATGGCCTTAACAAGCTGTACCTGCTCATGGAAAAACAGCATAACCGTGGCCAGGACGGCGCCGGTATAGCTGCTGTAAAGCTGGATGTGGAACCGGGTTACCCCTACCTGCACCGCAGCCGCAGTAATGCCCAGCAACCTATTGCAGATATATTCGCAAAAATTGGCGCAGAGATACACGAGATGGAGAAGTACCTGCCAGATATTAAAAAGAAACCCGGATTAATGAAGGGGCATGTACCATTCCTGGGTGAACTTTTGTTAGGTCACCTTCGCTATGGTACGCAGGGTAAGAACAATGTAGAGTTTTGTCATCCTTTCATAAAAAGAGATCTTGTTCCCGGTAAAAATCTTGCATTGGCCGGGAATTTTAATTTAGTAAATACGGAAGAGCTTTTCGACCTGGTAAATATCAAGCCGGGAGAATTTCAGAAGCAGAGTGATCTTGCCGCGATGATGGAGGTGGTTCATCACTTTTTATCGCAGGAAGACGAGAAGAATCCCAATTGCGCAGATATTGCAGAAGTATTAAAGAAAGCAACCCCGCTTTTTGACGGTGGTTACACCATTGGTAGTTTGATAGGCAATGGTTGCAGTTTTGTAATGCGTGATGCGCATGGCATTCGCCCTGCCTATTATTATATTAATGATGATGTTATTGTAGCCGCAAGTGAACGTTCTTCCATCCGCACCACTTTTAATGTGGGTGAAAATGAAGTACATGAACTGATGCCCGGCAACGCGTTGATTGTAGACGCCAGCGGTGAATATAAAATTGAACAGGTGCTTGAACCCAAAGAAAGAAGGGCCTGCAGCTTTGAACGTATTTATTTCAGCCGCGGCAGTGATGAAAAGATTTACAGGGAAAGAATTGCACTGGGACATCACCTGAGCAAGCCGGTACTGGAAGCCGTGAATTACAGCCTGAAGAATACCATCTTCTCTTATATACCCAATACAGCCGAGGTAGCTTTTTACGGATTGGTGAAAGGCATGGAGGAATATCTTAACAAGATTAAGATAGAACGTATCCTTAGCTGGGGAACCGATGTTACGGAAGAAAAACTTTCCGAAATGGTGAACCGTAAAATTCGCCAGGAAAAGATTGCCATTAAAGATGTTAAGCTTCGCACTTTTATTACCGAAGACAGCAGCCGTAATGAAATGGTACAGCACGTATACGATATTACTTACGGCACCGTTTTAAAAGATGAAGATACCCTGGTGGTAATAGATGATAGTATTGTTCGCGGTACCACGCTTAAAGAAAGCATTGTTAGAATGCTGGCCCGTTTATATCCGAAGAAGATCATTGTTGTTTCTTCTGCGCCCCAGATCCGTTACCCTGATTGCTATGGTATTGATATGAGCAAGCTGGGTGATTTTATTGCCTTTCGTGCAGCCATTGAATTATGGAAAGACCGTGGCGAGGAAAGTAAACTTGACGAGATTTACCAGCAATGTAAAGAGCTGCAACGCACCAGTCAGTTGCATACAGAAAACCTGGTGAGGTTAGTGTACAAACCCTTTACGCCGGAAGAAATTTCTGATAAAATCGCACAACTCATTACACCTCCCGAAGTGAATATACCGGTACAGGTTATTTATCAAACCATTGAAGACCTGCATGCCAGTTGCCCCACCAATACCGGTGATTGGTACTTTACGGGTAATTATCCAACCCCCGGCGGTAACAGGGTAGTAAACAAAGCCTTTATTAATTATATGGAAGGTAAAAATGTGAGAGGTTATTAATAGTAATACTATCCTTTTTTCTACATTATCAGTATATTTGAATACTGTGTGTTTAAACATGCGGATTCATATCCAGGCGCTTTTGAACTAATAATTTTAGTTCCTGCTTATCAAAAAAAGATAATGCCTTCGGCCAGGACTTTACTGCGATATACAAAAGCTAACAACCAGGACAACTTTTTTAATCGATGATTGTTATAATCGATATTAATTGATAAACAGCCATCGGGCATTTTGCTAACGTTACATACACCACTTATTTAATTGTTGAAGGAATATTACAACGCTTTCATTAGATGAAACATCTCATTCTTATTCGCCATGCCAAGAGCAGTTGGGATAACCCACTGCAAAAAGATTTTGACCGACCGCTCAATGACCGTGGAATCCGGGATGCACCTGTAATGGCCAAAAGGCTTAAAGATAAGAAGGTGGAAATTGATGCTTTTATATCAAGCCCGGCGGTAAGGGCGCTTGAAACTGCACAGTATTTTGCAGAAGCTTATGATCTTAAGAGAAAAGACATCATACAGGAAAAAGATTTGTACCACGCTTCGGCCGATGCACTTTTTGATTTTGTAACCCAACTGGATGATGCCAATAACAACGTTGCAGTTTTTACACATAATCCCGGCCTTACTGAATTTGCCACAGAGTTAACCACCGTGAATATTGACAATGTTCCTACCTGCGGCATTTTCGCTATTAAACTCAACGCAGAAAGCTGGAAAGATTTTGGCGAAGCGGAAAAGAAATTCTGGTTTTTCGATTACCCTAAAAATGACTGATCACTCAGGAATTTCCTGGAAGATATTTACTGATAAACGCCTGCATTACTTGATGCAGTTGATCTCCAGGTAAGTCCGGTAAATTATATGGGAAAATTGTAGCTTTTGCCATTTCTTCCGGCAGATCGTTTTCCTGGGTACAGGTATAACTCCATTTTTGTTGCAGCAGATGTTTTGCAAGATATTCCTGTTCTGTTTGCCCAGGAGTTGGTATCAGCAGCGCTTTTTTCTTCATTTGCAGCAATTCCATCACCGTTGTATAACCGCTGCGGCTTAAAACATATTCACTTTCCTCAAAAGCTTTTTGTAATTCATTCCCTGCAAGATGGCTCACGATTTTTACAGCAGTACCAACCTGCTCTTCTTCATTTAACCCCGGCTTCCCCCTCGCAAAAAGTACATTTCCTTTTAAGTAAGGAATTGCAGCACGGATCTTTTCTTCCAACAAACTGCGTTGCGGCTCCGGGCCGGACAAGAGCATCAGCCAGTCGTATTTTTTAACACGATTGCCCGTGGTTTTGATCCTTGATAGCGGCCCAAGATATTTCACAGGTACGTCAGGTAATTTGCCGGGATGCGACAATGAACCAGCGATATTGATATTTCCCTCAAGGTCTGGCACCCAGCATTCTGTGTAGCGGTTGATATACCGGTAATTGATTTGCCTGATTAGTTTTTCAAGCCAGTTAAACGGCGCCTTTATCTGTAACTGGTGCGTTATAAATATACAGGGCACTTGTTTGGTATATAAGCCAAAGCGGTTATCAGAAATTACCGCATCAATCTTCCTCTCGATGATTGTTTGCTGCAGCCACCGGTTTTCTTTCCTGATCTTTTGCAGAATTTTAGGAGACTGCCGCAAAATCTTTAACGGTAACAAACGTTTATTATTGGTATAGGTAATATGGTAACCTTCCAATAAAAGAAAGTCAATGTGCGGAAATTCTTTTTGTAATAATGATAACCTTTCGCCATCGCAGGCAATGGTAACTTTGCAGCAAAGGTTTTCCAATATTTTTACCAGGGGGATGCAACGTGTGGCATGGCCAAGCCCCCAATCCAGCGGGGCAACTAAAAAATGGTATGGTGTCGATTTACTTATTTAGATAATTTTTAATTACTTGTGTTTCAAAAAATAGTTATTTTGAGGAGACAATTTATGAAGAGAATAGTAAACATTGGTATTGTTTTGTTGTTATTGTGTGCGTTAGCGGTAACATCGTGCAACCGGAGTATGTATGGAAACAGTGGCAAAAGCTGTGGTTGCGCAACGAAGCGACAAGTTGGTTAGTTAGAAAAATCATCATACGTAAAAACCAGTGGCAATGAAGTCTATGGGTAACAGGGATTTACTGGTACTTACAAAAAGCTTTAAAATGAGCCCGCAGGAACTTGAACACGAAGTTGAGTTTTTGCATAGCTTGTTGTATCATGCAGAAAGTATGGATGTATTTTGCCTTGCCAATGAAATAATTGATGTAAACCGTTACAGGATTATTCAAAAACCATTTGCCATCTGGAGAATGGTGCGGGCCGGGGCATTAAAGCCTTTTGTTTTTATCAGTAACAAGAATTAGTCAAGATATATTGATTAACCCCAAAAATGTTTAACTCTGTCCGTCAGCCGGACAGAGTTTTTTATGCGCTTGATTATATCATTTAAACAAGTCTTTTCAGCACCGTTTCCAGCTTCTCAAACATCTCATCCAGCTCTTCCAGTTTAATAGTTCCTACGCTTAACCGGTACCATGGCGATTGCCCTGATGCACCAAAAGCGTAGAATGGTACAATAGCCAGCTTGGCTTCCCGCAATAAATAATCAGTAACATCTGATTGGTTTTCCAGCTTCTTACCATCAACCGATTTACCCGCAAGATCCATCCTGACCGTCAAGTAAATGGCCGCCTGCGGTGCAACCGCATCAACCTGGTAGCCTTTAGCTTTCAGCGCCATGATACCATCATATACCCGATGCAATCTTACTTCCAGGGCTGATTTGTGTTCCGCCAGAAATTGCTGAACCAGTGCTCCCTGCAATAAATATTTAGCCACCGCTTTCTGCTCTGCCATAGGCGCCCATGCACCAATATGACTTAACAACGCCTTCATTTTGGCAATAAATCTTGCCGGGCCAAAACTCCAGCCAACACGTACGCCTGTGGCAGCAAACGCTTTGGAAATACCATCCACAAATACGGTATATTCCTTCATAGCCGGTCTTAGGGAAACAGGATTATAATGTTGGGTATCACCAAATGTGAGCACCCCATACATTTGATCAAACATGAGGTATAGCTTCTTTTCTCCTTCGCCTCGTCGTTTATTCTCTTCAAGCACCAGGTCACAGATTTTTTCCATTTCCTCTTTGCCAAGTGTTGTACCGGTTGGGTTTTGTGGTGTACACAAACAAATTAAAGCAGCACCCTTTATATGCGGGGCAATGTCTGCCGCAAGTGGCATAAAGTTGTTTTCCACTGTCGCCTCAATCATGCAATGTTCACCTTCATTCATGTGAACATAGTGATTGTTATTCCAGGATGGAACTGCGTAAATCACCTTATCACCCTTATCAATGATGGTTTTAAAAATGGCATAGATCAAAGGGCGCCCGCCGGAAGCTACCTGTATTTCTGAAGTAGTGTATTCCAATCCCTGGTTGTCTTTCAGAAATGAAGCGATGGCGGCACGCAGTTCAAGTACACCATCTCCCGGAGGATAGTTGGTATTGTTTTCCCGGTAAGATGCAACAATCAGGTCTTCCAGTTCTTTTGGTATCGGGAAAATATGCGGGTCAAAATCACCGATCGTATAATTATAAATTTTCTCCCCCAGCCTGATGCGTTCATTGATCTCGTTGCCCATGCGCACGATCTCAGAGCCGATAAGCGTTTCCGCCAGATTGCTTAACCTGTCCATAATTCAATGCTTTCAGTTGGTAAAGTTACGTTTAAGCCAACGTTGCCATCATAAAACCGGCTATAAAGATGTGAAAAATCACATTGGCGAGACAAGCGGTTCATCTTTACTTTGAAAAAATTATTTATTTAATATCCCCAAAAATTTACCATCCGAAAAACATTTACTTATGAGTACCAACTGGAACGACGCCGCAAAAAAGATAAAAGCTTTTAAAACCTATATGAAAGGTGCGCCGAAAAGTGTACCTGAAAAAAAAGGATACCTGCTTACAAGAGAAATGATTGAAGAGCTCTTGGAGCAAAACGAATGCAAACTGGATGGTATCCGCCTTTATTTTGGCGCAGATATGATTGAAGATTTTATGGTACCCACGCTGGTAATTGTTGGCTGTGAAAAAGATGGTGATGGCAAGTATAATGACTTTGGCGTACCCGAAAAGAACTTAAAAACGCTTGCGGTAAATACATTTGCTGCAGTTGCCGCCAATGGCTCATCAAAAGTTGGTAAAGGGTTACCCTGCCCTACTGAATGTAGCAAACCAAATATGTTAAATAGTTAAGCATGGATTACGGGCTTATTCAAAGCGTTTTAAGGTATGACGCATATATGCCTTTATTGGCAGTACTTATTTATTTCTTTCTTTATAAAAGGATAAGAAATAAAGAAACGCTGATACTGATTTACCTTATCATTAGCATTGTATTCGCCTGTTTTACCAACTACCTCGGGTATTATAATATCAATAACCTGGCATACTATCATTTTTATACCCTCTTTGAGCAATTGTATGTTTCGGGTTACATCCTGTACAAAACCACGGGCAAGATGTTTTCTAAAGTATTCATCGGCATAAATGTTTGTTTTACGTTGTTTTGGCTGTTTGATGTTTCCTTCCTGGAATCACTGGAAGAGTTTAACAGCAATACTGCAACATTGTCCGGGTTGATCATTTTACTGCTCTGTATGAATTACATGCTACGGCTGGCCAAAAGTGATGATATTCTTCATTTTCAAACCTCACCTACCTTTTGGATCATCAGTGCGTTTCTTATATTCAGTGCAGTGAGTATTCTTGTTTTTGCAGTATATGCTTTTTATACCAAATACGGGGTACAGGAGGGGCGACGTGTTTTTAGAGTGATGCGGGTTACTATATTTGCGAAATTCATTATGATCTCAATCGGTCTACTATGTTACAAACAACGCCGCCATTCAATACAACGTACATTGTTATTGTAGGCTCAGTTGTAATACTGTTTTTTGTTGTTTTCTTTTACCTGCTTATCATGCAGCTTCACCGCAGGCGTACCATACATCAAAAAGAAATGATCGACCTTAAAACCCAATATGAACAAACAATCCTGAAGGCGCAACTGGAAATACAGGAGCAGACCTTTCGTAACATCAGCCAGGAAATACACGATAATATTGGCCAGGTTTTAAGCCTGGCCAAACTTAACCTGAACACTTTTGGCGCCACCCCTACTCCCGAAAAGATTGCGATTACGGAACAGTTACTTGCCAAAGCTATCAGTGACCTGCGGGATTTGAGCAAGAGCCTCAACACAGAAAAAATAACAGATATCGGTCTGCAGGCTGCCATTCAGCACGAGCTGAACCTGGTAGAAAAAGCGACCAATATCAAAACAAGTTTCAGGTGTAATTGTACGGAGTTGTACCTTAGCCCTGAACAAACGATTGTTGTCTTTAGGATGATGCAGGAGAGTATCAATAATATTCTCAAACATGCAAAAGCCAACCTTATCAGGATTGAAATTGACGCAACCCAGGAGTATTCAGATATAAGGATCATAGATGACGGGCTGGGTTTTGAGCCCGAAAAACTGGAAAGTGGCAAAACCGGTATTGGTCTTAAAAGCATCAGGCAACGGGTAGCGCTTATAGGAGGAACGGTAGATATACAATCGGCACCGCAACAAGGAACGACCGTTTTTATTCATATTGAACATACGCATAAATCTCCCGCCGCATGATAAACATCGCATTGGTTGATGATCACGGATTACTACGCAGTGGTCTTGCTTCCGTTATAAGCAGTTTTGGTGACTATAAAGTTGTTTTTGAAGCCGATAATGGCAAGCATTTTATTGAGCAACTAAAGAAATATCCCGAACCGGAAATTGTATTGCTGGATATCACCATGCCCGAAATGGATGGCTTTGAAACCGCGCAATGGATAAAAGAAAACAAGCCTGAAATTAAAGTATTGGTATTATCGATGATGGATAATGATGCATCCATCATTCGCATGCTTAAACATGGCGCTAAAGGTTACATATTAAAAGACAGCAAACCGGATATTCTGCGGTCTGCACTGAATGATGTAATGAATAAAGGATTTTACCTGAATGAACTGGTGACCGGCAAACTGGTTCACTTTATTAATCATTCAGATAAAGACAGCAAGGAAGCTTATGCCGTTTCTTTAAATGATAAGGAGATAGAATTTCTGAAACTCTGCTGTACCGAAAAATCCTATAAAGAAATTGCAGACTCGATGGATGTAACGCCACGTACAGTGGAAATGCACCGCAGTAATTTATTTGATAAACTGGGAACTACTTCAAGGGTGGGATTGGTGCTTTACGCCATCCGCAACGGAATGGTGAAAATATAGGTGTGCGCGAAAATAAAATCGGATGGTAGTCTTGCTGGCTGCCATCCGATTTTTATTTGTTGGTTATTGCTTTTCGTTGTACTTCTTTTCCGCTTCTTTGGCTTTTTCAAAGTCCAGCACTACGCCATTAATGCAATAACGCAAACCGGTAGGTGGCGGCCCATCTTCAAACACATGGCCCAAATGGGCTTTGCAGCGGCCACATTGTACTTCGGTGCGACTCATACCATGCGTATTATCCGGTGTATAAATAATTGCAGCCTTGCTAACGGGCTGGTAAAAACTTGGCCAGCCGCAACCGCTTTCAAATTTTGTATCGCTTTTAAATAATGCATTACCACAGGCTGCACAGTAATAGGTTCCCACTTCTTTAGAATCTTCAAACTTGCTGGTCCATGGTCGTTCTGTTCCTTTTTCCCTGGCGATATAATACACTTCCGGAGAAAGTACTTTTTTCCATTCTTCCTCACTCATCACCACCTTATTCGTATCAGTTCTTGAATAGGTTGTGTTCTTATTATTTGCTGTATTTTCCATCTTTTTATCCTCTTTTTTAACGGTTTGAGAATAACATCCCTGCATTAAAAGGCCAAAGGCCATCAGAAATATAAAGAGCTTAAACTTCATATTTAATATTTTGAATAACATACGCTTACCTTATATCAACAGTTTGTTCTATTAAATGGTTTAACGCTTTTTTGGGTAAACGATAAAAATTTTGCAAAAACCTTTTCGTATTTGTCAAAGAGTTTTAAGCGTCAACCTTTATATTTGTCGTTCATCTAATTTCTGCTATTAACATGTTTAACATCATTTTATTCGGCCCTCCGGGTAGTGGTAAAGGTACGCAAAGTGAGAAGCTCATCGAAAAATATGGTCTCATTCATTTAAGCACCGGCGATCTTCTTCGCAAAGAAATGAAAGAAGGCACACCGCTGGGGCTGGAAGCAAAGGGATTGATTGAAAAAGGGCAACTGGTTCCCGATGAAGTGGTGATTGGCATGATCAGCGCGGCTTTGGAAGCCAATCCTGCCGCGAAAGGTTTTTTGTTTGATGGATTTCCCCGTACCGTGGCACAGGCAGAAGCGCTGGACAAACTGCTCAGCCTTAAGAAAACAGCGATTGGCGTTGTGCTTGCTTTACGGGTGAATGAAGAAGAACTGATCAACCGCCTGGTTAACCGCGCAAAGACAAGCGGAAGACTGGATGACGCTGACCCTGTAATTCAGAAGAAAAGACAGGATGTATATAAAAATGAAACCTTACCGGTAGCCGCTTATTACAGCCAGTTTGATAAAGTGACAGAACTGGAAGGGGAAGGTACCATCGAAGAAATTTTTGAAAAACTCTGCCTGGAAATTGAATCCCGGAATAAATAAAGATTTTCTCTCCAAAACCAACCAACAGGCCCTGGCTCATTGCCGGGGCTTTTTGTATCAAAACATCATTCGGAAAAACCTGTTGTGCCCGTTACAATTTTTTAATCTTACAGAAGGCCGTCCCGGCTTTCAAGGACTAATGGTTTCCCGGTATACCATCCTATATTTGCGCATGCTTAAACAAACGTTACTAAAAGCGGCAGAGGCCGGCGCAGCAGAATTGATGCGCTATTTTAATACAGACTATAAGATTTTTAATAAGGAAGGCATTAATAACCCGGTTACAGAAGCAGACCATGCTTCAGAGAAAGCCATTTTTGAAGTCATCAGGGAAAGTTTCCCTGATCATCATATACTTAGTGAAGAAACCGGTGAAATTATACAGGACTCCAACTATAAATGGATCATCGACCCTATTGACGGCACGATCAACTTTGCCAATAATATTCCTATCTGCGCCATTTCTATTGGTATTGAGCAGGCCGGAAAAATGATCATGGGCGTAGTATATAACCCAAATATGAACGAGCTCTACTTTGCACAAGCCGGTTTTGGCGCCACATTGAATAATAAAAAAATAGAAGTGAGTAAAAAGACAGAAGTGGTAAAAAGCTGTCTTGCCACCGGTTTCCCTTATACCTACCTGGATTCACCAAACGGGCCGTTGCAGGTTTTTGAAAGGCTGATCAGGCAAGGAATTTCAGTGAGACGTTTAGGCAGCGCAGCCTTGGATCTTTGCTGGGTAGCTTGTGGCCGTTTTGATGGGTTTTACGAACATAAACTTCAACCCTGGGATAGCGCCGCAGGATTTTTAATTGTGGAAGAAGCCGGTGGAAAAGTAACGGATCTTTCCGGCAGCTACTACAATCCTTACCAACCCGGTATTGTGGCCACCAACACAAAAATCCACGATGAGTTATTGCTTTGGATAAAAGGGGAAAATAAATAATAAACCTTATCAAAGCGCATAGCTGATTTTTCTGGCCCACACACATTGTACCAGCGCTAATTTTTTTTACAATATTTTGCTTCCGTGTTCGTCTGCCTGAATAGAACGCTATTGTTCTGTTTAAAAAAATGTAGCTATGTACTACCATCATTCACATGCCGCAAAAGGCGATCACGGAAGCAGGCACAGGCACCACCAGCTTATCCGCAACACTCAACGGGCCGCAGTAAATATTTACAAGACAGAGAACAGCTATGAAATGCTGGTATTTGCGCCGGGCCGTATTAAGGAACATTTTAAGTTAGACCTGAAAGGGAATGAACTTACCGTTTCTTATACACCGCCGGAAGGTTTTCCAAGACCAGAATGGATCAGGCGCGAATATAGCCGTGGCGGCTTTGAACGTTCTTTCACGTTAGATGCCTCTATTGACGCTGAAAAAATATCAGCCAGGTATGAAGACGGCGTACTGCAGGTAAGCTTACCCGTATTGGCCGGTAAAGAAGAGCCACGCCATGAAATTGTAATTAGCTAAAAGGTATTACTGATACCAGCTAATGTTTTTCATGGCATCCGGGTTGCGTCGCAATCACTTCATCAGAAAACCAATTGGCATCGGTGAGGTTCCTGTAGTAACCCGTTTTGCCGGTAATAACACACTTTAGTTTTGCAACCGCTTTAGGCGGCGATGAGGCTGTCTCAAAAATATTGGGCAGCCTCTTTTTATTTGTATCCCCGCGAAACAAATTTTTCTTGATAAGATGCTCCGGGTCTTCATTTTATTTTTGATGCATCCTCGCCGATACGCTGTACTTATCTCAACATCATGTTTCCTAATAATTCCTAAATATTTTTTTACACGTAGGGGTATCCTTTTCATGCGTTGTCTTCAACTAAAAAAAGAATATGAGCAACATCACCCATGCTGTAAAAGCAACAACACTGCAACCCGCAATTATTGAAACAACGCTATCATTCACTAAGTATATATTTTATTACATCATTGTTCACGCATGGCACCTGCTGGCACAATTACTAAAGCCGCACCATTCCTAATTCACCTGTACAACTTAAACCTTCTTTATCATGAGTAATCATCAACATAGTCACGAAATATTACCGTTAAAAAAAATTAGCATTCTTCTTTTTTTATCCTGCTTTTACATTGCGGCAATGAGCCAGGAAAAGAAAAGCAATGTACATGTCGGGCTAATTTATCCCATTAGCAGCAATGGTTCAAAAGCAGGAGAATACAGTAACAAATTCTCTTTACATCTTATTGCAGGCTTATCAAGAAGTGAAACAGGCGTAAGCCTTGCCGGCATTTCAAATATTGTAAAAGATAGTGTGCATGGATTTCAAATGGCAGGTTTTTCCAACCATGTACAAAATACTTTACGCGGCGCACAGTTTGCCGGCTTCATGAACTATGTAAAGCATGATGTGCATGGCTTTCAGGCAGCAGGCTATTTAAATATCAGCGGTAGCTCCACCGGGTTTCAGTCTGCGGGCTTTGCTAATTTCGTTAAGAAAAATGCAGGCGTGCAGCTATCAGGATTTCTTAATAAAGCCGCCGATGTAAATACGCAGGTAGCAGGCTTTATCAATATCGCAAAGAAAGTAAAAGGTGTACAGGCTGCAGGCTTCATCAATATTGCTGACAGCAGCGATTATCCTATCGGCATCATTAACCTTGTTAAGAACGGAGAAAAGGCTTTTGCATTAACAACAGATGAAACGCTCACCACTTTGCTTTCCTTCAGATCCGGCGGACGGGTAATGTATGGTATACTGGGCATTGGTTATAATCTTAATTATACCGGCCAACACCTGTATGCACTGGAAGCAGGCATTGGTGCGCATCTTAAGCTAAGCAACCAGCTTCGTATTAATACAGAATTAACAAGCCTTGTTTTGGATGATTTTAAAAAAGGCGATTACTTACGCACGTCGTTAAAAATACTGCCTTCACTTAAACTGTCAAAAGCGGTAGAAGTGTTTGCAGGGCCTACCTTCAATTATATAAACCTTACACATGACAAAGCTGCAAGCCTTACCAAACACTACCTGTGGAGCAAGACAAGCAACGAACATTTTTATGCGCTTTATTTCGGTGCTACAGGCGGTATACAGGTAAATCTCTCAGCATTTAAACACCATACTACACTTTAATCAACATTATTATGAATACATCAAAACTTAAAGCATTTATCATCCTTATGATGGTTGTATATGCTTCCGCTTATGTGCAGAAATTATACGCACAGCAGCGTTTCACGGTAAATGGGTCTGTACGTTCTAAAAAAACGGGTGAAAGTATTATCGGCGCTTCCGTTACCGTAAAAGACAGGAATACGGGTGTAACCAGTAACGACTACGGGTTTTACTCTATAAGCCTTGAGCCGGGTTCTTATACGCTTTCAGTTTCCGCTGTTGGTCATGAATCTCAAACACTCACAGTAGAGCTTAACAAAAATGTTACGCTGAACATCCTGCTGGAAGATGAAGTGCAAAAGCTGGAAGATGTAACCGTAACATCTTCACGCGGCAGAAGCTTAAGCAGCCCGCAAATGGGTGCAGAAAGACTTTCCATCAGCGATACCAAAACAATACCTGTGATCTTCGGAGAAAAAGATATCCTTAAAAGTATACAGTTGTTGCCCGGCATAAAGTCTGCCGGCGATGGTAACAGCGGCTTTTTTGTAAGAGGCGGCTCTGCAGACCAGAACCTCATATTGCTGGATGAAGCACCTGTATATAACGCTTCGCACCTGCTTGGTTTTTTCTCCACGTTTAACTCTGATGCCATTAAAGATGTAATGGTGTACAAAGGCGGAATGCCTGCGCAATATGGCGGCCGGTTATCCAGCGTACTTGATATTAAAATGAATGATGGCAATAACCAGGATTATGATGTGAGTGGCGGTATTGGCGCTATCTCGGCAAAAGTGAATGTGGAAGGGCCGATACAAAAAGATAAGTCTTCTTTTCTTGTATCTGCAAGAAGAACTTATGTTGATGCCTTTCTCAAACTTTCCAAAGATTCTACCATCAATAATAACTCTCTTTATTTTTATGATCTGAATGCCAAACTTAATTACCAGTTGGGCAAACGTGACCGCTTATACCTCTCCGGCTATTTTGGCCGTGACCAGCTTGGTGTTGGCGAAACCTTTAAACTTAACTGGGGCAATGCTACCGGTACTTTAAGATGGAACCATATTTTTAGTAACAAGCTGTTCTCCAACACCTCACTCATCTTCAGCAATTACGATTACAAGATCACCATCAAGAGCGGCGCCAACGATTTTAAAGTGTACTCACAGATCAAAGACTGGAACCTGAAACAGGAATTTCAATGGTACCTCAATTCAAAAAACAATATACGCTTCGGGTTTAACTCCATCTATCATACCATGCGGCCCGGTGAAATCTCTTCGTCTGACAGCTCCAGTTTTAACGACCGTATTTTACAACGCCGCTATTCTGTAGAGAATGCAGTATATGCAGCCAATAACTGGAAAGTATCAAACAGGTTTAATCTTTCTTACGGCATGCGGGTATCTATCTTCAGCGTACTTGGCAGCGGCGATTTTTACGATGTAAATAACGATGGCAAAGTACTGGATACCATGAGTTATAAAAAAGGCGAGGTTGTAAAGACTTACGTAAATCTTGAACCAAGACTTGCGGCAAGTTATATACTGAATAACACAACCTCTGTAAAAGCATCTTATGTGCGCAATACGCAGAACCTGCATCTTATTTCCAACTCTACCACTTCCACACCAACAGATAAGTGGATCGCCAGCACCAATATCATCAAACCGGAAATATCAGACCAGGTTTCTCTGGGCTATTACAAAAACCTTGCAGGCAATAAGTATGAACTTACAGTAGAAGCCTATTATAAAACCATGCAAAACCAGATTGATTACAGGGATGGCGCCGATGTTTTTACAAATGATGTGATAGAAACGCAGCTTCTGTATGGCAAGGGAAGAGCCTATGGCATTGAGTGGATGCTGAAGAAAAAAGCCGGAAGGTTTACCGGCTGGATAAGTTATACCTTATCAAAAACAGAACGCAAAATAGATGGCATTAACAATAACCTGTGGTATAACGCGAGGCAGGACAGAACGCATGATATTGCAGTTGTAGGCACTTACCAGCTGAATAAAAAATGGACGCTTTCCGCCAACTGGATCTACTATACCGGGGATGCAGTCAGCTTTCCCAGCGGTAAATACAGGGTAGACGGGCAAATGGTGTATTACTACACTGAACGTAATGGTTATCGTATGCCATCCTATCACCGTCTTGATCTTGGCGCAATATTACAGTTAAAGAAGACCAGGAAATTCTCTTCTGAGCTGGCCTTTAGTTTATACAATGCATATGGCAGGGAGAATGCCTACATCATTGAGTTCCGTGATAAGAAAGATGACCCTAACAAAACCGAAGCTGTGCGTACGGCGCTCTTCAAATTCATACCTTCTGTTTCTTACAACTTTAAATTTTAACGAATGAAGACTTATCAATATATCAGCGTTCTTATTGCAGCAGTTCTTGTGTTTGGTTCCTGCCGTAAAGTGATTGACATCGACCTGAACAGCGCCGCAAAAAAATATGTGATTGAAGGGGTAATTACCAATCAGCAGGATTCTTGCAAAGTGCTTATCAGCCAGACCGTAAACTTTAGTGATGATAACAATGTGCCTGCTGTTAGTGGTGCCGTAATAACTATTACTGACGATGCGGGAAATGTTACCAATCTTACCGAAACAACAGCGGGAACTTATCAACCGGTTTCTTTTAAGGGAATTCCGGGCAAAACCTATCATTTGTCTGTAAAGATTGGGGAGGAGGTTTTTACCGCATCTTCCAAAATGCCGGCCCTTGTACCTTACGACAGCCTGTATGTTACAGAAACCACATTGTTTGACGGGCTTGAAAAATTAGCCACTATTGAGTACCAGGACCCGGTAGGTAAAGGCAATAGTTATCGCTACATACAATACCTGAACGGTAAAAGAGAGAAGACAATTTTTGTGGAGAATGATGAATTAACGGATGGCCGGTCTATAAAAACAGAGCTGCTTATTTTTGGCGATGACAGTGATACGAAGGAAGAACGTGACGCCAAAAAAATTAAAAGCGGTGATATACTTCGCGTTGATATGATGTGTATTGACCAGGCAGTTTATAAGTATTGGTACAGCCTGCTAAACAGTGCCACAGGCGCTAACCAGCAGGCAACACCGGCCAACCCGGTAAGCAACATCAGCGGAGGCTCGCTGGGTTACTTTAGTGCGCAGACCTATGATACCAAAACCATTACGGTACCATAGGGATTGCTTAATTTTTGAGCCTCATTTTATAGCTGAAATGAGGCTCAAAAAAATTGAATTTTTAACCCCGTTAGACTGGCTTCTTATGCAATTGATCAGGATATATTATAACATGTTTGTCAAAACAGGATTTTAGTAATGTAGCGCTGGTCAGAACACTGTGTTATGCATAGTTTCATAATCCTGTATTAAGTAGTAATCAATGGCAATCTTCTATTTATCTGAGGCCGATACATGATGATCACCCCACACCAATGCAAGGCCAATTACCCCAACAGTAAAGAAACCAAGCACCAGTGGAAAAACATTTGCTATCATCCAATGGCTGATAAGGGAACCTAAGGAAGCACCCACAAAAAAGAAGATCGTGCCATACACAGATGAAGCGATGCCCGCCATATTTCCCATAGGTTCCATGGCTAAAGCGCTGCTGTTGGGTTCAATGGCCAGGTTTATGGCCATTAACAATGCAACCGCAACAAAGAACAAGAGCATGGGCGGAGGATCTCCCAGCAAAATGGTAAACAACAGTAACACGGAAGCAACGACGGTATAAGCAACCAATAACCCTTTCATGGTACGTCTCGCTCCATACCTGGTGGATAGACGGGAATTCAGCAGCGTACAAAATGACATAAGCAGGCCGATGCTTGCAAAGATCCAGGCGAACAAACCAGGCCTGTTATATATTTCACCAACTATATGTTCTGAGCTGGAGACGTAAGAACTTAACCCGGTAAAGAGCAGCGTTGTAATAAAAGTGTACCGCAAAAAAATCCTGTTTGTTATCACCGACCTGATTGATCGTTTAATACTTGCAAGGCCAAGGCTGCTGCGCTGTTCTGGCAAAAGAGATTCCTCCAGCCTGAGTGACCATATAAACACGATCACCGCAAATAGCGGCGGTGTAAGGAATACCATTTTCCAGGAAAAAACAGACAGGATTGCCAAACCAAGGAAAGGTGCGAAAACAGGTGTTGAAAGAAAAATGGTAAACACGAGCGACATAACATGGGCCATTTTATCTCCCACAAACCGGTCACGCACGCCGGCAATCGTTGTCATAAATACAGCAGATGCACCTACACCGGCAATAAACCGTGCCACAAGCATCAACTGAAGGCTTGGTGCAAATGCAGCAGCAACACCCCCGATAATATAAAGAGGAAAACCAATTCGTAAAATAGCCAGCCGGCCAAAGCGGTCTGACAATATACCAAAACCAAGCTGTGCCACCTGGCCCATAAAAAAGAAAGAAATTATCTGGGCTATAGCAGTAGAATGCGGATCAAGTCCAAAATGTTTGCGCAGTTCACCAAATACGGGCAGCATAATATCAATACCCAAAGCGGTAAGCATCATGGTACATGCTGATAAAGCAATAAATTCACCCGGTTTCATTTTCATGTGTTGTTCTGTCTGGTCATCAATTATACATCAGGAAGTGGCCTCGTATTAAAATGTTCGTTCAAAACTACACTCAACATGTACCTTGAAAAGGGTGTATATCAGACTTTCTAACGGGCTGATGTAGACATTGAATACCAGGAATCTTTTATTTCACCTCCAACAGGTCGTAAGTAAAAAAATCAAATGCAGCCACACCTTTACCTGCGGTATATATACCGGCACGAACACTTCTGAAGCCACCAAGTGTGTTGGTATTGTAACCGGAAATATCATGCGATAAATCAACCTTTTGCCACTTTATGCCATCAAAACTGTAGTAATAATTGATGGTATTATGATCATTTGCCAATCGCAGCCATGCGGTTTTATTATGATACAACCCGCTTACTTTCCATGTGCTGCCTTTTACAACCTGGTAAATGCCATCCTTTTTCAGTGCCAACCCTACATGAAAATTGTTGTTATAATAAAGCAACAGACCTGCTTCAATGCTGTCTGTTTCAAGCGAAAGTTTAGTGGTTACCTGGTAGGCTTCATTCTTTGGTGTAACAAACAAGGGATTGGTATTTGTGCTATTGGTGCCATGTGCCTTAAGCAACAGATTTCCTTTGTGAAAAGAAAGCCGGTTCACCGCAGAATCATTGTTGAAAACATAGTGCGACGGCAGTTGCGGTGTTTCAAAATCGTCCCGGAAAGCAATGCCTTTCGCATCAGGAAACAAAGATCTTTCCCCAACGGTAAACCATCCATTTTTTTGCCAGTCGACAGAGGAGATAAGCACCTGGCGGCCGAGTGTATGCAAGTCTTTTTGGTAAGCATGGTATATCATATACCATTGATGATCTTTTGCCTGAAACACTGTTCCATGCCCTTTGCTCCACCAGGCATTTGCCCGCCCTGTACTATGAACTACCGGGTTATTGGGTGCATTTTCCCATGGACCATTAATATTTCCGGAGCGTGCAGCAACAGCCATATGGCTTGTTGGCGGGCCGGATGTTCCGCCCTGGGCGGCAACCAGGTAATAATAACCATCGCGGAAAAACAGCTTCGGCCCTTCCAGGCAAAAACACTCAATGCTCCATGTTTCAGGTATCTTCCATCCGGCATATACTTTTTGCTGCGGAGTAATCACTTTTGTACCGGATTCATCCAGCTTTGCAACATAACCATCACTCATATATAAATAACGGTTTCCTTTATCGTCGGCAATATGACCGGGATCAATTCCGGTAACCTCCAACTTTAAAGGCGAACTCCAGGGGCCTTCAGGTTTTTCCGCGGTTATCACAAAATTTTCCGCTCCTTTTTTGGTAAGCGCAGTAAAATAGATATACCATTTGTGTTGGTAATACTGTATGTCCGGCGCCCAAACATCTCCAACCTGGTTAAGCAATCCTGAACCTACCTGTTGCCAATGTTGCAGGTCTGTTGAGTACCATATAGGAAGTGAAGGGTTATCAAGGCCGGAAGAAGTAACCATATAATAGCCATTTTCCGCCACGGTAATGGAAGGATCAGGATAATTACCCGGCAGTATAACCGCCTCATGTTTTTGTGCAGTAAGCATGGTAGATAATAACAGGTAGCTAACTGCAAACAACCATTGCTTTAAGAACCTTGTTTTTTTCATATGAATGGGAATAAAGAAATAAAAGCGATATTAAGAGACGTGCCTGCGCAGGCGCCAATACCAATGGCACAACCACTGCGCTTATTTATCAAACAGCGAAAGTGAACACAAGACACAGATGATGCGTCTTTAGCATTATTTTTAAGCACTAATTTGGTTTTTGTTATGAAGACACTGCTTTCTATTTTCAGCATCTTATTATTGCTTACAGTGAAGGGACAGGAACACTACAGTACAAAAAACGGGCTTTTTGTATTAACACCCACCGGTGCTTCCCATTTTGCCGAACTTCCTTTACGCTGTATGCAGCAGGCCTTCCCTTATAAAACCGGCATTACGTTTAGCGATACCTCATTAATTGTAAAACCACAACAATACCATCCGGCTTTTTACGGCTGCTTCGACTGGCATTCCAGCGTGCATGGGCACTGGATGCTGGTTCGCCTGCTAAAATTGTTTCCTTCGCTTCCGGAAGCATCCATCATCCGGCAGAAACTTGCTGAAAATTTATCTGCAGCAAACCTGCAGACAGAAATAAAGATCTTCCAGCAAAAAGACAATAAAGGCCTTGAGCGGACTTATGGCTGGGCATGGTTGCTGCAACTGCAGAATGAGTTACTTACCTGGAATGATCCTTTGGGAAAAGAACTCGCAGCAAATGTTGCCCCGCTTGCCGGTTACTTTTCGCTCGCTTATCGCCAATACCTGAACAAACTGGTGTACCCGATTCGCATCGGGGAACATGCCAACCTTGCCTTTGGTTTGAGGCTTGCCTGGGATTATGCAGTTGTTGCAAAAGATGATTCATTAAAACAGGGAATACGTACAGCAGCCTTGCGATATTATAAAAAAGATAAAGCCTGCCCCATCAATTATGAGCCGGGCGGAAATGATTTCCTAAGCCCCTGCCTGGAAGAAGCAGACCTGATGTGGCGGGTAATGCCGGCAGCGGAATACCAGGTGTGGCTGAAAACTTTTTTACCAGCATTATTCAATCCTTCTATCGCCTTACAACCTGGTGAAGTGATAGACCGCAGCGATGGTAAACTTGTACACCTTGATGGGCTTAACCTTAGTCGTGCCTGGTGCCTGTATGGTATTGCACAACATGCCGGAACTAATAAAAACGCATTGCTGCAACTTGCCAATACACATATTAAAACAGCGCTTCCACATGTAGCCAGCGGCGATTATATGGGAGACCACTGGCTGGCATCCTTTGCCGTTTATGCGCTTACTGTGGGAAATTAATGCAGTAAAACACGATATCCTGGAAATTGTACCCTAAAGAAAATTGATGAACATAGCTTAATTTCATTACATGCTTGATGCAGATAAACATGAGATAGAACACATCCGGCCTTCACGCAAAAAGCCCATGTTCCCGGTAAATGACTTTTTGCGCCAGTACCTGAAAAAATATGGGCGGGAAATTAAATTACCTGCCGGTTATAACGACCTGTTCCGCTTTACTTATTCCATACCATTAAAAGATAAACATGGTAACGATACGCTGTGGGAAACGGTAACTTATGACATGCGCGAATGGGAATACCTGAGGGAAGCCCTGGTGAATATATATGCCATTTTAAAAACTGAAGGCGACCTCAGTTATAGCTCTCATCTTGATGTGGCAAGGATAGATTTTTGCAGTTTTGGCAACAGCCAGCCTTTTCGCATACGCATCGTAAACAAGTTTAACGACAACTACGATCATTACTATATTAAACAGGCAGATGCCAGCCGTATTTATGGCCTGGAGCTGGAACACCTGCTTTCCCCCAACAGGATTACTTTTATTACCTGGCAAAGCACGCTGGTAGAAGAACATATACCCGGTATACCAGGCGATGATTTTATCGGGAATTACCTGCAACGGAGCGACACCAACGTTATTCGTTTTGCCAAGGAGTTTGTAAAATTCAACGAACGTTGTTTTATTCGGTTACTGGGTGATATGCGCAGCTACAATTTCGTGGTGAATATTACACCGGATATTGAAGACGTTCAGTATCGCATAAGGGCCATTGATTTTGATCAGCAGAGTTATGAAGGCCGTAAAAACCTTTACCTGCCACAATTCTTTAAAGAGAATAAACCCTTTGTTGATGAAGTACTGAAACACCTTGACCGCGACAGCATTTCTCAATACCAGGCAGAAGAACGAACCCTGGTAGCCATCAGGCTGGTGTCTTCCCGGTACCGGGTAAAAGAGTTGCTGGATATTATGCATGATGATCCTATCTCCAAAAAAGAAAAGATTGAACAACTCAGGATAGAGCTGGCAGATTATTTTCACCAGACCCTGTTCCTGCGTTGTAAAACCATGGGCCAGTTGCTAAAACAACAACTTAAGCAAACACTTCGTAAAAGCCTGCTGGTGATACCAAGAATGAAAAGTCGTTTTGATGATTAGGGCCCTGTACTGTTGAAATGGGTTGACGCTAAATACTCAAAGGGTTATGTAGTTTAATTGATCTGAAAAAGTTCTTTAAGCTGTGTAAGGCTCAGGGGTTTGGTAATATAGTCGCGCACAATGGAAAATGAGCGGGCACGGTTCATATCTGCATTGTCAATAGAAGAACTGGCAACATAAAGATCCAGCTTGTTTTTTTGCAGCCAGGGCAACTGGGTAAACTGTTGTATAAAATCCCATCCGTTCATTACCGGCATGTTGATGTCAAGAAAAACTACCTGTGGCAGAAGCGAAGCATCCGTAACGGTAGAAAAGTAGTTAATCGCTTCCTGGCCGTTACCAAATACCAGCACATTGGTGCAAAGCTCGTATTTCTCAATCAGTTTCCGGGTAGTGTACACATAAATACTGTCGTCATCAATCAGGCAGGCTGTAGTAATCTTAGTCATTTTCTGGTTCATTAAATTGAATAATAAAGGTTGTTCCCAGGCCGGGTTCGCTCTCAATTTCTATAGAGCCACCCATGGCCTCTACCTGGTTTTTTGTCATGAATAAGCCGATGCCGTGTGCCTCGGGGTTAGAGTGAAAGGTTTTATACAGGCCGAATACTTTATTGCCGTGTTTGTCCAGATCAATGCCCTGGCCATTGTCTTTAATGGTGAGCATTTTGGAACCATTCCTGATATAAGATTTTACTACTACCAGTGGGGGTCTGCCGGGTTGCCGGTATTTAATAGCATTGGAAATAAGATTGAAGATGATGCTTTCCAGGTAAGCAGGTACGTAACGGATGGCAGGACATTTGGAAAAATCTGCCTGGATAATGCTTTTGGTTTCAGAGATATTATTATTAAGGATGGTAAGTACGTTTTCAAGAATATCCTGGAAGTATATGTTCACTTTCTTTTCCTGCATTCCGCTTTCCACTTTAACCAGCTCGTTTAAGTGTTCTAGGGTTTGAAGAAAAGAGTCGGATACTTTTTTGGCCGCCTCCAGAAAAAAGTTCTTCTCCGCATCATTGTCTGCCGCATCAATATACTGGAGCGTAGTCTTAAGGTTACCTGCATGTGTTTGCAGGTTGTGTGCAGCAATATGTGCAAAGTTCATCAGCCGCTTATTGCTGTCTGCCATCTGCTGGTTCGTTTCTGTTAAGGCAAGCTCTTTCTTCTTGCGTTTATCAATATCTTCCAGCACACCAAAAACGCCACTCAGGTTACCATCTTTATCAAGTATTGGTTTACCGGTTTCCCTCACCCATTTTTTTTGCCCGCTCCTGGTAATACAAAGCAGATCAAGATCATACTCCTTTTTAAAGTAGATCATTTCGTTAAGGGCCTTTTGTAATTTTTCGCGGGATTCTTCCGCATATAATTGCACAATGTTTTCAAAACCGGGTTGATAACCAGGCGCCAGCTCAAACAAATTGTACACGCCTTTTGACCAGATAATTTTTTCATTTGCAAGATCAAAGATCCATTCCCCGATTCCTGTAAGCCTGGTATCACCGCCATTAAAAGCCAGCGATTCAGGAATACCTTCCTGCAAATCATCATACTTCCTGATAATATATCCGAAAAGAATTTCGGGCTCATGATTACGGTTTCTTTTAACCTTGCCGCCCATTTCATATCTGCCCGTTGATCCGTCTTTATGCCGTATAGAAACCACAGTGCTAAAAGGGTCATTGTTCTTGAGATGCAGGTCAATCACTTTTCTTACTTTCTCGCTATCATTCTTCTGTATCAATACATGAAAGAAGGTAAAGAAAGAGGCTGAGATCTCATCTTTAGAATAATCCAGCATTTCATAAAACTTATCTGACCAGCTTATTTCGCCCGTCTTAATATTCCATTGCCATGGTGCAGGATTTATGGCATCGGCAATAAACCCCAGCTCTTCATATTCTTTGGTAAGTTGTGAGATATCCCGTACAACAGAAGTAACGTTGGCGTAATAGCCGATCATGCGAATGGGATTGCCAAGAAAATCCCATTCCACCACTTTTCCTTTGGAAAAAATATTCAGGATTGCACCATTTTTATGCTGGTAACGCACGGTATTTTCATAAGCGATACTGCCATGAGAGGCAATATGCTTCTGATAAGATTTGATAATCTTATATTGATCTTCTTTAAGAATAAGCTGCATCCAGATGTCAGCATTATTGGATATCTCCTCGTCCTTATACCCGAGCATCTTTTTAAATACAGGGCTCATGTACTTTTCGCGGGTTGGAATATTCCAATCCCAGAATCCAATTAACTGTTCATTATGGATGGCCTCAAATATGTTCTCTACACTCCTTAGTTCCATAAACGGCAATAATGGGTTTAGGTACGTTAATAAAAATTATACCGTACTAATTAAACCAATGTGCTTAAAAGTTGATTGCGGCCCAATCCATGTAAGCGATGAACTGGTACGGAAAACTGCATGCTAACTATCCTTTCACAAGAAAGACATAGGAGCAAGTTTTGAGCCACATTGATTTTATATAAGATCTGGGAAAAGAATGTTTTATCAGTAGAGGATATTAGAGGTGCGGGTAAGTATTGGTTAGCCGGCGATTGTACCGAGACCCAAATATAGATTGCTTTTTTTAAATAAACCGCTGTTTGAGTCTTTTGAAAGGAATTTTTTTGAAGGAAAGTGTTCATTTTTTGGCGTTAAAACGCCGGCATTTGGCTAGCTTTTTCCTACGATAAGCTCTTTCAACTGGTCTATTGATACAGGTTTGATAATATAATCCGTTACCATTTTGTAGGATTTTGCCCTGGCTTTATCATTGCTGTCTATAGATGAACTAACTACGTACAGTCTCGATTTTCTTTTTAGCCTGGCGCCAAGTTTTTCGTATGCATCAAGAAACTCCCACCCGTTCATGATGGGCATATTTATATCAAGGAAGATCACATCAGGCAAAGCGTCTTTATCAGCGAGGATTTTGCTGATATAATTGATTGCTTCCTGGCCATTTTTACATTCGGCAATGGTTGAACATAAATGATTAATTTCAATCATTCTTCGCATGCTGAACAGGTAAAACTGGTCATCATCAATAAGGCAAATCTTATCTATAACCTGCATACGTGATTGTTTGTTCAGGGCGTACAATTCCTTGCTCATATTATACGGAACGGTTGGCAACGGCCTTTTCGTTGGTATTCCGGCCTGATTGTCAGGTAATATATACAATATTTTTTTAAGCGCCCTGTGTTAAGCTGCCTTTTGTATAAAATAATTGATAAGTAACACCCCGGTGAAGCGCTTTGTTGTATAATTTTTCAAAAAAGACCGTTAATTAGAATAGTGTAATCAAGCTACCTATAGCTAGATTTAAGGCCGGAAGCTTTAGGATTAATAAGACGGGTATTCGGTTGGTAAGCGGTTAAAAGTTATTCTTCCACATCATGCTTTCGATTGGTCTGTCGGGCTGACCACTGTATTTGGCATTCTTTTTTTGGTTGTATTTCACCTCAATCTCACCATCAACCGGGAAGTAGATAAGCTGGCCGATCGGCATACCCCGGTATATTTTTACAGGTTGCTTTACAGAAATTTCAAGTGTCCAGTTACCGCAAAAACCAACATCGCCTTTACCGGCGGTGGCGTGTATATCTATACCCAACCTGCCCGTAGAAGATTTACCTTCCAGGAAAGGAACATGTGCATGTGTTTCTGTATACTCCTCCGTTACGCCCAGGTAAAAAATGTGCGGGTATAATACAAATCCGTCTTCCGGTATCTCGAAATATTCAATTTCATTGTGTTTTTTGGCATCAAGAATATGTTCCCGGTAAGTTGCAAGCCATTTTCCCAGGTGAACATCATAACTGTTGCTGCCCAGCGATTCACGCCGGTAAGGCTCCACTTTAATGGTTCCTTTTTCTATCTCCTCTAAAATGCGTGTATCAGAAAGTATCATTGCACTCTTGTATTTAAAGGCTGCAAAAAATTGTTTTGCCGGCAAACCTGTTTAACCCGGCAATGATTTTGCAAATAAATCGGTAATTCTGCAATGTAAAAAGCATTTATAAGAAATTGTCACTCTTTCATCAACATAATATCAACGAATATACGCGGCTGGGCATTTGGCATATTGAGGAACCGGAAAACTTCTTTTTGCAAAAAGTGCCTTTACAGAAAGGAATTTCTCATCCCCATAAAAGATTGCAACACCTGGCGGGGCGTTATTTGCTAAAGCAACTTTTTCCCGATTTCCCCCAGGATGAAATATTAATTGCCGATACCCGCAAACCTTACCTGCCGTTTGAACAATACCATTTTTCTATATCTCACTGTGGTGATTATGCCGCAGCTATCGTTAGCAGCCGGCAAAGGGTGGGTATTGATATAGAAATTCCCACAGAAAAGTTGCTCAAGATCAGCCATAAGTTTCTTCATCCAAAAGAAAGGATTTTGCTTTTTGAAGCCGAAGCAGACCATATTACGGCAAAACACCTGGATAGGTTAACCATTGCATGGAGTGCCAAGGAATCTGTTTTTAAATGGTGGAGTTATGGCAAGGTTGATTTTAAGGAACAGATTAGCCTGGGTAATTTTGGTGATACGCCCACAGGTAACTTCCGGGCAAGCTTTACAAAAGAGAACACACAATACCCATTAGCGCTTTTTTACCAGCTTTTTCCTGAATTATGCCTGGTTTGGATGGTTAATGATTAGCCGGGTTTTCCGGTAATTTAAAGCCTTCACCCGCGGTATAAATATCCAGTCTCACATCCTTCATTTTTATTAATTCTCCTTTGCTGGCAGCTACTGTTTTTGGCTGGCGAAAAACCAGCACCTGGCCATCTCCCGCAATAGTAATTTGCTGCTGCGCCACAATAATAGCAGTGGCCTCATCAATACCAATACAGGTAAATGTTGGATAAGCATCCAATGCAGAAAGCAACCGGTTATACCTGCTGCGTACAATAAAATGCTGATCGATGATCACAGAATCTATCAAACCCAGCCCCTCACTAAACTCGATATTATTCGTCCATAACCTGTCAAACGTGGCATGATATACGGAGTCTCCTCTTAACTGCTTACCGGTGATCATATGGCGGCACATTACAGCAGCGCCTGCACTGGTGCCGGCAACTGTGGCGCCTGACTTATACGCGTCATGAATGGCTTTATACAAAGGGCTGCCGGCAACAATTTTCATAAAGCGGCTTTGATCTCCGCCGGTAATAAAAATAAGCTTTGCGCTTTTCACAGAATCCAGCCATTGCGTGTTACCGGTTGTTGCACTGGTAAAGTTGAGGTTTGCAATTGTATTGGAACAGGCTTTCTCTAATTGCAGTTTAATATAATAATAAGCACTGTCTCCTTCTTCACTGGACATCGGTAATACCACGATATGATCTTTTGGCTGTAAACCCGCAGTTTTTATTAATGTATTGATTAATGCTTCAGAACGGTGACCGCCGCCGATAATAAACAATTTTCCTTTTTGCCCAACGGCATTAAAACTTATAAATAAAAAAAGTAAAACAATTGGAGCAGGTATTCTCATGCGTGATGTGTTGACTTAGGTTCACTATACTTAAAATGATAAATGCTGACCGTGTAAAATAATTGTTTTTAACCAGAAGCCGTTAAAATAAGTAGCAGCAAACAATCAGGAAAATACTATAGTTGGAAAAAGAATAAAATCAAGAATGCGCATAGCAGGAAGATGCGGCAGCATAAATAGCAGGTGTTACAGCCATGTTTGTATACAATAACTGCGTAACGGGTAATGCTGCCCCCTTTCACTTTACTGATCACCGGCAGGTAAACCTGGAGAAAAAGGCTGCCGGCATTATCAGGTAGCACTTGGGCTTCCCTATCGCCTGCAAAATTTGCGGGCAATAAGTAAGTGAAGGGGGCACATCCCTTGGCGGCCGTCATCCACAAGTAATGGTACGGTTTGAAAAACGGGCTTCTCCTTTTATACGCGATTCAGTAAAGAACACACCGGCATATATCAATGTGTTCCGGAAGCCGGCCGCATTTCTGTTTGGTTAAACCTCATCGGCAATACATGTATATGGCAATAAAGCCGATGAGGCGGTGTTTAGTAAGGCATAAGACGATTTCTTTCACCATTATGCATAGCTATAATTGCAGTGATGAAGTATCATCTGTTATACTTTTATTCAGGGTATATTGGAAATTGCGCTGTTCTAAAAATTCAACGAACAAAAGCGTTTCTTTTTTAACAGCATGGTGGAACCTGGGGGAGCCAAAAAGGTTACGGAAACTTTATTTGTTATTGGCATTTGTTTTCTGTTTGTCATATCTGATGTTTGGAATAGAGTAACGATTACAGTGCGAAGATGTAATTAATTTTTACATTTTTGAACAGGGGAAATGGGCAGGCGGGAATGCAAACGTTTGATATGGACATGCAAACGCTTGCGCTAATTTTAGTCGTATGACAAAAAAAGCGAATGCATACGTTTGTGAAACGTTGCTAATAACTGTAGGTTTCTGGCAAATAGTATAGTCAGGCAACAAATAGCGCTGCATAACTCATCCTGTGGCATTTCCTGGAGAACTGTTGTCTCCTTAAAAAGGACTGCCGTAGGGCTTCATAGGTAAGATTGGTTGCTAATACAATAGTTACAGGAACAGTTATATTGAGCAACAATAATCGGCTAGGTACTTCTGGCTTGATTATACTTCAGAAGGTAGCCGGGAAAAATAATAAATGCCGGCGCCAGTAATGGCATCGGCTAACTACCGGTAAAGATGTAGCTAATTATTAAGCTTGTGAAACGGGGAGAAGATCTGCATGGCTACGCAAACGTTTGATTTGACATATCAAACGTTTGCGTGATTTTGACAGAGAAAGTTGCTTCCTGAAAAATTTTATTAATAATCTGTTTGAATGATGCTGAGATTGATTTGGAAGAGAAGATCGCTGTATGCCCGGTCTTACCAACGATTGGGCATAAAAAAAGGGATTGCATAGAAATGCGTCCCCGTTTAATCCAATATCCTATGAAAAACCGATACAAAAATAAAGGTTCCATTGAAAGGTCAAAATGTGATTTTACACAAAATTCTATGTGATTACCGATTATTTTCTCAACATCAAACCGGCAAAGGGTTACAGGAGTAATGAAAGCAATGCAAAAACATCAATTACCAGCAAAGCAGGTGTGACTTCCTTCTTTTTTCCACTGCAAAATTTTAATATACTCCACGAAAGGAAGCCCCAGGTAATACCCTGTGTGATAGAATAGGTAAACGGAATTAATACCATTGCAAGAAAAGCGGGAATGGCTTCATCCATTTGCAGCCAGTTAATTTTTATTACAGGCTTGATCATAAAAACACCCACCAATACCAGTGCAGGCGCCGTAGCAATGGCCGGGATCATAGAAAGCAACGGAGCAAGGAAAAGAAAGGGTAAAAAGAGAAATGCTGCGGTTATGGCGGTAAGTCCTGTACGTCCACCTTCTTCTATGCCTACGGCAGATTCTATATACGCGGTACCCGGACTTGAGCCTACCAACCCTGCAAGCGTGGTAGAAACTGCATCAGTAAGTAAAGCTTTCTGTACGTTTTTTGGTTCGCCATTCTCATCCAGCAGGTTGGCAGCTTCGGCAAGACCAACAAAAGTTGACAGGCTATCAAACATATCTGTAAATACAAAAGCAAAGATCACCGGCGCCATAGACCATTGCAGCGAGTGCAGCAGATCCAGCCGGAAAAGCAAACTGAAATCCGGCATGGCAAACAGCCCTTTCCATTCAACGGGTATTTCGTTTCCACCCCACCATCTGCCCAGCGGCCAGGCAGCCAGGGTGGTAAAAAGAATACCAATCAGGATAGCCCCTTTTACCCGCCGGATGATTAACCAGGCGGTGAAGAAAAGGCCTGCAAGAAAAGTCACCAGTGAAGCATTTAGTTTATTACCAGTAACAATGGTTGCGGTGTTGGAGATAATAAACTTTGCATTCATAAATCCAATCAGCGTAATAAAGAGGCCAATTCCCGCGGCAATTGCATAACGTAGTGGCTTTGGAATAGCCTTTACAATATAGGTGCGCACGTTTAATGCAGAAAGAATAAGAAAGACAATACCAGACCAGAATACCGCACCCAAAGCTACCTGCCATGGAACTTTCATACCCAGCACCACAGAAAAAGTAAAAAAGGCATTTAATCCCATTCCCGGGGCAACGATAATAGGGTTGCGGGCATAAACACCCATCATTAAACTGCTGAAAAAACAAACGAGTATAGTAGCGGTAAGCACGGCTGCAAAAGGCATTCCAGCCTGGCTTAAAATACCGGGGTTAACAATAATGATATAGGAAGTTGCCAGGAAAGAGGAAATGCCTGCGATAATTTCTGTAAGCCTGTGATTGGTTGTTTTTCCGGGAGAAATATCCTGCATGTACGCTTGTTTAAACCGGAAGATACTTAGAAGCAGGTAATATTTATTTGTAACAGAAGCAGTGCATCAGCAAAAACAAATCCCCCGTTTTGCAACTATTGCCGCAAAGCAGGGGATAGCTATTCATCGACTAACTTACTTACAGAATATTATAACCATAGCTTACATAATATAACCCGCCAATAGCAGGATTAGCAAAGGCATTGGTATAATAATGATTGGTAAGATTTGTTGCACCTATTTTGATTAAGGATTTGCTGTTGAGAATTTTATAGCTTACCTGTGCATCTATCGTGGTAAATGCAGCAACCTGTCCTCTTGCAAACTCTCCTTCGTACAAAAATGCATCCTGCCATTTACAGGTAACGCTAAAGCCATAACGGTTATCTTTCAGCATGCCTTTATTTCCAAACCCGATATTAAACCGGTATTTGGGTGTGTTATAACCGGCAATAAAATCTTTTGGTACATCTTTAATTTCATCTGAATAAACATTGCCCATGGCAAAGAAATTTGCAGGTAAAGTATAATCCAGCGAAAGCCCCCAACCCCTCGTATTTACTTTATTGCTGCTGTTGGCGGCAAAGGAATAACTGTTAGCGAAATCAAACGCGCCGGCACTGCTGTTTTGAATGGTTACCACCCTTCCGATAAAATCTTTGTAACGTGCATAATAAGCGTATACGTCTACCAGTAATTGAGGTGTTACCATTCCTTTATAACCCAGCTCATAAGATTGAACAGATTCCGGTTTAAAGTCGTTAAACTGGTATACTTTCAGCAGGGAAGGGTCAGGCGTTCCCCCTCCCTGGGCGCTTTGTTGAAACTTAAGTACGCTTTCGAGCGTATACCAGGGGTTCGTGTTGTAATTATATTTATCCCTGAAATAAGGCAGCCCGCCAATAAGCCTTGTACCGCCGCCAATTTCCAGGTCAACCCATTGCTGCTGCGTAGTAGGAAAACGATAGGCTGTTTGGTAAGACATTCTTACATAATGATCTTTCGCCACAGTGATCACACCCGTAAACCTCGGCGTGAAACGACCTTTAAAATTCTGGTTCTTATCATACCGGCCGGTAGCAGTTAACTTAAAGTGATTATCAAAAAAAGATCTTGCCAACTGCAGGTAAGTTCCCCATTCATTAATGCCGATGGGGCCATCTTTATCTGCAAACAAAGTGCCCTTTGAGTTAAGTACATAATGCTTCCAGTTGCCACCCACCAATACTTCCAGTTGTTGCGCTTCTTTACCAATGCCCAGCAACTGTGTAAGGTTATACTGGCCTTCTGTTTGATATAAATCTGAGCGATCAAGAAAAAGTCCTCCTTGTGGTATCGGGTTCTTCCGCACAGCAGACAAAAGATCATTGAATTGTTTTGAACCAGCAACAGGTCTGCCATTATCAGCATATTGCCTGGCATTGTTTTGAATAGCGTTTGTATTGCCCAGCATAGCGGTTTGTGCGGTTGCGGCAGCAGCGGCAGCGGACTGTCCGGCACCTATAGCTGCCTGGTAGGCTTGCTGGTAAATGGTTAAAGCTGTTTGTACAAAAGCGCCAGCGTATTGCGGATACCAGCTTTCTGCAGGGTTTTGCGGATTATAACTTGGCTTCCATCCTTCGTTAACAACGCGGCTGGTAATAGTAGCATTATAGGTATCGCCTGAATTCGTTTGCGTAGTATAAGTTCTTAGCTGCCAGTTGCTGCTTTTTACTTCCAGCTTGTACTGACCAACTGAAAAACCACGCAGTGCAAAACGGTCACCACCAGTGTAGGCGGTGGTGCCTTTTGTATAATTAGCAATTACTGATGCTTCCAGATCTTTACTGAGTTTATAGTACAGGCCGCCCGCAAGTTTCAGGTTCCAGGTTTTAGGGTTAATCACCTCACTTTCTTTATAACCTGTGCGGGAAACATTCATTGCATTGCCTGCAAGATAAGGTTGCAGAATAGCCATTGCCTGCTCTTTCTGATTATCGGGCAATTGAGAAATCACCCCTTGCAAAAAAGGCGTACTTGTTCCTTTGATGTCCAGCGTAGTTTCGTCACCATAAACATTCACGCCATCGTAATTAGGATCTGTAAGCCTGTTGCCGGGAATTACATATCCATTATTTGTTCCTGAAGGGCGATAATAGTTGGAGGAATCAGACGCAATCCAATCTTTGGCTTCTATATACTGCGCTGTAAGCTTGAAGGCGAATTTATCTGAAAGCTTCTTGGCCCATCTTGCACTCCAGTCATAATAAGGAGCAGCTTTCGCATTGGCATCACTCAAATGGTTAACACCTTGTTTTACCTGCACGCTCAATCCTTCATAATCAAAAGGATTTTTACTGTTGATCAGCAAGGTTCCGTTCATACCACCGGATCCATATAAAGCAGAAGAAGCACCACTAAGCAATTCCATACTTTCCACATCCGGTTCGGCAAGACCGATAAAACCTCCCAAAGGAAAATTCAATGAAGGAATTTCTCCGCTGATATTATCAATTAACTGGTTAAACCTGTTGTTACCGCTGAGGTTAAAACCTCTTGTGCTGATGGTTTTAAAACCCATGCCTGAAGTTGTTACATCTACACCTTTCAGGTTAAGCAACAGATCATAATAAGATGGAGCTACCGCATAAGGAATCGCTTTTGCAGAAATTTTTTCTATAGAAACCGGTGACTGCATATACTGTTGTTTCAGGCGTGATGCAGCTACCACCACCGCTTTAACAGGATGATATTCTTCTTCTAAAGTAATGGCAAGCACCTGCTCATTCTGTATGGTTACTTCTTTTGTTTCAAAGCCAATGGAAGAAAAGATGAGAACGAATGGAAACGACTGGCTGGCGGTGAAATGAAAATGGCCATTTTCATCTGCCACATACTGCTTGTTGGTTTGCCTTAACCTGATACTTGCCTTTGGAACAGCAGTATTACCGGAACTGCTTTTTATATCGCCTTCGATTACTTTTTCCTGTGCAAAAACGATCAACGAAAATACGCATGATAGCATGGTTGCAAAAGCCCGGGCTGCGCGGACATTGGATTTCAACTTCATTTACTGTGGGTTTTTGAGATGCTTTATCTGAGAAACAATGCTGATTAGTGCTGCAAGATTACTTTGCCAATGCTTGTAAACAAAGGATTTTGCCGATTTTCTTTTTCAAAACTACAGGAACGGCTACAGGTAGCCATCTTCATTTTCTTTAAGTTACCAACAGCCGGGAAGTAATGGATTAATGCGTTTTATACTGATTTTTAAGGGCTTTCAAGCCATATTTAACTGCACAGCTTATTGCACGCATTTACCTTTGAACCGGAAATAGAATTCCAAAAATTTGACGAAATTCAAAATTGCCTTGCATTTCTATGTGGGGCTTTTATTTTTTGTGGAGAAGATTGCATTCACTTTTACCCCTGTTATTCAACAAACAGGTTTTTATTTTCAGGTCCCTTCCGAAAACAGTTACATAGCATTTAATTTTTATGTTTGCAGCCGGTTGAAGCAGCAGAAATTGTTTATTTTCAACATACAGAATTTATCGCCGGCATACGATCAACAAAATCGTTGTCATTTCCAAACAAGTGAATTTCTTAGCTGATTCACTACAAATTATCCAAATGAAAAATTCAAAATCCACGTCCGTATTTCTGGTAGATGATGATCCTTATAGTCTGGCCATGTACGAGCAACACCTGCACAATCTCGGTTATACCAACACTACCTGTTTTTCCAGCGGCCAGGAATGTATAGAACACTTAAACGAAAAACCATCTGTTGTTTTTCTTGATTACAATATGCCGCCCATGGATGGCCTGGATGTACTGAAAAAGATCAAAAGCCTGCGGCCAGGTACCTGTATCGTTTTTCTCAGCGGGCAGGCCAACCTGGATGTTGCGGTAGACTCACTAAAATGCGGCGCTTTCGATTATATACTAAAAGGCTCCAACGATCTTGATAAGATTAATGAAGTAATGGAAAAATTTGAAGCGGTACAGGAAAAGGTGGCGCATGAAGGATTGGACGATGAAGAAAACAAACAGCAATACGCGGTATCAAATCGCTGGTATGGTGGCGAAAATAATTAAGCCCCTTTCTAACGTGATGTAAGCAGATGGATTAAGCAGCCGCTGCGCTTACCACATCAACTTAAATCAACCTGTATATACCCTTAAGAACTTGCTTGTTCACCCTGACCCGGTATGTTTAACTTACCGTATGTCAACAGCATCTTCTCATAAAAATAATAACGGTCATTTATCGGATATTTCATCCGGTAATGGCGCACCCGATGAAAAGGATCTGGAAATTCAGCGGCTGCAAAAGGAATTAAAAGAAGCCCGGATGCAGTTTACGCTGGAAATGGAAAAGCAGATCAGCGAGATCCGTTCTACGGCTTTGTTTTCTATGGAGAGCCCTGCACCGCAGTTGAGAATCTCTCTTTCCGGCGAAGTGCTTTGGCAAAACCCCGCGGCTTATTTACTCGAAGATTTTGACTACCAGAAGAGGCATTTTACTGCCGATGACTTCTGGATATATATTGCTTCTGTTTTTCCCAGCGAAAGCTCCTGGGTGCTGGAAGTACAGTCGGGCAACCGTTACTTTTCCCTTTACTGCCGGCTGTTTTCACATGAAAACTACATCAATATCTATGGTACAGATACTACAGATAAAATACTGGCAGAAGAAAAAATTCAGTTGAACGAAAAACGTTATCGCGACCTGTTCAACTTTAGCCAGGCATTAATTTGTACGCATGATATTGCCGGTAATCTTATCACTGTAAACCCCGCGATCTGCCACCTGTTAGGCTATCCTGAAAATGAATTTGCAGGCAGGCATCTTACTTATTTTATGCCGGAAAGGGCAAGGATGCTTTTTTATACTGATTATCTTGAAACGATAAAACAGCATGGTTCTGCACAAGGCATTTTCACCGTGCTTACGAGGGCCGGTAAGAAAAGATTTTTGCTGTTTAAAAACTACCTGGTAAAAGAGCCTGGCAGCGAGCCTTATGTAATTGCTTCCTCGCAGGATATTACCGAGCGGAAAAATATTGAAAGTGATTTAAAAAGAAGCGAAGAAAAATACCGGCGCATTATTGAGAATATGAACCTTGGGCTGGTAGAAGTTGACGATCACAGTCATTTTGTTTTTGCCAACAAGGTATTCTGCAACATGTGTGGTTTTGAACTGGAAGAACTCTTTGGTAAAGAATTCGGGACGCTTTTTCTTGACGATGAAAACCTTCGTCTTTTTAATAGTAAGATCAAAGATCGCCAGCGTGGCATTACCAGCGCTTACGAACTGGTGGCCAAAAACAAATACGGTGAATTAAAATGGTGGTTTATCAGTGGCGCACCTATCTATAACCGGTATAATAACCAGGTGGGCGCTGTTGCTGTGGTACTGGACATCACTGCGCAAAAGCAAACACAGCAGCAACTGCAGGAAGCCAAGATTATTGCAGACCAGTCAGTAAAGGCCAAAGATGATTTTCTTGCAAATATGAGCCATGAGATTCGTACACCCATGAATGCCATCATCGGGTTGATCAGGCAAATGCAGAAAACAACACTTAATCATCAGCAACAGGTATATGCCAATGCCATCAGCAATGCATCTTCCAACCTGATGGTTATCATCAACGATATACTTGACTTTTCTAAAATTGCTGCCGGTAAACTCACGATAGAATATATTGGTTTCCGGTTGCAGGAGGTAATACATGATGCAATTGAAATAGTGGCGGAAAAGGCAGACGAAAAAGGTATTGCGATCTATTCGTTTTTTGATGAAGCGATTTATCCTGAAATGATGGGCGATCCTTTCAGAATAAAACAAGTGCTTACAAACCTCTTAAGTAATGCCATCAAGTTTACCGAGAAGGGAAGCATTACCATATCGTGCACACTTCAAAAACAGGATGAGCAACGACAATATCTTCACCTGGCAGTAACAGACACCGGTATTGGTATGACCGAAGAGTTTCTCGAACATCTGTTTGATAAGTTCACCCAGGAAGATGAGACCATTGCCCGACGTTTTGGCGGTACCGGACTTGGTATGAGTATTATTAAGCAACTGGTAGAATTAATGAACGGAACCGTAGAGGTTCAAAGCCGCAAAAACGCCGGTACCAAGGTTACGGTAACAATGCCATTTGAAAAAGGTAAAGTAAACGCTACTGCAAAAATTATCGCTGCGGCTGATGCTGATCTTTTAAAGCATATAAAGATTTTACTGGTAGAGGATAATGAAATGAACCGCCTGCTTGCCTGTTCTGTGCTGGAACAGTATGGGGCAAAAGTAGAAGAAGCCGAAAACGGGCTGGACGCTATAAAGATGATCAAGGCTAAGACCTATGATATTGTACTTATGGATATGCGGATGCCGGTAATGGATGGTTTACAGGCTACAAAGATCATTCGCAAAGATGTAAGCAGCAGCCTGCCCGTAATTGCACTAACCGCCAATGTAATTAAAAGAGATAAAGACAAGTGCCTGGAAGCAGGTATGAATGACTTTCTATCAAAGCCTTTTGAAGAGCAGGACCTCGTTGCCATTATTGCGAAATGGACCGGTAGCAATATACAGATTGAAAAGGGTGCAATAGAAAATCATCCACCGGAAAACTTTGAACATTTCAGCATCAGCAGGTTAAGGCAACTGGGCAAGGGTAACCTGGAGTTTGAACGAAAGATGCTGAATATATTTATTCATGAAGCAAGCAAGGCTATTCAGGAGTTTGCTATTGCCCGGGAGTTGAAAGATCATAAAACAATTATTTCTGTAGCACACCGGATTAAAGCTTCTGTAATGAATATGCAGATCAAAGAAATTATTGATGAAGTACATATAATGAACTCCGCTGACAGCTTTCCAAAAGAAGAAACAATCATCAATAATTATCTGGATAAAATGATTATCACTTTACAAAATGTGATAAGAGAAATAAAAGAAAATCAGCTTGTATAAAAGAACTCTTGCTGTTAAGTAAAGAGGCCCCTGTGCCAGGAGCCTCTTGTCAATTTAATTCATCCCGGTTAATCCATACTTGTACTTATATCTTTCATAAAGCTGTTTTTGTTTATTGTTTAAATCTACCTGGCGGCCTTGTATAAAAGCATGGATAATTATACTGGTGCGCATGTCCAACAGATCGCCGGTAGTAATAAGTAGATTAGCATCTTTACCTACTTCAATAGACCCGGTAACGGCATCTACGCCCAATATCTTAGCGGCGTTGAGCGTAATGGCCTGCAGTGCCTGTTCTTTGGTAAGACCATAGGCTACGGCTGTGCCTGCATTAAACGGAAGATTGCGGTAACGGGTTTCTCCGTTCTCGTCATTCAGCGCAAACAGTACGCCTGCTTTTTGAAGAACAGCCGGGGTTTTAAATGGCTGGTCAACATCATCGTCTTCTGTGGAAGGAAGTGCATGAAGGTCATTTAGAATCACCGCGATATTGTTTTGCTTTAAAAGATCTGCTATCTGGAAGCTTTCACTTCCGCCTACAATCACCACTTCAAAACCAAACTCCTTTACAAAATCAACCGCCACCAGCATTTGTCTTACCTGGTCGCCATGGACAAATAGTTTTTGCGATTTATCAAACAATCCTTTTACCGCTTCCAGCTTCAGGTTAACGTTTTTGTGATTGCTTTCCTGCAGGTATGCTTTCGCTTCACGAAAGAATGTTTTGAGTTCTTCTGTTTGCTGAACTGCCTCTTTTAATACTTCGTCTGCACGGCGTTGAGGCGTTCCTAAAAAAGCTGCAAACGGACTGGGACGATAAATAAAATCCGGTAGCTCGATATGTATGGCATTGTCTTTTTTATACACTGCATCTTCCCAGTTCCAGGCATCCAGTTGCACTACAGATGAAGCACCGCTAATGGTACCGCCCTGTGGCGTTACACCTGCCAGCAAGATGCCATTTGCCTTAAGTGTATTAATGATCTTTGAATCTGTATTGTAAGATACCACCGCATGTATGTTGGCATTGTTATCACCCAGTTCGCGGTAATCGTTGGAACCTCTTACGCCGCTTCCTATTTCTTTAAGACCAAGATCTGTAACGGGTAAAATAAGGCCCGGATATACCTGGCCACCCTTTGCATCAAAAACTTTTACATCGTCTGCAGGTATTGCAATACCAGCACCCACCTGTTCAATTTTTCCATTGTTTACTTTAATGGTGCCATTCTCTATAACCTGCCCATTACCAATATGTATAGTGGCGTTTTTGATAAACAATAGTCCCTTATATTCTTTGGCGGGATAGACGTCTTCCTGTGTAAAAGCTGTTATTGAAAGAGTGATTAAAAGAAATGTTATTATGTGTTTCATGATGTTTACTTTTTGTTCAAAGTTGAAAGTTCAAGGTTGGAGCTTATCATGTTTAACATACTTTGCTCCCTTTTTATCAGAAGTTAGCAAGTAGTCAATGAACTTTTGTATCAATTTACTTATGTCAAGTGCCAGTTCATATAGCTCTTTAAATTCTGGTTCAGTAATATACTTCCTGTCAATACACCTGTAAAGTTGTGAACGAAATTCACCGCAAGATCCTTTTGCAATACACAGGAACTGAATGAACTCTCTATTCCCGCTTCTTTCAAAACCTTCAGCAATATTATCCATGACAGATCCTGATGAGCCTTCTAATTGTCCGATAAGTCTGTAGTTTCTTTTCAGTTTCTCGTCGTCAATTATCTTACCTACTTTGTTGCAAAGCACTCTCGCTTTTTGCCATGATAATATATCTTCAAAGCTTTTTATAGTAGCCATATTCCAGACAGATATTTTATTAGGAAAACGGATTGCAAAAAGAACATTGAACTTTTGAACATTGAACGATGAATAACTTAAAATCCTGAACTAATTTCTGTATCCTTTCCAACGGTAATCAACCCGTCGTGATGATCATTCTCACCACAACTGTTCACATGGCGGAAGCTTGGCATTGCCGGACCAACGGGCCCACCGCCTTTTTTCTCACCCAGCATTTTATTAATAAGCCTGGCCCTCTCGGCTTTAATCTGCTGTCTTAACAAAGCATCTCTATCTATATCATAATAAATGATGCCGTCCACCATGGTTTTTTCTGCCCTGGCATAAATGCTTAAAGGGTTATCGCTCCACAATACAAGATCTGCATCCTTACCTACTTTTATACTGCCAACCTTATCTTCTATATGCAATGCTTTAGCGGGATTAAGCGTTACCATTTTAAACGCATCCTCTTCACTCATACCGCCATATTTTACACTCTTTGCCGCTTCCTGGTTTAAGCGCCTGGCCATTTCAGCGTCGTCTGAATTGATACACACGTTCAGCCCCATTTTCTGCATAATGGCCGCGTTGTAAGGAATGGCATCCTGTACTTCCATTTTATATGCCCACCAGTCAGAGAAAGTAGAAGCATTGGCGCCATGGGCTTTCATTTTATCAGCCACTTTATAGCCTTCGAGTATATGCGTGAAGGTGTTAACCCTGAAACCAAATTTTTCTGCAACACGCATTGTGTAAGTAATTTCCGGTTGTACGTAAGAGTGACAGGTGATAAAGCGCTTCTTATTCATGATCTCTACCAATGCATCCAACTCAAGATCGCGGCGCGTTGTTTTAGGATTCGCAGCTATTTCTTTCTGGTAATCTGTTGCCCGCTGAAATGCATCCATCAATACTTCTTCCACACCCATCCTGGTGTCTGGAAAGCGGTTGTTGTTCTGTGTAGTTGTACGCTTAACGTTTTCACCCAAAGCAAATTTGATAAAAGGATCGGCGCCTTTAAACTTAAGCTGATCATCATCTGCACCCCAGCGCAGCTTGATCAATTGCGTTTGGCCGCCGATAGTATTGGCAGAACCATGCAGTATATGAGAGGTAGTTACACCACCGGCAAGCTGGCGATAGATATCAATGTCATCCGGATCAAGATTATCTCCTATACGAACTTCAGAGGTAACGCTTTGTGCGCCTTCATTAATTGAGGCAGCAGCGATATGTGAGTGTTCATCGATCACACCCGGTGTTAAAAATTTCCCGGTACCATCAATCACCCTCGCCCCTGATGCGGAAAGATTTTTACCAATAGCCGATATCTTGCCGGCTTTTACCAATACATCCGTAGTCTCCAGTCTTCCTTCTTTCTCATTGGTCCATACCGCAGCATTTTTAAATAGCACGGTTTCCTGCTTTGGCAAACTATCCCATCCATACCCGTCAAACGGGTAAACTACTTTACCCAATACAGGCGCAGGTTTTGTTTTTGCAGAATCTTTGGCGGGCTCTACCGGCTTAACAAATTTCGCAGACCAGGTGATCGCATTGCCTGCAGTATCAATACCTGTTCCCTGCCAAACGTCGCTATTGCTTACACCGCTTAATCTTATAGCAGACTTTGATTTTTTGCTTTCAGAAAAACTCAGTTTTACAATCTTTCCATCAAAACTGAATTTTGTTTTTATGGTATCCTTCGCAATAATGCTGGCGCTGTTATCTTTTACTTCAAGATTATAATTGGTTATAGAGCCATTGCTGCTAATGGCAAGGTTGTAACTTCCGTTAACCTCAAACCATTCTTCCTCTTTTACCGCATATTTTTTACCATTTACCCAGTTTTGCAAGAACACCGTTTTTTCTTTGAACACCGGTCCCGAAGTGATGATGAAGTTGGCAACCTTACCGGCTTCAATGCTACCTACCTTATCATATATACCCAAGGTGGTAGCTGGTGTTTTAGTAAGCGCGTCCAATGCCCTGCTTTCACTAAGACCAAGTTCCATGGCTTTGCGCAGGTTGCTTAAAAACTGCTTGCTGTCTTTTAAATCAGCTGTGGTGATACAAAAAGGAATGCTGGCTTTCTCAAAAGCAGCAGGCTCTGTAGGCGCAAGTTCCCAGTGCTTCATATCTGCCAGCGATACAAATCTTGCTTCGTTAGGGTCTTCCACATCCTGCGCCTGCGGAAAATTCAATGGCAATATAAAAGTGGCTTTTGTTGCTGACATCTCTGTCATGCGCTGGTATTCATTGCCTCCTGCTTTAATAATGTACTGCACACCAAATTCATCACCAATACGGTCTGCACGAAGTACATTCCATTTATCATTGGCATCAAATATTTGCGGAAGGCTCTGCTCATCATTCCAGTATTTAAGCGAGAGGTTAATGCCTTCTGCCTTTGGGTTATTTTTATACCATGCCGCATCAAGATAAGATTGCCGCAGTAACGCAATGCTGCCCATCATGCTGGTAGGATAGCTTTGCGTGGATGTGCCTTTACTAAACGAATAATGTGCAGAAGCCTTGTCTTTCAGCAATACCAGGTTTGCCTTTTCATCACCCAGTATAACCACTGCGCCGGTGCCTCTTGCAATACCATCTTTCTGATGTGTGAGCACAGTGCCAAAGCCTATCTCCCGAAGGTTTTTTGCCTTGCCTTCATCGGGAACAAAAAGCCTGGAGGCATCTATCTCTGTTCTGATCGCCTGGTTCCATCCAAAGGCTCCTTTTTGATTAGACACAAGTTGTGCAGGCGCTCTGAAATCGAATCCTCTTGATGCACGCTCCGGTACAGGCACGCCGTAGTCACTGTAGATGTCAATAAAAGAAGGGTAAATAAACTTGCCCCTGCAGTCAATGACTACCGCATCTTTTGGTACGCTTACATTCGCACCTACCGATACAATTTTTCCGTCGCTGATAAGCAATGTTGCATTACTCAATGTAGTGGCTGCATCTTTTACAATGCTGGCGTTGGTAAAGGCATAAGTGCCATTTCGTTTGTCTGCCACGCCGTTTACAGGAAATGTTTCCTGTGCACGGATAAATGAAGAGAAGCATAAACCCAGTAGTAGTACTTTCCATTTTTTCATAAGCTGTTATTTATTAGAACAAAGAGATAAAGCTAAAGTATAAAACAAGTGCTATTCGCTTAGTTATACCGATGAAATATCACCAACAACCGAAAACAAAGCACATGCAAAATGCAGAACGCTTAATGCTGAAGGCAGGCGCTATGCATTGGATATACTAACCTATTATTCCCTATCTTAACTACATGAAAAACATGCTGTTTGTTTTTTGCCTCTTCTTCCATTATGTGCAGGCACAACCTGTGGTCGACATCCTGCTGAAAAACGGAAAGATCATTGATGGTACCGGCAACCCCTGGTACTATGGCGATGTTGCAATTAAAGACGGGAAAATTATTTCGGTTGGTAACTTAAGCCAATGGAAAAGTACAAAAACAATTGATGCGACCAACCTGATTATTGCGCCAGGGTTTATTGACGTGCATACACATATTGAAGATGATGAAGTAAAGAACCCGCTGGCAACAAATTTTATCGCAGATGGTGTAACCTCTGTTATTAGCGGTAACTGCGGACTTTCGCGTGTGAACCTCCGGGAGTATTTTCATTTGATAGACAGCACCAGGTTGTCCATTAACGTTGCTTCCCTTATTGGTCACAATGATGTTCGTGAAACGGTGATGGGCACAGCCAACCGCCTGCCTACACCTGCAGAAATGAAGCGTATGGAAGACATTACCACGCAGGCAATGAAGGATGGTGCCGTAGGCCTTTCTACCGGCTTGATTTATATACCCGGCACTTATTCCAAAACGGATGAAGTAGTGGCGCTTGCCAAAATTGCTGCAGCTTATAACGGTGTATATGCAACCCATATGCGGGATGAAGGAGACAGCGTAACCCAGGCCATTGATGAAGCGCTGAATATTGCAAGACAAGCGAAAATTCCATTGGAGATTTCTCACTTTAAATTAAGCGGTCAACAGAACTGGGGAAGAAGTAAAGAAACCTTGCCTATGGTAATCAAAGCGCGTGAAGAAGGATTGGATGTTACGATTGATCAATACCCTTACACGGCCAGCAGTACATCTCTTAGTACGCTTTTGCCAGATTGGGTTTTGGCAGACGGACAGGATTCTATAAAAGCACGCCTGCAGAATAATACAATTAAAGCAGAAGTAATTGATTATATGTTGAAGCGGTTAAAGAAAAGAAAGCTGAAGCATTTCAGTTACCCGGTGGTTGCTTCGTACAAGGCAGACAGCACCATGAATGGAAAAAGCATTGAACAGGTAAACCTTGCTTACCATAATAAACACGACGCAAAAGAAGAGGCTTTAACCGTTATTGATATGATGATGAAAGGTGGCGCCGGTATGGTATTTCATGGTATGAGCGATGAAGATGTTGTACGTATTATGCAATATCCGTTTAATATGTTTGCAAGCGATGCCAGCATCAGGATATTTAAACAGGGATCACCGCATCCCCGGGGTTATGGTACCAATGCGAGGGTGCTTGCAAAATATGTAAGGGAAGAAAAAGTGATATCACTTGAAGAAGCGATCCGCAGAATGACTTCCTTTCCTGCACAAAAATTCCATCTTCGTCAACGGGGGTTATTACGGGAAGGCTATGCGGCAGATATCGTGGTGTTTGATGAACAAAAGGTAAAAGATTTATCTACTTATGAGCAGCCACATCAATATTCCACAGGGTTTAAAGAAGTAATTGTAAACGGGCAGGTGACTTTTGAAAATGGCGTACATACGGGTATACGAAATGGTATGGTATTAAAAAATCAAGTTGTAAATTAACCAGGAAAATACTACGGATATGGAAACCCCCATGCACAATGAGTTAAAGAAAGAATTTCAGCTTGAACGGATGATCCTTTTCAGTGATGCTGTTTTTGCAATAGCCATTACTTTACTGGTAATAGAAATGAAAGTGCCTGAAATCTCCCGTGAACTTATTTCTGAAGATAAACTCATCGAAGCGCTTGCTGAACTTATCCCGAAATTTATTGGCTTCCTCGTAAGCTTCTTTATCATCGGCTTATACTGGACGGTTCATCACCGCATGTTTGGGTTTGTAATAAATTATAACCAACGGTTATTGTGGCTAAACCTGCTCTTTCTTTTGTCTATTGCATTAATGCCTTTTAGTACGGCTTTCTATAGTGATTATTTATATACTTTTTTCAAAACACCGGTGCTTGTATATGCTTCCAATATTTGTTTTCTTGGCATTATGAATTATGTACTTTGGCGTTATATCGGTAAACCGGAAAGACATCTTGCAGAAGGACTAACCAAAACCATGTGCCGCTATTTTTCAATAAGGGCAATCATGGTGCCGCTGGCATTCATCCTAATGACCATCATCTATATCTATTTTCCCTGGCTGGCAGTTTTTATACCTGTATGTATACCGCTGATGATGTTTGGCATTAAAAAATTATTTGGCCGTAAACTGGCGCAGGAATTAAAACAAACACATCATTCTACAGAACATTCCAAAGCAGGAAAACAATGAAGCAATTATCGATTTTCTTAACGTTAATATACGGTTACAGTTTTGCAGTGAATGCCCAGGATTACCTGGATGTTCATCAAAAAGCAATGGTAGTAGATACACATAATGAGTTTGGTAACAAAGAAAAATTAGCTGCTGTCTATTTTCTAGCAAGTTGTGGATGCATAAGTTTTTCATAGTTCAAATTTTTTCAGCACGCTCACAAGCAATAAAAAAGCAAAATCATGCAACCTCTTCTATTTTACCTGACACAATAAGGTCAATAAAATGACAGATGGCAGCAATACTTTCTATGCATAATCAATGGGCCGAAAAAAATACCCCGGTTAATTTTAAATAACCGGGGCATTGCTGTTAAGGAGTATTTATCTGGTGTGATGAAAATTTTTATTGCTTTACAATTGATTTAACACCCTTCCAATCACCGATTCGCATTTCTACCAGGTAAGAGCCTGCACTAAGCCCGGCGATACCAATATTTTTTCTGAAAACATTCTGATCTTTCATAAAACTGAATTTCTTTTGGGCCCGGCCACCTATATCTACAATATTTATCTTTAGTTCGCCCTTGTGGGTATTGTTAAGTGTAAGTTGAAACTGGTCATTCACAGGGTTTGGATAGATTTTCACGTCTTTAACATCAGTATTTTTCTCTGTCGATATAGCTACAACTTCATTCCCTTTTCTTACCAACGGAGAGGCATCACTTTCTATAAGCATTACGCCGTTGATATATGTATAGCTATTGGAATATTCGCTGATGTTAGAAGAAGGGGTTTGAGTAGCGCCAGTTTTTAATTTGGTAATGTTGCCCGGGCTGGTAAGTGTTGGCTCTGCGCTTACATTAAAAATAATTTCCCTTGCGGTACCTGCCGGTACAATACCACTAAACTCAATATAGTTAACAGTGTTGAAGGGTGAGAAGAGATATTTAGAAACGCCGTTTAATCCAATAGAAAGCACGGCCGGCGCTGCTGTATTTCGTTTATTATAACTGCTAAACACCAGCAGGCGATATGTTTTTGAGGCATTTAAATTGGTAAACTTATATACGCCGGTATTTCCTTTCACTCTAAAACCACTTGTTAAAAATCCCTTTGCAAGCCCGAAGTAATTATGGTATAAAGTGAACTCCGTATTGGCAGAATCAGCATTATCATTTACAAAAGCTGTAGGTGTAGTACTTGCTGCAGTGGTTGTTTGAAAATAGTAGTTGGAAGCTGTGCCGGTTACATCTTTTATCGCGCTGATAGTAGAGCCCGTACCCCCACTGGTAATCGTGTTATAAGTGGTTGACGGATCTGTAATGGCTGTACCAAACTTAATAAGATAACGTGTACCCTGATTAGTGATGGAAGACATTGCACTGTTATAAGCAGCAGTTAAACTGGTTTTGAGCGTTCCGGCAGCTAATCCGTCTATATATTTTTTAGCTATCGGTGCCTGAAACAGGGCCCTGTCATAATCAATAGTGGGCGTTGTTACGTACTTTGTCAATAAAGCTGTCTGCTGTGTTGCGGTATAGTTTTTATCAGTTGAAAAGTTGAGAAGCCAGTCTTCAAAGTTAAACGGGGCTTTTGATTTATCATATAATTTGCCATCCCACAACTCATCCTGATGTCCAAGCCCCTGATAGTAATTAAGTTCAATAGGTATCACAGGACTTGTTGAATAATTGTTGAGGTTACTTACAAATGCACTTAAAGTATTATTCGGGTTGCCCTCTGCCGGTAAGATGTAAAATTTCTGGGTGTTATCTGCATCTCCACCTACAAATAAGGTAGGAGTAGCAACGCCATTTTGAAAATTACCCGGCGTTGGCCCAAATGAGCAGCAACCAATTGCAGCAGCCCAGCTCGGACTATTTTTGTCATTGGTTTTTAGTGCCTGAATAACACCTTGCCCTCCCAAAGACATGCCCGTAACATAACACCTGGTTTCATCAACCATCGTTGGGTAATTAGCCTTCAGCCAGTTCAAAAAAACCCTTGCCTTGTCGCCCGCATACCAACTCGTTCCGTTTGCACATTGGGGCGCAGCGACGATCGAGTTCATTACCTGGCCATTTTCAATCAGTTTGGGTAATGCTTCACCGGCAACCAGGCCAATATTGCTGCCAACTTTACCTAAACCATGTAAAAAAACAATTACGGGATACTTCTTGGACGGATCAAAGCCTGCCGGTTTATACAAGAGTGCCTGTTGCTGTGGATGAACTGTATCCCAGGGATTACCGCTACCGCTGATTGTATCTTTTGTTTGGCCATAGCCACAAATGAGTATTGCTAACAACAGAAAAGTTGAGAGAAAAAAAGGCTTCATAAGTTTTGTTTTAGAAGTGAGATTATTGAATCGTAGTCATCTTGTAAAAGAATGGTTTGAACTTATCCGGATTAAGTAAAAGAGATTACTTTTTACAGATGTTTTGAGGAGACTAAACTACTCACATTTAAAAGTATCAGCTATTAAATGTACACGGCTGTGCAAAAAAGCGGATTGATCGTGCGGAATGAAGGCCTAAGTGTGTAATTTTTAAACCATCTGTAACCAATGTGGGCAATACTATCGCTCATATTTATAATTAAATAAAGCCTACTAAAAGCAGTTATAAAGTGTAGAGTTGCTAACCATATATCAATTTCAAAAAGTTAACACACACCGTTTGCAACTGTAGTATTTTAGTATCCTGTATAAAAGAAGTAAGCACAACTGAACACATATAAGAATTCCATCATTAAAATATTAACCTATGGCAGTAACCATTGCAAAAATGTTGATTGATACACTGATTAAAGCCGGCGTTACACAAATACACGGTTTGGTAGGTGATTCTGCGAATGCGATTGCAAATGAGATTCGTAAAGACGGTACGATTAAATGGCTGCATTACCGGCATGAAGAAGCGGCAGCTTTTGCAGCGGCGGCCGAGGCGCAATTAACAGGAAAGCTGGCGGTATGCATCGGCAGTTGCGGGCCGGGTAACATGCATTTGATTAATGGACTATACGATGCACAACGAAGCATGGCGCCTGTGTTGGCAATTGCCACACATATACCTAGTACGGAGATTGGTACCGGCTATTTCCAGGAAACAAATCCACAGGCATTGTTTCGCGACTGCAGCCATTACTGCGAAACGATAGCTTCAGCCGCACAAATGCCCCGCGTATTACAAATGGCCATGCAGCACGCAATAGGTTTACAAGGGGTTGCGGTGATAGCTTTGTCAGGCGATGTTGCCATGGAAGAAGTAGAACAAACCTACCTGCAGCATGAGTTGTTATTATATAATCCTGTGGTGCGGCCTTCAGAAACGGAATTGAAAAACCTGGCAGAGCTCATTAACTCACACAATAAAATTACGTTACTATGCGGCAGTGGCTGTAAAGAAGCACATGATGAAGTGATGGAGTTATGCGGCAAAATAAAATCGCCGGTGGTAAGCGCACTTCGCGGCAAACAATACATTGAATATGACAATCCTTTTGATGTTGGCTTAACGGGTTTAATAGGCTATGAGTCGGGTTATAATGCAATGGAAAAATGTGAGGTGCTATTGATGCTGGGAACAGATTTTCCGTACAAGGATTTTTATCCTAAAAAAGCAAAGATTGTACAGATAGATATACGGCCGCAAAACCTGGGAAGAAGGGCCGCCGTTCATACCGGGCTTGTTGGCGATGTAAAGGAAACCATTAAAGCATTGCTTCCATTCATCAACAATAAAGAAAACGGGGAGCACTTGATTGAATGCCTGGAAGATTATGTGCACATTCGTAAGCAGTTGGATAAAAAGGCAGATGAACACCGCAATGCAGATTTAATCCATCCTGAATACCTTACTTCAGTATTAAGTGCACGGGCAAAAGATGATGCCATTTTTACCTGCGATGTAGGCACGCCAACGGTTTGGGCGGCACGTTACCTGCAAATGAAAAAAGGTCGCAGGCTGCTGGGTTCTTTTACACATGGCAGTATGGCTAATGCAATGCCGCAGGCAATCGGCGCACAGTTTACTTATCCTGAAAGGCAGGTGATTTCGCTTTCTGGCGATGGTGGGTTTAGTATGCTGATGGGTGATATACTTACCATTAAGCAATACAATCTGCCGGTAAAGATTGTGGTGTATAATAATGCATCCCTTGGTTTTGTGGCGATGGAAATGAAAGCGCAGGGATATCCGCCATTTGCAACAGATTTAGTCAACCCCGACTTTGCAAAAATGGCTGAAGCCATTGGTATCAAAGGCATACTGGTGGAGAAACCTGCGGATGTGGTTGCGGCTATCGAGGAAGCTTTGGCGCATGATGGCCCGGTATTATTAAACGTACTTGTAAATCCATCTGAACTGGCGATGCCGCCAAAAATAAACTTTGAACAGGCAAAAGGGTTTAGTTTATATATGCTGCGACAAACCCTTAGCGGTAATATTGGTGAAGTAGTTGATACGATTAAAAACAATTTTATCAGCTAATGAATCGTCCATTTCGTTATAGTTTTTCAAGAAGTCAAAGCAGCGTCGTTGCAGTTACAAAGACATGCGGCTTTGAGCTTAAGGTCTTATGCGATAACACTACCCTTTAAAATGGCTGGTTATAACATTCGGTAAAGTCTTTCTATAATCAACACTTCGTTTACCCATGAAGAACCGCATTTTACTTTTATTGCCGCTGGTACTCGGCACTTTTATGGCAGGTATAGACAGCAGCATTGTAAATGTATCGTTGCCAACCATGAGCAAACAGTTTGCGGTTGGCCTGGACGATATTGAATGGATTATTACTGCTTACATGCTGGGGTTCTGCATTTTTATGCCGTTAACCAACTGGCTGAAAGAAAGAATTGGCTTTTATAAACTTTATCTTATCAGCCTTGCGGTATTTACCTTAGGCTCACTGCTGTGCGCCATTTCGGGCAGCCTGGCATCACTTATTGCGGCACGTGCTGTTCAGTCATTTGGCGGCGGGGCAATTACTCCAACGGCGATGGCCATTATTACGGTAGTATTTCCAAAAGAGCAACGTGGAAAAGCAATGGGATGGTGGTCGCTTGGCAGCATTGCCGGGCCAGCCATCGGGCCAACATTAGGAGGATTGCTTACAGAATACTTTGGCTGGCCATCCATTTTTTATATTAACCTGCCAATAGGATTATTTACGATTGCCATTGCCTGGCGCTCACTTAAATTCCTGGAACTGCAACCCAAAACGAAAGAGCATTTTGACAGCCGTGGATTTATCCTCTTCACCTTGTTCATCGTTCTTTTTCAATATGCTGTTGCCATTGTAAGCAGCAAAGGCATTTTGTCTCCCTGGTTTATTGTTCCGTTATCAGGTTCTGTAATTGCATTTGTTCTTTTTATAAAAATGAGCCTTGCCAACCCGCATGCCTTATTTAACCTGAACATTTTTAAACATCGCAATTATATATACTGTGTTGTTATTACCGTGGTAAGGTCAGTCGCGTTATTTGGCGGTACTTTTCTGTTACCTTTTTTGTTACAGGGCCAGTTGCACTATTCTGAAATGAAGTCGGGTTTAATGATATTGCCCAACTCGCTGGTGATGGCGTTTGTAACACCGCTTGCAGGAGGTTTGTCAGATAAATATGGCCCACGCAGGCTGGTGGTGCCCGGTCTTATACTGGTGGCACTTTCAATGCTACAGTTTTCTCAAATCAACAAACCTGCAGAAATATATGTGATACTCGCCATGGTATGCCGCGGGCTTGGATTGGGCCTGTTGGTATCAACACTAACCTCAACAGCCATGAGTGCTGTATTGCCGGATGAAGTAACCCATGCTTCCTCCATGTATTCCTTAATACAGCAAATGGGCGGTTCAATAGGTATCGCCTTTAGTGCTTTGCTGCAGCAATATGTAATGCAATACTATACCACAGAAAAAAATTACGGCAGCCAGATAGCGGAACATTATGCCATACAGGATGTTTTTATAACATCGGCGGTGCTTGTTATGCTTACCGTATTGGTTGCTGCGCGTTTACCCAAGAATGCGTTGGTGAAAAGGAGTGAAGTACCATTACCTTTGAGATAGCAGGCAAACTAAAACGGAAAATTGGTGTTAATCTTTCCTATTATTGCTGCCTGATAATTATTATCTTATTTCAATGGGCAAGGTAAAGGAGTGCTCAGACTATACCTAAATTATCAAGTGATAGTATGGCAACAGCAGCGTTAACAATGATCAGTCCTTATCTGCTACAATCCTATTTGGAGCAAGTGCCCGCAAGCTTATTGCAGGTTTTCAATACACTCCAGGATGCAGAAATTTCAACTGAAAATTTTAGCTTCTATACTTCTGTATCATCCGTTTTTAGCAGTAAGATTGAAGGAGAAGATATTGAACTTGATAGCTATATCAAGCACAAAAAAATGGGTATTGAATTTTTGCCAGATTACACAAGAAAGATTGATGATTTATATAACGCTTACACCTTTGCTAAAACTCATACATTAAACGAAAAGAACATAGCAACAGTACACGAATTATTAAGCAAGCATATTGTTGCCAAAAACTGGCAGGGAAAATACCGGAGCAAGAATATGTATGTATCCACTCCTGACGGACGAATTGAATATGTGGCCGCTTCACCGTTTGAAGTAAGAAAAGAAATGGACAAGCTTTTTAATGATATCGCATTGCTATTGGGAAAAGAGATGAGCATAGAAGAAGTATTTTTTTATGCATCTTTTATTCATTTCGTATTTGTAAAAATACATCCCTGGAATGACGGTAACAGTCGATGTGCAAGATTGGTAGAGAAATGGTTCCTGGCAGAAAAATTAGGCGAAAAAGCCTGGTTTGTACAAAGTGAAAAAATATACTATCAACAACATCAAATGTATTATAACAATATTCGGCTACTCGGTTTAGAATATCCTGAATTGGATTATAAACAGGCATTGCCATTTTTATTAATGCTGCCCAATTCGCTCTTCAATGTGTAAGTAACCAGGCAAGAGATTTTACTTATGTCTATCGTTGCTCCTTCTTATCCAGTATCTCAAAATGTCTTGTTACAGATTCCCCGTTTTCATCTACTATAGTAAGTATATGTTTGCCGGCTGAAGGGTTCACAGCCATTTGATGAAAGCGGTTGGTTTCGCCCAGGTAATCATCATCCAGGTGCCAGAACAACCTGCCCGTACTATTGCGATGCGTTGCGGTAAAAACAGTATTCCCTTTTTCACCTGAAAGCTCCAGCGGAACATAAATCATTGCGCCTTCATCAGGATATATAATATCAAGAGGTTTTACTGTTTCATTAATACAGCCGGGTTGAAAGGCGGGTAACAACTTATACTCAGGATGTTTTTGCCGGTAATAATATTCCATCGTGGGTGGTAAAATAAACCAGGGCTGATGAACCATTGCCGCCGGTAATTCACAGTTCTCTGTTACGCGGTAAGTTCCTGTGTGATCTAAATGGATAAGACGATGATAAGGGCAAACGGCTGCATTTTTTGTATTGATTGATAAAAGCTGCTGATCAGTTACCGGGCAATCAGGACCAGCCTTAAACCCCGATTGCCTGCATACGGATACAGAAGTAAATCCACCGGTTGGACTTTCAAACCATTTGCCGGCTGGCAATAAGCGAAACAACTCAAACAATATCGGGGCGGCAGTATTAATACCTGTGAGACCAGGCCGTCCTTCTCCGGTAGTATTGCCTACCCATACAACAATGCAATATTTCCTGGTAAAGCCAATGGCCCAGCCATCTCGGAAACCAAAACTGGTACCCGTTTTCCAGGCAATACGCTGGGCAGAAGAAAATAAGCCCCATAAACCTTCTTCCCCTGGCCGCATCACTTCATTCATGGCAGAAAAAGTATGGTATAAAGATGGGTAATCAAATAATGCAGTGGCAGCGTTTTCACCCGATGGTTTTCTTACTTTTTCTTTTATGATATACCGTGGCATATGCCAGTCATTGCTATTCCATTGCTCATGATTGATGCGTTCGTGCAAATACATTCTTGCCATGCTGCTGTACGCACCTGCAAGCTCAAAAGGAGAGATTTCGCAACCACCAAGAATTAAACTCATGCCGTAATAATCGGCCGGTTTGTTTAACGTGGTAAAACCGCATTGTTTTAAAACATCATAAAAGCGCTGGTATTTGTATTGCTGCAGCATTTTAACGGCGGGAATATTAAGACTTCTTGCCAGCGCCCTGTTGGCTGGCACAGCACCGTCATAACCAAGGTCAAAATTTTCTGGCATATAGCCACCAATCTGCGTTGGAATATCAGGCACCAGCTGATTTGGTAAAAACTTTCCTTCTGTAAGCAGTGATGCATAAAGTAAGGGTTTGAGTGTGCTGCCGGGGCTGCGCTTGCTGGCAAGTATATCCACATGACTTTCAAGCGAGGAGTCTGCCGGCTGGTATACATTTCCCACATAAGCAAGGATGTTGCCCGTTTCTACCTCCATTACCATGGCGGCTGCATTCTTTACCTGGTTGGCCCTCAATTGCGCCTGGTGTTGTGAAACAAGCTCATTCACCTGCCGTTGAAGATTGATATCAATAGTGCTGGTAATTCCCGTTCCTGATGCTTTCTCTTTACCGCCCAGATAGTCTTTCTTAAAACGCTCCAGCAGGTGCGGGGCCAGTTGTGGAAGCGGCCTGGGAGCACCGGGTAGCGGCTCCAGTTTTGATAATTCGGCAATAGAGGAATCAATGGTTTTATTGGCTACCAGCTTATCCAGCAGTTCATTTCTTTTACGTAACAGTTCAGAAATATTCTTGCCCGGATGTACCAGCGCCGGCGCATTGGGTAACACTGCCAGCGCTGCCATCTCTCCCCAGCTAAGCTGTTGCGGGCTGCGGCCATAATAACGCCATGCAGCAGCATCCAGTCCTACCACGTTGCTGCCAAAAGGTGCATTGGAAGCGTATAAGGCCATGATCGATTTCTTTTTATAGGAGCACTCCAGTCTTACTGCAACTATGGCTTCTATCATTTTGTTCCAGAGGTTACGGCTTTTATTTCCACGGTTCATTCTTATCACCTGCATGGTTAAAGTGCTGCCGCCGCTAACCACCGAATGGTTGTGAAGGTTTTGCCAGATGGCCCTGCCAAGCGCCAACGGGTCTACACCCGGATGATAATAAAAACGTTTGTCCTCAAAAGTGGTGATGCAACTGGCGAACTTATCCGGCACCCTGGAATTATAGGGAAACCGCCACTGGCCGTCCGGGGCGATGGAAGCATTTAACAGGTAACCGTCTTTATCTGTAATTACAAAGCTGGTGGGCTTTTGAAACAAATGACGTGGAAGTGAAAACCAGAAAGCGATTAATACTATAAGCACAACACCCCACCTGATCTTTGCTTTAAGGGTAAGATGGGTAAAATAATGAATGATATACTTAATCAACTTGTTCAACAATAATTTGATTGCCCTGGAGGCAAATGTTTTATTTAAACCCGGCTTTCCGATATTTTTACTGATATCACACTAATACACTTAAAAAGGGTTGTAACAAACAGCGCCTGTTACACCCTGCCGAAATATATATTGAAAGTACAAGAGTGCGACGCAACAAAAGCTTCATTACAGTAATAACGCCTGGTTTCAACAACTAAATTTACAAATTTGATACACCTGCGTTTTTTCTTTGACTAATTTTAGGTACTTGATAACATGAAAACCCAAAAACAATCGCTGCTCATTTTTGTACTTGGCCTGTTAACCGCGATAGGTCCCTTTTCAATTGATATGTATTTGCCGGGTTTCCCGGATATAGCCAGAAGCCTTGGAACAACGGTGTCATATGTGTCGCTGTCTTTATCAAGTTTCTTTATTGGCATTTCTGTGGGGCAGTTCTTGTACGGTCCATTGCTTGATCGCTACGGGAGAAAAAAGCCATTGCAGATAGGGTTGCTGATTTACCTGCTGGCTTCTGTTGGCTGCACTTTTGCAGCATCGGCAGGCATGCTTATCGTGCTAAGGTTGTTACAGGCTTTGGGTGGTTGTGTAGGAATGGTCGCCTCAAGAGCAATGGTACGCGATCTTTTTCCCGTAAAAGATAATGCCCGTATTTTCTCTTTGCTGATGCTTGTGGTGGCTATTTCACCAATTATTGCGCCTACGCTGGGTGGTTATCTTACCGCTGTTGCAGGCTGGCAATCTATTTTTATTGCCTTGTCTGTCATGGGTACCTGTATCCTGTTGCTGGCATATAAATTTCTGCCTGAAAGCCGGGAGCCGGACCCCTCTTATTCACTGCGGCCGGCCACGATCCTGCAAAAATTCGGGCAGGTAATAAAGGAGCCACAGTTTTATACCTACGCATTTACCGGGGCCTGTGCAAGCTCGGGAATGTATGCGTATATCGCCGGTTCGCCCGGTGTTTTTATGGAACTTTTTAAAGTATCCGAAAAGCAATATGGATGGATATTCGCACTAATTGCAATGGGGCTTATCGGCGCCAGCCAGTTAAACAGTGTACTGTTGCGCATTTATAAAAGTGAACAGGTGATAAGGGTTGCCTTGTTTTGCCAGAGCATTACCGGCATCATCCTCTTTTTAGGCACCTGGTTCCATCTGCTTGAATTGTTCAGCACCATCTTCTTCATTTTTATTTTTCTCTGTTGCCAGGGTTTTACATTTCCCAATTCTTCCGCTTTATCACTTGCGCCGTTTGCCACTTTGGCGGGCAGCGCTTCTGCTTTATTAGGCGGTATACAAATGAGTATTGGTGCGTTTACTTCGGCGCTGGTGAGTGTGCTTAGCAATCATACGGCCTTGCCTATGACTGGCGTGATGGCTTGTTGCGCAATTACGAGTTTCACCATACTCATGATTGGCAGCCGCATTATTAAATACAGGGCCAGTATTGAAGCGGTAGAAGAACAAACGGTGGAAACGATCAGCACATCGTGAAGCAGGATGCTATATATTTATATTTTGTAAATGAGGGAAGCCAGGGGGCGAGCAGTCGCGCCGCTTCAAAACTTGTATTTATTTGAATTATGGAAAACAGAACTGAAATTGCTTCGCTTGGTGAATTTGGGTTGATAGAACACCTCACCAAAAATTTTGAAATACAGAATGCCTCCACCATTGTAAGCATTGGTGATGATGCAGCGGTGATTGATCATTTTGGTAAACAAACCGTGATCACCACAGACCTGCTGATTGAAGGTGTACACTTTGACCTGATGTATACGCCGCTAAAACACCTGGGTTACAAAAGTGTAGTAGTTAACCTGAGTGATGTATACGCCATGAATGCTCAACCTACTCAAATTACCATGAGCATTGGCATCAGCAACCGTTTTAGCCTGGAGGCGCTGGATGAATTTTATGAAGGCGTTTACGCCGCCTGCGAAAAATACGGTGTGGATCTGATCGGTGGAGATACATCCTCCTCCGGCAAAGGATTTGTTATTTCGGTTACTGCTTTAGGTGAGGTTGCTCCTAACCGTTTTGTAAAACGTAGTACCGCCGGCAAAGGCGACCTGATATGTGTGAGCGGCGACCTGGGTGCATCTTTCCTCGGCCTTACACTTTTAGAAAGAGAAAAGAAAATTTATCTTGAAAACCCGCAGGTGCAGCCCGACCTTGAAGGTGAAGATTATATTGTAGGAAGGATACTTAAACCGGAAGCAAGAAAGGATATTATTGCATTTTTTGAGGAAGCCGGTATTGTGCCTACCTCCATGATGGATGTTAGCGATGGACTGAGCAGTGAAATATTACACATCTCACGCCAAAGCAACCTGGGCTGCAGGTTATATGAAGAAAAAATCCCCATAAATGAACAAACCAAACAGGCTGCATTTAAGTTTGGATTGGACCCAACAGTATGTGCGTTAAATGGCGGTGAGGATTATGAGTTGATTTTTACTGTTAAACAGGATGATTATGATAAACTCACCATCAACGAGCAGATAAGCGTTATAGGTTATATGGAAGACCAGGAACAAGGCTGTAAGATTATTACCAGGGGTGGCAATACTTTTGATATCACCGCACAGGGATGGAATGCGTTTAACAAAGAAGCATAGGTTAGAATGGCGGTCATAGAGATTGACCCTTGTAATATTAAAAAGTTCACAAAAAAACGAATATTGCTTTTTGCAGGCTGGTTTTTAGAAACTTTGTACCAGCGATATGCGCGCCATTTCAACAAAACACTCAAAACGAAATGACAACATTCAGGCTGGTTGGTTTTGTGACGATCATTTGCTGGGGTATACTATCAGCCTGCGGTTCTTCCCGGAATATTTATATTGATAATAAGCAACTGGATGCACAGGCCAAAACATCTCCCGCTGAATTAAAAGAAGACCTGCGGCTGCTTAAAAAAATACTGGAGGCCAACCATCCCGGTTTATATTGGTATACTCCTAAAGACAGCATTGACTGGTATTTTAACACCGCCATCAACAGTATTACAGATTCGCTTACAGAGTTCAGGTTTCGCAATAAGGTAGCGTGGGTGTTAAGCAATATACGTTGCGGGCATACTTCCGTAAGGTTTTCAAAATCTTACAGCCGAAAGCTTTCCCATATTAAAATTGCCCAATTTCCACTGGCGCTAAAAACCTGGGGCGATAGTCTGGTAGTGGTTGCAAGCGCTTTCAACAATGACTCTGTTTTTAAACGCGGAACGATTATTACTTCTATTAATGGCCGGTCCAACAGGATGGTGCTTGATTCCATGTTCCGTTTTATCAGTACCGATGGATATTCTGATAATTTTAAAAGCCAGGTATGCAGTATTAACTTTCCCGGCTATTACTTTAACGCCTTCGGACCTTCGGATAAATATACCATCGGCTATATAGATTCTACCGGCCTGGAAAAGACTGCAGTGCTAAATCAATACGATCCAAAAACAGATACTTTACATCCGCCAAAAGCGGTAGTAAAAAAGCAGGTGCCCGCAGAACCGGTAAAACGTAAGGAGGAACCATCACCGGTGATTTTTTCCAGCAAAAGCCTAAGGTTAGATACCACAAACAGTATCGCTTATATGCGCCTGGCCACTTTTTCCAATGGCCGGCTGAAAAAATTTTTCAGACGTAGTTTCAGAAAGATCAGGGATGCGCATATTAAAAACCTAGTTATCGATTTAAGGGAAAATGGCGGGGGCAATATTGGCAACAGCATCAGTCTGCAAAAATATCTTGCTTACAAACCCTTTAAAGTAGCCGATACTGTTGCTTCCAACTCAAAAAATATCGCATATAAAAAATATATCCGGCCGGGCTGGGTTTACTGGATGGCGATGCAATTTACCACTCGTAAAAAAGAGGATGGCAGGGCCCATTTTGGTTATTATGAGAATCATTTATTTCAACCCAATGAAAAGAACCATTTTGACGGGCAAATCTATTTTTTGCAGGGCGGCTTTACCTTCTCCGCATCTACCATGCTTATTTCATCTTTAAAAGGCCAGCAGAATGTAACGGTGGTAGGTGAAGAAACCGGTGGCGGTAATTATGGCAACTCGGCAGTCTATTTGCCTACGGTGGTATTACCCAATAGTCACCTGAGAATCACCATGCCGCTTTATCGTGTGGTATTGGATAACAATAAAGAAAAAAATGGCCATGGCGTAATGCCGGATATTTTATCAATGCCCAATTCCGCAGCAATTAAACAGAATGTAGATGTGAAGTTGCAGACCGTCATTAAAATCATTAAGGACCGGAAAACTTCATTTGCCAATAAAAAACAGGATTTTATTCAGTAAAAAGGATGGCTTAAAACTTAGCCGGTTAAATGATTTATTTAGCAGGCCTGGGGGTTACTTCTGTAGTATCTGAAACAAGGGTTGGCACCGTATATCCCCCTGAATCAAGTTGCACTGTTTTAAACGCTGCCTGCAATGAAGACCAGTCCTTTCTATTGATGTTGGTTTGGTATAGATAAACATGCTTTAGCTTTTTGAGCGGCTGCAATGGTTGCAAACCTGTTGCCGTAATACCTGTCGCGACAAGGTTAATCGAGCTAAGCTGGTTCAGCTTTGCAAGTGAGGCGATGGCTTTGTCAGTGATTTTTGTATGCGCAAGATTCAGCCTTGTTAATGCTTCCATCTTTTCCAGCATGGCTATTCCGGAATCACTTACAGAAGTACTGCCAAGCTTTAAAGAGAACAACTGTTTTTGCAAGGGTTGCAACAGTTGCATATCCTTATTGGTAACAGAAGAATCGTTCAAAAAATTTACTTCGAGATAGTTGCTGTTTTGGGCAACGGGTATTACCACCGCACCTCTTTGCTTTAGTGCGGCAACTGCTTTATCATCGGCCTTATCCACTTTAGTGGTAGGAACGTCTGTATCTGCAAGACTGCCTTCACCGCTTTCTCCGCCGGCATTTTGGAAAGAAGCCAGTGTTGGTTTAATAGCTGCGCTTTGTTCAAGCTGGTTTACCTTTTTATCAAAGCTTGCACCCGATGCAATCCACCATTGTAACAGGGAGATTTCTTTTTCTGTAAGCTGTGGCTTTTCTTTGGGCGCCATATGATGTTCATCTTCCGGGGGAAGCAATAATCTTTTAATGAGTTCACTCTCCGTAGGTTTACCCGCTTTGATGATAACGCCGTCTTTGCCACCTTTCATTAACAAGTCCGGCTGATCCATTCTCAACTTTCCCTTTTGCTTGGTTGTACCATGACAGCTATAACATTTCTCGGCAAGTATTGGCTGAACGAGATCTGCATAGGCCATTGCCTGTTGCACATCCGGAACAGGTTTGCGAACCAGCTTTGCTCCATCTGATGAACCGGCCAGGGCAGACGTAAGATAATCTGAACCATGGGTAAGTGACCCGCCTAAATGGCCTGTTACGAAAATTAACAGCAGCAAGCCAACGCTCATTAATTTATAAACAATCCCAAATTGTTTGTTTACCCTGCGTACATATAACAAGGCAGATACCACTGCCACACCAATACCCATCCACATATGCCAGCTTACCGTGGTATCATCATACTCGCCACTCATTGATAGAAGATAGCCCGTTATGCAAGAGGCAAAAGCACTAAGCATTCCAATGAGTAATACAATATTTACCGAAGCATTAAGCGCCGCATATTTTTCCTTTGCAGATAAATACTGAAGCAGTAATGCAATGAGTAAAACGCCAACAGGCAGGTGAACGATTAAAGGATGGAAACGGCCAAGGAATTCGGTAATGGTGAGTAACACTATTGATGATAAAATTTGTTCGAAAATAAGTATTTAAGAGCGCTTGACATTCCCCCTTTAGGGGTTAGGGGTATACCGCTTCCTCCACACCTGCATCATATGTACATTAATCGCCCATTGATCGGCCAAGGGTTGCCTGGTATATGGCAGCGTAGGCATATAATCCGGAGGGCCAAATTCTGTAAGCACCGTAAGCACTTCGCCTTTTTGTTTCTTCAGCTCCACCACTTTGTCCCACCAGGCAAAATGTGCTTTTACAGCAGGCTCCCATTCAGGTGCCCGCGGATCATTCACCTGCGGACCTTCAGGATGGCCAACCCTTGCATGTATATGGTCTACGCGCTGAAGCGTCATGTCTACCGTTGATTGCTGATCCTGCAATAAGGTCTCGCTTACATTACACCAATGCGATACATCGAAGGTGACTCTTAATTCAGGAATTTTCTCAATATAATTGCTTGCCACCGGTGCGGCAAACAACATGCGTGACCGATGTGTTTCATGGCATATTTTAATACCGGTTTCTTTGGCTTTGGCAATCGTAAAGTCAATTAGCTGCCGGTTCTCTTCAAAGGAAAAATAATCTCTTCCAGAATGACAATTGATATATAACGGCCGCTGTTTTGATTGTGTAGCCGCTGTGACCATTTTCTTAAAGGAAGCCAGGTGATCGTTAAAGTTGCTTTCATATCCGGCACTTAAAAAGCCTACTTCAAGCTGGTACTTTTTTAACGCAGCAAATAACTCTTCCTGCGCTTTTGATTCATTGGGCCACCATATTTCAATACCGTCATAACCTTCTTTTTTTACTTTGGCGCAGTATTCATCCATACTGCCCTCAAAGCCCCAGTTAGTGGCAAGTACTTTAAGTTGAAATCCGTTGCTCATTTGGTTGGTCTGTTGTGGCGCCGCAAATGTGTTTAATGATGATAATAACATTGCAGTTGTAGCGGTTGTGGATGTTTGTATAAAGTTTCTTCTGTTCATGAATAATTAACACATAGTTACATAGATCAATTAGAAATCATAGTTTTCAATCAGCAGTGCTAACCGGCAGGTAATGCTGCGTAAAGATTATTCAAAAATGTCTTTTGACCCTGCTTAAAAATATTTGTACAGTTAAAATTGATCAGGATACCTTTTGGTTTTTGCATAAGTTTCATATAGGTCATCAGCTTTGCTTCATGCACCGGCAAAATTGCTTCCATTGATTTTAGTTCAACACATATTAACTTCTCTACCATTACGTCACATCGCAATGCGGTATCTAAGCAAGCCCCTTATAACTTAAGGTTACCCATACCTGGTCCTGAAAAGTTAGGCCTTGCAGGGAGAGCTCTTTCTGAAAACATTTTTCATACACACTTTCTATCAATCCAGGTCCGATTTCCTTGTGCACCTCAATTGCACAACCAATAATTTTATAGCTCAACTGGTCAAGGTACTTTTGCGTAATCATTTGTACAGATTATTATATCAACCTTAAACAGCCTCTATGTTGCTGCTGTTTCTATGTGTTGATTCCATCAGGCAATCACATCCCTGATCACCTTCCCTTTCACATCTGTTAACCTAAATGGTCTTCCCTGGAATGGATACGTAAACTCTTCATGGTTAAAGCCCAGCTGGTTTAAGATGGTTGCCTGTATATCATAGGGCTCTGTTTTACCACTCACTGCCGCATAACCTATCTCATCGGTTTCTCCATAGCTGTAACCTTTCTTTATGCCACCGCCGGCCATCCATATAGAAAATGCTTCTGTATGATGATCACGCCCCTTGAAAGGATTTTGCTTGCCCTCCCGGTTTTCCATCATCGGCGTACGTCCGAATTCTCCACCCCATACAACGAGTGTTTCCTCTAATAGCCCACGTTGCTTCAGATCGAGAATTAATGCGGTCATCGCCTTATCTACCTGCCTGCATTTATTAATAAAGCCAAGATCTACTGCGGTACTTGCATCTGTACCGTGACTATCCCAACCCCAGTCAAACAACTGCACAAAACGAACGCCCTTTTCTACCAGCTTTCGCGCCAGCAATACATTGTTGGAGAAACTGGATTTTCCCGGCTGGGTTCCATACATCTCGTGAATATATGCAGGCTCATTATTAATATTCATTACTTCCGGCACCGAGATCTGCATCTTATAGGCCATCTCATATTGCGAGATACGTGATAATATTTCCGGGTCATTGTACTCCTGGTAAGATTGCTGGTTCACTTCATTGATTGCATCAATAGAGGCTTTTCGCAAATCGCGATCCATTCCATCCGGGTCCTTGATAAACAATACCGGGTCGCCTTCGCTCCGGCATTGTACACCCTGGTACACACTGGGTAAAAAACCACTTCCCCAAACGCTCTTGCCGGCATCAGGGAATCGTCCACCACTGGTAAGCACCACAAAGCCCGGCAGGTTTTGGTTCTCCGTGCCTAACCCATAGGTTGCCCAACTTCCTATACTTGGGCGACCTAACCTTGGCGTACCTGTATGCATCAGCAGCTGGGCCGGCGCATGGTTAAACTGGTCGGTAGTAACCGCTTTTAAAATACTTACTTCATCTGCGATGCTTGCAAAGTGCGGCAGGTTTTCACTGATCCATAAACCACTCTGTCCGTGTTGCGCAAACTTTGCCTGCGGGCCCAACATTTTGGGCACTCCACGTATAAAAGCAAAACGTTTACCGGCCAGCAGTGAAGGCGGACATTCCTGTCCATCCATCTTCATCAATTCCGGTTTATAATCAAACAATTCCAGTTGCGATGGCGCACCTGCCATATGCAGGTAAATCACGCTTTTTGCCTTGCCCGGAAACTGTGGCAACTTGGGCAGCAAGGGATGCGCAGGATCAAAAGCAACCTGTGGCATGCTGGCGCTGTTGCTCTTGCAGCCGAATAAAGCACCCAATGCAAGACCACCAAGGCCCATAGCACTTTCCTTTAAAAAATGCCTGCGTGTGTGCATTTGCGTTACCGCATGTTCCGCTTCCTTTAACAGGCGTTGATTATGTAATTCCTTTTGTGTCATGTATCCTCTTTTAGAAGATTACCAATACGTTTATAATTGCGTAATTTTTTATACCGGGGCTAATGATGTGTCGCTCCTACGGAGCAGTACTCATGATGCTGACCTTTTCCTTCTCATATTATAAATCCTGTTTCACACAAATCAACATGAATACTAATGATCTTGAATACTAACACGGTTTAATTTCTGCACCATGTTTCACATTTCACCATTCAACATTTATCATTCAACATTTCCCATTCCCCTAATTTTTCGTCACCACTTCATCCAAATTCATCATCGCATTTGCTACTATAATTAAAGCGGCAGTCTCCGGGGTATTATGCTCATTCACACCGCCATTTGTTTTGCAGGCTTCTTCTTTATTGCTTTTAAACCTGGTTAATGCTTCGTTATATAGTTTGGTAAGGCTTTGCAACTTACCAGGTGTAATAGGTTTATATAACATCAGCTCATAGCCTTTTGAGATTTGTTGCTGCAGGTTATTGCCTGTTTCACTTTGCATACGGTAGGCAAACTTCCTGGACATATCTGTATAGGCAGAATCATTCAACGTAACCAATGCCTGCAATGGTGTGTTGGTACGCACACGCCTGGCGGTACACACTTCACGGGAAGCACCGTCAAATGTAAGCATGGAGGGATAAGCCGCCGTACGTTTCCAGTAAGTATACACGGCACGCCTGTATTGTGAACCATCTTCTTTCATGTTCCAAATGGCACCGTTATAGGGAGATAACCATATACCTTTGGGCTGGTATGGAAACACACTCGGCCCGCATAACTTTCCATTAAGCACATTACTGAAACATAAAGCCTGGTCACGCACCTGTTCTGCGCTTAACCTTACCCGTGGGCCTCTTGCATAAAATTTATTAAACAGGTCTTTTTGTTTAAGTTCTTCAGTAAGTTTTGAGTCCTGGCGATAGGTGGCACTCATCACGATTGTTTTCAGCAACTGCTTGACGCTCCACTTGTCTGCAGTCATAAATTTATAAGACAAATAATCCAGCAGTTCACGATGTGTGGGTGGCATACCCTGCGTGCCCAGGTCTTCCAATGTTTCTGCAATGCCGATACCAAACAACTGCTCCCACATACGATTGACCATCGTTCTTGCAACCAGCGGATTCTGTTTGTTGGTAAGCCACATAGCCAGCCCCAACCTGTTCTTTGGTGCATTCTTTGGCATGGCAGCACTTAAAGATTGTGGAACTTCAGGCGTAACAAGCTTGCCCTTTACCATCCAGTTGCCGCGCTCAAATACATAAGAAGCGCGGTGCATATCCATGGGATTATCCATCATCACCGGTGTGGTAGCTGTATTAAGATTGAGTAATTTCCAGAAAAGGTTTTTATATGCGGCGTAATCCTTGGCGTTACTACCCGGGAAGGATTTGGTAAAATAAAACCAGTCAAACATCAGCCCGTTCTGCTCCGCCTTTAAGGAAGGGTTTTCAAAAGTAATATACAGATCATGTACACCTTCACCTTCCGGTAAGGAGGCTGTAGCCATTTCCCATCCCTTGGTTGCTTTTACCGGAATGGTTGCAATTACTTTACCCGCTACACTATCCAGATGTATTTGCCATCTGCCATTATTTGCCCAGGCATAATATCGATAGATCAACTCGTTCCTCTTTTCAAGATCTACCTTCTTCAATCTTGCAGAACCATGGTTACGGTAGGAAAGCCACTTGGTATCATTCAGCTCGCTGTTTACAAACTGGTCTGCGGTGAGTGAATTGATGGCAGGCTCCCATGTTCTTATAAAACGGTTGATCGCCAATGCCTCACTGTCTGAAGCGTGTTGTTTGAGCCAGCCTGTTAGTTCTGAAAGTTGCTGTAACGAGGAATCTTCAAAATTTCTTAACTGCGGATAATCGCCTTCGGTGTCCTCATCCCTTGAATCATTAAAATAAGCCATGAATTTGTAATACTCATCATGTCTGAAGGGGTCATAAGGATGGCTATGACATTGCACACAGGCGAAGGTAGTTCCCATCAATGCTTCCCAGGTAGTGTTCACACGATCCAGTACCGCTGCTGTGCGAAACTCTTCATTATCTGTACCACCTTCATCATTGGTCATTGTATTGCGGTGAAAGGCGGTTGCAATATATTGGGCGTCGGTAGGATTTGGTAGTAAATCACCTGCTACCTGTTCTGTTAGAAATTGATCATAAGGCATGTCTGCATTAAATGCCCTGATTAACCAGTCACGATAGCGCCAGATGCTTCGTTCGCCGTCACGTTCATATCCCTTAGTATCGGCATAGCGCGCAAGATCAAGCCATGTGGCCGTCCAGCGTTCGCCATAATGCGGGGAAGCCAGCAGTGAATCTACCAATACTTCATATGCTTTTGCATCCTTGCTTTCCAGGTATTGTTTGGCAAGACCTGCGGAGGGTTGCATCCCTATCAGGTCAAGACTTACACGGCGAAGTAACGTAGCTTTATCTGCTTCAGCAGAGGGTTTTAGTTTCTCTTCTTCCAGCTTTGTATAAATAAACTTGTCAATATCGGTCTTTACAAAACTGTTTTGTACATCCGGAACGGTTACCGGTTTTAAAGGAACATAGGCCCAGTGTTCTCCCCACTTTGCACCTTGTTTAATCCATTTGGTAAGTATATCAATTTCTTCTTTGCTTAAAGCTTCATGCTGGTAAGGCATACGCTCTTCAGGATCTTTAAGTGTAAGGCGACGGATCATATCACTGGCACCAGGATCACCGGGAATGATCGCAGGCTTGCCTGATTCAGTTTTTGCCAATGCTTCTTCCCTGAACAATAAACTAAAACCACCCTTTGCTTTTACACCCCCATGGCAGGTGATGCATTTCTTATTTAGAATTGGCTTTACCTGGCTGCTGAAATCAACCTGCTGCTCATGTGTGGCAAACACGAAAACACCTAACGCCACTGCGAGCGATAAACTAAGCCATAAAAATTTGTTACGAATAAATGAACGCATGCTACAATCGTTATTCTTGCTGCAATACAATGTTACAGTGTGAAAGTAGGTATTAAAATATTGCGATCTTCCAGTCCGTTTAAATATCCATTGAAACCATTAAATAGTCTATCTAAGGCTATTGAGTCATCAATATACATCTAAAAACCTGAGAGAAACTCACATGATATTGTCCATTCCTTCTTCTTTACATTCTTCAACTTTTTGTAACGGCCTCGTCCATATTCAGCATCGCGCTGGCTACTACAATCAGGGCTGCTGTTTCTGCTGAAAGATGATCGTTCATCCCACCGTTTATAGCACATGCCTTCCGCGGATCAGCCTTAAATTTTACCAATGCTTCGTTATATAATTTAAGAAACGAGACTAACGCGGGTGCCGGTATTGGCTTATACAACATCATCCTGTAACCTTTATCAAGTTGTTGTTTAACATCGTCACCAGCCTGCACTTTCATGCGATAAGCGAATAGCCTGGCCATATCTGTATAGGCAGAATCATTCAATGTAACCAATGCCTGTAATGGCGTGTTGGTGCGAACACGCCGCGCAGTGCACACCTCCCGCGAAGCACCATCAAAGGTGATCATCGCCGGGTAAGGGGCTGTGCGTTTTATATAAGTGTATAATGCACGCCGGTATTGCTGCCCGTTCTTATTGGTTTCCCAATCTGCACCATTGTAGGGCGATAACCAAAGTCCTTTGGGTTGATAGGGAAATACACCCGGACCATACAAATCTTCATTCATGCAATTGCTAATGCCCAATGCCTGGTCCCGCACCTGCTCTGCGCTTAATCTCACCCGCGGGCCTCTTGCATAAAATTTATTAAACAGGTCTTTTTGTTTAAGTTCTTCAGTGAGTTTTGAATCCTGGCGATAGGTGGCGCTCATCACCATTGTTTTCAGTAATTTTTTGATGCTCCAGCTATCTGTATTTATAAAGTTGTAAGACAGATAGTCCAGCAGTTCACGATGCGTAGGCGGTATGCCCTGTGTTCCCAGGTCTTCCAATGTTTCTGCAATGCCGGTACCAAACAACTGCTCCCACATACGATTGACCATTGTTCTAGCAACCAGCGGATTTTGTTTACTGGTAAGCCACATAGCCAATCCAAGCCTGTTCTTTGGTGCATTCTTTGGCATGGCTGCGCTTAACGATTGAGGTACCTCCGGCGTAACAAGCTTGCCTTTTACCATCCAGTTGCCGCGTTCAAATACATAAGAGGAACGGTGTGTTGCAGCAGGATTATCTATCATTACGGGAGTAGTGGCAACCTCTTTGGCATTTAGTAAATCATAGTATTGCTGCATGGCTTGCTGATAGCCAGGCTTACCTTCGCCAGGAAATTTTTGAGCGAAATAAAACCACTCAAATAACACTCCCGTTTCTTCAGCAGATGTCATAGACGCGTTGCTGTAATTAAAATATAAATGATGCACGCCATTAACGGGAAGAATGTCAAATTCTGCGAACTGCCAATTATTCTTTGTGTCGTTTAGCATTACCTTTTTTAATACAGGGCCATCCGGAGCATCTAAAGTAATGGTACAAGTACCGTTGCTTTGGCCAGAACGATAACGAAGCATTACATGATCAACATTATCCAGGAGAATGTTTTTTAGCCTGCAGCTTCCATGTTGCCTCAGCCCGGCAAACCAGCTGCTCACAAGTGCGCCGTTTACAAAGCTGTCGCACTGCAAAGAATTTACTGTTGGTTGCCAGGTTTTAAGAAAACGATTGATTTCATGCGCCTTTGCTTCAGGAGTGTTTTGAGTAAGCCACGCGATTAGTTGTGCAAGCTTAATACTGTCTGCAGCTTGATATTGCCTTAACAACGGGTAATCGGCCTGGGTATCCTCATCCCTTGAATCATTAAAATAAGCCATGAATTTGTAATACTCATCATGTCTGAAGGGGTCATAAGGATGGCTATGGCATTGCACACAGGCGAAGGTAGTTCCCATCAATGCTTCCCAGGTAGTATTTACACGATCCAGTACCGCTGCTGTGCGAAATTCTTCATTATCTGTACCACCTTCATCATTGGTCATTGTATTACGGTGAAAGGCGGTTGCAATATATTGGGCGTCGGTAGGATTTGGTAGTAAATCACCTGCTACCTGTTCTGTTAGAAATTGATCATAAGGCATGTCTGCATTAAATGCCTTAATCAACCAGTCACGATAACGCCAGATTGCTCTGCCGCCATCTGCTTCATAACCCTTTGTATCAGCATAGCGGGCAAGATCAAGCCATGTGGCCGTCCAGCGTTCGCCATAATGCGGGGAAGCCAGCAGTGAATCTACCAATACTTCATATGCCTTTGCATCCTTGCTTTCCAGGTATTGTTTGGCAAGACTTGCGGAGGGCTGCATCCCTATCAGGTCAAGACTTACACGGCGAAGTAACGTAGCTTTATCAGCTTCAGCAGAGGGTTTTAGCTTCTCTTCTTCCAGCTTTGTATAAATAAACTTGTCAATA